>SXGT01813571.1_pt1 | contig 12971 bp, 15 predicted proteins | sample 3176221 | NCBI WGS metagenome assembly SXGT01 (sample SAMN11356862, study PRJNA531348) | freshwater metagenome | isolation source: freshwater sample F1-120 | place: China: Fuxian Lake, Yuxi | collected 2017-12-25
TCGTGCTCTTCAGAGGCAGGTTTGACTGGAAGAGGCGCTCACGACCCTGGTTGGCCGAACCTCCGGCCGATTAACCCTCGACGATGATGAGCTCGGACTGGGATGGGTCTTTCTCCTGACAGTCGGCGAGCTTTCCGGGGAGAGAGCCCGAGTCGAGCGCACCCTTGCGCCGGGCAAGATCCTTCGCCCGGCGGGTTGCTTCACGGATCCGAGCCGTGTCGAGAGCCTTCGCAATGATGGCCCTGGCATCGGTTGGATGCTCCTCGAAGTAGCTCGCCAGCTTCTCGTTGACGACTGACTCAACCAGGCCCTTGACCTCGCTGTTGCCGAGCTTGGTCTTGGTCTGGCCCTCGCACTGTGGCTCCTGGACCTTGACCGAGACCACTGCCACGAGCCCGTCACGACAGTCCTCGCCGTCGAGGCCATCGCCTTCCTTCTTGAAGAAACGGTTTGCCGTTGCGTAGGCGTTGACCGTGCGCGTCAGTGCCGCACGGAAGCCCGAGAGATGGGTGCCTCCTTCGCTCGTACTGATATTGTTGGCGAAGGTGTATACTTGTTCTTGATAACCCGAGTTCCACTGGAGAGCGATCTCGATGCCAAGTTTCTCGCGCTCTCCGGAGAGATAGATGGCCGGAGTGTGCAGAGCCTCCTTGGACTCACTCAGATGCTCCACGAAGGAGACGATTCCACCAGGGTAGATGAAGTTGTGCTCGCGTTCGTTTCGCTTGTCCTCGATCGAGATTTCGAGTCCGGCGTTGAGAAAAGCGAGTTCGCGCAGCCGCTGTGAGAGGATGTCGAAGCTGAACTCGGTCGATGGAAAGATCAGGGGGTCAGGTTTGAACGTGACCTTTGTCCCGCGCCTCTGGGTGCTGCCCATGTCGGCCAGACGATCTTCGGGTGCCCCTCGCCGGTAGCGCTGGAAGTAAACCCTTCCACCACGCCATATCTCGACATCGAGACACTCGGAGAGTGCGTTGACAACGGAGATGCCGACGCCGTGGAGACCACCGGACACCTGGTAGACATCCTTGTCGAACTTCCCGCCGGCGTGGAGCTTGGTCATGACGACCTCGGCAGCGGACACGCCCTCGGTCGGATGCATATCGACGGGAATGCCGCGGCCATCGTCGATGACCGTCACTTCACCGTCGACGTGGATGGAGACCTCGATCCGGCGGCAGTGGCCGGCAAGTGCCTCGTCAACCGAATTGTCAACGACCTCGTAGACCAGATGATGCAGGCCACGCTCGGCGGTGTCGCCGATGTACATCCCGGGCCGTTTGCGGACTGCTTCAAGGCCCTCGAGGACCTTGATCTGGTCGGCGCCGTAATCGCTCGCCTGTGGGGCTTGTGGGGCTTGAGATTCCATAGTAAAATTATAGGGTTGGAAGTTCCCTCCCCAGGGGTTTGGTTAGCACGAGACTGCCGGCTTTTGAAGCCCGGTTGAACACGAAATCGGCTCGCACGGAACAGCGGCGGCTGCTCGTGAGGCGAACCCGAGATACCTTGGCGCAGGTTCGTGTCCGGGCCCTCTCCCGAGACCTGTCGCCTTGTTCTAGAGCCGCATCGGCATGACGACGTACTGGAAGGAATCCTCGTCTTCGGTCTGGAGCACGCCCGGACTCTGATCGTCGGACAGACCCAGCAAGACCCGCGATCCCTCGGGGAGAACGGTCAGTGCTTCGGTGAGGTAGCGGGCGTTGAACCCCACGCTCATCTCGTCGCCGGAGAACTCGAGCTGGATCTCCTCGCTGGCTTCGCCGAAGTCCGCGCTGCTGGCTGAGACCTCGAGAACGTTGGGCCCAAGCCGGAAGCGGACACCACGGACCCGATCACTGGTGACGACAGAGACCCGACGCAACGCCGCCAGGAGTTCATCCCGATCGACGCTGACCGAGTACCGCGTCTCCTTGGGTATGACCTGCTCGTAATTAGGGAATTCCCCATCGATGAGACGCATCATCAGCTCGACAGCCCCGGCGTCGACTTTGACGGCGTTTCCAAGGATGCGGAGCTTCACCCCATCCTCCAGACCATCGACGAGCTTGCGTAGCTCTCCGAGGCCTTTACGCGGCAGGATGATGCCCTTCTCGAGTTCGACAGGTTTCTTCAGCGAATGCTCGCACAGGGCCAGGCGATGTCCGTCGGTGGCCACGAACTGAAGCACCGAGCCCGCTACCTTGAGCAGAACGCCGCCCAGATGCAGACGTGTGTCGTCCGTCGATACCGCGAAAATCGTTTGATCGACGAGACGCTGGAGCGCTTTGGCTGGAAGCTCCAGGGTGCACGCGCCTTTGGTCTCGCCGTGCGAGAAGCCAGGAAAGTCCGCCGCTGCCAGTCCCACCAGCTTGGCCCGGGAGCGGGTGGAGAGGACCTCGACGAACTCATTCTCGAGGGAACGGATCCGAATCTCGCCAGAGGGAAGTTCCCGGACCAGTTCATGAAGCTTTCTCGCTGGAACTGTGGCCGAGCCAGCTCCCGTGATCCTGGCCGAGCAACGGCGCTTCACATGAACTTCGAGATCGGTCGCCGATACCGAAAGATCTTCTCCTGCCTGCAACAGAACATTGCCGAGAATCGGCATTGCATTTCTGCGTTCTACAACGCCGAGGGTGATGCCCAAGGCTTGCACCAGTTCCGTTCGATCGATCGAAAAGTCCATCACTACCTCGATGCCTTCACTGCTCCATCCACGGAGCTCTCTCTCTTCTCAGAATGTACTTATGAATACAAAGGAGCAGTAGATCCTGTGGAATGTGTGGAAACGCAACTCAAGCAGGCGAACGAACTCGAAAATGAGATGTCGACGGTTGCGGGGATAGGGTCGTGGACAAATCGAACCCACCTGTGCGGGGCATCTACCCACAGCGGAAACCACAGTCGATCCACAACTCATCGACAGGGCACGAACCGCAGGCCGGGGACTGCGTAAACGATCCGTCGGGAGGCTGGCCCGAGCGAAGATAGGGGTACAGCAGGCGCACCCAGGGCGAGATTGCCGACGCACGTCCACGCGGCGGGCAGGATTATGGCTCGTCTCAACGGCGGCCGGGAAAGGCCTGCTCGAGTGAATCGAGAAAACCCGCCAGGTCCGGGTTGGCGCCGCGACGCTCCTCGATCACGCCGCAGGCGTGGATCACGGTCGAATGATCACGGCCACCGAAGGAACGACCGATGCTGGGATACGAGGCGCCGACGAGCTTTCGGACCAGGTACATCGCGACCTGACGCGCCAAGGCAATCTGTTGCGTTCGGCGCTTGGAGACGATGTCGGCCGGCGTCACGCCGAAGTGATCGGCTGAGCGGTTGACGATCTCGTCGACGGTAGGCGCCAGGCGCGACGGGCCGCGCAGCGGAAGCATGGCCTCTTCCACGGTCTCCAGGTCGAGCACACGGCCATGGAGCGAGGAATAAGCGGCCAATCGGGTGATCGCCCCTTCGATTTCGCGAACGTTGGGGCCCACCGAGCGGGCAACTACCGTTGCGAGGTCGGCCGCCAAGGCCACACCCAAGGCTTCTGCTTTCTTCTGCACGATGGCGACACGCGTCTCGTTCTCCGGTGGCTGGATGTCGGCGGTGAGGCCCCACTGGAAGCGGTTGCGTAGTCTCTCCTCGAGGTCCGGGATGTCGCGCGGGAACTTGTCGGAGGTGAGGATGATCTGCTTGTGCCCTTCGTAGAGCGAGTTGAAGGTGTGGAAGAACTCATCCTGGGTCCGTTCCCGACCGGCCAGGAACTGGACATCGTCGAGGATCAGGACGTCGACGCCGCGGAAGCGTCGCTTGAAGTCGTCCATTCGGTCACGGCGGATCGAGGAGATCAGATCGTTCACGAACGACTCGCTCGACAGGTAGACGACCCGTGCCAGCGGGTTGCCCGCAAGCACTGCGTGGCCGATCGCGTTGGCGAGATGGGTCTTGCCGATGCCGACTGTGCCGTAGAGGAAGAGCGGATTGTAGTGGCCGCCGGGCCGAGCTGCGACGGCGCGCGCTGCGGCGTGAGCAAACTGGTTGCTCGGTCCGACCACGAAGGAGTCGAAGACATAGCGTGGAACGAGGTTCCCCGGGCGGACTGGCCGAGCCGCCGAGAGCGCCGGCACATCCACGGACCTGGCTCGCGGGAAGAGTTCGCGCTGCGGGGCTTCATCGATCCGGAGCAGGATTTCGGGCTCCGGCTGGCTTGCATCGGCAAAGCATTCCCTGAGAACACCCAGGTACTTTCGCCCGACCCAGTCGCGGTAGAACCGGCTGGGTGCGTCGATGAGGATTCGCCCGTGCTCGTCGGCCGTCATGCGGAGGGGGCGCAGCCAGGCGTCGTAGTCGCCCTGACCCACCTTCACGCGGAGTGCCTCTTGTGCCCGCCCCACTCGGTCCATCGGTTTCGCCACTCACCCCCGGAATTGTCCACAGCCTTGTCCACATCTGTGAACAAGGAGGAAACCCCACGAAGATCAGGGCAAATCCGGCGGCTAACCCCACCCCACCACCTCCGGAACAACAGCGGCCGGGAAACCCCCGCACGCCACCGATGACCGGCCGGATCTGCTGTAAGTCTAACGCAAACGAAATCTTGAATGATATCAAAGCGAACGGAGATGCAGCGCACAGCACATGGCCCCGCTGCGAGAGCGCGACCTCTTAGGAGCGTATGCGTTGCGAATCAAGACCGCGGCGTGACGAAACCATGATCCATGCGGATTCACTCGGGTATTACCGAGTGCGTGAAGGCGATGGTCAGCGCTAGGAATCGGGACCGATCGGAAGCATGGTTGGAAAGCGTAGTCCGAAGGGTAACTTGCGAATCATGAAAGAAGGGCTCTTGAGCAGAGCGAACGCCGTGCTCCCCGGAGGCGTGAACAGCCCGGTGCGCGCATGGCGCGCGGTGGGGGCGCAGCCAAAACCCATCGTGCGTGGGCGTGGCGCCTATGTGATCGACACCGAGGGCCGCGAATACGTGGACATGGTCTGCGCGTTTGGTCCGCTGATCGCGGGACACGCACACCCCGACGTCGTTCGCGCCGTCGAAGAGGCCGCTCGCCGCGGTCTCGGATTTGGTGCACTCAATCCGCCGGAGGTCGAGTTGGCGGAACGTGTCGTCGCCGCCGTGCCGGGAGTCGAACGGATCCGCCTCGTCACGTCGGGCACGGAGGCGACCATGACGGCGCTCCGGATTGCGCGCGCTGCCACCGGGCGTGAACGCATCCTCAAATTCGCCGGCTGCTATCACGGCCATCACGATGCACTCCTGGTCCGGGCCGGTTCAGGTGCCGCGACCTTTGGCGTGCCCGACAGCGCGGGCGTGCCCGCGGCATTGTCGCGGCTGACCTCCGTCGTCGAGTTCAACGATCTGGCGGCGTTGGCCGCATCTCTCGCCGAAGATCCGCCCCCCGCTGCGCTGATCGTCGAGCCTGTGCCCGCCAATATGGGTGTCGTGCCCGCAGAGAGCGGCTTTCTCGGCCGTGCCGTCGAACTCGCGCGGCAGGCTGGTGCGCTGGTGATCTTCGACGAGGTCATCACGGGCTTCCGGCTCGCGCGCGGCGGAGCCCAGCAGCTCGAGGGCCTGGTTCCCGACCTCACATGCCTCGGCAAGATCATCGGCGGTGGACTCTCGGTGGCCGCCGTCGGCGGGCGCGCCGACCTCATGGATCTGCTTGCACCGGTCGGGCCCGTCTACCAAGCGGGAACCCTGGCTGGGAATCCGGTTGCCTGCGCGGCGGGCCGGGCCACACTCGACCTGCTCGACGAGAGCGCCTACGCGCGGCTCGAAGCCCGGACAGCGGAGTTGGCGGCTGGAATCGAAAGCCTGTTGCGGGCGCGGGGCGACACGGCCTGTGTCCAGCGTCGCGGCTCGATGCTCACACTCTTCTTTGGCCGCGAGCGAGTGCGAAACTACGCCGAAGCCACGACCTGCGACACCACGCGCTTCGCACGCTTCTTCAACGGCATGGTCGAGCACGGGGTGCTGTTGCCAGCGTCGCAGTACGAGGCCTGGTTCGTGTCCCTCGCGCACGAGGATCGCGAGATCGAGCGCGTGCTTGCGGCGGTCGAAGGCGCTCTCGAAGCTTAGATCAGGGCAGCAAGGTCGGCGTGAATGCGCCGGGAGGAATCGTGATGACGCCAGGCGGACGCAATGGCATCCAGATGGCGGCGTTCGGATTCGAGATGGCCGGATCGGTTGTCGGTGCCTTGCTCCTGGGGTCGTTCCTCGACGAGACCTTCGGTACCGAGCCGTGGCTGACACTCCTCTTCGTGGTGGCTGGTGCGACGTTGGGCTTGAGCCGGCTGGTCGAACTGGCCCGGCGCCTCGATCGTCGGCGCACCGCCCAGCCCGGTAATTCTCCGGCGCACACGCCACCCGAGCGGAAGCTCAAGGGATCGTGACCGTGACGGCTCAACACCCGGGTGCCGTTCTCTGGAGTGTGCTCGGCTGGCAGGTTGTCGTGCTGGGCGTTGCCACCGTTCTTGTCCTTGCGTTGGGCCGGGGCGACCCGGTGGGTCTGTGGTGTGGTGGTGCCATCCTGGCCGCGAGCTTGGTGCTGCAGAGGCTGGCGCTCGACTGGATGCTGCGGCCCGGCCGCCGCCGCTGGATCGCGATGGCTCTTCTCGTGGTCCGGCTCGGGCTGCCCTTTGCCGCGGTTTGGGGCGCGCTCTCGACGGGTCTGGTCGGGCCACTCTCGCTCGGCCTTGGCGCAGCATCTCTGCCCGTGGCCATCGCCGTGCACGCATGGTACCCGCGTGCCGGTTCAACCGCCCGAACTTGAGGCGGCAACACGAGAGGGCAGCTCCGGGAAGTCATGGAACATCCGGTCACTTGGACGGGGCTGCTCGGCATTACCGAGCGTTGGCAATTCATCGCGACAGGTGCCTTCGTGATGGCGGTGCTTGTGCTGCTCGGCGCGCGGGCCCGGCAGGCACTGACCGCCGAGGGTGCGTTGATTCCCGATGCGGGACTCACGCCGCGCAACGCTTTCGAGCTGCTGGTCGAGGGCATTACGGGGCTCTGCGAATCCGTGATCGGGCCGGAGTCGAGCCGCTACGTACCCATCCTGGCAACCTTCTTTGTCTACATCTTGGTCTGTAATTTTCTCGGCCTCCTGCCGGGCTTCGTCCCTCCGACGAGTGATTTCGACATCACCTTCGCCCTGGGCGTGTGCTCGTTCCTGGTCTTCAACTACTACGGGCTCCGGGTCCAGGGCATCGGCTACATCAAGCACTTTGCCGGACCGGTGTGGTGGCTCGCGTGGCTCATTTTCACGCTTGAAATCATCGGCGTTTTCGTGCGGCCGGCCTCACTTGCGCTCCGTCTCTTCGGCAACCTCTTCGGCGACCATCTGGTCCTCGAGATCTTCACCGGCCTCACCAAGATTGGCGTTCCTGTTGTTTTCTACCTCCTGGGCACGCTGGTCTCGGTGATCCAGGCTTTCGTCTTCACGCTTCTCAGCATGATCTACATTTCTCTCGCCGTGCATTCGGAGCACGACGAGGAACAACACGGAGGCCATCACTAGGCCACCGAAAAGGACACGTGCCCAGGATCGCTCCGGCCGAGCGAGTGGTGAGGAAAGAAGAGGATGTGGTTGGCCGGAGTCCCAGGGGGGCCGTGTGGAACAAGGAGAAAGCAGATGTCGTCCAAAAATTTGAAGAATGTCGCGGTGGCGCTGATGGCGGCGGTTGTCAGTGTCGTGGGACCGTCGGTTGCGTTCGCGGCCGAGGGGGCAGATGCCGGCTCGGCCGGATCGATCGCGCTGGCGGCCGGGCTCGCGATTGCCGGTGCCGCCATCGGTGCCGCCATCGGTCAGGGCCGCGCCGTGGCGGGTGCCATGGAGTCGATTGGTCGCAACCCGGCCTCGGCCGACCGCATCCAGACGCCCATGATCCTGGGCCTTGCCTTCATCGAGGCCCTGGCCATCTACGCGCTGGTGATCGCCTTCTTGCTGCAGGGCAAGATCTGACGGCACGCCAGCGGAACGCCATCTAAAAGCGCGGAGGCGGGAGAACCCCGTCTCCGCGCTTTTCGTTTGATCTTCGGTCGGATGGGATCTCCGGTAGCCCGACCGGGCGCATCGGGTTGACAGGGGGTGGAAGCTCGGGCCAACTGCGCGGGAGTTCGGACCTCGCCGGGACGACGACGAAGCGGCGAGAGTTCTGGGGGTGTGGGATGGGGATGGATGCTGTTGCCGACACCGGGACTCGGGGAGAACAGGACACACCGCCCCCGGGCGACAAGCGAACGGCGCTTGTCGCGGGGCGGATCATGAGCGGTCGGCGCACGATCTTCACGGCCGTGCCCATCGCGCGGATCCGTCCCAATCCGCGCCAACCCCGCCAGCACTTCGATGATGCCGCGATCGAGGATCTGGCGCGGTCGATCCGTTCCCGCGGCGTGCTGCAGCCGGTGATCGTCCGGCGCGAGCCCGACGGCAGCTATACGCTCGTGGCCGGCGAGCGGCGCCTGCGCGCTGCCGATCGCGCCGGTCTCGAGCAGGTGCCCGCCGTGCTGAGCGACGACGACCTGCTCGAGGTCGCGCTCGAGGAGAATGTCCAGCGCGAGGATCTCTCACCCCTCGAGGAGGCCGAGGCGCTGGCTGCGCTGGCAGCCGAGCGGAATCTCTCACACGCCGAGCTGGCGGAGATCATCCACAAGAGCCGGCCCTATGTCTCCAATACGTTGGCCCTCACGCGCCTTCCGCCCGACGTCAAGCGAGAATATTTTGAACAGGGGGCTTGGGTTTCGCGCGAGATTCTCATGGGCATCGCCCGCCAGGGCGATCCCGAGGCGATGCGGGCATTGTGGCGACGGGCGCGCATCGAGACCCTCTCCGTGCGGGCTTTCCGAGAGGAGAAGGCCGACCGGGAGGAGAAGCGGACCTCGCTCCGCCCGCTCCTGCGCGCCGCGCGCAAGCTCGGCCGGGTTCTCAGGTCTTTCCGTGCCGACGAGAGCCATGTCGTTGAAGAGGGCGAGCGCGAGACGCTGTTGCGACGTTTGCGCCGGCTCCGGAAGCGCATCGACGAGGCGATCGGAGTGCTTGAGAGCGCAGCCTCGCCGTCGACACGCGACGCCGCGTAGCTCTTGAGCGCGCGCTCTCGACCGGCCGAGAGCCCGGTCGGGCCAGGACGGCGCCGATTCCGCAGCACGTTCGCGCGGGGCGCCACTTGAGCCGGGCGCGCCGAAGGTCGAAGACGGAAGAGGGAGGTTCGCGCTATGCATCAACTCGCAGGCCATAGGGCCCTCATTGCAGCTGTCCTGGTTTTGGTGACGGCACCGGTCCAGGCCGCGCCTGCGTGCAGCCCGACGGCCGAGCGCCCCTACGTATGCGATGTCGGCGCGCCGCGTACGTTGACGGCCGGCGAGATCGATCGGCTGGTGGAGATCGACGGCTCGATCCGGGCGGTCGTGGCGCGGATCGGCATGCCGGACCTCATGCAGGTGCAGAAGGTCGACGTCGAAGCCCCCTGGTACAATTGGGAGGTACGCGCGTACTACCGGGAACTCGATCAGATGCTGGCTTTTGGGCGAGCCTTCATCCTCGATTCGCCGCGGGTCTCGATGCTGCGCTATCAGGGGCCACTCCCCCGTGCTCACGCGGCACCGCAATTGGCAGTCGCGAACGCTGACGGCAGCTCCGCAGACGCAGCACGGACAGCGGAAGCCGCAGCACTCCGGGCGGAGGCCGCCGTGGTCCGGATGGAGACCGCGCTCGAGCGCAGTCTGGGCAAGCGCTAAATTTGCAGAACGCGTGCCCGGGCGGTGGAGGCCGCGGCCCGGGCACGTGCCCGGCAGAGAGCGTCAGGCGGACTTGCGGGCGTGTCGATCGCGCAGGGTGATCGAGTGTCGCTTGCCGTTCACGCGCCGGAAGGGGAACCGGTAGACGTCCCGCTTTCCGGCCATCTGGCACTCGCGCCACGCGACGAGCCCGCGTCGCAGCGAATCGGGTTCGAGATGCAGTGCGGTGCAGATGTTCTCGAACGAGTAGGGCCACGAAGAGTCGTCCGATTCGATCCACTCGCGAATCTCCGCGAACACCCGCTGGCTGTGCCGATCCGAATCGAGCGCATGGCGCTGGTAGGAAGCGACTGCGTCCTCCATCACGGCCAACATCAACCGGATCTCCGGGACGTCGGAGCGCTCGGACCGGGTGCGGTCGTAATGCTGTTCCGGCGTGATGATGTCGGGCTCGAAGAGCCTTGCGACCGAGTCCTCTGCGACATGATAGGTGTTGTCCATCCGCCACCCTCCTTCTTTAGGGTTTGGCCTATCACGGATAGGGAATACCTGTCTAGGGGTTAGTCCTATTTTTATCGGCATAGTCCCCCATTAATATTCGGGGCTATTGTCTGATGCGTCGGCCGTGTCGACCACCGGCAATTTCCTGCGGGCCGGGCTTCCTGCTAACGGGCCCTCCTATGGATGCTGGCGAGCCCCGGAAGCCCCCCCCGCTCCCCACCCGGAGTCGTCTGGCCGAGTCGACCCTCGTCGAGACGATCGACGGTCCGACGCCAATCGTTGAGCTTCTGGGCAAGGTCATGCCTGTGCTGACCCGCTTTCCCGACGGTCAGCTTGGCTTCCGCATGATGAGCCAGGTGCGTCGCCTCGAGGTCGAAGAGGACCTTTTCGACCTCGTGACGGTGGGTGGTCGCAGCGTTCGGCTGGGCGGGGAACACACGGTCTACACGGCCGAGGGCGGGCAGCAGCGGGTGGCGGATCTCCGTCCCGGGGCAACGCTCGAGCCGGGATGGACCTACCCGGCGGGCTATCCGGTACGGGATCTGCCCGAGTACGGAGCTGCTTTTCGTGGGCGCGAATGGTCCGTGCCGATCGTCGTGCAGGAGCTTCGGCCTGCTGGTACCGGGCCAGTGGTGGGCGTCACTGTTCGGGAGACCGCCAGCTACTTCCTGACCATCGGAGTGCGTTGCCGGGCCCAGGCCTGAGAGGTCGTCGGTGGTTGGCACCGCCGGGCGCCGGTGTCCCGACTTCACGCGATCGGCAGCGGCCGGCGGGCCTGCTGCTAGGCGCGGGCGACCAGACGCTCGACGTACCGGGCCAGCATATCGGCCTCGAGATTGACCGCCCGCCCGGGTCGGTAGCCGCCCGCGGTCGTCACCTCGGCGGTGTGCGGGATCAAGGCAACCTCGAAGACCCTGCCCGCAAGGTCCGCGACCGTCAGACTCACGCCATCTACAGCGATCGAGCCCTTCACCGCGATCAGCCGCGCCAGATCGGCCGGCGCCTCGATCGCCAGGCGGTACCCGGTGCCCTCGCGGCGAAGATCCACGACCCGACCGACGCCATCGACGTGCCCGAAGACAAAATGTCCGCCTAGCCGGTCTCCGACCTGGAGCGAGCGTTCCAGGTTGACGCGCTCGCCCGTGCCGAGCGATCCGAGAGTTGTTCGGCGCAAGGTCTCGACGCTGACGTCGGCGACGAATCCGGCGGGAGTGCACTCCCGGACGGTCAGACAAACCCCGCTCGTCGCGATGCTCTCGCCGACGACGAGCGTGGCGGGATCGATGCCATCACACAGAATCTGCATCGCCAGATCGTCACCGCGCCAGCCCTGCAGGTCTGGCGCGACCTCCACCTCGACACATCGGACGTGCAGTGCCAGGTCGTCGCCGTGGGGAACGATCTCGGTCACCGTCCCGACGGATTCGATGATGCCGGTGAACACGCTAGCGCTTGCTGCCTGCGAGGAGGACTCCGAGTACGTCGCCGGACAAGGGGCTGGCGAGGGCGCTCGCTTCCAGCCAGAGTCCGTGCGCATCGGGGCACCGCGCCACGCCGCTGTGCGGGGTGGGTTCGAGAGTAGCCCCACAATGCGGACAAGCACTGGCGGCGGGATCCTCACGCGCCTTGAGCTTGCTCAGCAGGGCGCGATCCTGCTCGGCAAAGAACTGATCTTCGCGCGCGTGTTCGAGGTCGCGCAGCTTGTCGCCGAAGCGATCCTTCTCGCCGTTCACGATTCCCCCCATCTCCGGTGCTTGATCCGGGGATGTCCGATACTGAATTTTGCTCTCCTGCGGGGCGGGCGCAAGGAGATCCTGGGCTCAGCGGGCGGCCGCTCCAGCAGGCTAGGGTCTGGCCGATGAACCCTCGGCCGGCGGGTAGAGCCGACGGGCCGCGAGCGGGAGTCCTGCCAGGAACGGAACACCCACGGTCAGGATGACCAGACCGATCGCGATCCAGACCAGATTGGGGGTAAGCACGCCGAGCAGCACAACCAGGGCGCCCCAGAGCAGGATGCCCACCGAGGCCAGCCAACGGAGACCGCCGAGCATGGCGCCGACCTATCACGGGTCCATCGGCGGTGCCACGATGCGACCTTCGGCTTGCCCCGGCCCCGATCGTGCTTAGCTCGCTTGCTCCATGAACATCGATCGGCTCACCGACAAGTCGCAAGCGGCACTCCGTACGGCACAGACGATCGCCGCGGCCCGGCACCATCAAGGCCTGGACGTGGAACACCTTCTCGTGGCGCTGCTGGCGGAGCAGGACGGGCTGACCGGCAGGCTGCTTACGCGGGCAGGGGCTGATCCGGGGCGTGTCGGGGCCGAACTGGAAGCCGCGCTGGAGCGTGTTCCCGGGGTGACGGGTGCCGGTGCGGACGCGGACCGGATTTACGTCACGCAGCGGCTGGCTCGAGTGATGAGCGTGGCAGAGGAGGAGGCAAAGGCCCTCAAGGATGATTTTGTCAGCGTCGAACATCTGCTTCTCGCGATCGAGAAGGATGGGGGGGCGGCGGCCCGCGCGCTGACCCGGGGCGGTCTCGATCGGGCCAGACTTCTCGAGGGCCTCAAGGCCCTGCGCGGCAACCAGCGGGTCACCAGCCAGAATCCCGAGGCGACCTACGAGGCGCTCGAGCGCTACGGACGCGACCTCACCAAGGAGGCGAGAAGCGGCAAAATCGATCCCGTCATCGGACGCGACGAAGAGATCCGTCGCGTGATCCAGGTGCTCTCGCGGCGACCCAAGAACA
>SXGT01897314.1_pt1 | contig 12971 bp, 12 predicted proteins | sample 3176221 | NCBI WGS metagenome assembly SXGT01 (sample SAMN11356862, study PRJNA531348) | freshwater metagenome | isolation source: freshwater sample F1-120 | place: China: Fuxian Lake, Yuxi | collected 2017-12-25
CGCCACAGCCCGTTGCCGTCGGAACGGTGTCGGGAGGCTAGCCCACACCCTCTGTCGGACTCGGGGCGATCACGCGAACACCTTGCTCACCCGAAGATCACGGGGATGGTCACCTCGCCGTCGTGGGTGACGCCGTCCATCTCGGAGATGTCGTAGACCGACAGGGTCCCGGTCGTGCCCGCGACGGCCGGCGCGTCATAGTCGATCTCGAAGTCGAACGTGCCCCAGGTGCCGGTGCCCGACGAGGCCATCTCCATGCCTTCGGCGAGCACGGTGCCGTCGGCCGCCTCGAGCGTGTAGTTGATGGTCGCCTCGAATGTGTTCGACGCGCCGGTGAGCCGGATCGGGCTCGTCACGGTCGCGCCGGGCCCGGGCTCTTCGAGCAGGATCATCGGGAGCTGGTCGGTGAAGTCGGATCGACCGATGTCGTCGACCGAGACTCCCTCACCGCCGAGCCCGTCGACCGGCTCCCCGTCGATCCAGATCGTCACCGAGTCGACATCGCCGAACTGCGTCACGGTGTACACGACCTGCGCGACGCGCAACAGCATCGACAGGCTCCCGCCACCGCTCGCGAACTCAGCCGTCAGGTCGACCGTCGCCGCCCGATCGATCACGTCGACCGACCGCAACTCGGTCCCCGCGGGAATCGCGGTCGTGAGACCGAGCTCACCTTCGTCGCTGCCCGCGGCGCCGAACAGCGCGAGGAGCACTTGCGCGTGCTCGTCGTCGCCGACGGCGACGGTGCGGACACCGACACCGAGCTGTTCGCCCCGGACCAGATAGACGCGTGCCGAGGTCGTGGCGACGACGGTCGTGGTCGTCTCGGCGACGGTCGTCGTGACCGCAGCGGCCGAGGTCGTCGTCGCGCCCGGACCGTCGCCGTCGTCGTCGTCGCCGCACGCCGCGAAACCGGCGAGGGCCACGGCCAAGGCGAGCACGGTCGCGGCACTCCGGCCGGCAGTGCTGCGTGTCGTGGATCGCTTCATCGTTGCCACCTCTCCAGGTAGGGGTCGAGCACCGTGGACAGATCGGGCGTCCCGATCTCGCGGAGTTCGTAGGTCGCGTGCCGTACCGGTCGGTCGATCGTGATCACGTGGCGGAGGTCGATCGGGGTCCCGGTCACCACCACGTCGACACCGGTTGCTGCGATCGTCGCGGCGAGATCGGCGAGTTGTGCGCCGCCGTATCCCATCGCCGGCAGGACCGCGCCGAGGTGGCGATGGCGGGCGAAGGTGTCGGCGATCGAGCCGACGGCGAATGGCCGCGGGTCGATCACGTCGGTCGCGCCCGCCGCGAGCGCGGCCACCATGCCCGCGCCGGAGGCCATGCCGCCGTGCGTCACGGTCGGGCCGTCTTCGACGACCAGGACGCGACACCCCGCGAGATCGGGTCCCGCTTCCAAGGTCACCGGCGACGCTGCCATCACGATGATCGCGTCGGGGTTCACGCGCGCGATGTTCGCGCGCACCGTCTCGACCGCGGCCGGCTCGGCAGCATCGACCTTGTTGATCACGACCACATCGGCGAGCAGCACGTTGGCCTCGCCGGGGTGGTAGCCGATCTCGTGACCGGGGCGCAGCGGATCGGCCACGGTGATGTACAGGTCGGCAGCGAAGAACGAGAAGTCGTTGTTGCCGCCGTCCCACAGGATCACGTCGGCCTCGGCCTCGGCCGCGCGCAGGATCGCGGCGTAGTCGACACCGGCGTACACGACGAAGCCTTCGCGCACCGGGAGTTCGTATTCCTCGCGCTCCTCGACCGTGGGCGCGGCCGCGTCGAGATCGTCGAGCGAGGCGAACCGCTGCACGGCCATCGCCGCGAGATCGCCATAGGGCATCGGGTGGCGCACGACCACGACACGCAGTCCACGCGCGGCGACCAACTCGGCGATCCGACGCGTCGTCTGGCTCTTGCCGCACCCCGTGCGCGTCGCGCACACCGCGACCACCGGCACCGACGCGCGCAGCATCGTCGCCTTCGGGCCGACGAGACGGAAGTCCGCGCCGGTCGCGAGTACGCGTTCGGCGAGATGCATCACGTCGGCGTGGGCGAGATCCGAGTAGGCGAGGATCACCTCGTCGACCGCGGAATCACGCACGATCTGCTCGAGTTCCGCCTCCGGGCGGATGGGGATGCCGTCGGGATAGCCGGGCCCGGCCAGGAGGGCGGGATACCGCCGCTCGTCGATCCCGGGGATCTGTGCGGCAGTGAACGCGACGACACGATCCGCGCGGGCGGGACCGTCACGGAACACCGTGTTGAACACGTGGAAGTCACGCCCGCCCGCGCCGAGAATCACAATGCGCCGCACGCCGACCTCCTTCCTCGTTTCCACCGTCGCACCCCCGCGGACCACTCGACAGTGCCGAACGGCCTCCCGGGTCGGCCCTCGGTCGCACGATCGCCGCCGTTCGGCACTGGCACGGGTCGGCGCCCCTGCACCAGCATCATGGCGTGGTCACCGCGCCGTTGCTCGTGGTCGCGGCGCTCGGGGGCAATGCGCTGCTCCGCGCCGGCGACCGTTCCGACGCGGCCACGTTACGCGCGCGGGCCGCGGCCGCCGCGGCCGCGCTCGGTCCCATCGCCCGCGAGCATCGGCTCGTCATCACCCACGGCAATGGACCCCAGGTCGGGCGGCTCGCCGCCCAGGCCGCGCGCGACGACGCTCCACTCCCCCGCGACGTGCTCGACGCCGAGACCGAGGGCCTCATCGGCTACCTGCTCCTCGAAGCGCTCGCGGCCACGCTGCCGGCCCGCGAGTTCGTCGCGATGCTCACCAGGGTCGAAGTCGCGGCCGACGACCCGGCGTTCCGCGCGGCGCCGACGAAACCGATCGGGCCCGCGGTCACCGAAGCAGTCGCGCGCGACTGGGCTGCGCGGCACGGTTGGCAGGTGGGTCCGACCGCCCGCGGGTGGCAGCGGCTCGTTCCCTCGCCGGCACCGCTTCGCATCGTCGAAGCGCCGACCGTCGCACGGCTCCTCGCCGACGACGTCGTCGTGATCGCCACCGGCGGCGGGGGTATCCCGATGGCCGCGACCCCGATGACCGCGACCCCGATGACCGCGACCCCGATGACCGCGGCCCCGATGACCGCGACAATGGGCGGCACGACGACATTGGGCAGTGCGGCCGCGTCGAGCCCGGGCGCGCTGCGCGGCGTCGAAGCCGTGGTCGACAAGGACCACAGTTCGGCGCTCCTCGCCGCGACGCTCGGTGCCGACGTGCTCCTGCTGCTCACCGACGTCGACGCCGTCTGGCGCGATTTCGGAACCGACCATGCGACCCGAATCGGCGCGACCGACGCGACCGAACTCGCCGGGCTGAAACTCGAGGCGGGAACGATGGCGCCGAAGGTTGCCGCCGCGACGAAGTTCGTCGGCAGCGGCACGGGCCGTGCCGCGATCGGTGCACTCGACGACGCGGCTTCGGTCCTGGCCGGTACCGTCGGGACCCAGGTCCGCGCCATGCCGAGGGAGCCCAGATGACGAACGCGCAGCCGGGGTCGAGATGACCGGACGCGACACACCCGCGCTGCGAACCTCGGCTCTGCCGATCGGCCGGCTCCACGGCATCCCGATCCGGCTCGACTGGACCCTCCCGATCGTGTTCTGGCTGCTCACCTGGAGCCTCGCCCAGAACCTCCTCGCCGACGACCAGCACGCCACCGCGGCGACCTGGGCGGTCGGCGCGGCCGCCGCGGCACTGTTCCTCTCGAGTCTGCTGGCCCACGAGATGGGCCACTCACTCGTCGCGCAACGTCACGGCGTCGAGGTCATCTCGATCACGCTGTGGTTGCTCGGTGGCATCGCCCAACTCGGTAACGACGCTCCCGACGCCCGGGCCGAACTGCGCATCGCCGCGGCGGGGCCCGCGACGAGCGGCGCGTTGGCGGTCGGGTTCGGCGCGCTCGCCGGGACGGCGAACGTGCTCGGCGCGCCCGACATCGTCGCGCTCGCGCTCGCGTGGCTCGGCGCGATCAACCTGATGCTGGCGCTGTTCAACCTGCTCCCGGGCGCCCCGCTCGATGGAGGTCGCATCCTGCGCGCCTGGTACTGGAAGCGGTCCGGCGACCGCCTCGACTCGCAGCGGCGCGCGGCGCGCGCCGGGCATCGCGTCGGCATCGGCCTCATCGCCGTCGGCATCGTCGAGTTCACGCTCGGCGCGGGCATCTCGGGCCTCTGGCTCGCGTTCATCGGGTGGTTCATCATCGGGGCGGCACGCGCCGAGGAACTCGACGCGGTGTTGCGCCACGATCTCGCCGGGATCCGGATGCGCGACATCATGAGCCCCGAGCCGGTCACCGTCGACGACGCCACGACCATCGACGCGTTGCTCGATTCGTTCCTCCGCCACCATCGCAGCGCGTATCCCGTACTCCGTGCGGGCCGCCTCGTCGGCCTCGTGACCCTCACCGAGGTCCGCACGTTGCCCGCCGAACGGCGGATCACCGCGACGGTCGCCGACGTCATGGTTCCCGTCGCCGACTGCCGGATCGCCCGCCCCGACGATGCCCTCCTCGACGTGCTGCGCGCCGACGGCCGGCCGACCCGGATCCTCGTCGTCGCACCAGGGAGTCCCGACCCCTCGGCAGGCGAGGTGCGACTGGTCGGCATCGTGACGCCCACCGACATCGCGCGTGTCATCGAAGTCACCCAGGTCGCGGCCCGCTGAACGCCGCATCGCGACCACGCCGCGGGGGCCGGCACACCGGCACTCAGAACAAGTCGGCGATCCATTCGATGCCCTGCACCGCGCGCCAACCCAGGTAGACGACCGCGGCACCCAGCAACAACTTGAGGTGCCACGGCACCGAGACCTCCGGCTCGAGTTCCTCGCCCTTGGCCGCGGCCGCCTCGAAACGACGGTTGCGCGAATAGTCGACGATCTGCTTGCAGAACGGGCACGTCCCGTCGGATTCCATCGACGTCGGTGTCAGATAGCGCGAACAAGCAGGACACCACGGCACCGGGCCCAGCCTACGATCCCGCCATGGCCGAGGCACCGCGCGACTTCATCGACAAGACCGTCGTCGTCACCGGCGCCGCAGGCGGGATCGGGGCGGCCGCAGCGGTCGAGTTCGCCGCCCGCGGCGCCGCGGTGCTCCTCGCCGACCGGGCACCGGTCGACGCGGTCGTCGATCGGATCCTCGCTGCCGGGGGCCGTGCGATCGGCACCACGGTCGACGTCACCGACGACACCTCGGTCGCGGCGATGGTCGATCGGACCTTCGCCGAGTTCGGCGGGCTCGACGCCGCGTTCAACAACGCGGGCGTCGCCGAACAGCAGACCCGCTTCCACGAGGCCGACCCCGCCGAATGGCAACGCCTCATCGACGTGAACCTCACCGGCACGTTCCGCTGCATGCAGCACGAACTCCGCGCGTTGCTCGCGACGGGCCGCGGCGGGGCAATCGTCAACACGTCGTCGGGCGCCGGTGTCGTCGCCGCACCCGGCAACCCCGCCTACACCGCCGCCAAGCACGGCGTACTCGGCCTCGTGAAGGTCGCCGCCGCCGAGTATGCGCGCGACGGCATCCGGGTCAACGCGATCCTGCCCGGCCCGACCGACACTCCGATGCTGCGCGCCTCGATGGATGCCAACCCCGGCATGGAGCAGTTCCTCACCAAGATCCTCCCCCAGGGCCGCCTCGGCACCGCGGCCGAGGTCGCCGCCGCTGCGGTCTGGCTCTGCTCCGATGCGGCGAGCTACGTGAGCGGCGTCAGCCTCCTCGTCGACGGCGGCCAGGTCTGCCGCTGAGTCACACCGGCGGGACGCCGTGCCGCTTCGGCGGGACCTCGCGGACGCGGGCGGCGCCGAACGCGAGGCGGGCGACGAGTTCGCGCCGGAGATCGTCGGGTTGGATCACCGCGTCGATCACGAGGTCGGCGGCGAGACGCACGAGATCCACATCGGCCTCGTACTCGGCGCGGCGCGCCGCGACGAACCGCGCCCGTTCGTCGGGATCGTCGATTGCCTGGATCTGGTTGAAGAACACCGCGTTGACCGCCGGTTCGGGCCCCATGACCGCGATCGCCGCCGTGGGCAACGCGATCACCGCCTCGGGCTCGAACGCCGGCCCGCACATCGCATACAGCCCGGCGCCGTAGGCCTTGCGCACGATCACCGAGACCTTGGGCACCGTCGCCTCCGCGACTGCCGTGATCATCTTCGCGCCGTGCCGGATGATCCCTTGGCGTTCGACCACGGTGCCGATCATGAACCCCGGGACGTCGGCGAGGAACACGAGCGGAAGGCCGAACGCGTCGCACAACCAGATGAAGCGTGCCGCCTTGTCGGAGCTGTCGACGAAGAGCACGCCGCCGAGGTGCGCGGGATTGTTCGCCACGATCCCGATCGGTTCGCCTTCGAGCCGAGCGAAACCGATCACGAGCTCGCGAGCCCAGAGCGGCTTCAGCTCGAAGAACGAGTCGGCGTCGACGAGCGCCTCGATCACGCGCCGCATGTCGTAGCCGCGTGCCGCGTCGGTCGGGATGGTCGACGCGATCGGCGTCGCGCTCGCGTCGGGGTCGGTGGCAGGCTCGCGCGGTGCGGGGTCGTCCCATCGCGTCGGGAGATAGGCGAGGAACCGTTGCGCGGCCTCGATCGCGTCGGCGTCGGAGGCGCAGAGGTTGTCGCCGCACCCGCTCACTGTCGCGTGCATGCGGGCACCGCCCATCTCCTCGAGCGTGACGTGCTCACCGATGACCTCTTGGGCCATGCGTGGCGAACCCAGGTACATCGAGGCATTGCCCTCGACCATGAACACGGCATCGCAGAAGGCGGGGATGTACGCGCCGCCCGCGGCCGAGGGTCCGAACAGACAACACACCTGGGGGACACGACCCGACAGGCGGACCTGGTTCGCGAAGATGCGCCCGGCGCCGCGGCGTCCGGGGAAGAGATCCACCTGGTCGGTGATCCGTGCGCCCGCGGAGTCGACGAGATAGACGACCGGAATCTCGAGGCGCAGCGCGGTCTCGGTGAGCCGCACGATCTTCTCGACCGTGCGCGCGCCCCACGAACCCGCCTTCACCGTCGGGTCGTTCGCCATCACGCATACCGGCCGCCCGTCGATCCGGCCGACGCCGGTCACGACACCGTCGGCCGGGAGGTCGGCAGCGTTCGCATTGGCGAGCAACCCGTCTTCGACGAACGAGTCCGCGTCGAGCACCAATGCGAGGCGGTCCCGCACGAACAGCTTGCCCTGGCGAGCGAGCTTGCCGTCGTCGCGCTCGAGGTTGCCGGCGAGCGCGCGGTCGGTGTGCCCACGGACGTGCTCGTGCGTCATCGCGTCGCCAGCCGCGTCCGCGGTCCCGCGTGGAGCATCGCGCTCGGCAACTCGCGTTCGACCAGACGTTGCGCCTGCTCGGCACACGCAATCAGCCGGTCGAGATCGACGCCGGTCGCGATCCCCATGTCGTGCAGCATGTGCACGAGATCCTCGGTGACGACATTGCCCGACGCGCCCGGCGCGTACGGACACCCGCCGAGACCGCCGATCGAAGCGTCGTAGCGAGCGATGCCGCGTTCGAGGCCCGCCAGCACATTGGCGAGTGCGGTCCCGCGCGTGTCGTGGAAGTGGAGCCCGACACACCCGAGGTCGACGCGCGCAGTGACGAGCGCATCGAGGAGCGCCTCGACGCGGGTCGGCGTCGCCATGCCCGTGGTGTCGCCGAACCCGAGGGTCGTACAACCGGCGTCGATCAGGTGCCCGGCGATCTGTGCGACCCGTTCGGGCGCGACGTCGCCCTCGTACGGACACCCGAACGCCGTGCTCACGATGCCCTCGACGGCGACCCCGGCCGGACGTGCGAGGGCGACGACATCGGCGATGCCACCGAGCGATTCGGCGACGGTCTGGCGTACGTTGCGGAGGTTGTGGGTCTCCGAGGCGGAGACGACCACCTCGATCTCGTCGACGGCCGCGGCGATCGCGTCGCGCGCGCCCCGCAGGTTCGGGACGAGCGCCCCGTAGGCGACGCCCGGCCGTCGCTCGATCGCGGCCATCACCTCGGCTGCGCCGGCCATCGGGGGGATCGCCGTCGGCGACACGAAGGAGACCGCTTCGATGCGGGCCAAGCCCGTGCCCGACAGGGCGTCGATCAACGCGACCCGCGCGGCGACCGGCACGATCGCCTCGTTCTGGAGGCCGTCGCGCGGACCGACCTCGCGGATCGACACGGTGGTGGGATACCGACTCATCGCCGGTCGATGCTACGGCAGTCCTGCGAGCGGGCCGCGCCCGCCGGCGCGACCCGCTCGCGGGGAGTGAGCGCGACCGGAGCCGCCGCCCGATCGTGGCCCCAAGGGCTCAGGAGTTCGGCACGAGCCGCAGCGGATCACCGACGATCGTGATCGACCACGTCGTCCGGTCGGTCACGCTGCTCGAGCCGGTCTTGTAGCGCAACCGCCACCAGGTCTTGGTGCCGTACACCGAGGAGTAGTTCGACGGCAGCGCGACGTTGATCTGCACCTTGCGTTCGTTGAACTTATAGGGCGACTGCCGGTAGGGCGGCTGGGCTCCGGTGCCGCTCACGTTCAGGAGCGAGGTCGTGCCGGAGTAGCTCGGCGAGAAGCCCTCGACGTTCTGGTAGGAGAAGGTGACCGGATTGCCGTTCGGGTCGAGCACCTCGATCGACTGCGCGCCCTCGCCCGGGTCGAACAGTTGGATCTGCATCGTCTTGCCCGCGTGCACCGACGAGATGTCGGCCAGGTAGAAGGTCGCGGTACTCCCGGTCACGTTCGCGAAGATCGACAGGTCGTCTTCGGCATAGACCTGCGGGCAGTTGGCCGCGTAGCCGGGATTGCCGACGATCGTGGTGCACTGCACGAAGCTGCCGCCGAGACGCGCGCGCAATCCGTACGAGTTCGATCCCGCGCTCGCCGCTTGTCCCGCCTGGGTCTGCACGCGGATGCGGTATCGCTTCGCGCCGTTTACCGGCACGGTGTACACGCCGTTCCAGCCCGACCACGTCGCGTTGTTCTTGGCGATCGTGTGCGTCGCGACGACCGGGTCGTCGGACGCGTCGAGCGGCGTGTTCGTGGCGTCGTAGACGGTGAGGATCGTCGTGATGTTGGTCACCACGTTCGGCACGTTGTTCGAGGCGCTGTCGCAGCCGTCGGTCGTGGTACCGCAGCCGCTCCCGCTGCTCGGTAGGTAGCTCGCGTTCCATGCCTCGATCCTGGTCGATCCGGCGGTCGCGTTGGGGATGTCGACGATGTAGTTGTAACCCGTCGCGCGGTAGTCCGCGTTCACCGTCGCGGGCGACGCGTCGCACGTCGACCCACCGGTGTAGGGCGGGTTCGGCCAGCCCGACCCCGAGGGACGGTTGCCCTGGGAATGCGCTTGGCGCAGATCGCCGTCTTCCTTGGAGGCGCAGTAGCCGCTGACCGCTGCGTGGATGCCGAGCGCGCTCTGGGCGAAGATGTTGAGCGGACTTCCCATCGCGACCGGCAGCACGTACTCCGCGGTCGCGCATTTGCTGATCGTCGGGTTCGCGCCGACGATCTTGCTGAAGAACTGGTCGGGGTTCGGGTTGCCCGCGCACACCTTGAGACGCGTGGGCTGACCGGTGACCGCCGACACGCTGCTCGTGTATCCGTTCGCGGCCGTGATGCCGTGCTTGGCGAGCGCCGCATTCGCGATCGTCGTCGCCTGTGCAAAGTTGCCCGGCATGTAGACGACGCCGGCGAGCGCGGCCGAGTCGGTCGCGTTCTGCAGGTCGACCCCCTCTTCGTACCAGGCCCCGAGGTCGACGCCGAAGGCTGCCGCGGCGAGCAGCACCACGAGGCACCCCGCCGTCAGCACGAGGACGTAACCCTTCGCACCCTTCGCGTCGGCACGACGCTCCCGCAACTTCGTCATCTCGTCATCTCGTCGGCTCCAGACGCACGATCACACCGTCGTCGATGGTCTTGTCGTTGAGAATGGCCTTGGTGATCGACGCGTGATTCGTGCGGACCCACACACCGAGATAGTCGGGGCCTCCCGCCGCACTCAGGCTCGTCTGCCGCGACGACGCCGGCCACGAATCGTCCTTCGTGTAGCCGGCCGCGAGGAACTGCACGTCGGTGAGCGTCAGATCGCTCGCGTCGTACACATTGCAGAGTCCTGCGGTGCCACTCGTCGCACCGCTGCACGCCACAGGCACCGTGCTACTGGGGCCGGTCCCCTTGAAGATCACGACCTTGTCGACCTTGGCGAGCCCATCGAGGCCGCCGCGGATCGCCTGGAGGACCTGGTAGTCGGCGAGGCCGTCCTTGCCGGCGGCGCTGCCCGCCCGCGCACCGGCGCGCGAGGCGTTCGACAACGTGAGATCGTCCTTCATGTACCAACCGAACTCGACCACACCCAGCAGCAGGAGCACGACGAGCGGCGTGATGATCGCCGCCTCCACCATCGTGCTGCCGCGCCCGGCGCGCGGCGCGCCCACTCCCGCACCGCGCCGCGCCCGGAGCCGCTCCCACAGCGTCACGATCCCGGCTCCAGGCGCATGACCGTCCGATCCGAGACGGTGCGATCGACCAGCACGAGGTTGAAGAGTGCGTCGTGGCTGCCCTGCACCCACACACCGAGGTAGTCGGGGCCGCCGCCGCTCGACAGGCTCGAGTTTCGTGTGGGTGCCGACCAGTAGTCGTCCTTCGTATACCCGCCGCCCGTGAACGTGCCCTGCGACACCGAGAAGTCGGCCGCGCTGTAGACGTTGCAGACGCCCGCGATCCCGACCGACGATGCCACGCACGCGGCCGGGACGTCGCCGCTCGCCGTCGTCGACTTGTACACGACGACCTTGGTGACCGACGCCAGGCTCGCGCTACTGCCCGCGACGGCCTGGAGGACGCGGTAGTCGGCGTCGGGGCTGCGACCCGCGGCGCTGCCGACGCGGGCACCTGCCCGTGACGTGTTCGCGACGGTGACCCCGCTCTTGAACAGGAGTCCGACCTCGACGGTACCGATCGCGAGCATCACGAGCAGGGGTGTGACGATCGCCGCCTCGATGAGCGCGGCACCGCGTTCGCCGCGCCGCGGCGAACGTGTCCGACCGACCGCTACTCGCCTGGCTCGCCGCATCGTCTGTCCCGTCCGGCCCCTCTGACACCTTTGCGCCATTGTGCACAGAGTGTCCCGATAATTCAAATAGGTCATCGGGACCGAGCGCACGCGACCGACCCAACGCGTTCTCAGTCGGCGGGTTCGGGGGCCCGCTTGAGGGTTCCGGAGGTCTCGACCAGGGCAATTGCCCAGGGAAGCGACCCCTCAGGCGCCGCGTCGGCGGACCCGCAACTTGATCGGGGTCGGGCCGAGGTCGAACTCCTCGCGCAGCTTGCGCTCGAGGTACCGCAGGTAGGTGGGCGGCAGCGTTCGGGTCACGAACAGCGTGAACGTGGGCGGATCGGCGGCACCTTGGGTGGCGTAGAGGATCCGCGGCCGGTGCTTACGGTCGATCGGCGGCGGGTGCGCGGCCTGGGCATCACGGAGGACCCGGTTGAGCGAGGCGGTCGGAATCCGCCGGTGGTACGCCGTCTCGGCCTGGCGCAGGGCGGGGAGCAACTGGTGGACCCGGCGGCCGGTGAGCGCCGAGATCGGCAGGACGGGTGCGTAGCCGAGGAAGTGCAGTTTCTGGCGGACCTGGTACTTCACGTCGTCTCGGGCCTCGGCGTCGAGGAGATCCCACTTGTTCAGCACGATCACCATCGCGCAGCCGGCCCCGTCGACCCGCTCCGCGAGGCGCTGGTCCTGGTGCGTGACGCCCTCGGTCGCGTCGATGACGAACAGCACCGCGTCGGCTCGATCCACCGATTGCAGGGCGCGCACCGTCGAGTAGTACTCGGTCGGTTCGTCGACGCGGCTCGCGCGGCGCATCCCCGCGGTGTCGACGAAGCGCAACGGCCCTTCGTCGGTGTCGATCACCGTGTCGATCGAGTCGCGCGTCGTCCCGGGGAGGTCGTGGACGACGCTGCGATCCTCCCCCACCATCCGGTTGAAGAGCGTGCTCTTGCCGACGTTCGGCCGACCGACGACGGCCACCGAGAAGATGCCGTCGCGGAAGGGTTTCGCGGCCGGGTCTTCGGGCTCGAGCGCGGGCGGGAGCGCGGCCACGACGGCGTCGAGCAGGTCGCCGCTCTCGCGGCCGTGCAACGCCGACACCGGGTAGGGCGTGCCGAGACCGAGGCGCTGGAACTCCCAGATCTCGTGGCCGCGCCGGTCGTCGTCGACCTTGTTGACCGCGAGGATCACCGGGGTCGAACCGGTGCGCAAGACGGCGGCGACACGCGCGTCTTCCTCGGTGATCCCGGTCGCCACGTCGACCACGAGCACGACGAGGTCGGCCTCGGCCATCGCCGCGTCGGCCTGTGCACTCACCTTGGCGGCGAGCGCGGTGTCCTCGCTCGTCAGCCCCGACTCCCCCGCGGCGAGCCAGCCGCCCGTGTCGACGACGCGGAACGTGCGCCCGCCCCACTCGGCTTCGAACTCCTTGCGATCGCGGGTGACACCGGGCTTCTCCTGCACGATCGCGTCGCGCCGGCCGACGAAGCGGTTGACGAGCGTGCTCTTGCCGACGTTGGGTCGGCCGACGATCGCGACGACGGGGAGGTCGGCGGTCACGGCGCGGCCCGATCGAGCGCGGCGACGAGCCCTGCACCGGTCGTCGGCACGATCTCGACGCGGCGCGGCAACGCGCCGACCGTCGAGTCGTCGAGGAACCGCCCGCGCGACAACGTCACATCGGGAAGCAGGTAGCGATGCGACTCGGGCGCGTCGGCGAGCGCCGCGGCGAGGTCTGCGCCGGTGAGGAGGCCCGTGACACCGATGTTGCCGCCGAAGAAGCGATTCGCGACGGGCCGCAGCTGCACCGCAACGCCGGCATGGTCCGACAGCGCTCCGAGGAGCGGCTCGAGCACCGGCGCACCGAGCTCGCCGGTGAGGATCGCGACCGGCAATGGTTCCGCGGGGCGCCCCGGGGCG
>SXGT01059860.1_pt1 | contig 12970 bp, 12 predicted proteins | sample 3176221 | NCBI WGS metagenome assembly SXGT01 (sample SAMN11356862, study PRJNA531348) | freshwater metagenome | isolation source: freshwater sample F1-120 | place: China: Fuxian Lake, Yuxi | collected 2017-12-25
CAGAAGGCCCGGTCGAAAGACCGGGCCTTCTGCGTATGGTTGCCGTCTGCGTCGCCGTCTACGTCACCGTCGGTGTCGGAGCGACCGCCGATGCGATCTCGGCATTCTGCTGCGGGCGCCAGGGCCGAAACTTCCCCGTCGCCAGCACGACCGTGACGAAGACGATCGGCACGATCCAGCCTGTCCACCCGAGCACTGTCGCTTGGGTCGTGTCGATGTGTTCGCCCGCCATGGCGAACAGCAAGTAGCTGCCGGCGGCACCGTTGAAGGCCGCATGAGCGAGCGCGGGCGGCCACACTGAACCCGACCGCAGTCGCAACCATCCGAACACGGCACCGAAGACGATGCACATGCCGACCATGGCGGTGAGTCCGAGCCAGCCGGGTGCGTCGGGGTAGTTGTAGCCGAGCAGAATCAGGGGCGCGTGCCACAGCCCCCAGATCACTCCCGAGATCACGATGGCGGCGATCGGCCCCAGCGGCATGAGTTTGGGCAGCAGCCAGCCCCGCCATCCGAGCTCTTCGCCCAGCGCCGGAATGAGGTTGATGAAGGCTGCGAGAGGAAGCGTGGCGAGCTGAATGGCGATGAGTGCGCCCGTGGGAATCGGAATGGCGCCTGATCCGGTGCTGCTCGCGAGGTCGTCGAGGGTTTGCTGGAAGGCCGAAAAGGTCACAAAGTCGGCCGGATACACGCCGAGCAGGGCCCCGACCGGTAGCGCGACGAGCACGAGGGCGATGGGCACGACGATGCTGAGTGCTGAGTACAGCAGGAACCGGCCCACGGGCTTGACCGCGAGACCGAGGGCCTGTGCCTTGCGTGCGGGTCGTTCGACGAAGAACACCACGGCGATAGCCGCGATGGCGGGAGTGGACATCATGGCGATTGACACCACGATGAACCACGGGCTCGCGAGGCCGTCACCGAGCCACAGTGGCATCGCGACGAGCCACGAGAGCAGAAACGCGATGGCGATGAACACGCCGATCGGCAGTAGCTCCGCCCGACTGAGCCGCGCCGTCGTGCTCTCGGTGCCCGGCGGTGTTACCGGCGCGCTCACGATGCCGGCCGTTCGAGAATGTAGAAGCCCGCGATCGACTCGTCGTCGCGGAACGTGATGCGAGCGGTGTAGTCGGCGGCCTCGAGCGAAAGGGGAGTGTTCGTGATGGTGACGTCACCGGCGCGCACGGCCTCGGTCTCGCCGTGGCCCTCGAATGCGCCAGCCATGCCGACGATCTGAGCCCACGCTGCGGCGAGCGCCTCATCAGAGAGGCCGTCGCGCATGGTCGAGTCGAATCTCTCGCTGATCTGCGACCACCTTCCGGCGACGAGGTCGCTGATGACGGCGGCGGCCAGGTCGGCCGCCGCGGCGAGTGGTGTGGTGTTCATGGGTTCTCCTGTTCGCGGATCAATGGGCTTGCCGTAGCGCTGGAAGGCCGCTTGACGGCTGACACCCAGGGCATCGCCGATGACTTGCCACGTCGCCCCGTGCTGTCGCGCACGGTGCACGACGGCGAGCATGACTGCCTCGGCAGCCGACTGAACTCGCACTGCTCGGTCGATCGAGGTCGACCAGTCGTCGTCGCTCGAGAGCACCCGCGAGGCGAGGAGTGCGTCGGTCTGAGCGCGCAATTCGCGGACGGCGTCTGTCAACGTATCTTGCATTTGTCAAGAATACATTGACGCGTCAAGTAGCACGAGTCGCGTTCGTTCTGCGCATATGCGCACCGCGTCCGATTTGGCTCGTGTCAATCAGGCAGCGAATATGGAGAAGCCGGGTGCAGGGATTCGCCCGACGTGCGCATCGCCCCCCTTCAGGTTCGTGAGCGCACGTGCCCGGCATGGCCGGTGCTCGGGTGCATTCGGGTTGTACCCGGGCACCGGCCGCCTTCGCATCAGCGTCACGGCTCGCCACGGCTAGCGTGGTGCCGTGCAGAGCATCCCGATTCTCGTCCGCCGGCCGGCCCTCATCTCGTCGGCACTCGCGCCCGTCTTCTTCGTCGGCGGCACGGTCGTCGCCGAACTGCTCTCGCCAGGATTCGATCCGGTACGACAGACCATCAGCGAACTTGCATCGGTGGATGCTCCCACGCAGGTCTTCATGACCCTCATGTTCGTGCTCACTGGCGTGTGTCACCTTGTGACCGCTGCCTACGCGCCCGGCCTCTGGTTGCCGGGCCGCATCGCGCTCGGGCTCGCTGGCGTTGCCCTTTTCGCGGTCGCCGCGTTTCCGCTGCCGGCGGAGGGATCATCGCCCGAGCACCGCTATTCCGCGATGGCCGGCTTCGTGCTGCTCGCTCTCTGGCCCGTACTGAGCATGCGGCTCGGTCGCCAGTACCCCTGGCTGCTGCGCCCGGTCGGAGCCGTGCTCAGCACGCTCGTCGTCGGCGCGTGCTGCGTGGCGTTTGCCTGGGTCGAGGCGCAGCCCGATGCAACGACGATCGGTCTCGCCGAGCGCGTTGCCGCCTACCTCGAATCGCTCTGGCCCGCCGTGGTCGTGGTCGTCATGTGGCGGCACCAGCGGCGATCGTCACGGCCTCTCGTCACTGCGATGTAAGGGCGCGGCGCCGTAACCGCGCGACGTGACTATTCCGCGAGGGGCGGTTGCGCCCCGAGCCACTGCACTGCAGCAGCGCCGGCGGAGACACCGCGCTCGACCGCTGCCGAGAGCGCTCCGCCCTCCTCGGCGAGGTGCGCGGCGAGCGCTCCGGCAAAGGCGTCGCCCGCACCCGTCGTATCGACCACCTCGACCCGCGGCGCAGCGATGTGACCCGCGCCCTCGGCGGAGGCGAACACCGCACCGTCGCCGCCGAGTGTGATGACGACGCTGCGGCATCGCGCGAGCAACGCCTGCGCGGCGGCCGCAGCCTCGTCGGCTGAGCCGACCGGCAGGCCGCTGAGGTCTCCGGCTTCTGACTCGTTGACGATCAGCGGGTCGCAGAGCGCGAGCAGAGCATCCGGCACCTCACGACTCGGCGAGAGGTTGAGCGCGACGCGACCACCGAGCTCTGCCACCACCTTCGCGGCCTCGACGACCACGGGCAGAGGAATCTCGAGTTGCGCGAGCAGCACCGTTCCGGGGCCACCCAGCGCGCGGATGCCCGCCTCGACCTCGTGCGCGGTGACGCGACCGTTCGCGCCGGCGGCGACGACGATCGTGTTCTCGCCGTCGCGCGAGACGGTGATCAGTGCGATGCCCGTGGGCGCATCGTCGACCACGGCGAGGTGCGCCACATCGACTCCGCCCGACCCGAGGGCGCCGAGCAGTTGTCGCCCGTTCGCGTCATCGCCAACAGCCCCGAGAAAGTGGGGGAGCGCGCCCGATCGAGCCGCAGCGAGAGCCTGGTTGGCGCCCTTGCCGCCCGTCGCGACGACGAGCTCGTCTCCGAGCAAGGTCTCACCCGGTTGCGGATGGCGGTCGACAAGAACGGTGTAGTCGGTGTTGGCAGACCCGAGCACGATGAGCGACGCTGGCATACGCCCATCGTGGCAGACCCGAGGGGTGCGGGCACCCCGCGGCACTAGCCTGATCGCATGAGCATGCCGACCGGGAGCACTGTCGCCGTCGCCCAGTTCGCACCGGTCGATGACCGCGCCCACAACCTCGCCACGCTGCGCTCGCTGACGCTGCGCGCTGTCGATCAGGGCGCCGGCCTCGTCGTGGCGCCGGAGTACAGCAGCTGGTTTCACCGCACGATGGGCCCCGACTGGCTGACGGCGGCTGAGCCCCTCGACGGAGCGTTCGTCAACGGGCTCGCCGACATCGCGTCAGCGAGCGGCGCGATCATCGCGGCGGGACTCATTGAGACAGGCACGACGGCAGAGCGCTTTCGCAACACGATCGTGGCAGTCTCTCCCGGCGGCGAACTGCTCGCCGTCTCGCGCAAGCTGCACCTCTATGACGCCTTCGGGGCAACGGAGTCGCGCTGGGCAGAACCCGGGGCGATCGAGCCGCCACAACTGTTCGACGCGCTGGGCCTGCGAGTGGGCATCCAGACCTGCTATGACTTGCGTTTCCCCGAAGTCACCAGACGGCTGGTGGATGCTGGTGCCGAACTCGTGCTGGTGCCGAGCGAGTGGGTGGCAGGACCCGGAAAGGTGCACGCCTGGCAGACCCTCGTCACCGCGAGGGCCATCGAGAACACGGTGTACGTCGCCGCGGCCGACCACGCACCTGCGATCGGCGTCGGTCACAGTATGGTCGTCGACCCGCGCGGCGAACGACTGGCGTTCATCGAGAGCGAGACCGATGTCGCCGTGGCCTCGCTCGATCGCGCTGTGCTCGAAGAGGTGCGGCGTGTGAACCCCGCCCTCGAACTGCGACGGTTCACGGTGTCTCCGCGCTGAGCTGCTGACCTATTGGGTGGGCGCGCCGGACGTGCCGATCGTGAACTCGACGGTGCGTGTGGCGCCGACTCGGCCGGAGTCAGGATCGATATAGCGCACGCTGATGGCATGCGTGCCATCGGGCAGCGGTGCCGTCACGCGCAGGATCGGTTGTTCTTCGAGCGTGTGGATGTTTCCGGTCGCGACTCCGTTGATGATCACCTGCACTCGCTCGCCTTCGACGCCCGCGAGCATCACATCCACGACCGTGCCACCGGGCTGCGACTCGACGTCGAGCGGCACGGTGAGGTCGGGTCGTTGCAGTGTGATCGGGCCGACTGACGTTGCCGCTGACTCATTGCCTGCGCGGTCGATCTGCATCACGGAGACCGTGATCGACTCGGCGGCGGGATCGGGGAGCGCGAGGTTCCACCTACCATCGTCGTCGGCAGTCGACTGGGTTAGCGAGTCACCCTCCGCGTTGAGCAGCACCACGGTCGCGCCGGCTTCGGCTGTTCCTCCCAGGATGGGCAACAGTCGAAGGTCGTCGAGCTCGAGATCGTCGACCTGCGGCGGCAGTGCAATGGCGTCAACCGGCGGATCAACCGGCGGATCGACAGGCGGATCAACCGGCGGATCGACAGGGCTCGTCGGGCGCGGTGCTGGCGCCGACTGTTCGGGGTCAGTCCGCTCCGGTTCGACGGCTGGTGGTCGTTCATCGGCCTGCGCGTCGGTCTCGATCTCTGGGTCTGCGGGCACCGGCGGCGGCGCGGGGATGGGCGCCACCGCCGGTGGTCGGGATCCCTCGGCCTCCGGCTCGCTGGACGACGGTGAGGGGAGTGAGGAGAGCACGACGACCGCTGCGGCGACGGCAGCGATCGCTGACACGGCGACAGTGGCGACGATGGTCGGAACCGACGTCGAAGCTCCCGCGGTCCCGACGGCGGTGGCACTCTGTGGCGCCACGCCCGCGTCGCCGCCTGCCGCGAGCCCGGAAGCCGAGGCGCTCGTCCCGCTAGCGAGAAGCTCGGCGAGGAGCGCAGAGCCGGCAGTGCCTCCCAACACGAGCGGCAGCACGAGACCCGCGAGCCTGCCGCTCAACTCGTCGACCTCTTCGACGAGAATCGAGCACCGCGTGCAGTCACTGACGTGCGCGTCGAAGCGTTCCCTCTGACGAGCCGAGAGTGCTCCGCGAGCGCGGTCGCCCATGCGGGCTGACGCCCAGCGGCAGGTCTCGGGCACGCGCGCGTCACTGATGTGCGCTTGCAACCAGGCTGCTTTGAGTCCTTCACGCGCGCGATACGCGAGCGCCGCAGCACCGTTCGCGCTGAGCCCGAGGTGTGGCGCGGCTTCGGCAGGCTGCATGCCTTCGACCTCGGTGTACCAGAGCACGGTCTGCCACCGTTCGGGCAGGGTGCGGAAGGCGCGCACGGTGATCGTGCTCTGCAGCGCCGCTGTCTCGGGGTCGGGCCGGTCGTCGGCCAGGTCGAACGCGTCCTCCAGCGGCTGTGTCTGCGTGCCCGGTCGCCAGCGCAGAGCGATGTTGCGAATCGTGCGGTACAAGTACGGCCGAAACGCTTCGTGCGGTCCACCACCGCGCTGCACAGCTCGCAGAATCTGCAGGTATGCCTCCGCGACCAGGTCGTCGGGTTCGGCGATCGCGCTGAACTGACGCGCGGCAGCGCGACCCGCCTTCGCATGCCTCTCCCAGAGCACGCCGAAAGCGCGAGGGTCTCCTGCTCGAGCGCGCTCGGCGAGCTGTTCGTCGCCGAGGGCGTGCAGTTCTCTCGGCACGGTGAATCCTCCTGGTGCTGTGCGCGATCGGGTCTGCGCGCACGTCTACGTCTGTTAACAGTCTGCGGTGGTCGAGATCATGACGCGAAAACTTCTCCATTTTTTGGCGTCATGATCGCCGACCGCACTGACTGTTCTTCAGTGGACGACCACCCCGGCACGGGGACGACCCGAACCTCCCCGTGCCGGCGGTCTCCTCTACCGTCACCCACCGGAGTCTTGTCATGCCCGCACCCACCACCGCCCCGTCGCCACTGCGCACGATCATCATCGCTGTGCTTGTCGCCCTCATCGCTGCCGCGTCAACGATCGCGCTGCCGCAACGCGCTACCGCAGGGCAACTTGAGGGCGTCATCACCGACGTGCGCACGACGAAAGAGCACTACACCTGGAACGAGCGTGTGACACTCGCGTTCACCTGGCGTGTGCCGGCGGGTGCCGTGGCGGGCGACACGTTCTCTCTCGACCTTCCCGATGAGCTTGCCGCTGCGAGCCTCGCGCTCTTCACGCTCGACGCCGCTGACGGAAGACCCATCGCTACTGCGCGGTGGGAGGGAAAGTCGGTGGTCTTCACGCTCACTGACTATGTCGAGCAGCACGACGAGGTCGCGGGTGAAGGGCACCTCACCGTGCGCTGGGACCACTCAGTCGTCGTCGAGACAACCGACCCGATCGTGCTCGTCTTCGGCGGCATCGCCACGGAAGTCACTATCGGTCCCAAGCCGGTGCCGACTCCGCCGTGCACGGAGAACTGCCCGCCGCCGAAGCCTCCTGCGCCGCCGGCAACAAGCCGAACCCTCGCGAAAGGCGGCAGCTGGGCCGATGGAGCATACGAGGGCACGCGCGATGAGACCGGCAACATCTCGTGGGCGATCGCGCTGCCGGGCAATGCTGAGGGCTTCGATACCCCGGTGACGGTTGTCGACGAGATCGGACCGGGCAGCATCATCGAATGCTCCACGATCGCGATCACGACACAGCAGGGTCTCGCATCCACCGCCGTGCGCACCGCACTCGACCCGGCGCGCGTCGACCTTGACTGTGACGAGCAGGGCTTCACGCTCTCACTCGACCGCATCGCACCGAACGAGTTCGTGCGCATCACCTACCGCGGCACGATCATCCAGCAGGGCCTTGGCACCTACACGAACCGCGTTGTCGTCGAGATCGCGGGCACGACCGTCGAGCGCTCGACGACGATGCGACGCACGAGTGCGGGTGGCTCAGGTGCCGGCGTGCGCAGCGTCAGCGTGGGCGACCTCGTGTGGCTCGACGCCGATCTCGATGGTCGACAGTCAGCAGGCGAGCAGGGAATCGCGGGGGTGGTGCTCGTGCTCACGGGTCCGCAGGGCGCCCCTGTCGTCGACATCGATGGCCGCACCGTCGCTGCAACCACGACCGACGAGCTGGGTCGATACCGCTTCAGCCGACTGCCCGTGCTCGCCGCGGGCGAGTCGTACACCGTCACGATCGACGACGAGCTCTCCGCTGAGGCTCTCGATGCACTCACCCCCACGCTGCCGGGGGTCGGAGAGCGCGAGGGCGATTCGTCCACCGGTTCGGCGTCGTCCGTCGACTTGATCGTCAACGGTGCCAGCGACCTCAGTCTTGACTTCGGTTTCGTGCTGCCCGAGTTGCCGACGCTGCCGGAAGAAGAGCCGGTCGACGACGGCGGTGTCGTGAACGAGCCGGTGGATGCTCCGGCCACGCAACTCGCGAGCACAGGGCCGAGCCCGCTGAGCGCGGTGCTCGCCTTGAGCAGTGCGTTGCTCGCGCTAGGCGCAGCGCTGCTCGGGCTCGTCGCCTGGCGCATGCGCGGGCCGCGCATCCGTCGTCGGGGGTGAGGTCAGGCCTGCAGCGATCGCAGTCGCCGCACGCCCTCGAGCAGCACCTCATCGGGCTTGCAGAACGCGAAGCGCAGTGCCGTGCGGCTGACGGCACCGTCCGCACGGCCGAACGCGCGCAGCGGAATACCCACCACTCCGGGGTCGACGGCGAGGGCCCTCGCCGTCGCGGCGCCATCGCCGAGACCCAGAGGGTCTCCTTCCGCAACGATGAAGTACGAGCCGGCGGCATGGCTGACGGCGAAGCCCGCGTCGGTGAGGCCCGCCGCGAGCAGATCGCGCCGCCGCTGCAGCGTTGCCGTGTGCGCCTCGAAGCGTTCGCGCGACAATTCGAGCCCGATCGCCACGGCATCCTGAAACGGTGAGCCGTTGACGTAGGTCAAGAACTGCTTCACCGCGAGACTCGCCTCAACGAGGTCGGCGGGGCCAGTGATCCACCCGATCTTCCAGCCCGTCACGTTGAACGTCTTCGCCGCGCTCGAGATCGTCAGCGTGCGGGATGCTGCGCCAGGGTGACTCGCGACCGGCACGTGAGGCTGGCCGTCGAAGACGAGGTGCTCGTACACCTCATCGCTCACGATCACGGCGTCGTGTCGCTGCGCGGCAGCAACGATGCGGTCGATGTGCTCGGCGGCGAGCACCGAACCGGTCGGATTGTGCGGCGAGTTCAGCAGCACCACGCGAGTGCGGTCGGTGATCGCGGCATCGATCGCAGCGGGGTCAGGCTGAAAGTCGGGGCCGTGCACGGCAATCGTGACGTGGCGCGCCCCGCTGAGGCCGATGATCGCCGCATACGAGTCGTAGTAGGGCTCGAGCGTCACCACGTCGTCGCCCGGGCCAGCGAGGGCGAGCAGGCTCGCGGCGATGGCTTCGGTCGCGCCCGCGGTGACGAGCACCTCGCGGTGAGCATCCACGTCGATGTCGTACCAGCGCTGCTGATGCTCAGCGATCGCGGTGCGCAACCGCGCGGTTCCGCGACCGGGCGGGTACTGATTCTGGCCCGAGCGGATGGCGTCGACCGCGGCGTCGAGCACCTCGATGGGGCCGTCGTCGTCGGGAAAGCCTTGGCCGAGGTTGACCGACCCGTGCTCGGCGGCCAGAGCCGACATCTCCGCGAAGATCGTGGGTCGCACCGTGCCGTCGAGGTCGACGAGTCCCGCGCTGCGTGCGGCGCGCATCCACGGAGCGTCGGCTGTCATGAGGTCAGCGTACTGAGCCGAACGACGGTCGTGACGAGCGGCGAGCGAGCGGTCGTGCTCGCAAAGCGAACATCGCGGCGACCGCACCGTTGTCGCCTGCCGCGCCATTGCTCACACTGGAGGTATGACCGCCCGCGATGACACGCTGGTGCTCGTCGTTGACGACGAGCCGGTCATCCGTCGTGTGCTGCGACGCACCCTCGAACGTGCGAGCTTTCGCGTCATCGAGGCGGAGCACGGCGCCGAAGCACTCGCGATCATCCGCAGCGGCGAACACAATGTGGCGGCCCTGCTCAGTGATGTGACGATGCCCATCATGGGCGGAGTCGAACTCGTCGAGCATGTGCATCGTGACGCTCCCGGTCTGCCTATCGTGCTCGCGAGCGGATTGCACGGGCGGGCAGAGCTCACCGAACAGCTCGGCGATCGCGTGCACGGTTATCTCGAGAAGCCCTACACGGCATCGTCGGTCGTGGCGGTGGTCACCGACGCGCTCGCGGGAGTGCAACCGGCCGCACCGTAGGGGCCGAGCCGCTACGCGCTCTCGCGCGGCAGCGTGAGGCTTGTCGCCCACTCGAAGAACACGGCCTTGCCCGCCGACGTATCAGTGACGTCAGCATCGACACCGCGAGCGATGAGCGTCGCGAGACCGGCGCTGATTGCATCGAGGTCATCGTGCGGCGCCGTCAGGGCAAGACCGGCGGAGCAGGCGGAGAGCACGCTTGACACCGTGCGAGCATCCACGTCGTCGCGCACCATGCCGGCAGCTTGCAGTTGCTCGATGAGGTCGCTGCGAATGCCCACGTTGGGCGTGTAGGAGAAGCTGTGGCTCGTGCGCATGATCGCGTTGAGCGACTCACGGTCGATGATGAAGAGCGTCTTCGCGAGCGGCCGCTCATAGACCGAGCTGAGAATGTAGGTGTACATGCGCGAGAGCAGTCCGCCGCGGGGGTCGCGGTCGATGTTCTGCACGATGTTGCTGTACATGCCCGAGAACTCGCGATTGAGCATCGCCACCATCGCGTCGTGCGGGCTCGCGAAGAGCGACTCGACGTCAGACGCCGAGAGGCCGCTGCGGGAGGCGATCGACGCGAGGGTCACCGCCGCGTAGCCATCGTTCATGAGCACGTCGCCGGTCGCGTCAAGCACGACATCGACGTCGATGAGGCTGGAGGAAGTCATGCACGTACCTCGAAGCGGCCGGGGGGCAAGGGTGGTAGAGCGATTCTAAGGTGACGACAGACGACTCTGTACACCCCATTGGGGTGGCAAAGTCGCCAGACTTATTGTGGGAAACCTCTTATGTGGAGAGGTGCGACGGGATGCCCGGAGCCTGTCTACGGTGGCACGCATGTCTCGCCGACTCGCCCTCGTCGCTGCCCCGCTCGTCGTCGCTGCCCTCGTGCTCGGCGGCTGCACGCCCGACACCCGCATTCCTGCGGCCGAACCTCAGCCCACGGCCGCACCGCTCTTCGCGAGTGACGAGGAGGCGCTCGCCGCAGCGACGGCGGCGTATGAGGAGTATTTGGCCGTGCTCGACGAGCTGCTTCAAGATCCCCGACCCGTCGGTTCTGAGTTTGACCTGCTAGCGAGTGGGGAGGCTGAAGCGACGGCCATGCAAGATGTTCGGGACTTCCTCGATGGGTCTATCCGAATCACCGCGCCTCGTGTGGTGGGAAGTGCGACATTGCAGAGCAACACAGCTACGGCGAACGGCGCGGAAGTCATTGCTTACTTTTGCGAAGACGTGAGTGACGTAGTTGTACTTGACGCAAACGGACGCACATTGACAACTTCGGACCGGCCCGACTTCTCTCTGTGGGAAGCGACGGTCACCTTCGACGGCGTTGGAGAGCGCGTTACGCGACGCGATTTCTGGAGCAATGAGGAAGCGTGCTAGTTCGTACTGCATGGTGGTCATTGGCAGCGGCGGCATTGCTGGCCGCTTTCCAGACGGGCGCGCTACAAGTGGTCTCGTCATGCGGAGCACAAAGCCACCTCGTGGCAGGGTGCCCTAACGTGAGTGGCGAAGTCGGAGGCGGCGGCGCGACGCTCATCGGCGAAGGCTCGAACCCGGGCAGCCCCGGTTCCGGCGGCGGTAGTTCCGGCGGCGGCAACGGCAACGGCAGTTCAGGCGGCGGCACCGGCAGCGGCGGCTCGGACGGCGCGGGCCAGCAACCCACGACGCCGTGCCAAGAAGTCGTCGAGGGCTACTGCCAGGGCGATGGCCAGCCGAAGCCGGGCGATGCCGTCGAGTCCGACCCTGGCACACCCGCGATCACCCTCAGCGACGTCGCGCACTTTCGTCCCGAACCACCGCAGCAGCGCATGCAACCCGACGGCTGGATGGTCGTCGGGCTTCCGGCCAACATCTATGCCCGCACGAGCCCTCACGTCGTGAGCGGTTCACTGCTCGGCGCACCCGCCGAGGTGCGCTTCACCCCTTACTCGTGGCACTGGACCTACGGCGACGGTCGCACAGCGCGCCACTCCACACCCGGATCCACGTGGCAGTCGCTCGGCCTCGCTGAGTTCGACGCGACACCGACGAGCCACGTCTATCGAGCATCCGGAACCTACGTCATCGACCTCGACGTCAGCTACTCCGTCGCCTACCGATTCGCCGGCGGCCCGTGGACTCCACTCGCTGGAACCATCGTGCTGCCGGCTCCGCCGCTCACGGCGACAGCGGGCGAGGCCGTCACCGTGCTCGTCGACAGAAACTGCACGACCGCTCCGCGCGGCCCCGGATGCTGATGCCGGGCGCGCTGCCGCACCAGTGAACCGCTGAGCGAAGCGTCGGGAGGCGCTCAGCCACGGCAAATACAATGCACAGGTTCGCCACGCACGCTGGCAGCGGCGAAAGGAGCCACACCCACCATGAGCACTCCCACTGACCCGACCGGCGCGCCGTCGCACAACGCAGACGCCCCGTCGCACGATGCCCCCGCGTCCAGCAGCCCCGAGCAGCCGGTCGTGAACTCCGCTTCCGCAGACTCGCCGGCCGCCCCCGCAACGTCCGGGGCTCCCGCTTCTTCCACCGAGGCGCCCACTCGTCGCTCCTCGCTGCCCATGGCCCCCATGCTTGCCGCTCTCGCAGTCGGCGCCCTCGTCGGTGGCGTTGCGGGCGGTGGTGTGACCGCGGGCGTGCTGGCGTCGACCAACTCGCCCTCGGTCGTGCAGGCACAGCCCGCAGCGATCACGGTCAATGACACCGACGACGCGACTGTCGTGACCGGCGTCGTCGCCACGACGATGCCGTCGGTGGTGACGTTGCAAGTGCAGGGTGGCGGCACGGCCGGCAACGGCTCAGGCGTGATCCTCAGCGACGACGGCTACGTGCTCACCAACAACCACGTGGCGACGCTCGAAGGCGCCACCTCTGACCCCACGATTCGCGTGACCCTCAGCGACGGTCGCATCTTCGATGCCGAGCTCATCGGTTCCGACCCCATCGCCGATCTCGCCGTCGTCAAGCTCGAGGGCGCGAGCGACCTTCCCGTCATCGAGTTCGCCGACTCCGACGCCCTCAACGTCGGCGACCGCGCCATCGTCATCGGAGCACCGCTCGGCCTGTCGGGCTCGGTGAGCGACGGAATCGTGTCGGCGCTGAACCGCAGCATCACCGTGCGCTCGTCGGCCGTGCCCGAGCAGACGGCCGAGCAGCCCCCGACCGAGTCGCCCGAGGGCGACACCTTCGACTTCTGGGACTTCGACATTCCCGGCCAGGACGAGTCGCCCAACACCGGTGGTGCCACGGCCTCGCAGACGATCTCGCTGCCGGTCATCCAGACCGACGCGGCCATCAAC
>SXGT01623211.1_pt1 | contig 12969 bp, 11 predicted proteins | sample 3176221 | NCBI WGS metagenome assembly SXGT01 (sample SAMN11356862, study PRJNA531348) | freshwater metagenome | isolation source: freshwater sample F1-120 | place: China: Fuxian Lake, Yuxi | collected 2017-12-25
CCACGAAGACGTTGCCGGCAGCATCCACCGCGAGGCCGTGAGGGCCGTTGAACGCGGCCGCGGCGCCCGTGCCGTCGACGAAGCCCGACGCGCCCGAGCCCGCCAGGGTCGACACCATCGTGCTGGCGGCCGCGACGTCCGCCGGGGCGTCGGGGACCACGCCGGTAGGCACGCATGCCCCGCCCAGGCACGTCGAGCCAGCCAGGCAGGCGTTGTCGCACGCGCCGCAGTGTGTGTCGTTGTCGACGGCGAGGTCGACGCAGGCGCTCCCGCACTGGGTATGGGCGGGATCGGCGCAGCCGCAAGCTCCCCCGAGGCAGGTGGTCGCTCCCGCGCAGGCCGCGCCGCAGGCGCCGCAGTGGGCGTTGCTGGTGGTGAAGTCGACGCAGATCCCAGCGCAGCACAGCTCCCCCTCGCTGCAGTCTGCCTCGGTGGCGCAGGGGTCCCCGACGACCGCCGCGGCGTGGGAGGAAGGCGAGCCCTTCCCATCATCGACCAAGGCGCAACCCGCGAGCCACAGGCCGAAGAGGACCATCGATGCGGTGTGGGATCTGTGGGGACGCATTGGCTCTCCTTCGTGGCGGGGTCGATACCCCAAGACCACTAGCACGCCATGAGTTTCCGGGCGGGTCAACCCCAAAAAGAATCGAGCCTATGGATGGCGGCGTGCACGGGAGACGTGGTGTATACTCAGCGCGCCTCGCTCGTACGCTCGGACGACCATGACCACTTTCAAGCTCAGACTCGCCTGCGTGTGCGGCCTTGCCCTCGTGGGCTTCGCCGGATTCACCGGCTGCGGCGCGGTCGATACCGCCGCGGGCGACGGGGGGACCGAGGCGAGCGCCTCCCAGGATTCCCAGGGCCCTGCCGCGGACAGCGCGCCGGGCGACGCGGCACCTCCTCCGTCCGACGCTCCTCCGCCCGACTCGACCCCAGGGGACGGCGCGCCGGGCGACGCGAGCACGTGCATCAACCTGCCCAAGGTTGGCGATCCGTGCGTGGCGGGACAGAAGAGCTGCGAGAAGGTGGACGGCTGCTGCATCCCGCAGGTCGTGTGCGACACCGCGAAGGGCACGTGGGAGCTCCTTTATCTGCGCTGCCCGTGCGTGGGCATCCCGTGCGGCTCGCTCACCTGCTCGGGAACGCAGTTCTGCCGCACGCGCGCCTCCGGGATCGACGGGGGACGTGACGCAGGCCTCATGTACGAGTGCACGGACTACCCGCCCGCGTGCGAGCGCCAGTGGACGTGCGCGTGCGTGATGGCAAGCTCGGCGCCCGTGTGCTCGCCGCCGATCTCGACCTGCCGCGATCAGGGCGGCAGGCCGTACCAGGCGTGCGGCGGGATGTAGCGCACCGGGCGCGCGGCGCGTGGGTGGGGCGCCTGCCCTCAGGGGCCGTCGGTCTTCCAGGTGCAGATGAGGACCTGGCGGTAGGTCCCGCAGTCGCCAAGATCGCTCGTGCCGACCGGTCGGCTCCGCATGCAGGCGAGCACACGCACGTCGCAAGGAGCCTGGGGCCAGGTGTCGTACGGATCCTTGGTGGTCAGTGAGAGGCCCTCGATGACGATCCGGGCCTCGGCCTCCTTCCTGGCGATCGAGCTCCCTAGCCTCGCCTCGAAGCGCACGTCGCCTCCCGCCGTCGTCAGCATCGCGTCGTGCGTCCAGTCGAAGCGCCACGAGCGAGCGCCGGTCTGGCCGGTCGCCGCCGCCGGGAGGACCGTGAGCGCGCTCGAGCCGGTGCTCGTGGTGAGCGAGCCCCGGTAGCGGAGGTTGGAGGTCCCGTCGCGGTAGAAGATGGGCTTCACAGCGGGCAGAACGAAGACGCGGCCGTCGCCGTCGAACCGCGCGAGGCGAGGCGCGAGCTCCAGCCTGGCGAAATGCGGGACGCCGGAGGTCGGCGTGAGCCGGACCAGGAGCGAGGAGCCCGAGAGCATGGAGCTCATCTCGTGTTGCCCGTCGAGCACGACCTCGAAGGTCCGCGCCGAGAGGGCGCGCGCCTCGCCGAAGGGATCGTCGGGCACGAACGAGAAGGCGTCCGAGATGTTCTTGCTGGTCCGCCCGCGGAGGCGCCACTTGACGCGCCCTTGATCCAGAAACCGGGTCGCGACCGTGTCAAACCACACGGTCATGGAGCCGGCGCGGACCTTCACGCTGTCCTGGTCGCCGGAGGCGTGCGTGGACGCGGTGTCCGGCGCGCTCACAGCGGACTCGTCGCTGCCGAGATCTTCTTGAGGAGCGGCGCTCACCGCGCAGCCGGCGAGCGAGAGAAAGAGGAGGATGGGAAGTCGGTATCGCATGGTCACCTGACTCGGGAAAAGGGTTGAAGGCGGCCGCTCCCTAGCACCTCCGGCCGGTCGTGGCCACGCGTTCATTCGACATGGGCCCCTGCGGGACGCTGGAAATCCTCGGCCCGGCGCAGCGCCGCGTCGGCCGAGCGCCCGAGGAGCAGCGAGCGCCCCTACGAGATACGCCAGGCGATCCCCTTGGTGACCAGGCTCGTGGCGTGCCCGGGGCATGTGCACGCGTCGTCGTCGGGGCGTGGGCAGAGGCGCGCGAGCGCGACCGAGCGCTCGTACTCGGCCACGTCGCAGCAATAGCCAATGTCGCGAATGTCCCCGTCTCTGTCGTGGCTCACGCTCACCTCCTCGTAGAACTCGGAGATGTACCGAGCGTCGCATGTGAGGCAGCGGAACCACCGCCTGTGCGTGTCGGAGCGGTTGTCCGAAGCGATGCACAGACGCAGCGAGCGCGGCGGCTCGCGGGAGGGGAGGGGTGAGCCAAGCACGTAGTTCTTGAACCGCCGGGCGAGGGGGATCGGGAGGCCAGGAAGCTCCTCGCTCGCGTAGGTGTCGTTACCGCACGTCGTACAGCGGCGAGAGTAAGGTCCGGTCATCGTCGAGCTCCATGCGACACAACAAGAGCGTAGCGGCTCTTCGGCGAATCCAGTGCCGCATAGCGCGCCTGGGCGAACGATCGCCTGCCGACCGAGGCTGAGCCGGCCTCCCAACTCTTCTGGGACGGGGAGGGCAACGATCTCGAAAAAGGAAATGGAAGAAGAACTTGTAGGACGATCTCGGCTTTCGTCGCGCCCGGTGACAGAGTGTCTACTCGGTGACGGATAGGGCCGTCCGGTGACGCTCTCGTCAATGGATGGAAAGACCTGGCGCGGAGGAGCGTCCCGTCGCCGAGGAGTCACAGGCTCGCCAAGAGGCTCGGTACTGAAACGGCGTGTCACTCGCCGCCCTCGAACAGCAACGCGAAGATCCGGGTCGAGTTCGCCACCTGGGCGTCGCCTATGCGGCGTCCGCAGTGGTCCTGGCGGCGCTGCTCGGCCTGGGTGTTGTCTTTGGCGAGGAGCTACGTGGACGCCCCTCGGAGGAGCCCACCCCGGTGACCTTTGCACCGCCCCCGGGCGTGCCCGGAGGGAGCCTCGACGGGGTGGTGGGGACTGCTGCTCGGCATGGCCGCCATCACCGTCGCCGTCGCGGTCGAGCGCTGGCTCAACCTGGCCAGGGGATCGCGGCGACGGGCTCGGGTGGTCTTGGCTCGGTGTCCGCCGGCATCGCCGAGGCGCTGGTGGAGACCACCCTGGGCCTGATGGTGGCCATACCGGCCGTGCTCTTCTTCAACCAGCTCAACACGCGCATAAGCACGCTCGAGGGGACCCTGGCCCGCGCGACGGGAGAGCTCCTCCTCGCGGGGCTCCTCGCGTCGGCCTGCTCCAGCGACGGCCAGCTCCCGGTCGACACCGACGGGAGGACGACCAACCAGGGTCCCGACGTGGACAACGTCCAGTACGGGATGCTCCTCCGCCGCAACACGCGCGCCTCGATCCGCAACGTGCTGGCGGTGGGCTTCGAGGCCTCCCTCGACGTCCGTGACGCGGCGACCAAGAACGGGATCACCCCGCCCTCCGGCGAGCCCGCGCTGTCGCTCACGAACTCGATCTTCTGGGGCGCGAGCAACGCCTCGGTCATCGACCATATCGCCTATCCCGAGAGCGGCGCCTCGGCTCCCAACAAGGACAACGACGGCGCCTTCAAGGACGCGCGCGACAGCTGGGCCACCAAGGGCAGCTGGATCGTCTGGGACGACCGCTAAAGGTCGGGTTTTTTCGGAAAGATTTGCGCGCGCGCGCGAAACGTTGCTCGACGGTCCGGCCCTTGCTACGGCTGGAAAAGCGAGGGGACGTCCCAGTTCACGCACGTGGGGGCCAGAGCGGCACTTTCCAGGGACGGGTCTGGCCTCGCGTGGAGGCTGGAGTGGGAAGCAGGTTGGCGCGTTTCATCGAGGCAGTGCGCGCGGCGCGTGAGCGCGGCGGCGTGGCCTTGATGGGCGTGTGCAACGTCACCCCCGACAGCTTCAGCGATGGCGGCCTCTACCTGACGCCGGAGCTGGCCTTTCGCAGGATCGACGCCCTGGTGGCCGAGGGCGCGGACGTGGTCGACGTCGGCGGGGAGTCCACCCGCCCTGGGGCTCCCAGGGTGGCGCCCTCGGTGCAGCTCGAGCGCGTCCTCGAGGTCGTCTCCTACGCCAAGGAGCGCGTCGTGGTCTCGGTCGACACCACGAGCGCCGAGGTCGCCGAGGCCTGCCTGCGCGCAGGAGCGCACGCGGTGAACGACGTGTCGCTCCTCTCGGAGCCCGGGCTCGCCGACGTGGTGGCCCGGCACGGCGCGGCGCTGGTGCTCTCTCACGCCAGGGGCTTCCAGGCCGGCATGGCGGGCTTTGGCCGCTGGCCCGAGAGCGACTACGTCGACGTGATCTCCGAGGTGGTGGCCGAGTGGTCGGCGGCCGCCGCGGAGGCCGAGCGCCGAGGGGTGCCCCGGGAGGCCCTGGTCATGGATCCTGGGCTGGGCTTCTCGAAGAGCGCTCGCCACAGCCTGGCGCTGCTCCGGGGGGTGGCTCGCCTCGCGGAGCTGGCCTCCGCCCCGGTGCTGGTCGGAGCGAGCCGCAAGTCCTTCCTCACGCTCGCCGATCCAGGAGCCGGGCCACCCGGACGCCTGGGGGCCTCGCTCGCCGCGGCGCTCCACGCGGCCCGCTGCGGGGCGAGCCTGCTGCGCGTCCACGACGTCAGGGCGACCCGCCAGGCCCTCTCGCTGGCCCAGCTCCTCTCGCAGGACCCCGCCGGAAGGCCGGACGAAAGAGTGGAGGAGCGATGCTAGAGGGCCTGCTCCAGCTCTTCTCGAGGCGCCCTCTCCCCCAGGTGCTGATCGACGTCGCGGACCTGTTCATCGTCGCGTACGTCGTCTACAGGGTGCTGCTCATCGTCCGCGGGACGCGCGCCATGCAGATGGGGCTGGGGCTGGGCCTCATCCTTCTGGCCTACGTCGTGGCCAAGTGGGCGGGCCTGGTCACGCTGTTCAACGTGCTCTCGTCCCTGCTCTCGTCCATCTTCGTGCTGGTGGTCGTGGTCTTCCAGAACGACATCCGCCGGGGGCTCATGAGGGTGGGCTCGGGCGCCATCATGGGCGGGGTGCCGAGGAGCCACGAGACGCGCGTCATCGACGAGATCGTCGCCGCCGCCACCGAGCTCGCGCGCCACCGCATGGGGGCCATCATCTGCCTGGAGCAGGAGGCCAACCTCGACGAGTTCGTGGTCGCCCAGGGCACGGTGGTGGACGCGGCGGTGCAGCGCGACCTGCTCGTTTCCATCTTCGTCCCGGAGGGCGTCAACAAGCTCCACGACGGCGCCATCATCATCCGCAACCTCCGCATCGCCAAGGCCGGGGTCTTCTTCCCGATGCCCGACACCAAGATGCTGGACAAGTCCTATGGATCCAGGCACCGCGCTGCGCTCGGGATCACCGAGGAGACCGACGCCGTGGTCGTGGTGGTCTCCGAGGAGCGGGGCACCATCAGCTCCTTCTTCAACGGCAACATCGTCCCCAACCTGGACGGCTCTTCGCTGAAGGAGCTGCTCACGGGGCTCTTCGGGAAGAAGGCCGCGTTGGCCAAGAAGAAGGGCCCTCCGTCGCAGTCGCGCCCCCTGCCTCTCGCCCCCTCGCCGCCCAACGTCAAGACCCCGATCCCCGGCGCCATCGCGCCGGTCGGGAGGACCCCGATCCCCGGCTCCATGTTTCCCCTCTTGCCGCTCCCGGCGGCGGCCATGCGCACGCCCGTGCCAGGCACCCTGAGGGCGCCCATCACCCAGGAGCTCGTGCACTGCGAGAGCGTCCCTCCTCCCGAGGAGTCCGTGCCCAGGCTCGTCGGCTCCATCGATCTGTCGAGGCCCATGCCCAAGATGGAGCCGGTCATCAAGGCGCCGGACAGCATGCCCCCTTCGAGCCCCGTACCGAACCCTGTCTCGAGCGAAGAGGAGGGCTGAGCGATGGCAGGCGCGAGCGTCGTCGAGGGCCTCTTCGAGAACTGGAAGCTGAAGCTCCTCAGCCTCGCTGGCGCCCTGGCGCTCTATGCGCTGGGGCATGGAGGCATGGACGCCAAGCGCACCATGGTCGTGAACCTGGAGGCCCTCCTCCCCGAGCGAGAGGACAAGGTCCTCGCCGAGCCTCTCCCCACCAACGTCCGCGTGACGCTCAGGGGCTCCTCCGCCGAGATCGACAACCTGCGCGCCGCGGCCCTGGGGCTGCAGGTCGATCTCCGCGCCGGTCGTTCGGGCCACGTCACCTTCGATCCCACGATGGTGCACGGTCCTCCCAACGTGCGCTTCGAGGCGCTCGAGTTCGATCCCCCCGGGATCGACGTGGCCTGGGAGGATCGCATCAGGCGCGAGGTCCCGGTCCAGGTCAGCGTGGTCGGGACCCCGGCCGCGGGCTACGTGGTGATGGGCGCCCCCGTGGCCGAGCCGACCAAGGTCACCGTGACCGGCCCCGCCAGCGACGTCATGGCCCTCGCCGACGTGAAGGTGAGCGCCTTCGACGTGCGAGGCCTCTCGGAGGGATCGTACCCCAGGCAGCTCGCCGTGGTGGGCCTCCCTCCCCGGATGAAGACCGAGCCGTCCGCGGTCTTCGTCACGGCGATCATCGTCAGGGAGACGATCGCCCGTCACTTCGACATGCTGACCGTGGCCGTGGTGGGCCACCCACTGGCCAAGGCCACCCCGTCCAAGGTGACCGTGCGTCTGACCTGCCCTCCGGAGACCTTCCGCGCCCTCCGAGCCGAGCAGGTGCTCCCCCGGGCCGAGGTGACCTCCAGGGATCCCAACGGGAGCGTCTCGGTGCCCGTCCTGGTGACCGTCAACGGCTGCGAGGCCGAGGTGACGCCCCCCACCGTCGTCGTGAAATGGTGAGCCTGCTCCGCATATGACGAGCTCTTCATATGACGAGCTCTTCATGATGCGGGCGGGAGCGCATGGGAGAGCCCATGGTAGACTCCAAAGTGCTTTGCCGCTTTCACCATTAGCGGAGGCGCGCTCCTTGTCAGCATGCGATGGTTCCCTTCGTGGGGTACGAGCCTCTCAAGAACTGTGAGCACGAGAGCGGGCCTTTCGAGAACAGCAAACAACATGGGCACGAGAGCAAGCTCCGCCAAACACCCGAGGCCAAGGTCCACTGAGGCCCTGATCGTCGGGGCGCTCGCTTCCTTGGCCCTGATGGTGACGATGGTGATCGTGGCGGCCGTGGAGAACGCCCGCGTCGAGCGGCTGACCTTCACCTTGGCCGAGCGCAGGGAGCGCTCCAGCTTCCTGGCGGGCAATGTCGGAGAGCAGCTGGCGCGGCTCCGCGCGAACGTCGCCGTTTCGCTTACCAGACCTCCCGAGGCCCTCCCACCGGTGGCGGCCCGCATCACCAAGATCCGGGCGACGCTCGAGAGCTTGAGCCGCGAGCTTCCGGAAACGCTCCCTCCAGAAGAGCTGAAGCTCTGGATGGATGTTCGTCCAGAGGTCGAGAGGCTGGAGCAAGATTTCATGGTGGCCTTCGCTCTGGTGCGCGCCGGGGACAGGACCCGCGCGGCCCAGATCCTGGAGCAGGACGTTGCCGCCGTCTCCCGGGTTCATGAGCTGCTGGATGTGCTGGAGCGCTCCAACGAAGCCAGGCTGCTGGCCGACATTGACTCTGCGAGGCACACTGTCGCGCGGGTTCGCCTGTTCGAAATGAGCCTGGGGGGCCTCTTCGTCCTTGGCACTCTCGTCATATGGCTCGTCGTCCTCCGGAGGATGAGGCACCAGGAGCGCGTCCTCGCCGATTACACAGCTCGTATCGAGGTGGCGAACGATGATCTCGACGCTTTTGCCGGGCGAGTGGCCCACGATCTGAGGAACGCGCTCAGCCCGGTGGTGATGGGGGCCACGTTGCTTGGGTGCGCTTCGAACGATCGGGAACGGGTCCTGTTCATCGCCGAGCGAATCAAGCGCTCCTCCCTACGATCAATTAAAATCATCGAGGGGTTGTTGGAATTTTCGCAGGCCGGAAAGGTGATGGAGGTAAACGAGTCCTCGTCGGTCCAGGAGAGCGTGAGGGGAGTCCTGGACGAGCTCGAGCCCCTGATCACGCGAATGGACGTCACGGTGGAGACCTCGATCCCAGAGGATGTCCACCCCAGGTGCCCGGAGGCGCTGCTCCATATGGTCCTGGCCAATATCTGCGGCAACTCCGTGAAATTCCTGAAACGCCGCTCGGAGCGGCGGATTTTCGTCTCCGCGCGCTCCTGCGGCTCGTGGTGCGTCATCGAGGTCGAGGACACGGGGCCAGGCATACCCGAGGACTCCAGGGAGCGGATCTTCGAGCCCTTCTATCGCGTGCCTGGCTCACACGCCCCTGGAGCGGGGATAGGCCTCGCCACCGTTCATCGCCTCGTCGCCGCCTGCGGGGGTGACGTGTCCGTCGACTCGAGCGAGGGCCACGGGGCCCGGTTCGTGGTCCGCCTCCCCAGAGCCGAGCGCCCCTCGGATCGACTTGAGCAAGCTCCGCCGCTCGATGGATACTCCCCGGCGCTTTTGGGGTAGCCTCCGCCCGTGCTCAAGGACAGGCTCACGACCAGGGTTCTGGGGCTCGTCTTGCTGGTGTTCCCCGCCATCATGGGGGGCTCGACCCTGGTGCTCACCAACCCGACCCTCCGCACCAACAAGCTCCTGATCGGCGTCCTGGTCCTGATCCTGCCGCTCTGGGCGGCCGGCGCCTACCTCCTCGTGAGGGGGCAGAGGATGCCCGAGGACGAGGACTGAGAGGCCGTCCTGCCGGGTTTTAAGCCCTTTCCTAAAGCAGGCGCGGTTTAACTCACGGGGAGGAGGGGAGGCCGTTGCCTGCTCGCCTCTTCCCTGTAAATCGAACCACATCCCCGCTCGGCGAAGGGCAAAAACCTCGGAAGGATAGGCTCTTAGCGCTCAGGTCCCGTCCCTGGCGCAGCGGAAGCCCGTGCTGATGTGCCCCACGGCGCGCAGGGCGCCCAGGCGAGCGCTGGTCTTGGCCGCGTGGACCGCGTAGTCGAAGGAGCCCCCCCGGAGCACCCCCTTGGCCTCGAGCCCCTGGGAGGGAGGGACGAAGGGATCGGTCGCCTCGGCGGAGGAGTAATCGGAGTAGCCGTCCTGGACCCACTCCCAGACGTTGCCGGCCATGTCGTAGACGCCGAAGGGGCTGGTCCCCTCGGGGGTCAGGCCCACCTGGGAGGTCTCCAGCTTGTTGACGCAGGGGCCCTCCGACATGCTGTGGAGGATGGCCTGAGCGCAGCTATGGGGGGCCGCGTCGCCCCAGGGGTACTCCCGTCCGTCGGTGCCCCGGGCGGCCAGCTCCCACTCGGCCTCGGTCGGCAGCCTCTTGCCGACGAAGGCGCAGTAGGCCATGGCCTGGAGGTGGTCGACGCAGTTGACAGGGTGGGCGGGCCTCGTCGCCGCGGCGTTGCAGTTCTTCTGGTGCCCGCCTGCGCCCGGACCGTAATGAACGGTGGCCCGGGGGCACTTCCCCGCCGCGACGCACCCCTCGTACGAGCGCGTGGTCACCTCGAAGAGATCGATCTCGAAGCTCCGGGAGAGCGTGACCTTGTGCATGGGCCGCTCGGCGCGTCCCCCTCGATCCGAGCCCATGGGGAAGGACGCCGCGGGGACATGGATCATCCGGCCTGACCCGGGGCCAGGGACGTCGGCGTCCGCCGCGGAGTCGCGGGCCTGAAAGGACAGGGGGGGCGAGCTCACGCTGGCCGAGCCAGACGCCGGAGCGGGTGCTGACGAAGGCATGGGCGCCGTCGAGGGCGCGGGTGCCGCGGTCGCCAGCACCGCCGAGGGCGCGGGCGCCGAGGTCGCCGGCGCCGCCGAGGGCGCCGGGCGGGGCCGGCGAGAGAACCAGACGGACGCGCCGCCCAGCGCGGAGAGCAAGAGGACCAGCCCGAGGATCCGGAGGGCCGCTCGCCCTCGCCCGGAGGGCCGAGGGGCCGAGGGCATCGCCGAGAGCCGGGGGAGGGGCAGAGAGCTGGCGCGCCCCTCCGCCGCGGCCTTGAGCGCCGCCCAGAACTCGCCCGCGCTGGGGTGGCGGCGCCTGGGATCCACCGCGAGAGCCCTCTGGAACACGGCCTCCACGCCGTCGCTCGCGGTGAACCCTCTGGCCCGCGGGGTCGGCCTCGAATGGAGGTTGCTCGCCTCGAGGTAGAGATCGGCCGGCTCGTCCCCCTGGAGCGCCGGCTTCCCCGACAGAAACTCCACGAGGCAGAGGGCCAGACAGAAGACGTCGGTCGCGGGGCCCGTCGCCCCGTAGCTCCTCTTGAAGTGCTCGGGAGCGCCGTGCCGGAGGTCCAGCGGGGAGAGCCTGGGCTCCGGGTCGGACGAGGCGTCGTTGGCGCCCAGGGTCACGTCGACGATCTTGTCGATCGCCCGGCCCCCCGACTCCGAGCACACCACGCTGGTCGGGGCGAAGGCGCGGTGAGCGAGCCCCTCGGCGTGCATCCTGGCCAGCGCCGTCGCCAGGGGCTCGAAGACGACGATGGCCTCGGAGAGCGAGGCCTCCCCCTGGCCCCGTCGCTCCTCGATCTGCGTCGCCAGCGTCCTGCCCTCGAGCATCTCCACGACGACGAACGCGGTCGCCTTGCCGTGCACGGGATGGCGCGCTCTCCCCGCGCCGAGCACCGAGGCCAGGCCGGGAACGCTCGCCGAGAGGGACTTCAGCACCGAGGCGTCCCGGGCGTGGCGGGCGAGGAAGACAGGATCGTCCCCCGGGCCCGTGGCGATACGTGCCATGACGCGCGCCAGCGAGCCGCTCTCCGTCCCCTCGTAGATCAGCTCGCCTCGACGGCCCGCGATCAGCCGGTCGAGGCGGTACTTCCCGGCGAGCAAGAGCCCTCTCCAGGCCAGCTCCTCGGGTGTGGCTCGGTGCTTGGGGGGCTGCGGGGTCATGGGCGGGCCGCGCAGCCTAGCGCGGAAAGCGCGCCTTGCTCAGCGAGGAGTGCCGCCCTCGGTCTTGCAGCCGAGCACCACGTCCAGCTTCGCCTCCTGGCCGTTGGCGGCCTTCACGCTGTCGCAGGACGCCTGGCAGAGCACGATCTTGGTCGGGGCCTGGGCGTTGTCGTACTTCCAGCCGTCGGGGTTGGCGCAGTCGGCGCTGTACAGCAGGGTCCTCGGGCTCCCCGTGCCCACGGTGAACTGGACGTTGACCTTGTTCACGTCGAGCTGCTGGCCGGGGGGCGCCGCCGGCATCGTGTACTCGCAGGCCAGCGACGCGCCCCGTATCTTGGAGAGCGCGGCGGTGAGGTCCACGCTGACCTGGGCGGGGTTGGCGTTGCTCACCAGGAAGGCGGGCTGGGTGCCGCCCTTGACGGCGAGCGCGTCGAGCGCGCCGAGCTGCCCGCCCACGCCTATGACATAGGTCTTGATGGTGGAGGCGACCGTGCCCAGGGCGGTCCCGGCGCTCTGGATGCTGTTGCCGCTACAGCCCTCGGGGATGCCGTCGGTCGCCAGGACGATGACCGGCTTCCCCCCTCCGGTGGCCATCTTGGCCTCGAGGGTCTTGGCGTAGGCGACCGCCCCGGCCACGGCGGGCTGGGTGGGCGTCGAGCCGCTGGGCTGGATGGCGTTCATCCGGGTGGCCAGGACGCTCCCCAGGTCCGGCAGCTTCTGCACCACGATCGGGGTCTGGTAGGTCTGGGAGCTGCACTCGTTGCCCGTGGGAAAGGCAATGAGCGATATCGTGATATCCGACGATTCGAAGCTCCTGAAGAAGGCTTCGAGGGCCTTGGTGACCTGCTTCCACTTGGAGTTGGGATTGCCGCAGTCGCGGGGGCTGGTCTGGGAAGTGTACTCGCACATGCTCCCCGACTTATCGAGCACCACGATCATCTCGAGGGGGAGGGCCTTGGCGCTGGCCTTCACCGCGGCGCACTCGTTGTTCACCGAGCCAGCGTCGCCCCCGCCCCCGCCCCCGCCGAACTTGGGACCCGAGTCGGAGCCAGGCGCGGGCGCGCCTGGGCTCGCGCCCGTGGGCTCCTCCGCAGGAAACTCCCCGGGAGCGTCGGCGCTGCCCCCGCACGCCACCACGAGACCCGCGACCGCCAAGAAACCAGAGACGATACCCAGTCCGCTGCGTGCCCCGTTGCGTGTCATGGTCGACTCCTCCCTAGGAGTCCTTTATCCAGAGCAACGAGCATGCCCGCATCCAGGGAGTCGAGCGCATAAGGGCCTACATCGGCCTTGGTGCCTGATTTCAAGCCTTGTTCCTGTTCACGGCCCTTCGATGGATCGCGCGGTGTCCATGCATGGCGCAGGCGAGCCCCACGCACAGACCTCACCCCGCCGCTATACGTCGCGGCGCCCACTGCCCCTCTCCCACGCTGTCATTGTGCAAGACGTGGCGCGGTAGAGGGGCCCCACTGTGCCCTGCTCGTTTCGAGCGGTGTACCCCTTTGGCTCGCCTTGGCGTGGAGTTCACAGCCCCCTCTCCCTCTCCCTCTCCGGGCGTTGGAGAGGGGGATGCGACGCAGTGCGCCTTGTCGCGGAGGGGGTGAGGTCTGTGCAGGGTTAGGGGGCTGCCTTCGTGGGCGGGTCGGGGGAGCCTGGCGCCGCCGGATCCACTCCTGCTGCGCGCAGCGCGTCGAC
>SXGT01044618.1_pt1 | contig 12968 bp, 10 predicted proteins | sample 3176221 | NCBI WGS metagenome assembly SXGT01 (sample SAMN11356862, study PRJNA531348) | freshwater metagenome | isolation source: freshwater sample F1-120 | place: China: Fuxian Lake, Yuxi | collected 2017-12-25
CAATTTCACCTTCAATCGCGAAATGACTCTCCACGCGGCGACGGTAGGTCCGGATGGGACGGCGATGGTTGTCCCAGTACATCTGGATTAGCGCACGAGCGACGAGCGTCGCGAGATCGGTGTTGGCACTGCTGACCGCGCGCAAGCGGTTATCATCTACAGCCAGGATTGGGCGGCGGGAATCGCGGGCCAATCGATTTTGGCAGCGCCCTACAATTTCACCGGCAATCCCGGTGGTGTATTCCTTGTTCAGGCCACGACTCCGCTGGGGCCGGACCTGGCAGTCGCAGCGACTTCGGCGGTCGATGGCGGCGGCTCTACCGGTGTTGCAACCGTGCCGATTACGGGTCCCAGCGGTGCGCCGGGAACCAAGTACATTTTGACCGCGAAAATGTTTGCGCCTGCAGGTGGCAATGACTCGTGGATCGGATTGGCCGATCCGACCGTGAATGGAGGCCAAAGCTTTAACAACGCAGGCGCCTATATAGGTATGTCATCCGGAAACTGGCGGATCGACGGCCGCGGCATTCGAGGAGGCGATGACGCGGCGATCTTGCATATCGGTGCGGGGGGCCAGCTCACGGACGTCGCCGTGGACGTCAAAATTGAACTCGACATTGATACCAATACGGCCTTGTTTTCCGTCACGGATGGAGTGACGACGTTGAGTCACAGTTTTGTGGGAGGCAACACGTTTTCGGCGCTGAGCCGTTTAGCGATCCAGCAGTTCACAACCGGCATCGCGATCGACGATGTGTTGGTCCAGGAAATTCCCGAACCGTCGAGCATTTTACTCCTGGGTTTCGGTGGCTTGGCGGGGCTGGTAACATGGCGCCGTCGTCGAAATTGATGTTGTGTATATACGTGCGCGAAAGAGCCGCATGCTCAGCCGTTGGCATGCGCGACGGCTGAGCCTTGCGGGCTTTTGCAGGCGTTCATAAAAAGGAGGCGGTTGGATTGTTGATTGCACGACGTTGTTTAACCCTGATTGGCTTGAGCTGCTTATTGCTAAGCAGCTGCGGCGATGGCAAGCCGCGGCGAGTGCCAGTCAACGGCACCGTGCTTTACAACGGGCAACCGCTACCCGGCGGCGATGTTGTGTTTGTACCGGCCGACCTGAACACTGGTTTCCGCGCACGCGGCAAGGCCGATGCAGAGGGACAATTTTCGCTGACGACCTTTAGCGAAGGGGACGGCGCAATACCGGGCGAGTATAAAGTAACTGTCTTCGCGTATCGTCCGCGCGATCCCAAGCTCGACGCCGACATGATCGCCCCGCGAGTGGGATTTCCCGCCGTGCCCAAGAAGTACTTTGATCATCAAACCACTGACCTGACAGCCACCGTGAATGACGAGCCGACGGTAGTACAGTTGCAATTGAAAGATTAGCGTTTGCTGGCGTGGCGCGCCGACGCCGCTGACCCTGTGCCTTGGAGTTCAACGCTGTCAACGTTGGAGGCTATTTTATGAAACAGATACAGCGCGTTGGTTTCACGCTGGTGGAGCTGCTGGTCGTGATTGCCATCATCGGCGTGCTGGTGGCGCTGTTGCTGCCGGCGGTGCAGGCGGCGCGCGAGGCGGCGCGGCGGATGTCGTGCAGCAACAACCTCAAACAGATCGGGCTGGGATTTCATAACTACCTTTCGGCACACCGCGTCTTTCCGTACGGGGCTGGTTACAATGAAGGCAATTGTCGTGGCGGCAGCAGCCCGCCCCTGCTTGGGCATAATTGGCGAATCCTGATTCTGCCCTTTATCGAAGAACAATCGCTGTTCGATAAGATACCGTCGGTGGCGCTAGCTTCATCTACGCCAAATAACGCAACGCAGCGATTTCAGCTTCGCGACTTGTGGGCTCCCTTGCCGCAACAAAAAGCGATCTTGCCAATTTATTACTGTCCCAGTGAAACAGGGCCACAACTCAAGACCGATGTCCAGGTGAATTACTGGGCCGCCGGTCCCACGGACGGAATTGCTGCCGTGTCGAGTTATCGCGGTTGCGCGGGGAATATTTCGCATTGGGGGCATGGCCCGGCGGTTGAATCGTGCGGCTTGTGTGCAGGCGGCGCATGCCCTTGCGATACCGGGTTGCACGCCACGGTCAACGGCGGCAGCCACTTCGCTTATTGCCAGAGGAAAGATAAATCGCTGGGGATCCTCACCGGCTATCCTAATGCCCTCAAGGTTTCGAAGGTTATCGACGGCACATCGAAGACAATCTTGGTCGGCGAGACGTATTACGCACCGAAGGATTACACGGTTGAAGGCTGTGTGGAAGTCGCTCATTGGATGGCACCCTGGTGCGTGACGGGCACGGTGTATGGCATCAATATGAGTAAGGCCCAGGGTGCAACGGGCTTCCTCACCGGATGTGGTTTTCGCAGCCAGCACACTGGCGGGTCCCAGTTCCTTCTGGCCGACGGCTCGGTACGATTCATCGAAGAAGCGATCAACATGATTGTTTTCTCGGCGATGGGCACATACGCCGGTGGAGAAACGATTACAGAATAGGGACGATGGCGGTCCTGATTTTCCTCATGCCAAGCTGGAAGAGCCGCTGATCGTCGATAAGCTGTTGGCGACTGGCGACCGGGTCGGCCAGGGACGCGACGCGACATTCTGGTTGCCGCTTCGCTCAATGCGATGCAGATTCATCGCTTCGGCGACGTCGGCGCACGGGGAATACCCTTGCATCATCCGCAACTTGACTGACAATTGACCAGCTTTTGTCCTACCAGACATGAAACTACTGCGACCTATTTGCCTGCTTGTCGCCATTTCTGCACGCTTAGAACCCTGCGATGCATGGGCGGATGAACAGCCTCGAGTTTCCGTCGTCACGGCTGAACAACTCGATCCGCTCGAACAGCACGCGGCCGAGCAGTTGTGTCACTATATCCGCGAATTATTCAAGGTTGAGACGAAACCCTCGAAAGCAGTTTCCACGAATGCCGAAATCGTGCTGTTGATCGGCTCACCGGCCACCAACCCGGCCATCGCCGAATTGCCTGGATCCGAAAATTGGCCCAAAATCAGCGAACAAGGCATCGTCCTGAAGCGAACGACTCTCAATGACAAGCCAGCGTTGATCGTTGGCGGCGGCAGTCCGGTGGCAACGCTGTGGGCCGTCTATGAACTGGTCGAGCGATGGGGCGTTCGCTATCTGCTGCACGGCGATGTGCTTCCTGAGAATCCCGGCCTGTTTCGCTTGCCGGAAAGCGACATCGTCATGGAACCCAAGTTTCCCGTGCGCCAGTGGCGGGTGATCAATGACTTTGCTTGCGGGCCGGAATCGTGGGGTATCGCCGACTATCGCCCCGTGCTCGATCAACTGGCAAAGTTGAAGTTCAATCGCATTTACGCGGTCGTTTATCCGTGGCAACCGTTTATCGACCTCAAACACAATGGCATTGAGCGAAAGCAAGCCTGGTTGTGGTATGACTTTCACTACCCCATCAGTGACGATATGCCGGGCCGTCGGCTTTTTGGCGACATCGCCGAGTGGTGGAATCCCGATTTGCCGCGCGGCGGCGACTATGCAGCGGCGGCTGAAGCAGGGCAGCGTCACGTGCAAGCAATCTTACGGCACGCCAGGAGTCGCGGCATGCAGGTGACCATGAGCGTCAATTTGGCTGAATGCCCCAAGGAGTTCGCCCCGCTGCTGCAAGATCACCGCGTGATCTACGCCGGACTGGGCAACTTGTCGGTAACTCCCGGACCCGGTCAGCCGATCGACGATCCCAAATTGCAAGCACTTTCGGTGGCCGTGTTGCAGGCGACCGTGGACACTTATCCCGAAGTCGATTTTCTGGCCCCCGGCTTGCCGGAAATCCCCCATTGGACCGACGGCTATGAGCGCGCCTGGCAAACCCTTGACGGTAAGTACGATCTTCAGTCGCGGTTTCCCGTGCAGCAAATGATCACGGCGGCGAGCAATCGGCACGGCTACGCGGGCGGATTGGAACGGGCGGTCCATGAAGTCAAGAGCAACATCGTGGCGCTCTACCTTATCGACAAACTGATTCGCGAGCAAAACGTCCTGGCGAAGACGGCGCGCCCTGATGCGCGGATCATGTTCAACTCGATGGCCGAGGAAGTGTTGCCCGTGCTGCCCCACGCATTGCCGCCCGGCAGCGAGACGTTGAATCTGCTGGATTACACACCCGACCGGATCGTGAATCGCCCGGGGGGATTCGAACTCGGCCGCGGCAGTCCGATGCGACACAACTTAATATTTACGCTCCACGACGACAACGTCGGGCTATTGCCGATGCTCAACACGGGTTCGTTGGCGACGATTGCCGATCACATGCAAGACAACGGCTGGGCGGGCTTTTCCACGCGGTATTGGCTCATCAGCGATCACGATCCATGTGTGGCGTTCATCGCCAAGCGATCTTGGGACGACGAGGCGACACCAGAAAGTGTTTATCGCGATCAGATCACAGCCGTCTCTGGCTCAGATGCGCTGCCAGATCTGTTGACCATGCTCGCCGAGTTGGAGACTGTCACGGTAAAACTCAATCAGCAGGGCATGGGGCTGACGTTCCCCGTCGGTCGCGGGATGATCGAACAACATTTACGGGCCGAACCGCTGCCGGCGCATTTGGTGGAGTGGCGCGAGCATTATCGCCGGGCGCTGGCGGCGGCCCGCGCAGCGCATGAAAAATCCACCGACCGCGGCAAGCCGTACACCGCGTACTGGATGGGGCGCCTTCAGTTTGGCGCTGGATACTTCGATTGTGCTGAAGCAGCGCGGACGCTCGCCTCCGCCAAGGAACGGCTAAAGCAGGCACAATCATCGGGCGACGCTCAGGTCATCGCCGATCGCCGGGCCGAGGTTATCGACCGAGCGGAGAAAGCCGTACAAATTGCGTGTGAGACCATCGAGGCGTTTGCGCGGGTCGCCCGAGATCAATCCGATCGCGGGACGATCGCGGTACTGGGCGAGTACGTTTATCAGCCTCTAAAGGACCAATTGGACAAGAGTCGGCAGTAAGAAAGCCGTCGAGTTTACAGGCGTGCCTCAACCACAACAGGAGACCAAACATGCTTAATGACCTTTCTCGCCGCGCGTTTGTGACGCTGGCCGGCGCAGCCGGCGTCGGCGCCGCGCTGGGTACATCGGTGGCGCCATCGGCGTGTGCCGAAGAAGCATCCACAGCGTCGGGCAACAAGAAAATGAAATTCAGCGCGATGGTCACACTGGGCGATTGGGCGATCTTCCGCGGGGCATGGGGCGATCCAGGCGTGTATTACATCCTCAAGCGGATGAAAGACACCGGGTTTTCGCGCGTGTATTGGCGAACCACCGACGGTTGCGGCCAGGCGTGCTATCCCAGCAAGGTGACCAACCCGGCCCAGGAGTTTATCCGCGATCCCAAACGGTTCATGGAACAGCACCATGTTCAGGACTTTTTGAACCAAGGCCGTCCCATGCCTGACGGCTGGATCAAAGGCTCGGCTGATTTCAGTCAGTTTGATTCGATCACCAGTGGAATCCACTGGGCCAAGCACTTTGGACTGGAATTTTATTGCTGGCACGAGCATGCCGAAGACCACGGCGCGGTCGGGCAGATCAGCCGCATTGCTTTTGAACATCCTGAATGGCTCACGCGCAACCGCGACGGTAAGAGTTCACCATGCCGCTTCTCGTGGGGCATTCAACCAGCGGTCGAGCATCGCATCGCTTTGGTGCGCGAGGTGCTGGAGCATCAACCGGACGGCCTGTACTTCGATTTCGTCAAGAGCATGTGCAGCACACCCGGCGTGGGCTGTACGCCGCACTTCGACGATCAGGGTGTCTGGTATTGCACCTATGACGAGCCGGTCGTCGAAGCCTTCAAGAAAGAAACCGGACGCGATCCGCACCAAATTCCCAATGGCGACGCCGAATGGGTGCGATTTCGCTCGCGGTACATGACCGATTTTGTTCGCCAGGTTCGGCAGATGCAGCAGCGGGACTTTCCCAGTGTTAAGCTAGGCGCATTCGGTTGCCCGACTGGTCGATTGGGTTTCGCCACCGGCGACAAGATGGTCGCGTGCGCCGACCCATTACGAGCTTATTTGGAGGATCACGAAACTTGGACGCGCGATGGCTTGATCGATGAATTCGTTAATGCGTACAACGACGGAGCAGTCGGCCGTGACCCAACCAAACTGAAGGCCATGGTTGCCGATTCGCGATCGCGAATTCATAATCCGTGTCGCTACCGCGGATCGCAACTGGAGGTTTACGGCTTGGGTGACGAGCCTTCGCTGATGACGGCGATCGAGACAATCGCCAACTGCGACTGTCAGGAAATCGTGCTGTTTGAAACCACTCCGCTGGAATCGAACAACACGTGGGGTGTCATCGCCAAGGCGATCAAGCAATTTGGTTAAGGCAGGGCGAAAAAACAGAAAGGCAAGATCGGCGCGGACGGAGGAAAATCAGAGATTCAAATCTCGAACTCCTGGACAGTTCGCCGATCGTCGTTCAGACCTGTTCGTGTTGGTATTTCGCGCTGTGAGTTCGTTGCGGATTTCGAGCGTCGAATTTTGCGTCAGGCTCGTTTCCGCTGTCGACCCTGCCGGCTTCGTCCAAAGCGGAGTTTGACCCGGTGAAGGTCCTCGATCGCCACGATCCAACCGCGGCAGTTCTCGGCGGCACACCGACACGGAATCGCGGCTTCGGCTTCCCAGGCGTAGTCGATCGTCAATTCCTCCCCCGCTTGAATGGTGCAAATCGCTTGCACGTACACACGATCGCTCTCATCGCCGTGCTTGTCGGGCTTCCACGAAAACAATTCGCAGTTGGGTTGGCATTTGTGATTGACGTAGCGAAACGGAACGCCGGGCTCCAACACGTGCGTCCTGCTCAGTTCAATGCAATGGCGTGAGTCATACTCGGCGCCAACGATAATCTTGCCCGTCACCTCGCCAACGAGCTGGCCCTTGCGAAATCGCTGGCGCGCAAACAAACCCTTGCCGACTTGCGTGTCGCAAACGCCCAACCTGTCGGACCATTTAAACTTCCCTGGCATCGCATTTCTCCGCGGTGGCTTCGCGCCTGCTTGCCTCATGCAATGGCTGCATTGAAACAGGTCTGGGCTCAAAACAGTGGCGACCGGCCGAGTTGGCGCCGGATCACGGCCCACTGCCCCGCGTGCATCAGCCAATGGCTGCCTTGCAGTGAGAACAGGGCGCCAATCGTTGGCGCGTATTCAATGCCCGTCGAAAGGTCGAGTCTCGCTTCGTCAATATTCGCAAGCGCCGCCAACGTCGATGCACGCTGCTCGGCGGCCACTCGCAGCAATTCTTCCTTGCTGCAGAAGTCACGCGGATCGTTGGACCGGGACGTTTCCGGCGTGTACTTTTCGGCAAACCCGGCAGGCAGCGGCTTCGCGCTGCCCGGCGAAGCTTTCTCCGTCAAGTCGTGTTCGGATTGAATCAAATGGCCCACCTGCCAGTTGATGTGATTGCAGCCGGGAAATGGGCGATGAAATAACTCGGCGTCGGTAAGGTCGCCCAGGTAACCCATGGCGACCATGTTGCCCGAATCGATCGCGAGCTTGAGCGCATCTTTAACTGTCATACGTGTTCCTCATGCGAAGATGTGTGTGAGGGCATTCCATGCAGCTACCGGCTGCCGGCCGCTATGCCTTGGCCGGCACCTGTTTGATGCCCAGTCCCAGCATTACCCAGAACCAACCGCGGAAGATCAGCTCCAGGCCGACGCAGAAGCCGATGAACCACAATCCGTCGTACGGCCATTGCCTGAGTAACAGCACGCCAAGCACCACGTTGATGATGCCGCTTACGAGCGACCAACCCCAGCCGGGAAACTGGGTGGCCAGCGAAGCGGCGATGCGAAATCCGCCACCCACAAAGAACAAGCAAGCCAGAAACAGCGTCAGCACCGCGGCGCCTCGCGCTGGTTCGACAAGAAACAGATAACCCAGCACTAGATCGACCGTCGCCCCCAGCAGATGCAGAAAGAAGCCGCCCCAGCTTCGCACATAAAACGCGCTCACCGCTTCCATGCAGCCGGTGAACAGCAACATCCAGCCCAGGACGATCATCGTCACCAGTGTCGTACGATAGTTCGCGCCTAAGGCGACCGCGCCAATCACGATCAGCGCAACTCCCAAGGCCACAAACCAACCCCATTTGCTGCGCACCTGATCGAGACCGGTCAACATGAAGGGGGAGGGCATTGGGGGAACTCCGTGAGCCGGGTGAAGCGCGAGGCGGAAGTGCAACGAGCAAGACTATCGTATCGCTTGACGATTGTAAAGCAACAGCCGTGCAGCTTACGGGGCCAATCAGTTTGTCTTCCGTAGTGCCGGCCGGCTGCCGTAGAGCTGGCTGTGCCGGCCAAGGTTTGAGTGATTTCGCCATACGCGGCCTGCCACGCCGGTGGCCTGCCAGGTCGGCCCGACTTGCCGAGCGTTCAACACGGATTGGCCGCCGTGACGCCGATCTGTAGCGTTTCTGTCGGTTTTCATGGGAATGCTTCCGCCGTCTCAAGCGTCTATAATTGCGTTATGGCTACTGGCACTTCTACCTTGACGCCCGGCGTCGGCTCGGCTTCGGCGTCTGGTATGGTCGAACACGACCGGTTTATCGATAAGCAGCTGCGCCGAACTCGCGCGCAGGTACGGACGGTCGATGCCATCAGCGGTCTGTTGGTAGGGACCACGGCTTCGCTGGTCTACTTTTTCGCCGTCGCCTTGCTCGATCATTGGGCCATCGCCGGTGGCCTGCCAGGCTGGGCACGGCTTGCTGCACTGGGCGCCTATGCGGTTGTGGCCGGATGGTATTTTCTTTCGCGTCTGCTGCCGCTTTTCATCCGGCGGATCAATCCGCTGTATGCGGCGGAGACCATCGAGCGCACGCAGGCTTCGCTCAAGAACAGCCTGCTCAACTTCTTGATGTTTCGAGCGCGACCGCAAGATTTGCCTGAGAGCGTCTTTCAGGCCGTCAAAGAGCAAGCGGCGTCCCGGTTGGCCCATGTGCCGATTGAGACGGTGGTCGATCGATCGAAGTTGATCAACGTGGGTTACGCGCTGGCCGGAGTGCTGGCGGTTTGCGCGCTCTACAAGGTGCTCTCGCCCAAAGATCCGCTCACAAGCGCGGCCCGAGTGGTGATGCCCTGGGCCGACATTCTGCCGCCGACGCGCGTCACGATCGACGACATCAAGCCGGGCAGCAGCAAGGCCTTCCGCGGTCAGAAGATTACGGTCTCGGCGGAAGTGCGCGGTCTCGAGCGCGATGACAAGGTACGTCTGATCTATACCACGGCCGACAGCCAGACCGTCGATCGCGCTGTCGAGATGCATCTGCCGCAAGACGGCTATCGCTACACCTGCGAGCTGCCGCCGGACGACGACGGCCTGCAACAGACGCTGCGCTACCGCATTCTGGCGGGTGATGCGAAGTCGCATGAGCACACAATTTCTGTCGTGGCAGCGCCGACGATCGTGGTGGATTCCCTCGAGTATGAGTACCCCGGCTACACGGGCTTGCTTACGCAGAAAATCGAGCATCAGGGGGACATCAAGGGGATCGAAGGCACGCGGGTGATCGTGCATGCGGTTACCAACCAGCCGATCAAGCAAGCTGGCCTCGATTTTGATTGCGATGAGCACGAGGACTTGCCGCTCGCCGTGGATGGCGTCGGCGATCTTGCGCGGGGGGCGACGGCGACTTTTTCGTTGGCACTTGAAAGCGACCATGTGACGCCGATCCATGCGAGTTACCAATTATGGTTCAAGAACGATGATGGCAATCAGAACCAGCAGCCGATTCGCCACACGATCGAGGTGACGCCCGACCTGCCGCCCGAGATTGAGTTTCTCGCGCCCAGGAAAGATGAAGTGCTGGTCCGCGAAGGAGACGCGCTGCCGATCGAGCTGACGGCCAGCGATCCGGACTTCGCGCTCAAGCAGGTTAAACTGATCGCCGAGGTCGACGGTCGTCGGCTGGTGGACAAGTCGCTCGTCAAGATCGCTTGGCGAGGACAGCTCAATCACAAGTTCCGGCTGAGCACGCGCGAACACCAGCTCAAGGCGGGGGACGTGGTGCAGTATTGGGCCTCGGCGGAAGACATTAAGTCGCCCAAGCCGAACGTGGTGGAATCGGCGCGCCGGCGCGTGCGGATCGTGCCGCGAGACGCACAAGGGCAGTCCCAACCGGATCAGGAAGATGGCCAAGGGCAACCGCCGCTCGAAGGCGAGCCGGATGCTCCGAAAAAGGGCAAACAAGGAGATCAGAGCGATCAGGCCTCGGACGACGGTTCGCAGGAGGGTGAGAAACAACAAGGCGGCCAGGCAGACGACCGCGGGCAGGAGGGGGGGCAAGAGGACGGTCAGAACGGTGACCCACGAGATTCGCAATCCGGCGAAGATGAACCGCAGCAAGACCGGCAAGGCGGCAAACAGCCCGGTGACAAGCCGCAGCGCGAGAACACGTCGGGCGAGTCGCAGGAGGCCGAACAACCGGGCCGAGAAGACGGCGATTCGAAACCTGACCCCCAGCAGGTCGGCAAACAAGGAGAAAAACAAAGCCAGGATCCGTCGGGGGCATCGCAGCCAGCCGGCTCGGGTGATCCGCAAACTGCTGGCCCCAAAGAGACGGTTCCCAACGACGGCTCGAGAGATGGCGACGTGTTCGATAAGGCCCAAAAGCATTTGCAGGAGAAAAAGCAACAGGATCCGCAAGGTCAAAATCAAGATCAAGGCGACGGGCAAACGAAAAACGAAAATCCCGGCGCGCAGCAATCGCAGGGGGACAACAAGCAGACGCCAGGCGCGAACGAGGGGGGCCACGAAAAACCGTCCGAAAAGAAACCGCCAACGGACGACTCGAAGGAAGGCGCCGGCGACGAGACCGGCAACGAAAATCGAGGTGAGGAGCAATCGGGTCAGTCGAACAGTCCCAAGAGCGAAAAGAAACCTGGCGAACAGGACGCGCTCCAGGGCCAAGAACAAGCCGGTCATGCCAGCGACGACGCCAAACCGGGCGAGAACTCTCAAAAGGGTCAGCCAACGGATGCCGTGGGTAAGAACGCGAAACAGCAAAAGGGCGAACCGAGTAAGGGGGGCCAGTCGGAAAAGATTGGCGAGAAATCCGACCAAGGCGGACGGGGAGAGCATGCCAAGGGTGTTGACCGCGAGGGTGGGCCGAAGCCCGACGACCGCAAATCGCAAGACAAGACCAAGGGGGGCTCGGCCGAGCAGGAAAAGGGCGAATCGGGCGCCGGCCGCAAGAGCAGGAACGACCAAGGCGCTCCCGAGGCCCAGGGTGACAATCAGCAGAAAAACAAGACGCCCAAGCCCTCCGCCGGCCAGCAGGACGACGAAGGCAAAACGGAAGCTCAATCCCCAACGATCAGCGATAAGCAGTCCGACTCGAAAGAAGGCGAAAGTGAGGGGGATCGCAGCGGCGGGGGCAAAGCTGGCGGTGGTCAGAAAGCCAATCAACCCGGTACGGGCGGCGCGGGCAAGAATACCGCAAGTGACGAAGGCGCCGGAAAATCGAGCGAGCAAGGCGACGGCGAAACTAGCGGCAAGGCGGGCGACCAGCAAGTGTCCGATTCACCCACCGGCAAATCCAGCAACGAAGCTGGCCGAGGTTTGCAATCAAAGCCCAGCGACCCGTCGGGCCAGGGGCAGCCCGGCCAGAATCCGCAGGGGCAGGGTTCTCCGTCGGACGAAAAAAGCCAACAGCCGGGCACACCCGGCAAAGGCGCTGCACGGGGAAAACCCTCCGGCGGCGGCGACGCGAACGAGCAGTCGGCCAAGCGCGAGCCGGAGCAAGGCCCGGAACCGGGCGGCGAGCAGGCGAATCTTGAATACGCTCGCAAGGCCACGGATCTGGTGTTGGATCATCTGCGCGACCAACTGAACAAAGGGGAGGTCGATCCGAAGTTGCTCGACGAGCTTGGCTGGACGGCCGAAGATCTGGAAAAGTTCGTCCGCCGTTGGGAGCAGATGCGGGCCCAGGCTCGTGATGAAAATCGCAAGGGCGAGGCAGGCAAACGCGAGCTTGATGCGACCCTGCGGAGTCTGGGCTTGCGTCCCCGCGGCACGGAGCTCGGCGGCGATCGCGCGGCGGATGACTCTCAGCGCGGACTCAAGGACTCCCGCCGCACCAGCCCACCAGCCGAGTACGCGGAGCAGTACAAAGCGTATACGCAGGGGACGGCGCGCAGTGGCAAGTAACAACGTATTCGTAGCGCACCTCGAGGTAGCACGTGGGTAAGCCGCGTGTCCTATCGGGCAGTTCATATTCAGGATGTTGCAAACAAAGGCAAGAACTGGGAGTCGCCAGCGGCGTGGGCTACGTTTGGGCTGCTCAAAATGTTGTGTTATGGACCTCTGGTTTTTGCACCGGTTTTGTTCCGAGTATCGTCAGGGACGTTCACGGCTCTTGCCGCCACAAGGCGGTATTAGCCCAGGCATTCATGCCTGGGGACGGCGGACTGACGACCGTTTGCCCAGGGCCGTTCACGGCTCTTCTCGCTGCGTGGCTTGAGCCTTGGAACGCAACCGCCGCGATTATCGTTACCAGTTGGCTGAAGCCGGGCAGCGAGAACGCCCGTGAACGGGCCTGGATAATAATGGGGCACAGGCGCCGCGGCACCCGCCGTAAACGGCGGGCCTAGGACCGCCTGCGGCGGAAAGGAGCGTGAATGCCCCTGCAGGCCACGGTCCCAATCCGGAACAAAAAACAGCGCATTCTAAACATGGCTATTCGACCGTCGAAAACACTCATTTTGAGAAGCCCAGGCTACGCCTCTTTCGTCGGTTGGGTGGCCATGAAACTGGTCGCCAACCGCGACAAAGACCGCTACCACCTCATCGAATCGCTCCAGCAAGCGACCGGAGAGCAGATCGGGGAGGCGATCGTGCAACTCCGCAGGATGCATCCGAGATAGCTCGCGGAGTTTCACCGTCTTGTCCGCGCTGCGGAAGACGAATCGCA
>SXGT01645120.1_pt1 | contig 12968 bp, 16 predicted proteins | sample 3176221 | NCBI WGS metagenome assembly SXGT01 (sample SAMN11356862, study PRJNA531348) | freshwater metagenome | isolation source: freshwater sample F1-120 | place: China: Fuxian Lake, Yuxi | collected 2017-12-25
GAGCGCGAGTTGATCTCCGAGCGCACGAAGGCCGGGCTGGCCGCGGCTCGCGCCCGGGGCCGCAGGGGCGGTCGCCCCTTCAAGATGACGCCCGCCAAGCTGCGCCTGGCTCAGGCCGCGATGGGAAACCCCGAAACCTGCGTCGCCGACCTCTGCGTGGAACTCGGCATCACCCGGCAGACCCTCTACCGGCACGTCACGCCCAAGGGGGCGATCAGGCCAGACGGAGAAAAGCTCCTCGCCCGCACCGGTCGGCGGGCTTAGCGTACGTTTTCGACCATCCTCTCACCGGGCCCCAATTCAGCGTATCAAACGGCGTATGGCTGTTCTGAAAAATACTGGATGATACCTGCCATTATGGAACGTATTTTTAAATAATCGCCAAGATTTCACATAGTCGAAAATGGCTCCCCTCCACTCGCCGGCCGGGATTACTTTCCGGGCGAAATAAAAAGCCCGTGAGATTGTGCGGTGCAGCAAAGCGTTTTACTTGACCGGCCGGGCGAATCCCCCCACCCTATATGACTGTAACCCTATAGCCATATAGGGCGGTTTCACACTCCGTTAACCTCACAGCCCTATAGCCCTATATTCATGAAGGTCGTTGCCGTTATCTCCCAGAAAGGCGGGGTTGGAAAAACCACCCTCGCAACGAGCTTGGCAGTCGCCGCCGCTCGCGAGGGCAAGAGCGTTGCCCTGCTCGATCTCGACCCGCAGGCAACCGCCTGCTTTTGGTCCGACCGCCGGAAAGCAGCAGGCGGGGAAACGGAGAACCCGGCCGTTCGCGATGTGAACTTCAATCGCTTGTCATATACGCTGGAAGCCTTGACCAAGGCTGGCGGCGATCTGGCGATCTTGGATTGTCCGCCGGTTCATCGCGACATTGCCGACGCAGCCATAGGCGCGGCCGACCTCGTGCTGATCCCTACCCGTCCCGAAGCGTTCGACCTGCGTGCGACGACCCAAACAATCCGGCTCGTGCAGGGCTTGAACAAGCGGCCGAGCGTGGTTTTGACCTTCTGCCCGCCAGCCGGTGCGGAGGTGATGCAGGCCCGCGAGATCATCGCGAAGCTCGGCGCAGAACTGGTGCCGGTCGCGATGCACCAGCGCAAGGCGTATGCGCGCGCTCAGCAGGAGGGGCAGACCGCACAGGAGTACGAGCCGGACGGGAAAGCCGCCGGGGAAATTCAACAGCTATACGACTACAGCCGTATAGCCCTATACGGAGTTGCCAATGGCAAAAAAACCCAGCCTCGCAGGCGTGCTTGATGATCTCCCGTCCGCGCCGGTTCCCCCGGCGATAGCGCAGCGGACGCGCCGCCGGCCTGCCCGACCAGCCAATGAGCCGGCCGCCACGCCAGACCCTACGGCTTTGGTTGGTGCGAACCTTCATCCGTCGTATGCGCGCAACCTCGCGCTGCTCCACGCAGAAACCGGCCGCACCAAGAAAGAGCTTTTGCAGGAGGCGCTTGACTTGCTGTTCACCGCCAAGGGTGTGCAGCGCCGGGCATAGGGCCTACAGCCCTATAGCCCTGTACGAATTTAATTCCTTGATGGTTTGCCGATCAAGCGGCACCATTGAGGCCACCGCCGCCGATTCCCTCGGTGGCACCAACCGCACGGAGGGCTTAGGCCCAAACACACAAAAACCCGCCGGGAAGGGCGGGCTTCTGATACCGGCGAGGCCGGGGAATTGGTGTCCTAAGCAAACCCAGCTTCCCCCAATCGCTGATTTTTTGCAAGAGGTTTCTTGCCACGGCGGAGCTTTGCCTTGTCGCAAGGTTAGCTCCTAGCCCGTGAGTGGCCCGCGCCCTGTCCGGCTTCACCGCCGAAAGGGGCTTATATGTTTGTATCACTTGGCGAAATCGCCATGGCACCGGCCAACGAGGCCGGGCGTCGCCGCTCGCTTGCGTCACAACGGACGGGCGAGCCTGTCCATCGTCATTCCCGCACCAAGGGCCATTGCGAAGGCGTATTCTGGCGGCCGACTAGCCGTCAGGACGTGCGCCGGATCGTGGACGCGGCGAAGCGTTACGAGCTGGCAGGACGACAGCCAGGCGCGCGCGTCGGCCCGCTTGGTTCGGTCGCCCTGGAGGTGCTGGAATTTCTGGCGAACCTCGTGAGCTACAAAACGGGCCGCCTCGATCCCGCGCTAGAGACGATCATGCGCCGGGTAAAGCGGTCTAAGGATGCCGTGCATCGCGCGTTGAAGGCGCTGCGTGAACACGGGTTCCTAGACTGGCTGCGCCGCTACGAGGCGACCGGCAACGAGGGCAGGGGGCCACAGGTCAAGCAGGCATCGAACGCCTACCGCCTGTCCCTACCGGAAGCTGCGCGGCGACTATTGGGCCGGCAGGCCGAGCCGCCACCGCCGCCAGAGGACGACAGCGCCCGCCGTGAGCGCATCGCGGCCGGTGTTGCAGCCTACCGCGCCAGCCTCGCGCCAAGCGCCTACGCCGCCGACACCGTCGAAGATCCCGTCTTGCGCGAGATCCTCGAACGGATCGGCCGACACGTCGAACAACGTGAGTCCGGCGGGCAGACTGAATCCGGAGCTAGTAATTTATTCTATCGAGATTGAAGCGGAATCGGCCCTTGCAGGGCCGATGAGTTGTCTGTTTGTCCCGTGCGACCAGCATACCACCGTGCTCGCTCGGTCAACGGCTGCGCCGTCCTTCGCTGCGCTACGGCCCGCGCCTTGCGCGGGTGACTGTCGCTGCGCGCGATGGTGTGCCGGAGGCATCGGGACGGGGAAGATTCGACGGCCGCGCTTCGCGCGGGTTCGCTTCTCGCCTTCGGCGGGACTCGAACAGGGAAGATGACTTAGGCCCGCATACCCATCACCGGCTTGCAGCCGGTGACGGTTCCCATATACGCGCCTGTCTATAGGGCTATACGAATATAGGAATAATGCGGAGGATTCACGCGCCGGCCGATCCGCCGTAAGGTCTGCGGGGCAGTGGTTTTTGTGGGGGCCGCGCATGGATCGCCGCCAGATCGTGACCGGTCTTGCCATCGCACCGGCCGCGCTCGCATTGCCCGCCGTTGCCGGTTCTGGCCCAGCCGGCGGGACGCCCGAAGCCCGCGCCCGTTACCGCCTTGATGCTGCGCAGGCACACGCCGACCTGACAGCACGGCTCGCGGCCGGCGGCGACTTCGACCGCGAACTCGCGCGGTTCGAACTCGAAGCGCAGCTTATGCGAGAGCGGCACAACGTCTTTCTGTGGGATGGCCCGACGACCGCCAGAGGCTACCGGCATCCGAGCTGGGGCGCGCTATGAGCATCGAGCAGCGGCCGTTTGTCGAAGAATTGCACGAGCTGATCGGAGCCGCCGCCATCGTGCAGCTATGCGGCCTGATCTACCAGAACGACATGACCCCGACCGAGGCCCGGCCATGGCTTGAGCCGCCGGATCACAACTGGCCCGAGGTGGAACGGCTGCTGTTCGAGATTTTCGACCGCCGCTATCCCGACGAGGGGCCTTTGCCGCCGCATCTCACCCGGTGGATTGAACGATACCGCGACGCGCACCCGCGCCGCCTATCATCGCTGTTCGACTGATCCGCGCGGCTAGGGCTGTCGCCCTGGCGCGCTACCATCGAGCAGGCCGGGGAAAGACACGCTCGCCGGCCACCAGCACAGCACTAGGCCCCGTTTCCCTTTCCGTAACAGCCACCCACCGCAGGAAATCGCCCCGCAGCAGCCGACCGGCCGCCGCCCAAAGCGGCGGGCAGGGTCTATCATTTTGGAGGGACTCGCGCCGAAGGCGAGAGGCCAGCGCAGCGACATCATTTCGGAGCCGACAATTTCCCCGCATCAACTGACGCAGCGCAGGTCAAACGCGGCGGAGCCGGCACCGGAGCCACGCGCAGCGCAAGGCGCGAGCATGGCGAGGAGCCACCGTTTGACCGTAGCGAGCACGTTGATATTCTGACGGGCGGCAATAGAAACACCCTGCCTTAAGCATTTATTCAGCCTGTCTCATGTGAAATACTATACTGAGAAGGAGAAATTTTACATGGCAACAGACAACACACCGCACAGCATCTTGGTTTTTCGCGAGTACACTGACAAGACGAGCGGCGAAGTTAAAAGCCGATCCCACGAAGTCGGGACGGCGTTCAAAACCAAGGACGGCGGCGGCTTCAACTGTCAGCTTGTCGAGGGCATTGCGCTCACCGGCCGGTTCACGATCCTGCCCCGCACTAGCCGCACGGCCGACGATCAGGAATGACCGACGAGCCGCCCGCATCCACCGGCCTAGACCAGCCGATTGCGTCGCCGGCCCGCTCGCCGGCAGCACGGCCCCGGCCGAAGGTGAGGGATGGGCGGCGCATCTTTCGCGGCTTCGCCGTCTTCGATCAGGCCGGCGCGATGATCTGGGGGACGCTGCGTCCGCAGGAGGAAGATAGCCGCCGCGCATTCGGCCGTTGGAACCCGACCGCCACCGGCTACAGCCAGGGCGAAACCGTACAGCGCGTCACGATCATCATAGAGCCTCGGAAACCCGTCTAGGATCGCGCTACAGAGGCGCGGCGGTCAAAACCGACCAAACCACCGCAGACAGGCCGAAGGCCCTCACGGGGCCAGAAAATCGAAATGCGGGCCTATTTGGCGGCAAGCGCGGCGTCCGCCCTCACTTGCTGGCCGATCAGATCGAGCGCTTTTGTCACCAGCAGGAGCCGGCCGGCGTCGTCAGGATCGAGCGCCATGGCCCGCGTGAGCAGATTGGCCGGCGTGGACGCACCGGCACCGAACAGGGCTTCCAGCTCGCCAATTACGTCCCGCACCGCGTAATCCCGTTCTTGACCTTGCAGGTAGGCGGAAAGGGTCGTTTCCGCGTACCGCAGCGCATAGGCCCGGCCGAAGGTTTCCGAGCTTGGCGTAAATGCCATCCCGTTTGCTTGTTTTCCGAAATAAGAGATCATAACGGGAACAATACATCATGATATTTGACGCGGCAATACTTGAAATGATATCGAAACTTATGGAATTGACGAAGATTTTTGATAATGCGCGACACCAAGCAGCTTTTGAGAAATGGCTGAACTACGTGAACGAGCGCGACATCCAGATGGAGCCGAACGCGATCGCTAACATTGCCGCCGTGCAGCGCGGCCCATACGCCAGACATTTGCGTGCCTATAGCTACGCCGAGTATTTCGGGAGGGCAGCATGGGATAAAACCATGCCGCCCATCGACCAAGTACAGATTTACGACATGAAAACGCCGTCAGGACTTCCGTCTATAAAGTTCCGCGCCGATTGCTAGGGAATGCGGCTCGCCCAATATGCAATTTTATCTTTGTAGATCGCAAGCATCGCCCCCACGATGCCACCTATAGGGATGAGCGCCCAAATAGGAGGTTCGCTGCCGTATATCGTGGTCGCTACTCTGAGTATTAAAAAACCGATAGCTAGACAGGACAGTCCTAGCATGAGCTTTTTTAGGATAGACTTCTGCGGATTTGCCGACAGTTGAGCCTGCGGAACGCTTGACGGTATGAAATACGGGGCAAGCTTGAGATTGAAGATATCGCCGCCCTTCGCGAATACGATCATTGAGCGCGCGACCACATCGCCGCTATGCTTTGCGATCATCTCGCGCACCGCTTCGGGCGGCATCCGTGGCCGGCCGACCATGGACGCTTTTTGCTGATACGCGGCCATCTCTTGCCGAGCGGCCCAGTCACCAAGAGCTTGAGCGCCCGCACCGAGTGAGCCGATTACGCCGCCGATGATCGCCGCCCCTTGGTGTGCGTGAGGGTTCCTAGAGCCAGCCCCCAAAATCGCTTGGGTTAGGTGGCCGGTCGGCGGCGGCGCTCTGTAGTGAGCTGGCGCGGGGCCGATTTCATCCGCAGTGAGATTGCCCACCCCTTGCGAGATGATATTTAGCGTTTCCACATCTGTGTTGCCGAAGAAGATTTGCGCGTCCGAGTTGCCGAAGAATGTTTGTGCGCCATGTGGCCCATAAAGCTTAACAAGCTGGCCGAGGTCTTGCAGGAACGGCCATAAATGGACGCCGTTTTTCGGCAGCAAGCCGGCCGCTTTCTCCACCACAGACAAATAACCGAGGCTGAAAAACTCATCGAGGATGAATAGGCAGCGGCTGCCGTTCTTGCCGCCTTTCATCATTGCTTGCAGAGCGGCGAGGACGAACACGCGCAGAAACCGGCCGTGCTCATCGAGATATTCCGGCGGCAGAACGAGGAACACCGACGCGCGGCCGCTTTTGAGAGCGGACAGGCTGAAATCGCCCTCTAGCACCGATGCCATGGCCGGCGAGTCGATCCACTTCGTATCGGTCAGCGCGCCGGTAACGGCTTTCGAGATTGGGCCGTCGCCGCCTTTGGAATTGAGAGCGGCGAGACCGACCGAACCGCCATGCTTTGCCAACCCGCCGCAGGCTGTGGTTTCGCGCATCACCGTGAACAGGGCTTCGAGCTGCGACGGGCCATCATCTGCGCTTTGAGCGGGCAGACTTAGCAGCGTGCGGAGATCGGTCAGCGAGCGGAAGGCAGGCGGGGCTGAGCTGACCACATACGCTAGGACGCCGGCGATCACGTCCACACGCGCATCGGCCCATTCGCCGTGTTTCGGATCGTGCCGCATAACGAGGCCATCCGCTATGACCCGGATATCCTCGCGCGCGGTCAGGCTGTCGGGATCAATGCCGGCGAGCAGGTTGCAGCCGATGCGCAGCCGGTCAGGGATATTGGCGATCTTGAACGGATCGAAGGCGGCGACGGTTTGACCCATCGCTTCGCGGGCCTCCCACGTCGCTTCGACATTTTCGCCGGAAGGATCGACCGCCAGCACATTATGAGGCCAGCGGAGCAGGTTCGGGATTATCTGCGCCGCGCCTTTGCCTGATCTAGCCCCGGCGATGGTTATGGCGTGGCGTTCGGTTGCAAGCCCTATGTCGTGACCCGTTTTCGGATCGCGGCCGAGGTAGAGCATTCCCCGCTCAAATCGATGGGCGGCGGTATCCGTAAACCCGAACATTGCCGAGCCTCTCCCGCTAGATCGTTGCGGTCAGCCCCCTTAGATCGACCCGCCTAGGATGTGCGGAGTTTGGCATCCCGTCAACTGCCGAGGTCTTAGATTAGGACTGTCTAAAGCTTGGCAGTAACCACGTTTTAACCGACCTTTAAAGTTGACCCGTCATGCTGTAAGGAAGCGGAGGAGCAAGCATAGTTTTTGGTTCCCAAAAACACGCCCTAGCGGGCTGCTTGTCAGGGCGTCCCGACGCCCCGAACCCCGCCGGGAAATCGGCTCACGCCGAGGGGGACACGACCAATGGCACGGCCGCGAAAGGCACCGGGCGAGACGCGCAGCGAGAGGCTTCCGGGCCTGCGCCTGACCCCCGCCGAGCGCGCCCATGCCGAGCTGTTGGCCGCGCGTACCGGCCGCGACCTGGCAGAGCTGCAACGCCGCTCCTTGCTAGGTCTGCCGATCCCGCCAGCCCGCGACGGCGGTGAGTTGGCCGCGTTGATCGTCGCCCTCAACCGCGTCGGCAATAACCTCAACCAGATCGCGGCCCGTCTGAACGCATTCGACGAGCTGGCCCTTGATGCCCGCGACGTGCTGCATGAGGTTAAGGTGATCGTGGCCGTAATCGCGGAGGCGGCCGGATGAACTTCCAGCTCGCCAAAATCGGCCACAGCTTTAAAGGCTCGATGGCCTATTACCTGCACGACAAGCGGCAGGATGGCGAGCAGCACGCGACCACGGCCGAGCGTGTCGCGTGGACGGAGACGCGCAACCTCGCCACCGACGGGCCGCACACCGCCACCCGGATCATGATCGCAACCGCGCAGCAGGCCGACGAGCTGAAAGCGGCGGCCGGTGTCAAGACGACCGGCCGGAAGGCGACGGCGGGGCCGGTGTTCTCATTCTCGCTGCAATGGCGGGCCGACGAGCTGCCCGACCGCGACCGGGCCGAGATGACCCGCGCGGCCGACCACGCCCTGAAGGTGCTGAAGCTCGACCACCTGCAAGCGGTGATCGTCTGCCATCAGGATCAGGCGCACCCGCACGTCCATGTGATCGTCAACCGCGTCGATCCTGAGAACGGCAAGCAGGCGGTGATACGCAAGCCGGACGTGCAGGCGCTCGATAGATGGGCCAACCGCTACGAGCACGAGCGCGGGCAGGTCGTCAGCCCGAACCGGGCGGAGAAATACGCCGAGCAGGGACGGCGACGCCGGCAGCATCCCGACCCGCAGCAGCGGCGCGAGCATATCCGCAAGCGTGACAGCGAGCGCAGGGCCGAGCGGAAGACCCAGCCCGCACAGCCTGCCCCGATCGAGCACGCCGCCGATCGACAGGCCAAGCCGCCGATCGACAAGACGCCGGCCGCGATGCTCAAGGAGCTGGGAGCAGCCCAGCAAGCCCGCCACCGGCAGGAATGGGCGCAACTCGCAGCCGATCAGAAACGTCGCCGCCAAGCCATCTATGACGCGGCCGGCCGGCATATTCGCGACGAGCTGGCCCGCGCCAAGGAGCAAGGCCGGCCGCTATGGTCGCAGTTCCTACGGTTCCAACGAGACGAACGCCGACAGTTCGAGGCGCGCGAGCGCACCCTTGCCGGCAAAATTAGGAACTGCATCGCCGCGGCCAAAATACAGGAGCGCCGCGGCGAGGCGAGCGCCCGCGGCTTCCTGTCTATGGCGTTTGCCTATGTCGGCAACCGTGACGCCCGCCGGAGGATTTTCGCGGCAGAACAGAAGCGGATGCGGCAGGGCTTTGCGGCCGAGCAGCGTGGCCGCACCGATCAACGCCTAGAGGCGATCAAGCAGGCCCGTAGCCAGACGCTTGCGAAGTCGCGCCAGATCATGACGGACGAGCGCGGCGCCCTCATCGAGCGCCACGACGCCGAGCGCGCCAAAGTGCGCGAGGCATGGCGCCAGCTCAATTTACAGCGCGGCAGAACGCCGACGCGACCGCTTCGGGAGAACCCCACCATGCGCGACTTCGACAAGGCGGCCGGACAGTTGCCCGACACCAACCGGCAGAAGATACAGCCGGCGACGCCGCAGGCCGTCGCGACGCCGGCACCAGCTCTCGCGCCGGCCGGTATGCCGCAGCCGTCCGCCCGCACCGTCCAGAACGTGCCGCGCGTCGATCAGGCGGCAGCATGGGCCAAGACCGAGCAGGGCCGCGCGGAGATGGCGAAGCACCAGCCGGCCCCACCTGCCCGCTCGCAGTTCGATCAGGCGCGCGACCCAGACTCGAAGCGCAACCACATCCGCCAATGGAACAAGGTTTTTGCCGATCAGTCCGTGCAGCTCGATGGACACAAGCCGGTGACATCACCGGAGCCGGCGAAAGCCCCTGCCCCCGCTCAACAGACACCGAGCCAGCAGACGAGCGCCGATTTTTGGGGCGAGCGGTTGAAGGCCAAGGCTGCCGAAATGTCGCGCGACCAGAGCCGCGATAAGTCGCACACTAGAAATCGGGATCAGGATCAAGACCAAGAACCGAAGATGTGAGGTCGGGCAATGCCGCGCGACGAACAAGTTCAGGCGATCTGGAAAGGTCTTGATTGGCTTTCGCTTATCAACGATCAATTCCGCACCGCGATAATGGATATTCTATCCGTCGCGGCCTTGGCGTTTGACGATGATGCTTGCTTGCCACCCGCGCAGCTCGAAACTGTTCAACGCCTTACGCCGTTCACATGGAGCCACGCGAAAGGGCAGCTCGAACACGCGATTAGAGATAGCGGCATGAGCGCGGGCGCGGCGGCCGAATGGACGGCCGCGCTCGGAGCTGTTTACCGCATCGCCGGCAGCGATGGGATTGCCCCGAAATATGACGGCATTTTTTGAACGGTCTGCGGACACGCGACCCCCGGCCGGTTGTCGCTTGTAGCGAACCGCCGCACGGCTAGGGCTGTCGCCCTGGCGCGCTGAGTCAGGCCAAGCGTGACCGCACCTTACGGGCTGGCGCGCCGACATAGACGCCGTAAGGTTCGAGCGTACCTTTTACAACGCTGTTCGCGCCTATTACACACCCGTCCGGTATAACTGACCCATAAAGAATTTTTGCACCTGAACCAATCCAAACATCGTTGCCAATGATGGTTTCTTTCGCGTTCAAACCTTGTGAATATATTGTTGAAGCCGGATCGCGGTATATGTGGTCTGCACTAAAAATGGCAACATGACACGCGATCCTTACGTCATTGCCAATCGAAATCCCGCCGTGACCATACATGATTGTATGAGAGTTCACGCTTACATTGTTGCCGATGCGAATTTTGCCGTTCTGCGTTTCAAAGACTACAAAGGGAGAGACACGGCAGCGGTTGCCAAAAATGACCTTTGATCCCCTGTCGAATAAAGCCCGCCTAGAAATCCAGCAATTATCTCCGCATATAAATTTCTTCTTGCCTATTCTCCTGATGCGCCCAAGCTGATAACGTAGCCTGTCGCCTAATACTCTTATCGCTCTTTCTAAATCCATCAAAATGTTATGGCAGCAATCCCCAACCTAAGCAACGGTTAGGCTTTGGCGTTTCGCTGTGGTCGATGTCGAAACCATCCCGTTCGAGCGCGGCTAGGGCTGTCGCCCTGGCGCGCCGTGGTACGGGTCAAAATCACCATTGTCGTTCGCCGGTTCGCGCGCGCGCGAGAGGGCGGATTTACATAGCTCTTGTCGGATAATCTCCATTATGGAACAAGTGATAATTTATAAAATTCACCGGGTGGTTTGTTAGTTTCGGAAAGGCAATTGATTACACTTGTTCGACCCAGCCGATAGGGTTGGTGTGAGGAGCCGTCAATCGCGGCTCCTCTTGTTAGGCTACCTACCCGTGTGGCTTGAACACCACCTTGGTGCAGTCATCCTTCTTGTCCCGGAAGGTCTCATAAAGAGCGGGCCCTTCCTCTAGGCTGGATGACCGGTGGCTGATAATGAACGAAGGATCGATCTCCCCCTTCTGAATCCGCTCCAACAGCGGCTTCATGTAGCGCAGCATGTGCGTCTGACCTGTCCTAAGCGTCAGGCACTTGTTCATCAACAGCCCCAGCATCACGGGCCCCGCCGGCCCAGCATAAACCCCCGGCATCGACACGTTGCCGCCCGGCCGGCACGCCAGCAGTGCTTGGTTCAGCGCGAAAGGCCGCTCCATGCTGGTCGCCGCCGCCATGACGGCCGAGCTGACCTTCTGAGCCAACGTGTCGGCCCCGTGTGATTCCATGCCCACCGCCTCGATCACGGAGTCCGGGCCAAGGCCGTTCGTCATCTCCATGATCTGCTCTTGGACGTTGTCTTCACCGAAATCGATCGTTTCCGCCCCGGCCTCGCGCGCCAACTTCAACCGTGCCGGCACGGTGTCGATGGCGATCACCTTGCCCGCTCCCAGCAGGAAGCAGGACTTGATCGCCAGCACACCCACGGGCCCGCAGCCCCAAATCGCCACGGTATCGCCGGGCTGGATGTCGCAGTTCTCTGCAGCTTGGTAGGCGGTCGGGAAGATGTCGCTTAGGAATAAAACCTGCTCGTCCGACAGGTCTTCCGGCACCACGAGCGGCCCCACGTCAGCGTAGGGCACGCGCAGATATTCCGCCTGCCCGCCCGGGATGCCGCCAGTGATGTGCGAGAAGCCGAAAAGCCCGGACAGCGGGTAGCCGAATGTCTCGGCCTGCATCTTGCCGTTCGGGTTGGTGCGCTCGCAGCAGCTCCAGTTGCCCCACTTGCACTGCCGGCACTCGCCGCAACTGATGGTGAACGGCACTACGATGCGGTCGCCAACCTTAAGCTTGGTGTTCTCGCGGCCGACTTCGATCACCTCTCCCATGGTTTCGTGACCGAGGACGTCCCCGCACTTCATGGTCGGCATAAATCCGCCCATCAAGTGCAGGTCGGAGCCGCAAATGGCACACGCCGTAACCTTGATGATTGCGTCACGCCCGTGCTCGATAATCGGGTCCGGGACCGTTTCGCAGGTGATCGTGCCAGTGCTCTGCCAAGTAAGTGCTTTCATGTTCTGATCCAATTCGCAGTTATTTTTGTCAAACGTCGAACGATAGATTATAATGAGCAGATAAAGCTTTCAAGCCAAACCATAATGGCGGTGCCAATGGCAGTATGGAAAGCTTTTGCCCATATTTTCGTCGTCAGCGCTCCTTCGCTACTGCGGTAAGGCGGCACGGCACGCACAGCGATGGCCGCCCCGCACGATGCCGTTGCACTTGTGCATAAGTCAAGACTTTCGGCAAAGCCCGTTGCGTGTGACCGATCAGTGGGTTACGCTTGCCGAAAGATATGACCGAAAGTGCCGCCCCAATTCGCTCCCTTGGCTATGCCCGCGTTTCGACCGTAGGGCAGACGCTTGAGGCGCAGCTCGCCCAGCTCCATGAGACCGGGTGCGCGACGATCTACCGGGAGAAGGCGAGCGGTGCGAAGGCCGACCGGCGTGAGCTGCAACGGCTCCTGAAAGCCCTTAGCCCCGGTGACGAAGTGGTGGTGACGCGGATAGACCGCCTCGCCCGCTCGACCTTTGACCTGTTCGGCATCGTCAAACACATCGTGGACGCCGGGGGGCGCTTCCGCTCGCTGGCCGAGCCTTGGGCCGATACCAGCAACAGCACCGGCCGCCTGATGCTCGCCGTCCTTGGTGGGCTGGCGGACGTGGAGCGCGATCTAATCCGCACACGCACGGCAGAGGGCCGCAGCCGGGCCAAGGCGCGCGGGGCACATATGGGCCGCCCTCCCCGCCTCACCCCGACCCAGCAGGCCGAGGTGCGGCAGCGTCTCACAGACGGTGAAACCCATGCCGATCTAGCCCGCAGCTACGCGGTCGGTGTCTCGACAATTCGGGGACCGGTGAGAGGATGGTCGAAAACGTACGCTAAGCGTCGCGGCCTTGCTGGTGGAGGCGGAGCGGCCTGAGCCGTTCGCGGGGCTTGTCGATTTCGGCCCAGAGGTAGTCGCCGGTGAGGCCGACATGCTCCCAGCC
>SXGT01753052.1_pt1 | contig 12968 bp, 10 predicted proteins | sample 3176221 | NCBI WGS metagenome assembly SXGT01 (sample SAMN11356862, study PRJNA531348) | freshwater metagenome | isolation source: freshwater sample F1-120 | place: China: Fuxian Lake, Yuxi | collected 2017-12-25
GATCAGGCCGAGGCGGGTGATCGGGGCGAAGAGGGCGGAGCGCGCGCCGATCACGACCGGGAGGGTACCCGTGGCGATGCCGTGCCACGCGGCGGCGCGCTCGGTGGCGGTGAGGGCGCTGTGCAGGACCGCTACCCGACCGGGGAAGCGGCGTCCGGCCTGCTCGGCCAGTTGTGGCGTGAGACCGATCTCCGGCACGAGCAGCAGCACACCCAGGCCACCCTCGAGCACTCGGGCTGCTGCGTGAAGGTAAACTTCAGTCTTGCCACTGCCCGTGACCCCGTGCAGCAGAAAGGATTGGAAGGCACCGAGCGACTGGAGGATGGCGTCGATGGCGGCCACCTGCTCCTCATGCAGCAGGGGCCCTGTTGCGGCGGGCCGTGCGGGCATGTCCCCGCTGCTCTGTTCCTCGAAGAGTGCGTTCTGCTCGATCAGCCGTGCCAGCGCCGTTGCGGCACCGGGGAAGCGTCGCGCGAGTTCGCTGCGCCCGACCCCTGCGGGTTCGCGCTCGAGCACGAACTGGTGGATGCGGGCTTGCAAGGGAGCCCGACCCAGGGTCGCCGCCCGGGCGCGCAGGAGCGTGTTGGGCTTGACCGCGGCGCGGGGCTCGTCTCCCCAGACCAGACGGATCGTGCCCTGCGCGGCCAGTTCGCGCAGGACGCGACGCGTTTCGGGGCCGAACTCGCGCAGCAGGCTCCGTTCATCGAGGCCGGCCGCGGGCAGGCGGTCGAGGATGCGCTCGGAGAGCGTGCGTGTCTCGTCACCGAAAAGATCAGTGGGGAGTGGGGAGGTGGCCCCTTCTCGCGGTGTCACCGGGATCACGCGGCGCGGCCTTGTCACCCGCGCGGCTGGGGCGACGACCTGCGCCAGCACGCTCGGCAGCGGGGCCCGGTAATAGCGCGCCGCCCAGAGTGCCGTCGCGAGCAACTCGGCGGGCAGGGGCGGCGCATCGAGCACCCGCGCCACCGGCCGCAGCGTCGCTTGCGGCGGTGTGGTGCTGTGTCCCACCACCACACCGCTGACCTGTCGCGTCCCGAGCGGCACCACCACCGTCACGCCGGGCATCGCCGTGGCGGCCAGTTCCGCCGGAACCGAGTAGGTGAGAACCTGCGGCCCGCCGCGCGCGCCGAGGCAGACGACGTCGACCGGGCCGGGCGCGCTACCTGCCACAGCGGAAGCCGTCGTGGTCGCCATCGTGTCGCCGCTCATAGCAGGCCATCTCGACGCTCGGAGCGTCCGCACGGGGCGGGCGATCTCCCCTCCTGAAGCGAGCCGGCTTGTGCCCCGGCTCATTGACTCCTCTCGCCGCGCAGGCGATTCTCGCGCCAGGTCGGTTTGGGGAAGCCGGCCGGTACGCTCGCCTCCGGTCAACGTGGCGCCCGTCGCCGGCGGTTGCGCGCTTGAGGATAAATCAGGGTGGGGAAGAAAGTCGCAGCGCGCGCTGGGGCGCTTGCTGGCGCTCGATCGTTCCTGACAAGGATGTTCGGCGACGGCGGCGGCATCGTCGCCGTCGACATCGGCTCGACCTCGGTCAAGCTGGTCGAGGTGCGCGGGTCCCCGGAGGCGCCGGAACTGGTGCGGGCGGGGATGGCCCCCCTGCCCGATGGCGCGTTGCAGAACAACACCATTGCCGACGTCGTGGCGGTGGCCGAGGTGATCCGTTCGCTGGTCGCCGATCTCGGCGTCACGGCAAGGCGTGCCGTCACCGCGATGCCGGGACCGAGCGTCATCATCAAGAAAGCCAGCGTTCACCTCAAGCCGGACGAGGATCTGGAAACGCTGCTCATGGTCGAGGCGCAGAACTTCGTTCCGGAGAACCTCGACAACCTGAGCCTCGACTATCACGTCCTGCGGCACGAGGCCGAGGAGGTCGAGGTCCTGATCGTGGCTGTCCGGCGCGACATTCTCTCCGGCTTCATGGGCGCGCTCGCCGATGCCGGGCTTGATCCGGTGATTGTCGACGTCGACTACTTCGCGCTCGAGAACATGTTCGAGTTCAACTACGAATGTGGTCCCGACGACGTCGTGGCACTGATCGACATCGGCGCGCGGTTTTCGTCGATCAACGTCCTGCGCGGCGGCTTCTCGACCGCGACCGGCGACGTGCAGGCGGGTGGTGGCGAGATCGTCGATGCCCTGACCTCGTCTCTTGGCGTATCCACCGACGAGGCGGAGCGATTGATCGGCGGAGGTGCGGCCGAGCCCGAACTGCGCGAGCGAGCCGACGCCGTTATCGCACGCGGTGTCGCCGAGCTGGCCGATGCGATCGATCAGTCGCTGCGCTTTCTTTGGCGTACGGCCTCCGACGAACCGCTCCAGCTGGTCTACATCACCGGCGGCGCGGCCCGGATCCGGGGGCTCCACGAAGCCCTCGCCGGTCGGCTCGCTGTCCCCGTCGAGAGTGTCAATCCGTTCGCGCGCATGAACTTCGGCAGCGAGATCGATCCGGCCGCCATCGAGGAGATGGCGCCGCTGCTCGGCGTCGCAGTGGGACTCGCGACGCGCCGTCCGGAGGATGCGTGATTCGCATCAACCTGGTGCCGCGCGAGGAGGCGCGGCGCCAGAAGGCTCGGAGTTTTGCCCGACGGACATCGCTTCTCGTCGGCGTGGGGCTGGCCCTGCTGATCGGAGTTGCCGAGGTCGTGACGCGCGCCCGCGCGGCGGCCGTCGACGGCGAGATGGCGAACTTCCGCGAGGAGATGGCGATCCTCAACGAGCGCCACCAGCAAGCGGTTCTGCTCGAGCGCAAACGGCGCGCGCTCGAATCCAAGGTGCGCACGATCGAGCTGCTCGAGGAACAGCGCAGCGGTCCGGCGCGGGTCCTCGATCACCTCGGTGCGGCGACTCCCGAAAAGCTCTGGTTGACAGAACTGCGGACCACCGGTGGGAGCGCCCGTCTCAGCGGCCGGGCGATCGACAATCAGACGATCGCGGCCTTCATGCGCGAGCTGGAGGCATCGCCGCAGTTCTCGGGTGTCGATCTGGTCGAGACCCGGCAGGTCGAGGAGGACGGCGCCAAGTTCAAGGAGTTCCAGATCGCGGCCGAGGTCCTCTGGGCGGCGCCGGTCGCGCCGGCTGCCGGTGGCGCAGGTGACGCCGCGGGTGACGCCGCGTCGCGCAGAGGCACCGAGACCGCGCCGGCCGCTGCGCCGGCCGTCGCACCGGTGGCTCCGGCCGGAGGTGCTTCGTGAACCGCATCATGGCGTGGTTCGAGGAGCTGGACTCCCGCCAGCAGCTCGCGGTCGCGATCGCGGTGCCTGTCGTCATCGTCTTCCTCTACGGGCTGGTCGTTCTCGGGCCGCGCGTGCGGGCCACCTCTGCCATGCGCGACGAGATCGCGGCGATGGAGGAGGAGCGCGAGCGCAAGACCGTCGAGGCGGCGAAGCTCGCCGGTCGCGAACAGGAAGTCGCGGCACTCGATCGCGAGCTGGCGCTGGCACTCGCGCGCTTGCCCGACCAGAAGGAGATCGAGGACCTGCTGAGCACCGTCTCGTCGCTGGGCATGGACAGCGGTCTCGAGATTCTGGTCTTCCGCCAGCAGCCGGAGACCTACCAGGAGTTCTACGCCGAGGTGCCGGTCGAGATGCAGGTGCGCGGCGGCTACCACCAGGTGGCCGTGTTCCTCGACCGGGTGGGTCACCTCGACCGCATCGTCAACGTCGGAAATCTTGCACTCTATGAGCCCAAGATCGTTGACGACTCGACCGTGCTGACGGCAAGCTCGACCGTGACGACCTTCCGTTTCCTCTCCGACGGCGAGCGCCGCAAGCTCGTCGAGCAGAAGAAGATCAAGGGAGAGCAGCGATGAGCGCCGCGGCTGCATCGAGCGTCATGACGCAGTTCCGGCCGGCATGGCGTCGCTGCGGCCTGCACGCGCGGGGCGGCCGGCCGTCGCTGACCGTGCGGGTGGTCGCGCTTCTCCTGTCCGGGGCGCCCCTGCCTGCCGCCGTTGGCGCGACGGAACCCGCCACGGCCGGTCCGGCCGATGCACTGGCCGCGTGGCGTTACGACCCGGCCGGCAAGCGCGATCCCTTTCGCCCGGTCTGGCTCGCCACGCGCGAGGCGGAATCGCGGGCGCTGCCGCTCTCGCCCCTGCAGGGCTATGAGCTGAGCCAGCTCAAGCTCACGGGCGTGGTGCTGGATCTCGACCCGCCGCGGGCGCTGGTCGAAGATGCTTCGGGGCTGGGGTTCATCCTGGTGCCGGGAACGCCGATCGGCACCAGTGAGGGGCGGGTCACGCGGATTGGTCCCCGTCAGGTCGTGGTGGAAGAGTGGCGCACGGACGTGATCGGCCAGCGGCACCGTGTCGAGGTCGTGCTCGAGTTGCCGGCGGACGAGGAGGTCGAGCCGTGAGAAGGGAACACGTTTTCCTGTGGCGTCTCACGCTCGCGGGCGCGCTGGCGCTCGTGAGCTGTGCTGCGCCGAGGCCCGAATCTGACATTGTCGAGCGCGAGGTCCGCACCCGGATCTCGGGTGAGGGCGTGGTTGCGGCGGAGGATCTGGCCGGGCCTGGCTCGACGGGGCTGCCCCCACCTGTGACCGCGGAGGCCACGCTGCGCGTCGTCGGGCTCGACGTCGCCACGGCCGGAGCAGGCACCTGGTTCGTTGCCCAGCTCTCGCGTCCGGCCGACGCTGTGCGTTCGTTTGCGCTCGCAGGCCCGCGCCGCTGTGTGGTCGATCTGAGCGGGCCCGTCGCGAGCGGCTCGGGGCAGAAACTCATCTCTACGGGTGCCGGAGATGCGGCCCGCATCCGCATCGGGACGGCCGAGCAGCGCCTGCGGCTCGTGGTCGACGCAGCCCCCGCGGCGCCCGGCGGTTGCACCGCCCGGCGCGAGGGCAGAGCTGTCGTGTTCGGGATCGGCCAGCCGCCGCGCGGCGCGACCGCCCGCTCGATCTGGTCGGCACCCGACCGGCCGGCGGGCAGCCAGGCTCACGAGCAGTGGGCCGCAGCGCGCTTGACGGGTCGGGGGGCGGCGCGAGTTCCCGCGGCCGCGGAGCTTCCCCCCGACGCACCCATGCCTGCCGAGGGAGTCGCCGCGGCCCCGCCGCCCGCGCCACGGCCGGTGCCCCTCTCGCCCTGGGAGGCCGTGCAGCGGGAACCGCGAGTGCAGCCGACGCCGCCGCGCTACACCGGTCGCCCGGTGTCCCTCGAGTTCAAGGACGCCGACATCCTGAACGTGCTGCGGGTCATCGCCGACGTCGCGCAGCGCAACATCGTCGCGACCGATGACGTCCAGGGCAAGGTCACGATTGTCCTGCACGGAGTGCCCTGGGATCAGGCACTCGACATCCTGTTGCGTTCGACCGGGCTGGAGAAGGTCGAGTACGCCGACGTGATCACGATCTCGACGTCCGGCCGACTCGAGGAGGAGCGCAAGGCACGGCTCGCGGCCGAGATCGCCGGGCGCCAGCTCGAGCCCCTGGAAACGGCCTACCTGCGCATCAACTATGTGAAAGCAACGGAGATCGCCAAGCTGTTGAGCGGTGGCACCACGACCTCGGCTGCCGGAGCTGCGGCGGTCGACGCCATCGGGGCTGCGGCGAGTGGTGGGGAGAGCACGGGCAACGGGCTGCTCTCGCCACGCGGCACGGTGCTGGTCAACGAGCCCACCAGCACGGTGATCGTGCGCGACATTGCCGAGGGTGTGGCCAATGCCCGCGAGCTGGTGGCGCGCCTCGACATCCAGACGCCCCAGGTCGCGATCCAGGGGCTCATCTTCGAGGCCGACACCGATGTTGCGCAGGAGCTCGGGGTGCGCTGGGGCGCGCGCTATCTCGCCGGCCCGGAGACCGGCAATCCGACCGGGCGCAACTTCCCCGGGCGGATCGGTGTCGGCGGCAACGGGCCGCACGACGTCGAGGAGGGTGCGGACAACGTCCCGATTCTGGTCGACTTCCCGGCGCCGGGCGTCGGGCCGGGCGCGGGCTCGACGCTGGGGCTGCTGCTCGGCTCGCTCGACGGCAGCAAGCAGATCGATGCCGAGATCAGCGCCATCGAGGCCGAGGGCCGTGGGCGTGTGGTGTCGCGCCCCAAGGTGATCACCCTCAACAATGCCGAGGCCAATATCGAGAGCCTCGAGATCCTGCGCGTGCGCCTGCCCAACAGCGGCACAGTCGTCAACACCGGGCCCGGGGCCGACGGCTCCGCCGCCGGAGTCGCCACGCAGGCGATCGACACCGGCATCATCCTGAGGGTGACGCCACAGATTTCGTCCGACGGCTACGTGCTGATGCAGGTCTACGTCAAATCCAGTGTTCCGAGCGCGCGGCAGTCGACCGATGACATCCCGACCGAGATCAGCCGCCAGGCGACGTCCCAGGTGCTGGTGCGTGATGGCGAGACGGTCGTGATCGGCGGCGTCTACCGGCAGCGGCTCGACAATCTCGAGACGGGCGTGCCGTGGCTCAGCTCGATCCCGGTGTTCAGCTGGCTCTTCAAGGCCACCGTCAAGGCAGATAGCCGCGAGGAACTGCTGGTCTTCATCACGCCGAAGATCGTGTGGCGGAACCTGGGCGAGTCTCTGCCGACGGCGTCCGAACTCTGGCAGACACGCGGGCGCAGTGCCTACCAGATCCTGGAGTCGAATCCGATCACGGCACTGCCGGGCGGGTGAGGCGGTTCACCGCCGGGGGACTGATGGAATTCAGATGCGCATCGTGCTGACCGGGTTCATGGGCACGGGCAAGACCGTGGTGGCGAGGGAACTCGCGGCCCGGCTGCGCCTTGCGTGCGTGGATCTCGATCGCGAGATCGAGCGCCGCGCGGGCATGACGGTCGCCGAGATCTTCGCGTCCCGCGGCGAGGCGGGCTTTCGCGAACTGGAACGTGCGGCGGTGAGCGAGCTCGCCGCTCGCGACGGGGTGGTGGTCGCGACCGGAGGAGGGGCGATCGCCGACGAGCAGAACTTTGCCCAGCTCTCACGCGGTTCGGTGATGGTCCGGCTCAGCGCGTCGCCGGCCGAAATCGTGCGCCGCGTCGGTCCGAGCGTGGCCGATCGCCCGCTCTTGCGCGGTCACATCGACCTCGAGGCGCGCGTGCGTGAATTGCTCGACAGACGCGCCCCCATCTACGCCCGCGTGCCCTTCGCGGTCGGGACGGACGGACTTTCACCGGCCGAGGTCGCCGACCACATCGTTGCGCGCCTGGCAGACGCCGCGGCGGCGTCTGTGCGGGAGGCGGGGTCGTGAGCCGGGATCTCATCCGGGGACTCGGGGCGGCCGAGAGCGTATTGGGAGTGGGGGCGGCATCGTCAAACCCGGTACTGTCCCTGATGGTAGGGACGCAGGAGCGGAGAGATCCGCCGAGGGAGTTCATATGTCGAGGTTCTTGAGCGGCTGGGCAGGGCTGGCCGTGCTGGTGGTACTCGCGGGCTGTGGCGGTGGCGGCGGCAACAACGATCAGGGCATCGTCTTCAGCGCGACCGGCATGTTCCGCGGTCCGGAGACGATCGACCAGGGACAGATCCGCTGCCAGCAGCCGACCCTGCAGAACGCGATCGTCGATACGTCGTTCACGCTCGACATCTCCAACACGGTCGATTTCCCCAACCGCAACGATCCCTTCGCGGATCCTTGTGGTGGCTATATGGCGCTCGAGAATCATCTCGGCACCCAGGCGATCCTCGTTGGCGAAATCGCGCTGCGCTACCAGATTCCGGGCGCGGCGATCGCCGTACCGACGCACTCGGTGACGACCGGGCTCAGGATCGAGTCGGCGTCGTCGCAGGCGGAGACCTCGAGCGGCCGGGCCAACCTGATATACGCCGAGCTGGTCGGGCAGATCGTGCCTGCGCAGATGATCAACTGGCTGAACCAGAATGCCAATCTGCTGCCGCAGACGCCCTACACCTTGAACGTCTTTCTCGAGGCGCAGGGCCAGGCCGAGAGCGGTGTCAATTACACGAGCAACGAGATCGGCTACACGATCACGATCATCGACTGAGCGGGGCGGGGAGAAACATCATGCGAGTGGGCGAACGAGGATTTGCGCGTGCGGGACGTTCATTCGCTGGAGCGGCTGGGCTCGTGCCGTTGCTGCTGGCAGGGCTCGCGGCGTGCGGCGGTGGCGGCGGAACCGATCAGCCGACGCCGCCCCACACGCCACAGTTCGTGCTGGATCCGGCCGGGGCGTCGAGCAATGCCGGCTCGCTGGTGCTCGCGGTCTCCGCGGACAGCATCGACGCGAGCCGCAGCGACGTCATCGAGGTCGAGGCGCGGGTCCGTGACCGCCTCGGCTTGCCGCTGACCGGTCTCTCGATCATCTTCCAGGCATCCATGCCCGATGCGGCCTTCGAGCCGCCCTTGCCCGAGGCGATCAACCCGCCGCAGGAGGGCTTCCCCGCCGGGCTGGCACTCACCGACGGCAGTGGCTCGGCGCGCATCCTGTTGCGCGCTCCGGGAACACCGGGGCAACTCGCGATCCTTGCCTCGACCCCCTTCAGTGTCGGCCTCGGCGGCATTGTCTTCGTCGAAGTCTTCGATTCGGGCTTCCTGCCGACGCCGGGCGACGCGCTGGTCGTGATCCCGCAGCGCATCGACGTGCGGGATCCGGTCGCCGGGCTCGAACTCGACATGGTGGTGCTGGGCGGCGTGCCCTTCCCGAGCGCGACAGCGGGTGACCTCGCGACGGTACAGGACGCGCCGGTGGCGCCCTACCAGATTCTCAACGGCGCGAGCGACATCGGCACGGCCGAGCTCGTCTTCGACGGCACCTACCCGGCGCATATCCGCTACGTCGTGACGGGCACGGGCTCGGGCATCCACGGCTTCACCGTGATCGACGCGAATCCCGCCGCCGAGGGTGTCAAGGCTGAAGTGGCGGTCGCGTTCACCCCCCTCCTGATTTCGCCCGAATCGGCGACCCTGATCGCCTTCGAGCGGCAGGTGTTCGCCTTCACCGGTGGGGTGCCGCCCTACGCATGCCAGGCGACGGGCGGGACCCTCGTGCCGGAGACGATCACCGAGCGTGGCGGCACCGCTGAATTCACGGCTTTCCGGCCGACGTCGGCTTCCAACTCGTCGATCGTGTGTACGGATCAGGCCGAGCAGGTGGCAACCGCACGCCTCACGATCTCGCCCCCGCAGCCGACGCCCGCGCCATCGCCCGCACCCTCACCGACACCGACCGCCGGCCCGCCTACTCTGGTCCCGGCTGCGGCAACGTTGCAGGTCGGGCAGGCACAGACTTTTGCCATCACCGGTGGCACCCCGCCTTACACGGTGAGCGCCAGCGGCGGCACCGCCACCCCGACGACGGTGCCGACCTCGGGCGGTACGTTCAGCTACAGTGCCACGAGCGCCGGGGTGTTCACGCTGATCGTGACCGACGGGGCCGGCAAGGTCGCCAGCGCCAGCGTGACCAACTCGACGCCGTAGCGCAGGGCCTGCCACTCCGTCGCAGATCTTCGCCTCAGTAGCGTGCTTCGAAACGAGTGCCGTCGTTGGGGCCGATCTCGCCGGGGCCGAAGGTCGCACCGAAGCAGGCGCCGTCGCTGGTGGTGACCTGGGCCGAGACCAGGGGGGACAATCCCGCAGGTCGGTCCGGCGTGAACAGGCCGGAGCCACCTGCATCGAGATCGACCCGCGCCGCGCGGCGCGGTGCCGGGCCGACGCTGGCCATGAGCCGCGTCACATCGCCCTCGGAGAGGCGGCGGCCGTTGCGGTAGTGGACCCTCCGGCCGGGCTCGACCGTCCAGCAAGGATGACCGCCGGTGCAGACCGCACCGGCCGGCGCTGAGAGCCGGAGCACGACGCCCTGGTCGTCGTAGACACAGGCCGCGTAGCTGGTGGTGGTGGTCGGATCGCCGAGGTCTGCCGGGGCAACGGGGCCGCCGACCCATTCGAGGGAGATCCGAGCTGTCTGTGCAGCGCTGTTCGTCGCGATGCGCAGCCTGCTACGCCGGGCCGCCTGGCAGTTCCACGCCGGCTCGGCGGGGAACTCGCAGCCGGCGTCCTCGTCGCAGCGATCCTGGGTGCAGACGTCGTCGTCCTGGCACACCCTGTCCTGATAGATGCAGCGTGCGGCGGGATCGCAATGCTCCAGCGTGCAGGCATTGCCGTCGTCACAAGTAACTGTTTCGGGGAAGCCGCAGTCGCCGTCCGGCAGGCACATATGGTCAATGCAGCGGTCGCCATCGGGTTCGCAGGGCGTGCCAGGTTGAACCAGGGTGCATGTCGCGGTGCAGCAGACCGCCTCGGTGCCATTGGCAGCGCCGGCGTCGCATTGTTCGCCGCTCTCGAGCTGACCGTCGCCACAGATTCCCGCGAACGCGGCCGCGCCCAGCCCCGGCCCGAGCAGGAGGGGCACCAGCAGGAGAACCACAGCTGACCAGGCTGGGCACGCCGACGTCGCGCGAAGTCTGTGCCGCGACGCGTGGCGTGCCACGAATGTCCGCGGACCGACCATCCGCCACCAATGTCTCGCGCCCGGGAGCTTCGGGCAAGATGGGTTCATTCCCGCAGAGCCAGCGGTGCGTGGGTTCCGTCCGAACGCGATCGGTGCGGGCTCCGTCGGTGGTGCAGCCTGCTGCGTTGGCGGCGCGGTCGGGCCCCTCTCCAGATGGAGAGCGCCAGCGAGGGCCCGCTAGCGGCTGCGGGCGGCGAACTGGTCGAGGCCGTTGCGGCTGGTTGCGCTGTAGCGGGCTGCAAACACCGGCCCGCCGTCGCTGCGCTGCAGGACCACGCGCACCGGCGGCAGGAGTGGCAGCCTGCCGAAGCGGAGCCGCCGTCCCGCGCCGGCGACCTTGAGGGTCGTGCCCTTGGCGCTGGCGCTCATGCGCACCAGGCCGAGCTGGCCCGGTGCGGCGCTCGGGTTGCGGTAGACGAAGCCGTGGGCGGTTCGCCGCCAGCAGGGGCGCTCGCCGCAGCGTTCGCCGCCGCGCATCTCCGCCGCGAGGACGAGGCTTGGTCGGGCACCGGTTTCGTCGACGACGCAGAGTGCGTAGTCGGTGTCGGTCGTCGGGTCGCCGAGGTCGTCAGCGTCGGCAGGAGATATGCTCTTGACTGTCCAGCGCAGGGCGGCTGTGTCGTCTTCGCGCACCAGCAGCGACGATTCTCCACTCGCGTCCGCCAGATCGGCGTCCACGGTCAGCCCGCAGCTCGAGGAGCAGCAGTCGCCGTCGCTGGCATTGCCATCGTCACAGTCCTCGCCCTGGGTCACGAGGCCGTTGCCGCAGCCCGTCGGGGTGCAGTTGGAGTCGCAACCGTCGCCGTCGAACGCATTGCCGTCGTCACAGAGTTCACCGGCTTCGTTGATGCCGTTGCCGCAGGGCCCCAATTCGTAGGCACCGATGTCGCAGCCGAGTCCCTGCGGTCGCGCGACGGCACGTTGATCGGTCGCAGCGCAGGCGTCGGGCGCGGAGCCGGGGAGCGCTGGATTGCCGCCATCGATCGCCGCGCTATCTCCGGCCGGGGCGCGGGTGGGGGTCTGGCCGCCGTTGTCCGCGAGCGGACCGAGCCGCGCGTCGACCCCGATGAGGTTCGTTGCCGCGTCCAGCGCGCAGCAGGCGGTCACTCCTGTCGAGGTCGAGCAGTCGTTGGATTGGAGGAGATTGTGGCTGCCCGAAACATCGTTGCTGATGCAGTCGCCGCCCTGGCCGACATCGACCAACGTCATCGGCACCTGGCCCAGCGTCAGCAGGCGGTTGTTGGCGAGGATGCTGTTCTCCAGCGTGAGGTGTCCCACGCCATCCGAGCGGCTGTCGACGCCGGCCGCACTGTTCATGCACGAGTTCTCGGTCACCGTGCAGTTGACCAGGCGCATCGTGCCCCCGTTGTAGATCCCGCCGCCGGTGTTGAGCACCCGGTTGCCGCTCACGGTCGAATTGACGAGGGTCGTCGATCCGGTGGCGGAGATGCCGCCGCCGACATTCCACGCGAAGTTGTCGTGGATCGTCGAGCCGGCGATGGTCAGGACGCCGCCGTCCTTGTAGATGCCGCCGCCGACGTTGCCGGCCACATTGTTGCGAATAATAGAATTGATGATGGTGAGATGGGCGCCGTAGCTGCGCACGCCGCCGCCGACGTTGCTGGAGTTGCCGCCGGTCACGGTCAGCCCGAGCAGAGCGAGGTCGGCGCCCTCGCTCATGAAGACCGTTTCGCCGAAGCCACCCAGATCGACGATCGAGAGCTCGGCACCGGCGCCGCCGATGACCAGGTGATCGGTGACCCGGAGCCCCGCGCCCGCGGGGTAGGTGCCGGCCGGCAACACGATTGCGTCGCCGCCGGGCAGAGCGTTCGCTTCCTCGATGGCGGCCGGCAAGGTGCAGTCGCCGAGCCAGCTCTGACAGACCCCGTCGCCGGCGAGGCCTTCGCCCGCTCCGCCTTGCGAATCGACCCGGAAGGATGCGGCTTCGACCAAGGCTGCGATGGACAGAGCCACCAGAATGCTCACGCCACGAGTCACGCCGGATGAGATCGTCATGGGAACCCCCGCGAGTTGTCGAAGCCCGCGAACCCTACACCCGGAACCTTTTGGGGCACAAGGTCTGCCGCAAGGGGGCGCGCCTGGGGACTCGGGCGGCGGACGATTGCACCGGCGGCCCGCGGTGGGCGAGAGGGGACGAGCGCTCCTCGCGGCATGTTCCCTCGGCTGGTCCGGGCAGGAAGGTTTCGCTCCGCTGCGCTCACAGCGCGTGACCTGCTAGGGTCGCGCCGTGCCGACGATCCTGATCCTGCACGGCCCCAACCTGAACCTCCTCGGCGAGCGCGAGCCCGAGGTCTACGGCCGCACCACGCTGGCCGAGATCGATGCGCAATTGGTGGCGCTCGGACGGGAGGAACTCGGCGTCGCGGTGGAGACCTTCCAGTCCAACCACGAGGGCGGGCTGCTCGACCGCATTCAGGCCGCGCGTGGCCAGGCCGCCGCCATCGTCATCAACCCCGGCGGCTTGACCCACACCAGCGTGGCGCTGCGCGATGCGCTCGCCGCGGCCGACATGCCGGTCATCGAAGTCCATCTCTCCAACATC
>SXGT01923545.1_pt1 | contig 12968 bp, 13 predicted proteins | sample 3176221 | NCBI WGS metagenome assembly SXGT01 (sample SAMN11356862, study PRJNA531348) | freshwater metagenome | isolation source: freshwater sample F1-120 | place: China: Fuxian Lake, Yuxi | collected 2017-12-25
GAGTCTTCTCGCGCTTGTCGCTGGTGACGACGCCGGTGCGTGTCGGAGTGAGTTTTTTGTCGCTGCTCATAAGTTACCTTCTGGATCACCTTTTAGAGTCGTCACTGCTGTGCCGCCTCAGTAGTCGTACTTTCCTTAGGCTTTGGCCTTCTTGATTTCCCGCGAACGCAGTTCTGTCATCACGCGAGCAATGTCCCGACGGGTCCGACCAAATGCGGTGGTGTCTGCGACCTTTTCGGTCACAGTCTGAGTGCGAAGGTTGTAGTTCTGCTCGCGCAGCTTCTTCAACTCTTCGTTCAGCACCGTGTCAGTCATTTTGCGAATCTCGGTCTTTTCCATGATGCACCTGTCTCTTCGTTTGGCTCTTCGTTAGGCAGAACTGTTCGTTAGATTTTTACACTGAAATTCGGCGACCGACCATGCGGGTCTTGGCGGGGATCTTCATCGCGGCGCGGTAGAAAGCTGCTTTAGCGGCGGCCTCAGACACACCGGCGATTTCAAACATGATGGTTCCGCGCTTCACGCGTGCTGCCCAGTATTCGACTTCAGCCTTACCGGTACCCATTCGGGTTTCCAATGGCTTCTTTGAAATCGGCTTGTCTGGGAAGATGCGAATGAAGAACTTGCCTTCACGCTTGAGGAAGTGCTGGGCGGCAATACGAGCAGCATCGATCTGCTGCGCGGTGATCCACATCGTGTCAAACGACTGCAGGCCGTAATCTCCGTAGGCAACGTAGTTGCCCTTGGTGGCCGAGCGGTCGCGGACTCGCCGCTGCTCTTTGCGATACTTGACTCTTTTTGGCATCAGCGCCATACGTCAGACTCCAAATTTCGAGTAAACATGTTTACTCGAAGAGTTGCGGGAAATAGATCAGCGACGACCACGAGCACGGGCGCGACCACCGGCTGCATCAGATTCTTCCTCTGTACGCGTCCGGGTGTAGAGACCCTTGTAGATCCAGACCTTGATACCAATCACGCCGTAGCTGCAGTACGCCTGGGCAAAGCCGTAGTCGATCTGAGCCTGGAGTGTGGAGAGAGGCAGTGAGCCAACCTTCACATCGAACGCGCGGGACATTTCTGCTCCGCCCAATCGACCTGACAGCTGAATCTTGCAACCCTTGCCACCGTTGGTCATGACAGCTTCAGTCTTCATCTTGAGCACGCGACGGAAGGCCGCACGCTTGACGATCTGTTCTGCCACCGCTTCAGCAACGAGCTGAGCGTCCATGTCTGGGTTCTTCACTTCGATAATTGAAATTGCGACCTTGCGGCCGGTCATCAATTGGAGTTCTTCTGTGAGGCGTTCAATCTCGGCGCCCTTTGGTCCAATGACCAGGCCGGGGCGGGCGGTCTTAATGACAACCTTGAGCTCTTCACGGGTGCGCTCGATATGGATATCAGAGACAGCCGCGAAGGGTGGCTTGCGATTAAGGCGCTTGTCGAGGTACGCACGGATCTTCTGGTCTTCGACCAGGAGCTCTCCAAAGAGAGCCTTAGGGGCGTACCACCGTGAGCGATGTGCTTCGGTGATGCCGAGCCGGAAACCGAATGGATGTGTTTTTTGTCCCATGGTTTATCCCAGTCGCTTAGCGACGGGTTTTCTCCTCGACAGAGATAGTGATGTGAGCGAAACGCTTGATAATGCTGTGAGCGCGACCGCGATCTTTAGGCTGGAACCGCTTCATACGCGGTCCTTCATCGACGCGGCTTTCAGTGACAACAAGTGTTGTCACATCTGCATCTGCTTGTTCAGCATCAGCAATAGCTGCATCGAGACAACGCTTGACATTCACCGCCGCACGCTTGGTGGTGAAGTTGAGCATCTGGAGTGCATCGTCAACCTTCTTGCCGCGGATCAGATCGACGAGCAGCTTGACCTTACGGGGGCTGCCGCGGTGATTGCGGATCATGCTGGTGAAGGACACGAAGTCCTTGACCGGCGTGTTGAGGGCTGCGCCGATTTTGCGAACATCATCAGCGCGAGCGCGAGGATGGTTCACATCGTTCATCCAGTTGTTCACTGACTTGAGAGCGTTATCGCCCTTCATGCCAGTGCGTTCGATAGCGGCAGCGAGCTGCTCGCGGGTAACGCCGCGGGTGGCGGCGATTTTTTTCAATGCTTTGCCACGGAGTCTCATGGCTTCCTTCCTTCGTTAGAGTTCACGGGTTTCACTTCTTAGGCGGAGCTGATTTTTCGCCAGCGTCCAGGCCTTCCTTCTTGTTGGTGTGACCCTTGAAGGTGCGGGTCAGTGAAAACTCGCCGAGCTTGTGCCCGACCATGTCTTCTGTGACGAAGACGTCGATGAAGCCCTTGCCGTTGTGCACCTTGAAGGTGTGCCCAACAAACTCGGGAACGATTGTGCAGGCGCGAGACCAAGTCTTAATTGGATCGCGGCGGCGAGATTCGTTGAGTTTCTCTACCTTGCGGTACAGGCTCTCGACGACATAGGGACCTTTTTTCAGACTGCGGCTCATACAGAATCCTCAGTTCAACTATCTGATCACTTCACCTGACCGTACCGCTTGGAAACGCGGCGACGGATGATGAGCTTGCTGGAGTGCTGTTTCTTGTTACGAGTACGACCACCCTTTGCCTCGACGCCGGTCGGACCGACAGGAGGACGGTTACCTTTGGAACGACCTGAACCACCGCCCAGTGGGTGAGCATGGTGGCTTTTTGCCATACCGCGAGTGATGCCGCGACGACCCTTGAGACGGTTCAAGCCCGCCTTGCCCAGGTCGCGGAGAATGTGATCAGCGTTATCAACCTGGCCAATGGTCCCCATGCAATCGCCGTGCACCTTGCGGGTTTCGCCTGATGGCAGAACCAGCGTCACGTAATCGCCTTCTTTGTTGGAGAGCTTTGCATAAGTGCCCGCACCGCGGCACATAGCTGCACCCTTGCCCACTGCCATTTCAACGCAGTGAACATCGAGGCCAGCAGGAATGAAACGCAGAGGCATGGCATTGCCGACATCTGGCTCGACGCCAGCGCCGGTGAGGCTGGAAATGATCTTTTTGCCGACCTTGAGACCGTTGGGAGCGATGATGTATCGCTTCACGCCATCGGTGTACTGAAGGAGAGCGATGTGAGCTGAACGATTGGGGTCGTACTCAATCGAGACAACGGTCGCTTCGATTCCGTTGCGCTCGCGGCGCTTGAAATCGATGAGGCGAAGCATTTGCTTCACGCCGCCGCCGCGGCCGCGAGTTGTGATGATTCCCTGGTTGTTGCGTCCGCCCGACTTGGGCTTGGGAACAAGCAGTGAGCGCTGTGGCTTATTGGTTGTGACTTCCACGTGCATATTGACCGACGCGTTTCGGCGTCCTGCACTAGTGGGTTTGTATATGCGAATCGGCATGGGTGTGTTTCCGTGACGTTACTTGCGAAATCAGAACAGTTCGATGGTGGCGTCGCCCTTGAGGGTGACGGTTGCCTTCTTGAGTTCTACGCCCTTTTGCAGGCCGTATTTGAGTTGCTTATTCTGGAACTTCTTGATTGAGGTCCACACGCGATCGACCTTCACGCTGTAGATGGTCTCGATCGACTGCTTGATTTCAGGCTTGGAAGCCTTCATGTCCACTTCAAAGCAGAACCGCTTCTGCTCATTCATGGCGTAGGTCGTCTTCTCGGTGAGAAGAGGCCGTTTGATGATTTCGTAGGCGTTGATTGCCATAACTCAATGCTCCTGACAACTCAGGCCTTTGGGGCCGACTTTGATTTCTTTGCTGCTGGTTTGGTTTTCTGACCACGCTTGATGCTCTTCTCTTCTGACTTCACTTCTTTCGAAGCGCCCAGAGGAGAAACGCGAGCGGCCTTGCCGGTCTGTGACCAGGGGCCTGCGAGCCATGCTTCCAGGTCAGCCTTGCCGATGACCAGGTAGCGGTGATTGAGCATGTTGAACGCTGTGAGCTGATCGCAACGAGTCAGTGAAACCTGATCGAGGTTGCGGCCGGCGAGCATAGTGTTGCGAGCCTTGGCGATATCCATGGGGAGCGCGACAAGCGTGCTCTTGTCACCGGCCTTGACGGCGGTGAGGAAATCGGCGAAGAACTTGGTCTTTGGCTCAGCGAGGTTGATGTTATCAATCACGCGCACTTCGCTGTCCATCAGCTTGGCGAGGAAAGCGTTGCGATTGGCCTTGCGGCGCATCTTCTTGGGGAGTTCGTTGCGGAAGTCTTCGCGAACCTTCTTCTTGGAGTGGCCGTGACCGCCGCCCTTCATCAGGTTGACTTTCTTGTCACCGTGACGAGCGTTACCAGTACCCTTTTGCTTGTACAGCTTGCGGGTTGAACCTTCCACTTCGTGGCGATTCTTGGTCTTGCTTGAACCCTGACGAGTGGCGTGGTGATAGTGCACGTACGCCTGCTTGATCAGAGCGGGATTGATATCGGTACCGAGAGTCGCCTCGTCAATATTGATCGAGCCAACTTCCTTACCTGTCATGTCGAGAACGGGAACTTTCATACTTTCCTTCGTCCTTACTGGGGCCTTCTGGTTTGAACACACGTTCAAACTCGCCTATCCGAATCGTCGCCAATTGCGAGGTTTACAACTCGCACCCAGACTTTCATCTGGTGGGACGGCCCGGAATCAACTCGGCCTTCCATCGCTCGATTCCCGTCACCAGGTTTCGAGCGGCTCCGCCTTTGTCGTTGCCCGGTGGTATCTGATCCATTGCTACTTTCGCAGCTGAGGATTCGAGACCTTCCGAGCCTGCTGACCGTCAGGCTTGACGACCAGCAGCGTCCCGTGAAACAGTCACGGACTCTTCCCGAAAACTACTTCTTAGCCTTCGCCTTTGCCGCCTTCGACTTGTAGAGTCGAGTTGCGGGTCGGATGATGACCATGCCGTTGTTTGCACCAGGGACTGAACCCTTGATGAGGAGGAGATTATTTTCTGCGTCGATTCGAACCAGGTCAACCGAACGCTGCGTAATGCGAGCGTCGCCCATGTGCCCTGCCATTTTCTTGCCCTTGGCAAGACCGCCGCCGAAGCCACGGTTTGAACAGAGTGAGCCGATTGAACCCGGTGAACGGTGCTTACGTTCAGTACCGTGTGATTGAGGCATGCCCTTGAAGTGCCAACGCTTCATAACGCCGGCGAAACCCTTGCCCTTGCTGGTTCCGATCACATCGACGTACATTGTGCCTTCGAGAGCTTTTACTGTAAGTTCCTGGCCCAGGGTGTAATTTCCCGAGTCCTTTGCGTCCACGCGGAATTCACGGTGGAAGCGCTTGGCAGTGGTGCCAGCCTTGAAGTCGTGAGCGATCATCGCCATCGTCGAGTTACGCGGCTTCATGTTGTCAAAGCCGATCTGGACGGCCGAATAGCCATCGGTCTCCATGGTGCGGACCTGAGTCACGACACATGGACCGGCTTGAATGACAGTCACGGGAACGGAGACGTTGCCGTCTACGAACACTCGCGTCATGCCGATTTTTTTTCCAAGCAGTGCAACTGACATTGAAAGCCCCTAAACCAAAGCGGCTCGCACTCCCGTGATTAAGCGGGCGAAACGAGCCGTCAAACATCATGCCTTGATCTTAATAAACACACCAGCGGGAACGACAAGTCGATTCAGAGCTTCGACCGTGCGAGCGTTTGGCTCGAAAATATCGATAATCCGTTTGTGGGTCCGGATTTCAAACTGCTCGCGACTCTTCTTATCAATGAAAGGAGAGCGAAGCACTGTGTAACGCTCAACGCGTGTCGGTAGCGGCACAGGGCCACTCACCTTTGCATTAGTGCGTTTCGCGTGATCCACGATCTCTTTCGCCGAAGCGTCGAGAGCGAGGTGGTCATACGCCTCCATACGAATTCTAATTCTCTGACCAGTCATCGTGCCCGCCATCTGAAAGTGCCAAAGAGTTCAGTAAGGTAAATCTCACGCCCAAACGCGAAGACGCGACTCCCAGACCGAGGCCACCTCGGCCGAAACTCGCATTCCACCCGGCTTTCGCCAGTAGTTTGGGGATCCATCCACCACCATTCCGAGCATAAACGCGGCAGAACGCCGTGCTCGCGCCGGAATAAGTCGGGAAGGATAGCCATCTGCGCGTCAGTGTCAAACCTCCAGCAAACAGAACCTTCATGTTTCAGACCGGTACAACCACTTAAAGGTCTCGCTTGCGTAGATTCAGTCCGATTTGTGCCGATGATTCTGGGACGCTTGACTTGCCGCTACATGGAGTTTATCCTTACAAACTCCAATCAAAGGATCGATAATGAACACTCAACCTCAAACATTCCTTATTACCCTGTTCCTAGCGGCAGGATCTGCGCTTGGACAAGCACCAACTCCCACCCCGCCACCGGTCCCTGCCAAAGCATCGCCGCTCATTGAGTTCTCTGACAAGCTCGTGCGATTGGAATCGGCGGGAGTCAGCATGAAACTGCCGTTGGGCTGCCATGCCACTTCGAGTACCGCAGTCGATTCCTCTTCAGTACAGGTGATGCCCGAAGATTCGACCTGGTTGGTCCAGATTGAATCTCCTCGCTCCACGCGTGCAGACATGAGCCTTCAAGAAGTCTGCGATGCATTGATCAATCAGTTGTTGCTTCGGTCAGCGCACCTCTCTGATCAGAAAACAGCAAAGCACGACAGCGGCTTTGAGTTTGGCAAATACTCTGAAGCAGTTCGCGGCCAAATTGTCGAGCGCAATGACGACCTGAAAATTACTGGATGGCCCCCCGCCGCTCGTATCTATGTCGAGACGTATCCAGGCGATATCCCCGGGAAAGAAGCGGGCCTGGGAATCATTCGCGGTTTCACCATTGTCAAAGTTGCAAGCGATCGATACATTACTTTTGAATTCCGCACTCCAAAGCCAAATTTTGCTGATGCGCGAATCATGTACGAAACGATGGTCGCAACCAGCACTTTTGCGGACCCCGCGACCGTTCAAACCGGTCGCAAAAGTGCACTCGAAGGCGGCCTGCAGATCATGCAGCGCGTTGATGCCGATGCACTCAAGACAATCGTCGATGCACTTCCTGAACGCTGGCAGCGGCTGTATGTTCCGTCAAAGACCGGCGCAGCCGCGGACGACACTGAAATCGGATATCGCCGCTTGCGTTTCCACTGGGGAAAACGTGGAGAAATCGATGCCTCTCGCCCAGAAGCACAATACAATGCGACCGATCGGCAGGAAGGAATCGTGATCCTGCTCGATGCACGCGCACTTGATGTCGACATGCTCAGCCCAACAAAGAAAGTTCGGCGAATTATCGACTCTGCCTCTGCCTTCTTCATGACACCTGATCGCCTCCAGGAGACCTGGACAATTCGCAACGCTATCCGCGATGGAAAGACCACCTCGCAGATCACCGAAATCGGTTCCCGCAACGGCACCGACATGGTGGTAAGCGTGACCGCCAACGGCCAGACCCAACAGGTCCGCCCGATTATTCAAGGAGAGCTTGCCAGCAGCGGATACCTCTCTCAAGCAGAATCGCGTTTGCTGCCACAGATTCTCCTGCTGAATAAAGTGTCAACCGAATACGGTTTCTATGTCTGGAACTCCACCTCGCAGACCATCAAACTCCGCCGCGATGTTCTGGACGAATCGACTCCGGGTGTTTGGAAACTGACCAGTCGCGCCACCGAAGACAGCAAGGCAGAAATTTCGACTTTCAATGAACGGGGCGATTTCATTCGTACCGAGCTGCTCAACGACTCCGGTGACACCATGTACTGGGAGCCAACCGACCTTCAAAAGCTCCTTGATCTTTGGAAGCAAAAAGGTCTTCCCACCGACTGATAGTTGCCAAACCAATAGCTAGACCAATAGCTAGACCAATAATAGTTGTTGCAGAGTTGGCGAAGATCGGATAGTCTTTGGCTGCTGGCACATTGCCAGATGGAGACTATTGATGCGTCAGAATTCCCTCTTGCCTGCCTTTCTCTTCGCCGGACTCTGCGTTGCAACCACAGCGTTTGCAGGTCCCGATCCGCTATCTGTTCCCGGTCGTCGCGCACCCCGCGTCGATACGCCGTTTGATCAAAAGCCATTCTCTGTTGTTGACGGAAAACAAGTTCCAGTCCCCGACGTAAAAATGGGTGACGCCGCAACAATCGATCGCATTGCCGAGCAAGGAAGGTACTTCTCCGGTGTCATGGCAACCCTCACTGAACTCTGCAATACCTTTGGCCCGCGACTGACAGGTTCAGAAGCCCACGAAAAAGCAGCAACTTGGGCTCGCGATCGTTTCCGCAGCTACGGCCTCAAAGCCGATCTCTGGCAATGGGGAACAATCCCCGTTCGCTTTGACCGCGGCCCCTCAACCGGCGTGGTCTATCGCGTAGATGAATCGCCCGATGAAGAAGGCACAAAGATCAAAGAACCTCAAAAGGTCCGCGATCTGCAATTCACAACGCTTGCATGGGCCGCTGGAACCAAAGGTCCGACCAAGGGCCGCGTGGTCCGTATGCCCACAACCGAAGAAGAGTACAAAGCAATTGAGGGACAACTCAAGGGCGCCTGGATTCTCCTCAAACCGCCGCCAACCCGCGGCCAACGCGGCGTTCGCGGCAACTCGCGCGGTCGCTACGAACAACGCATCAAAGCCCACCAGGAAGTTCGCGAAGGCAAGAACGCCGATGAACTCCCAATCGAAACACGCGTGTGCTTCAAGGAAATCGCCGGTTTCATTTCCACCAGCAAAGATGAGCGAGTCTGGACTGGTGCAATAAACGGTTGGCGAGAACTTGATCCAGCCAAGCCTGAATCATGGCCGAGCGATGTTGAAGTAACAGTGCGTCAGAGCGATTACGACTTTATCAATAGTCGTATCACCGATGGCGACAACATGGATGTCGAATTCAATCTCGACAACAAGATGACAGGCGGCCCATTCCCCAGTTACCTTGTGATCGCAGAACTCCCAGGCACCACTCGCCCAGATGAAGTTGTCATCATGTCTGGCCACCTTGATAGCTGGAACGGCCCAGGCTCACTTGGCACCACCGATGACGGCACCGGCTCCGCTGTAACCATTGAAACCGCCCGCATTCTCGCCGCTGCCCGCGCTCGGCCCGATCGCACCATCCGCTTCATCTTGTGGTGCGGCGAAGAACAAGGACTTCTCGGCTCGAAGTCTTATGTTGATTCAATCAAAGATCAGCTCGACAAAGTCTCAGCCTGTTTCGTCGACGATGGCGGCACAAACTACCAAGGCGGACTCCCCGCCGCTGACAATCAAGTTGAATACCTTGCAGCAGCAACCGCTCCGGTCAATTCCTATTTCCCCGACATGACAGTCAACGTCCGCCCCACCGGGCAGTACATTGCCACACACGGTTCCAGCGATCACGCGAGCTTCAACGCCGCAGGAACGCCGGGATTTTTCTGGGACGAAGTTGGTCGCGCCGATTACGGATACGGCTGGCACACCCAGCATGATCGACTTGATCTGGCGATTCCCGAATACCTGATACAGTCGGCCACATGCTCGGCGATCACCACCTTCAATTTGGCGTGTGCTCCCAACCTGCTCCCAAGAGCAGAAAAAGCTCCAGGCCCAACCCCGCGAATCTCTGAGCGAAACACCAATCAGAGTCTCGCAGGCAAAGCAGATCCAGCTAAGCCCGAGACAAAGCCGGAACCCAAGCCCGAAGCGAAGCCAGAATCAAAGTAGTCGCTCGATCCATCGAGTTGACGTTTTTCTTCAAGCGATTGAACGCGCGTGAACGCATTCGACGCTACGCTTTTGCTGCACGGTTTTCGCGCACACGAAGGGTACTTGTTTGGCCACTGAACGACTTATCTCCGCCGCCCCCAAAGCAGAAGAAGAGCAAATCAACTTCGCGCTGCGGCCGAAAGTACTTTCAGAGTTTGTCGGGCAAAAAGAACTCGTCGAGCGATTGACCATCTCCCTCCAAGCAGCCAAAGCACGAAACGAGCCGCTTGAACATTTGCTGCTGCACGGTCCGCCCGGGCTTGGCAAAACCACCCTCGCGCATGTCATCGCCAAAGAGATGGGCACGCGAGTGGTGCTTGAATCCGGCCCAACTCTTGCCAAAGGGACCGACCTCGTCGCCGCGCTCACCAGTCTGCAAATGGGCGATGTCCTCTTCATTGATGAAATCCATCGCCTTCCCATCGCAGTTGAAGAATTCATCTACCCAGCAATGGAAGATTTCCGCGTCGATGTTCGCATCGATAGCGGCATGAACGCCAACACAGTGCACCTGCAGCTCAAGCCCTTCACGCTCATCGGTGCGACCACTCGCTCCGGCCTGCTCTCCTCTCCCATGCGTTCCCGCTTTGGCTTGGTCCACCACTTCCGGTTCTACCAGTCTCAGGAACTCGCTGCGATTCTCGCCCGCAGCGCAGAACTCCTGAATTTCAAGATCCACACCGACTCGCTCAAACTCATCGCGACTCGTTCCCGCGGCACACCGCGCATCTGCAACCGACTCCTCCGCCGCGTCCGCGACTATGCACAAGTGAAATCCAAGGGCGATATCACTCCCGCAGTCGTTGAATCAGCTCTCATGCTGGAGGGCATCGATGCACTCGGACTGGACGAACTCGATCGCTCGTACCTGCGAACACTTGCAACCGTCTACGAAGGCGGCCCCGCTGGCATCCGCGCTATCGCCGCAAGTCTGAGCGAAGACCCCGGTACACTCGAAGCCGTCGTCGAACCATTCCTGCTCCAACTCGGGTTCGTCGGCCGCACTGAACGCGGTCGCGTGCTGACGCGCCAGGCCTGCGAACACCTGGGCATAGCCTATCGCGAACCAGCGGTCAGCAAGACAATGTTTGATGGTGGCTCAAATCCTGACTGCTAATCAAGTTGTCAGCAACCTTGTGAAAACGCATCGACAAAATCGAGATAATCAAAGAAGTCGATCGTCGTGTCATTATTGAAATCTGCCGCCGGGTCGTTCGCGGAATACAGATCCACAAAATCGAGATAGTCAAAGAAGTCGATCGTTCCATCGTCATTGATATCTGCCGGGCAAAGATCGACAAACACCGAATACCGGTTCACAGAGCTGTTTCCAGTTTCTTCATACGCTACAACCGCAATCTCATTGAATCCGTGCTGCATTCCAGTTGTTGTCCGCTGCCACTCAAAGCGGTCATTGCGAGTCGCCTGGTTGAAGACAGTTACAAGTGTACGTGGGTCGGTTGCAGGTGCCACGTTCAACATCGTGTGCACACGATTCGTTGTGCGATCACTCGCCAACACCTTAAACGCATACGAACTGACCGTCAACGTTGTCGGATTCGGGAACGTCACCGCCGGTGCAGAACGGTCGATGCAAAACGGAACTCGCCAATCCTTGAACAACGGCAATGCTCCCACCATTCGATGCCTGAATGCAATCACCGAAAGGTAGTGAATACCTTCCCCCAGATTCGCGGCGTTAATTGTTTGCACATAGTGACCATTAACAGCCGTGGTTCCGTTGTAGGCTGGTTGCTTTAATGTTACAAACTCTTCATATCCCGCGCTCGATCCGGCTGTATGTGGATTATCGATATTCCCATTTCCATTGCGATCAACATAGCCCTGATCAATTCGGAACAGTGCATTGTCATCGGTGTTGATATCAAGCACATCACCCGGCGTCGTCGCCAGATCAATATTGAATGTCGCACTGGTAATTACAGGAATCGACGTCAGTCGCCGCCGCGATGCGGGAATTCCTGAAGCATCAGCAGGCAACGTCGAAGTCACCCCAGTAAAAGAAACCGTCCCATTTGGAACCACCGGGCCATACACCACATACCCCTTACTGTGCGTGCCCGCACTCGACACGTTTCGCGGCACGGTAATCAGCACTCGTTGATCACCCCCCACCACTAGCACATCCGGGACAACATTGGTGGGATCGACAACTGAATCCGTTGCATTGCCCGTCAGCTCCTTCAACCGTGTTCCAATAGGAAACGAAGTCAAAACACTTCGGCTGTCCGTGCCCGCATCCCAACGGTCGTTCACTCCCACCAGCACATTGGATTGCCCGCCGCTGCGCCGGTCATAGATCAACACATCGGCCTTGCTTGAGTTCACCGTGTCTGTGAAATTCAACTGATAGAACTCGCCGCGACAATACTGATTGTGAATCTGCACCAATTTGGTAATGGCAGGATTCGCACTGTTCGCAGTCGGATCAAGCCCAAGTGCGATATCAACGCCGCCACGAGGCCAGAATCCGCCCGTGCGTGAAATACCGCGTGCGTTGTGATACACCTTGGGAAGCCCACTTCGGGTCAACAGATACGCATATGACAGCAGCCCTTGCTGGCGAATAGTCGGAGCTGGTGGCGCACTCCCGCCATCGCCAGTGGTCCCGTTATCATGGCTATAAGAGTGGAACACTCCGATCGAACCATCTTGCACCAGATTACTTGCATCATCTTGAACATCCAGGTGCTGGTTGAGAACGTTGTTCCAGTCGCCAAGTCCCGCAGCGCTCACCAAATCTCTCAACGCACCTGAACCATTGATATCCAGGGCATCGCGATTTCCAAACCAGTCTCCCGACCGCTGCGGCTGGGCGCTTTTGTTATTCGTTTTTCTAATGTAATTATCATATGTGAACGCATTATTCTCAACTGACTCGCCAAAGCTGAATGGAGTCACCATACGGCCATCTGGAGTCTGACGCCGGTTGTAGAGCACAGAATCAAAATAGGTATCCCAGAACCAGCTGGGCATGTGCTTACAAGCATCGAGTCGGAATCCATCGACCTTTACATCATCCAGCATCCACTGCGTCCACCGCATCAAATAACCGGTGCCGTTCTCTGAAATCGGGTCGTTCAGCGCAGCATTTGAATTAAACGGCCGGAATGTAAAGTTCTGTGCCCCAGGATTACGCGCGGTTCCCGGATTCGATGTCACTGTTCCAGCTAATCCCTGATCCACATAAAACCTGCGGTTGTTTGCATCAACACGATTCGTGACTGTCCCCGCCGGAATATTCGCCGCATTTCCGACATC
>SXGT01904529.1_pt1 | contig 12966 bp, 10 predicted proteins | sample 3176221 | NCBI WGS metagenome assembly SXGT01 (sample SAMN11356862, study PRJNA531348) | freshwater metagenome | isolation source: freshwater sample F1-120 | place: China: Fuxian Lake, Yuxi | collected 2017-12-25
CGCTGCGCGAGATCGAGCGACAGCTGCTAGCGCTGCCCACCGCAGACGTGGCCGGCCCGGCCTGGCGCGATTTTGGCGAGATCGCGCTGGTGCCAGACGAGGCCACGCTGATTGCCTACGCGGACTTCATTGCCGCGGAGCACCTGCAGGTGCACACCACCGAGCCGCACGCCATGGCGCTCAAGCTGCGCAACTACGGCTCGCTGTTCATCGGCACCCGCGCCAGCGTGGTGTACTCTGACAAGTGCTGCGGCACCAACCACACGCTGCCAACCATGCGGGCTGGGCGCTACACCGGCGGCCTGTGGGTCGGCTCCTTTGTCAAGATCGCCACCCACCAGTGGCTGGACCAGGCCGGGGTGCAGGCGGTGGCGCCGCCAGCGATCCGGCAAAGCGCAACCGAGGGCATGGAAGGCCACCGCCGCGCCGCCGCCCTGCGCCTCAACACGATGGCGGGGTCATGAGCCGGCCCCTGTGGCTGCTGGCCCTGTGCCAGGGCCTGTTCCTGACCAACAATGTGGTCTTCATCGCCATCAACGGCCTGGTCGGCCTGAACCTGGCACCGCTGGGCTGGATGGCCACCCTGCCGGTGATGGGCTACGTGGTGGGCGGCGCCCTGTCCACCAGCCTGGTGGCGGCCACGCAGAGTCGCTTCGGGCGCAAGCGCTCGTTCCAGTTGGGGCTGCTGGTAGCACTGGCGTCGAGCCTGCTGTGCGCCTGGGCGGTGTTTGACAAAAACTTCTGGCTGCTCTGCCTGGCCACTGTGGTGGCCGGCTACTACAGCGCCAATGGCAACCTGTACCGCTTTGCCGCCGCCGAGCTGGCACCGCCAGCCTGGCGCGAAAAAGCGGTTTCGCTGGTGATGGCCGGCGGCTTGATGGGCGCGGTGGTGGGGCCCAACCTGGCCAACCACACCCGCACCCTCTTGGGCGTGCCTTTTGCCGGCGCCTACCTGGCCTTGGCGGGCGTGGCACTGCTGTCGATGGTGGTGATGGCACTGATCGACTTCCCGCCACCGCCTGTCAAAAAAACCGGCGCTGATGGCCGGCCGTTGGGCGTCATCATGCGCCAACCGGTGTTCATGGTGGCCGCAGCTGCCGGGGCGCTGGGCTACGGCGTGATGAACCTGCTGATGGCCGCCACCCCGCTGGCCATGCAGCAATGCGGCCTGCCCTTTAGCGACACCGCGGTCGTGCTGGAGTGGCATGTCATTGGTATGTTCGCCCCCGGCTTCTTCACCGGCCATCTGATCAAACGCTTTGGCACACTGACCATCATGGGCGGCGGCGTGGTACTGATGGCACTGTGCATCGCCGTGGCACTGACCGGGGTGGAACTGCACCAGTTTGTGGCGGCATTGCTGTTGCTGGGCGTGGGCTGGAACTTTGTGTTCACCGGCAGCACCACGCTGTCACTTCAAACCTACACGGCCGAAGAAAAAGACCGGGCGCAGGGCGCGTTGAACTTCTGCGTCTTTGCGGTGATGGCGCTGAGCTCGTTTGGCTCCGGCCTGCTCGTCACCACACAAGGGTGGGCGCTGCTCAACCAGGGCTCCCTGCTGCCCGTGGCGCTCATTGGCGCCGGTCTGTTCTGGCTGGCGCGCCACCAACGGCGGGCGGCCTTGCTGGCACGGCCGGCCTGACAGCTGCCGCGCTGACGAGCTGATCGCCGATGCACACCCTGCCACCCGTCCTGCGTGATCCGGCGCCGATGCTGGCGCAGGCGCTGCGCGACTGGGGCGGCGAGCAGGACCTGTGGGTGTTTGGCTATGCCTCGCTGATCTGGCGGCCCGAATTTGAGGCGGCCGAGCAGCGGTTGGCCCGGCTGCAAGGCTACCACCGGGCGCTCAAGATGTGGAGCCGGATCAACCGTGGCACACCCGATTGCCCGGGCCTGGTGTTTGCGCTGCTCAGCGGCGGCAGTTGTCAGGGCATGGTGTTCCGCATCCCCCAGGCGCAAGGCGAGCAGGCGCTGCGCCAGCTGTGGCCCCGTGAAATGGTGACCGGCGTTTACGATCCCAAGTGGCTACGCTGCCAGACCAGTGCCGGCCCGGTGCGGGCGCTGGCCTTTACCCTGCCGCGCCAAAGCCTCAATTACACCGGCGAGCTGCCGGCGGCGCGCTACCAGCAGATTTTTGCCCAGGCCAGCGGCCGCTATGGCAGCACCCTGGACTACGCGCGCCAGACCCAGGAACACCTGCTGCGGCTGGGCATCCGGGACGCCGCGCTAACGCGCTTACTGCGGCTGGCTGAGGGTTGAGGGTTGAAGGCTGAACGAGCCACGGGTGTCGCTGGCAGCTGCGCCGGGATGGCCGTGCTGCCATTGCCTCCCTTACGACCGCGGCTTGGTGTTCTCCGGGTCATAGAGCGACATATAACCCACCGCCGCGACCTGAACCGGATAGACATCCCCGAAGTACTGGATCTGCAACTCGCGCCCAATCTGGCAGTAGTCATGCGGCAGCCAGGCCAGGGCAATGTTCTTGCCGAGCGTCGGGCCGAAGGCGATGCTGGTGGTAAACGAACGTCGGCCTTGCGCGTCGATCAGGGTAGCGCCGGTTGCGGGGTCCATTACCGGCAGGTTGCCCAAGGGATAACGCGCCACACCACGGCTATCGATGTTGCTGGTCATGACCAGGGTACAGAGCGTGGCAGGCTGATGGTCACGTTCACGGAACTTCAGGTGTGAGGCTTTGCCGTGGAAATCGGCCGCCTTCACCTTGGGCCGGGCCAGGTCGCATTCGAACAGGTTGTACTCGGTCAGCAGGTCGGCGTTCTGCAGGCGCAGGCTCTTTTCCATGCGCCGGCTGTTGGCATAGGTCTCCACGCCCACCGGGGTCACCCCCAGGGCGTACAGCGCATCCCAAAGGGCCAGTCCATCTTCGTACTTGAAGTGCAGTTCCCAGCCTTGCTCGCCCACGTAGGAGATGCGAAAGGCCAGCACCGGCACGCCTGAAATCTTCAGGTTGCGCAGGGCCGCAAACGGGAAGTTCTCATGGGTCCAGGCCTCAGGCTCGTCGGCAATTTTCTGGATGGTGGCGCGCGCATTCGGTCCCCACACGCCCAGACAGCCGTAGTGCGTGGTGGTGTCCGTCACCTCGACCTTGGCACCCCGGTCCTGCGCCATGCGGCGGATCCAGGTCAGATCGCGGTGGCCGGCATCGGCCCCGTCGACCACGCGGTAGTGGTCCTGCCCCAGGCGCAGCACGGTGAGGTCAGCCCGAACGCCACCCTTGGCGTCCAGGAAGTGGGTGTAGACACCCTTGCCCACCGGCGTGTCCCCGCCCACCTTGGCCACACAGATGTACTCCAGCAGGTCGGCCGCATCAGGGCCTTCCACATCGATCTCGGCAAAGTGCGAGACATTGACCATGCCCACGTCTTCCGACATCTTGAGATGCTCGGCATTCGACACGCGCCAGAAGTGGCGGTTGTCCCACTCGTTGGCACGCACTGGCACCTTATCGCCATAGACCGCGAGCAGGTGCTCGTTGCTGGCATAACCATGGGCCCGCTCCCAGCCGGACAATTCCATGAAGTAGGCGCCGAGTGCCTTTTCGCGCTCGTAGAACGGGCTCTTGAAAATACCCCGCCCGGCACTGTAGGGCTCGCGGTTGTGCACCGGCGGGTTGTAGATCTTGAAGGCGCCCTCGTAGCAGCGGTCGTGGATGTACTTCTCGTCCTGCTGGTAGGGGTAGGTGCGGGCCACGTCGATGCGGGCATGGTCAATGTGGGTGGTGCCGTCAGTCATCCAGTCGGCCACCAGCTTGCCGACGCCAGGGGCGTCTTTCACCCACACAGCTTCGGCGTACCAGAGCCCGCGCACCTTGGACGACTCACCGATCGAGGGGTTGCCGTCGGTGGTGACTTGCAACAGGCCGTTGAAGGAGTACTTCTCGTCGTACCCCAGCTCGGCCAGGATGGGCGTGAGTTCGATGGCTCGCTCCAAGGGCGCCATGATCTGCTCGAGCTCCAGGTCACGCTGCGACGGCGAGAGCCGTGCTTCTTCTTTTTCCAGCAAATCGCGCGGGTGGCACATGCGCGGGTTTTTCTCCTCGTAATAGCCCCACTCGATCTGGCCACCTTCGGGCGTCTTGGGGTCCCCGGTATCGCGCAGGTAGGCCGAGTTGCCCTGGTCGCGCAGCAGCGGGTAGCCAATGTCCTTGCCGGTACCGGCGAATTCCAGGTAGGGTTTGAAAAAGGTGAGCGGGTGGTCCACCGGCATGATCGGCAGGTCTTCACCCGCCATCGCGGCAATCAGGCGCCCCCACAGCCCGGCGCACACCACCACGTGCTCGGCAGCGATATAGCCCTTGGTGGTTTCCACGCCCTGGATGCGGCCGTTCTCGATGCGCAGGCCAGTACACGCCGTGTTGGCAAACGACAGCAGCTTGCCCGAGGCCACCGCAGCGTCCACCAGCTCGCCCGCCACCATTTGCGAGCGCGGCTTGACCAGGCCGGCGTCCGGATCCCAGAGGGCGCCCTGAATCATGCTTTCTTCGAGCAGCGGGAACCGGGCCTTGGCCTCAGCCGGGGTGATCATCACCACCCGGTTGCCAAAGGCCTTGCCCGAAGCCACACGGCGCTGGAGCTCTTGCATGCGTTCGTCGTCCCCCACACGGGCCACCTCCAGGCCGCCAATGCGCTCGTAGCGTCCCAGCTTGTCGTAGAAATCGATGCTGTACTTGGTGGTGAAGATCGTCATCTGGTCGTGCATCGTGTTGAAGCAGAAATTAGACGCATGCGCCGTGGAGCCGACATCGGTGGGGATGGCGGACTTGTCGATGCCGACCATGTTGTCCCAGCCGCGTTCAATCAGGTGATGCGCCACCGAGGCACCCACAATGCCCCCCTGACCAATGATGACAACCTTGGCTCGTTCAGGAAATTTGGCCATTTGCGCTTGCTCCTAGGAAAATCGGTGGCGTGTACCGGCTGTGCTGACATGCGCACACCCCCGCCGAACGTCGGCAGCCGCGCACAGTGTATTCAGGCCATGGTGGGCTGACGCTCCAATTGCGACTGCTGTTTTCAAAATAGCGGCGGGCTGCCGCGAAGGCACGGGCTGCTGCAGTTCGCCAAGCCGCGCCAGGTTGCTGCTTGCGGCCCGGGTCCTCTGTTCCGGTGCTTGAGCCAGACCGGGTCAGATACGGCGTTTGCGCACGGCTTTATGCAGCAAACCGGGCGTCCAGCCAGGCGCGCAGCGCGGCCAGCACCTGGCTTCGGCCGGGCTCGGCCTCATTGAAAATCTCGTGGTACAAGGGCTCAAAACACTGGCTGCTGAGCACCTGCGCCGGCGCAGCCGCCGCAAAGGCTCGGCTGCCGGCCGGGTTGACCAGCTTGTCGGCGCCGGCATAAAGCAGCAGGGTCGGCAAGGCCCAGCCGGCGGCTGCCGCCCGCACCGCAGCGCTGTCGTCGGAAATAAAGCGCGCAAGACGCGCCGCAATGCGGTCGTGCACCAGCGGGTCGCTCTGGTAGGCCGCCACCACCGCAGGGTCGTGCGAGATCAGCCGGGCGTCAAGCCCATTGCCCACCCGCAGCTTAGGGAACAGGGATGGCAGCACCGCCACCAGCAGCTTTTGCAGCGGGTTCAAACCTGGGTCAAGCGCTGGTGAGGACAGCACCAGAGCGTCCACCGGGCGCCGCTGCAGGGCGACAAAGCGCGCCGCCACCAGGCCGCCCATGCTGTGGCCCAGCAGCAGCAGGGGATGGCCAGCAGCCACGGTAGCACGGGTATGGTCGACCACCAGCGCCAGGTCGTCGAGCAGCCGAGTCGCCGTGGGCAAACCACCGCGCGGGCCTTGGGATGCGCCATGGCCGTATTGGTCATAGGCCCGGACCGCATAACCCCACCCATTGAGGGCTTGGGCCAGCGCGGCATAGCGACCCATGTGCTCACCCAGCCCATGCACGATCAGCACCGTGGCGCGCGCCGCTTGCCCGGCGGGCAATTGCCAGTCGCACAGGGCCAGGCCTTGCAACTGCGAGCACTGTCCGGCCAGTGCCGACGCGGCCGCGCTCATGGCATGCGGGCGATCACCTCGGCCACTGCCGCCGTGAGCTTTTTGGCGTAGGGCACTTGCAAAAACTCGTTGGGGCCATGGGCGTTGCTCTTCGGGCCAAGCACACCGCAAACCATCATCTGCGCCTTGGGAAAGCCCTTGGACAGCATGCTCATCAGCGGGATGGTGCCGCCCTGGCCGATGTAGCCGCAGGGCGCACCAAAATGCGCTTGCGAGGCCGACTGCAGCGCCTGCTCGAACCAGGGGGTGATGGCCGGTGCGTTCCAGCCAGTGGCTGAACTCGCCGCCTCAAAAGTCACGCGGGCTTGGTAGGGCGCGTTGTCCTCCAGCAGCGCCTTGAGCTGCTGCACCGCGCTGGCGGCTTCCACCAGCGGTGGCAGACGCAGGCTGAGTTTGAAGGCGGTGTAGGGCCGCAGCACATTACCGGCGTTTTTCAGCTCAGGAAAACCATCGGCGCCGGTGACGCTGAGGGTGGGCGTCCAGGTGCGATTCAGCAGCGCTTGCACCGGGTCGGTGGTGGTGGGCAGCATCGACTGCATCGAGCCGCCACAGTCGTAATGGGCCCAGGGGAAGCGTTTGTAGACCTCGTCGCCCAGGATGGCGGCGGTGGCATGCGCCTGCGCAAGCCGGTCGGCCGGCACCTCGCAATGGAAGCTGCCCGGCAGCAGACGGCCAGTGGCGCTGTCTTCCAGCCGGTCTAGCACCTGGCGCATGATGCGAAAGCTCGAGGGCACCAGGCCGCTGGCATCGCCCGAGTGCACGCCCTCAGTCAGCACCTCCACCTTCAGGATTCCGGCTGCCATGCCACGCAGGCTGGTGGTGAGCCAGAGTTGGTCGTAATTGCCGGCGCCAGAGTCAAGACAAATCACCAGCGCCACCTCGCCCAGTCGTGGGCGCAGCACATCAATGTAGGGCAGCAGGTCGGGCGAGCCGCTTTCTTCGCAGGTTTCAATCAGGCCAACAATGCGCGGGTGTGCCACCCCCTGGCTTTTGAGCACCTGGATGGCGGCAATGCTGGCGTAGGCCGCATAACCGTCATCGGCGCTGCCCCGGCCATAAAGCTTGCCGTCCTCGTACGTGGGCGTCCAGGGCCCGAGGTCATTGCGCCAACCAGAAAACTCAGGCTGCTTGTCCAGGTGGCCATACATCAGCACGGTTTGCTGGCTGACCGAAGCTGGCCCACCAGCGGTACCACTGCTTGCCGCCACCTCAAAAAACATCAAGGGCGTGCGGCCATCGGTGCGGATGATCTCCAGCGTCAGGCCTTCGACCTTTTGCGCCTCAACCCAGGCGGCCGTGTTGCGCATCACCGTATCGATGTAGCCGTGCTTGGCCCAGTCGGCATCGAACATCGGTGATTTGGCTGGAATGCCGATGTAGTCGGTCAGCTGCGGCACGATTTGCTCGTCCCAGGCGCGGCTAACCTGGGTGAGGGCCTGTGCGGCGTTGAGGGCGGATGGGGGAACTCTGGCATTCATGGCTACTTATCTCCTTCTCAAACATCTGGCGGGGCGTCAGCGCCGCGATCAGACCGGGCGCCAGCCCAGGCCAGCCGTGGTGCCACCCGGCACGGCGCCCAGGCGTGGCCGGTATTCGCAACCGACCCAACCGGCATAACCCAGTTCATCGAGCAGGGCAAACAGATGGGGGTAGTGCAACTCGCCGCTGTCGGGCTCCTGGCGCAGCGGCACACTGGCAATCTGAATATGCCCGACCCGTCCCGTGGGCAGGTATTGGCGCAGCTTCATGCTGACATCGCCCTCAACAATTTGGCAGTGGTAGAGGTCCATTTGCACCAACACATTGGGCGCGCCAATGGCCTTCAGCAACTCATGCGCATGGTCCTGCCGGTTTAAAAAATAAGCCGGTATGTCGCGTTGGTTGATCGGCTCGATCATCAGGTCCAGCCCCTTTTGGGCCGCCCTGTCTGCGGCCCAGCGCAAGTTGCTGACATAGCTGGGCTGGCAGGCCTCACGGTCTTTCCCCGCTGGCAGCAGGCCAGCCATTACATGGACCCGCGGGCATCCCAGCGCGAGCGCATAGTCCAGGGCGCGCAGGATGCCGCTTTGGAACTCAGCTTGGCGGTCGGCCAAGCAGGCCAGGCCCCGCTCGCCGGCGCCCCAGTCGCCCGGCGGGGCATTGAAAAGCACCTGCTGCAAGCCATGGGCGCTCAGGCAGTCGCTGATTTCTCGTGGCTCATGCTCATAGGGGAACAGGTACTCAACCGCCTTGAAGCCATCCTGCGCAGCGGCCGCAAAGCGCTCTAAAAAAGGCAGCTCAAGGTATAAAAAAGACAGGTTGGCTGCAAACTTTGGCATGACTTCATTGTGCCAGCAGACTGGCCCGGTAGTGTGTGATGCGCTGCTGCAAGCCGGGAACCGCGGCCGAGCGCACCAGGGCCGCCAAATCGGCATCGCGCAAATCAGAGCGGCTGGCCGTGCGCACCGCGCGCCCGGTGTCGCCGCTGGTGCGCAGCAGCGCCAGCGCCAGGGTGTCTGTAATTCGGCTGGCCAGCCCGAGCGCCAAGGCCTGGGTCGCATCCAGCTCGCCGCCCTCCAGCACCAGGGCGCGCGCAGCATCAGCGCCAATGCGCTCTGCCAGACGCCGGGTTCCCAGCACCAGGCCAAACTGCGCGCCTGGAAAACGCAGTGTGGTGTCCGAGCCCACCAGCCGCTGCTCGCAGGCCACCAGCAGGTCGGCACCGGCTCCCCAGGTGCGGCCTTTGGCCTGCGCCACGGTGCGAATCGGTGCATGCCAAAGCATGGCCAACAGGGTTTCGATACGCACCAGGCGCAGCAGCAGGTCAGCGTCCGACAAAGTGGCGAGATCCGACAAATCAAGCCCGGTGCAAAAATGCCGGCCCTCGCCCTGCAGCACCAGGGTGTGCACAGAGGCGTTGGCAAAGGCCTCGCTGGTCGCGCTGATCAAACCCTCGACCAGCATGGGCCCGAGCGCATTGCCACGCTCTGGCCGCTGCAGCCTGAGCAGGGTCACACCAGCCTGGTGGTCAATGGTCAGCATGCAGCGCGCACCGCTGCCGAGCGGTCCCACAGGTTGGGCAGCAGGGTGCTGTCATAGCCCGATACAAAAGCCATTGCTTGGCCCGCCGGGTCGAGCCGGCGGCGCATCACCGCGCCGATGTTGGCGCCGTACACATGGATGCTGATGGTCTGCGCTTGGCCTGCAGCATGGCTGACCCGGTGCCAGTCGCCCAGCGCTGGCGAGACTGCCTCAATGTCGCCGCGCTGCATCAGGTGCTGGCCACCGGTAGCCACCGGCTGACCCGACTGCAACTCAAATTCTTCGCAGCGCTCCGCCCCGCGCAAGATGCCTACCAAGCCCCAAACCGTGTGGTTGTGCACCGGCGTGGCCTGCCCAGGGCCCCACGAGAAGCTTGCCACCGAAAAACGCTCCCACGGGTCGCAGTGCAGCAGGTACTGGGCGTAGCGGTCTGGGCGCCCTGCTGAAAACGCGTCGGGCAGCCAGTCGTCACGCGCAATCAAACGCGCCAGCAACAGCCGGCTCTCGGCCAGCAGCCGCGATTCTTCTTGGGTGGTATCCACCAACGCCGTCATGGCGACCACAAAGTCGCGCAGCGGCGCTATGGCATCAAGCATCCCGGCCTCGGGCTGGGTCATGGCATCAGGCCGGCGTGCCGGGCATCAGCCAGCGCCATGTTGAGGGCCTGGGTGAGTTTGTCAAACAACTCGTCAATTTGAGCGCTGGTGATGATCAACGGCGGGCACAGGGCCATGGTGTCGCGCAGCGGCCGGAAGATTACGCCCATCTCCAAACCGGCGCTGAGCACCCGCGCCACAATGCCGCTGGCCGGGTCGAACAGCCGGCGGCTGGCCTTGTCCTGCACCAGCTCCATGGCACCGATCAAACCAATTCCCCGGGTGGCATGCACCATCGGGTGCTGGGTCATGGCCTGCAGGCGCTGTTGAAAATGCGGCGCGATCTGCTGCACATGGCGCACCAGATCGCGCTCCTCGTAGATCTTCAGGGTCTCGATCGCCACCGCTGCACACACCGGGTGCCCCGCATAGGTCACGCCATGAGAGAACAGGCCATTGCGGGTGCTGCCCTGTGTCAAGCCGGCATAAACCTTGGCACTTACCAGCGTGGCAGAAATCGGCAGGTAAGAGCTTGACAGCGCTTTGGCCAGCGACATCATGTCGGGCTGAATCTGGTAGGTGTCGCAGCCAAACCATTGACCCGTGCGGCCAAAACCAGTGATCACCTCATCAGCCACCAGCAAAATATCATGCTCGCGCAACAGGGCCTGCACCTGGGCCCAGTAGCCGGGCGGTGGAATGATGACGCCACCCGCACCCTGCAGCGGCTCAGCAAAAAAAGCGGCGATGGTGTCAGCGCCTTCGCGCAAGATCAGCGCCTCGAGTTCGCCCACGATACGGTTCGTGAAAGCCGCCTCGGTTTCCCCTGGCTGGGCATAGTGGTAATAACTGGGGCAGGCGGTGCGCAGCACGCGTTCGCCGATGGGCAGGTCAAAGTCCGCATGGTTGCCGGGCAGCCCGGTCAGGCTGGCTGACATGACGGTCACCCCGTGGTAGCCGCGCTCTCGGGCGATCAGTTTCTTTTTGGTCGGCTTACCAATGGCGTTGAAGTAGTACCAGATCATCTTCACGGCCTGGTCGTTGGCCTCAGAGCCGGAGTTGGCAAACATCGCCTTCTCCATGCCCAGGTGCCGAGTTTTTTCAATCAGCCGGTGCGACAACTCAATGGAGGGCTCGTTGGCACGTCCCGCAAACAGCTGGTAGTAGGGCAGGCGGTTCATCTGCCGGGTGGCAGCCTCGGTCAGCCGCGGCTCAGAAAAACCCAGGGCGGTGCACCACAGGCCAGACATACCCTCCAAATAACGCCGGCCCCGGTCGTCTTCCACATAAACGCCATCGCCCCGGGTGATCACCAGCGGCCCGGTTTCTCGCTGCCGGGCCAGCGGTGTGTAGGGGTGAAACAGGGAGTCGACGTCCTGCTTGGCATTGAGCTCATGGGTACGCAGCATGGTTTTATCCTTTCAACCCGAGACCATTCACATGAATTGGCATAAATTGTGCGCTTAGGTTTGGCCAACCCGCGCCAGCACCGACTCGGTGTGCTCGCCCAGCCCAGGTGGCCGGGTCTCGACCGCCACCACCGCGCCGTCAAGCTTAACCGGGCAGCCCACAGTGCGGGCCTGCACGCCATTGGGCAGGGTCATGGGCTGCACCAGTTGCAGGTGCTGGGCCTGCGGGTCTTGCAGCGCATCGGCATAGCCGTTGATCGGGGCGCAGGGAATGCCAGCCGGGCCAAAACAGCCCAGCCAATGGGCGACCGATTGGCGCACAAACTGCTGCTCCAGCAACTGCTTCAGGGCCGCCTGGTTGGCCGCACGCAGGGTGGGGGTGGCAAAGCGGGGGTCGGCCAGCAGCGCGGTGGCCGGTGTCAGGGCACACACCTGTTGCCACAGCTTGTTGTTGCCAGCGGCCAGCGCAAACCAGCCGTCGGCCGCCTGGAAGGCCTGGTAGGGCGCGTTGCGCGGGTGGGCCGAGCCGAGTGGCTGCGGGTTCTTGCCGGTGCCAAAGTACTCGCTGGTCTGAAGGGCCGAGATCGCCAGCGTCGTGGCAAACATCGGGATGTCGAGCTGGCCACCCGGCCCGCCGCTGCGTACCCGCGCCAGCAGGGCGGCAATGCTGAAGGCGGCATACAAGCCGGCGGCAAAGTCGACCACCGGCACGCCGGCCTTGACTGGCGCGCCGCCAGGCTCGCCGGTAACACTCATCACACCGGCGCTGGCTTGGATGGTCAGGTCGAACCCGCCCTCGCCGCCGCGCGGGCCGTCCTGGCCATAGGCCGAGATCGAACAATAAATCAGCCCGGGTTGGCGCGGGCCGAACCAATCCCAACCCAGGCCGAGCCGACTCATGGCGCCGGGCCGGTTGTTTTCAACCAGCACGTCTGCCTGCTGCACCAGGGCACGGGCCAGATCGCGCTGCGCTGGCTGTTTCAGGTCCAGCACCACCGACTGCTTGCCGCGATTGAGTGCGGCAAAGTTTTCGCTGAAGCCATCACTCAAGGGCGGCCACTGGCGCATGGCATCGCCTTCGGGTGACTCGATCTTGGTCACCTCGGCACCAAAATCTGACAGCAGCATGCCGCAAAACGGACCGGCCGCGACATGGCAAAACTCGATGACCTTGACGCCGTGCAGGGGCTTGGTGCTGCGTGTCATGCCGATTCCTTTGATACCCAAAATTGGCGGTAGACCCCTCCCAAACAGGGGGCAGAGGCAGGGACTGAATGTATCAGGTGCATGCGCACCGTTACGCTTAGCTCAACGCCCCCTCGGCCGGCTCGCGCCCCGCCTCAAATGCCCAAGCCACCCAATGACTTGCCGCCATCGACGAACAGCGTCTGACCGGTAATAAATTGGGTCGATGGCGCGGCCAGGAAGGCGATGGCATTGGCGATCACGTCCGGGCTGGCCGCCTTGCCGCCGGGCTCAAGGTGCTCCCAGGCCGCGAACATCTCGGCAGGTGCGGAGCGGGTCATGGGCGTGTCAGTGAAGCCGGGCGCCACCGAGTTGACCGCAATCTGGCGCTCGCGCAGCTCCATGGCCATGGCACGGGTCAAGCCAATCACGGCTGACTTGGACGCCACGTAATGGGCAAAGCGGGTGCCGCCCAGCGCGCTACGAGACGAGATGGTGACGATGCGCCCGCCGGCTTGCATGCGCCTCGCAGCCTCCTGCGCCGGAATGAAGGTGCCCACCACATTGACATCGAGCATGGTGCGAAACGCTTGTTCTGTGAGGTCCAGAAAACGGGCATCGTTGTAGATGCCGGCGGCGCAGACCAGTGCGTCAACCCGCGACTGAGCGTCGAAAGCCGCTACCACCGACGCGCGATCGCAGACATCGCACACGGCCGCCACAATGTCCAGAC
>SXGT01912199.1_pt1 | contig 12966 bp, 30 predicted proteins | sample 3176221 | NCBI WGS metagenome assembly SXGT01 (sample SAMN11356862, study PRJNA531348) | freshwater metagenome | isolation source: freshwater sample F1-120 | place: China: Fuxian Lake, Yuxi | collected 2017-12-25
CTTTCCAGTTTGTCATCCACTTTTAGGATTTCTCCGTATTATGATATCAGAATGTCGTTTTTATTTTTGCAGAATTCATCCAATTGTTTATTTATAATCTTATAAAATACAGTTCGTCACTCAATCGAACTGTATAACTGCAACGTGGTTGTCCTGTATACAGAGTGGTGGCTATGCGCACGTTAATCTGAAGATAATTACTTCAGAATTGCTGACTTCATACCACGATGACCACGCCAATGAATCTTTGCATTACCTGCCTTGGTATATTCAACCTTTGAAACAGTGATTGTGCGAGGAAGATCAAGCTTTGTCTGAGTTCCATTCTCAAGGATACGGGTTCCTGCTGGAATCATAACCTTTGATCCTTCGGAAATCATTGACTTGGTGGTTTGGGTAGTTGCTTTCATATGTGTTACCTTTCATAATAAATGTCGCAATTTAAAAAAGAAGGCTAGTTTGCGACATGACTAGCATTCGGAAATCAAATCTTCTTTAATCCATTAACATGATCTTCACTATCCATTGTGTCAGAATGCCACATCTTATGTAGAAAATCATGGTTCAATCTAATCCAATCTTTCACCTTCTCAACGTGGTCAGATGGAATTTTTACTTGTCCTGCTCTCTTTTGTGGATCATGTTCAATTGACATTGAAAAAGAATCATCAAAATCAAATTTACCTTTGGTGTTTGATACTTTAATTCTTGGACCGTGTTTTGCCCCACCTTTACCTGAGACAAATATTGGATAATCTAATCCAGTATGCTTCGATGCCAAATTTGTCATCTCGTAAAGAGACATTTGATCCGGAGCAATTATGTTATATATTGCCTCATATAGTTGAGAAAACTTGTCCATATTTTATCCTAACCTAGATGACAAGTCAAGACCAGATGTTTGTTGGAGATATGCAGTTTCAATTTGAAGTGGTGCATCGATTTTAGTAACAATAGCACCAATTGCGATTTCTACAGTTTCATCTGGTGCTGACATAATGTATGGAACTAGTGCTGCCCCCATACCTTGTTGGGTTTGCATCATTTGAAACACACGAGGCTTTTCATACACCTTTCCATAAATTTCACCTACCTCTCGTGCGATAACTTCCTCGCCCGACACAAGCTTAATAACAACTATATCACTCATTTATAATCCTTTCAATATCTAAAATACATTTTTGTTTTTCATCATTCGCCATTGATAGGATTTCTTGTGACCATGAAAATCCATCCAACATTTTTACTTTCGATAGTATATCTGCACCACTAGAAACAATCAAGTCTTTCGGGAAAATATTTTCATAACCAGAAAGCGTTAAAGTGTTTAGGCAATCGGAATCGAAAAGAAGTGGAACGTTACTATTCAATGCTTCATAAAATCGATTAGCAAGGCAACTGTAATCGGTATGTGTTGTCTCATCTTCAATGTACAACGATGCTGCATACTTTGTCAATCCACCAGAAAGAATATCAAGTCTAGGGACGAATCTAGAGTTTACGCCGATTCCCCTAAACTTGTCAATATTCTTTGGGTGTGTCGATGTTATGCATGATGGAAGATACTTAAAAAACGATTCAGCACGATCTTTTCGGTAAGCTCCATAGTAGCAACACCACTTAATCTTATCATCAAAGAAATCGCTGAGAAAACTAGATTGGAATGTTGAAGTCAAATTTGGATCAAAAATTAATGAATTCAGATTTGTTACTTCCCACTTATCAATCCACTTGGTATTTGCCTTTAATGAATACTCCATCTTATGATTCGCAATGACAGTATATTTCTTGTTTGCCTCTTTAACGTAAGCCCACAACAACATTGATTCGCCCATCACATAATCATTACTCAAGAAGAATAATTTTGCATTAGGACTACCTCTAACCCAATCGGTACTAACAAAGGAATATGCGCTCGAATGACAAAATATAATCACATCATAATCTGTTTTTATATTATCATTAACCGTTGGATACGACCAAATCAAATCTGCCTTAAAATAATCTGCAAGAATTTTAGCATTCTGCCAATGTAATGATGCTTGAGGATTATTATTACTCGATTTATGAGAATCAATAATTAGAACTTTCAAGTGACCCCTTTCATATATTTCCCAATCTCAACATATTTGTTCTTCACCTTAATGTCATAACCGTTTGGTTTGGCATTAGAGCCATTATAACACAATGTTGCAGATGATACATTCTTATATTGACCGAGACAACTCTTCAACACCCAAGTCCCAAGATAAATGTTAGTATTAATATCGAATAGTTCTGGAGTACCAACATCTTTAATTGCAGTTTTCATCTTATCCAAATGCCATGATGGGATAACTTGCATCACACCAAGAGCACCGGCATTACTGATACTGAATTTATTAAATGTAGATTCGACTTCCTGAACTGCCAAAACCAATTTTAAATCGATATCAAACTCGGATGCCCATTTAATGGTTGATGATGCAATTTGGTACGCATCAGAATCTGTAACATTCTTGTTTTTTGCCTTAACGTATTCTACGATCTTTTGATCAAGAGTTTTTTCCAATGAAACATCATAAATTGCATTTTGGATATGGCTAGATGATTCGTCTGTTGCAAAAACACCACCAATCAAAAACCCAACCATCATTCCAATCTTAACACCACGAGCAAACTTACTTTTTAATACATACTTACCATTTTTAAAGTAATACTCTCCCAACGACGGAATCGTTGTTCCCATTTTACTTCTCCTATTTTCGAATGATTACTCCGATTTCAGGATCAAATTGGATTTTTGCAGGTACAAGATCACCGCTTCCATCGTCCATCAAAACATTGGGTGGTTCAAATCCAGAACCAACTTCTAAGCGTCCATGCGCCTTTGCCCATACGAAGTAATCGTAGTTAATTTGCTGAAGTTCCTTAATAAAGGAATCCAGAGATGTACTATTTAGCATTATTCATACCCCACGAAAGACATTGATTATAAAACGAACGAACTGATTTGTCAACTATGGCAATGTTTTCGTAAATCATATTCTTCTGAATCTCACGCATTCTCTCAGAAAACGTTGTCGAAATTGCCGCTTCAGCAAGTGCGGTTTCATGGTCATTTACAATTCTCATACCAAGATTCTTAGCAATTTTCCTCATTGCCTTGTTTTCGGTAAGACACTCCATGACAAGCTTATTCACACCATTTGCTTTACACCAAGTGATGATACGTTTCATCATTTCCTTACCAACACCTTGACCTTTATGCTCTTCTGAAATTGACATACCAAGTTCATATTGATCAAAGTCAACCTTACCAAGATGTGCAAATGCTATAAGTGTGCTTCCAGAAAAGCAACCGAAACAAACGTCACCATTCCATCGAATTCGTTCTACATATGACTCTATTCCAACATTAGAAATGTTTGAGAAGAACCTCAACCTTCGATCATCTTCAGAAAGTAAGAAAAGATGATCTAAGATTTGATGGTCATTTGTTTCATTAAGTTCGCATATAGGGAACATATTAGTTACCAGTCTTCTCTAGGTACTTGTTGCTTACTGCTTTGAAGTGATCGGACGTAGTTAGACTCTTGAACACTACACCTTCACGCAATTTATCTTTATTCAATACAGATTTACCATCAGCAAAATCAACTAATGCTTGTTGAGTAGCACCGAACTCACGAAGCTTTCCTGTTGCAAGAACCGGAACATGAGTTAAACCAAACCCTTTGATTATATCCCAACGATCTTGTGGTTTGTAATATTCGCCGGTTGCGATATTGTAAAGGTCAAACACTTGAAACTCTTGTCCTTTGATGTTGTAATGATTTTGCTGAATTGACTCACCAATGACTTCACCTTGAATTGCAATATTATCCCATCCTGCATTACGCATCTTTTGTTCAACGTCATATTTTCTAGCCATTGTCCAAAAAGTATTACCTTCGGTTTCCTTCAAGTTGATGTTGCGACTGCATACAATGAACTCACCGTTAAGAATTGCCATTGTGCAAGAACTACCTTCGAGTTTCTCCGTTAATTCAAACTGCATATCTAGCATAGGAACAAAGTCCTTGTTACGCATCGACTGCACACGATCTTGATCAGTCTTTGGAATCTCAGATGGGAAGTTACCTTTTGCCATGCCAGACAATTGCGCAGAGATTGGTGCTTCCCACTTTTGAATTGTGAGAGCATCAGTTACATCATCGCCTTCGGTTAAAGTGTATGCAACATTATCACCATTGGTAAGAATGTTGGAAGGCAGGATCAACCCCTGACTCACTTGCCCACGCAGTCGAATTGTTTTTAGACGTTCACCTTTGATGTTATTGTATTCCCTTGGGTCTTGACCTTTGGATAGGAACGGCGCAAGTTCATGAGGAATCCACGAATCGATTTCGCAGTAGACAACCAAGTCGCCAACCTTAAATTCATTTTTCTTGACCACAACCTTCCACGCAAGGACGGTTGCGACTTCAATAGCATCAGCGCCTTCAATGGGCTGAATATCTACGATCTTCTGAACGCTTGCTAGTTGTCTCATTTATTATTCCAATCCAATTCTATTGCAGTATATGTCACGACATATCTTTGTTATATTGTGATCACCGGACAAAGTTGCCCCATTATGAACAAAATCTGGTGCATCAATACAACCACAACTTACAAAATCAAGATACTTTTTAGCTTTCCTACATTTAAATTCATTTTTAAGTTTTCTATCAAAAATATGCACATATCCGGTGGTGAATGATTTGGACATCACTTCAACCAAATCAATTTGATTTCTCATTGAGACATTCATTTTAACCTCACTTAGAACAAGTTACAATTTTACCATCAGGACTATACTGCACCGTAACTCCAGATGTGAATTGAATATACGACACACCTTCGACACATGCCTTAGAAAATCCAGTGTAATGTGCAATGAGTTGATCGGTTTTGCCGCAACCAACTAACATTAATAGTGCGGCAACTATAGCAATATATTTCATTTACTTTCACCAGAAACATTCATTTTAAATAGTAGATGAGACAAAATATAAAGACCCCAAGATTGTAGATATGTTATTTCATTAACACCCGTCACTGCACCAACCAAACACCCATTCCACAGTAGCATAAATGGAAATGCAATAGCAGCACCGAGTGCAATAGCCAATGCAAGCATAATAGCAACTAAAGTAGCTTCTTTCATTTTAAACCTCACTCAAAAGATGAATCGATAGCAGCAAGCAAAGTTGCCTCATTTACACGATACAGGTCAGCAACCTGCCGCAAAGCAAACTCTAACGGCATTCCTGCACAAACTAACCGCCGAACTTCTTCAATAGCCTTACAAAGAGACAACATATTAAATCCCAAACATTCGAGCATTAACAAGACCGGCACAAGACGAAGATACCGCACGAGTTTCATTAAAAGAGGTATCAATCCGCTTCACCGAACCAGCAGGAACAAAATGAGATGCATCCAAGCAACCACCATCCGACAAGTCTTGATTGCGGAACTCATCAAGCAACTCATAACCCCCGATACACGAATTAAATCCAGTAAGATGAACAACCGACATATCTTCTACGGAAAGACGAACGAACATTTTATTGCTCCTTAGTGATCAGTTGATGTAACAAATTATAAACGAATCTAAAACTAAGTCAACACATTTTGTAAGTCATTGATTTGACTCAACAATTCGGACACGATACCCTTCATCATTCCAATAATCGGCAACCTTTTGCAGTTGATCTTCGGACGAAACCAATATTTCCTCAACCAAAACACCACCAGAATAAACAAGAACTGACATTTTTATCTCCTTGATTAAATTACAGTTTTCATCTTGCCTGTGTATTCTACCTTAGAACCACACTGTTTGCAAGTAACGGTATTGCGAGGGTTCTTTAACGCTTCAACAACCTTCTTGGTTGTCCAATGTGTTTGGCAAGCACAAACAACCTGATATCGGGTCTTATTGCGCTTCTGCTTAACACTAGAAACATCGTAAGAATGGCAACGAGTACCACGACCGCCTAGCGACACATCAACGTGTTTGAATTCTGGACCATGCGCCTGTTTTGCCTTTGGAAACACACGTTTAGCAACAAGATGTGCAATTTCATGAATGATGGTGGATTTGAATGAATCACCATTTTCTTTTGCCAAAACTTCATTAAATTCAACATGGTTACGTTGAACGTATGCTAGTCCTGCATGACCACCTTTGCTGTAAAAAGAGACAGTTGGAACATCTAACTTAATGTTAGGATAAATCTTATTTGCCTTGGCAATGACGGAAAGAACTTCATTCCTAATAGCATCACGATCCATAATTCGCTCCACATCGTTAGTTGATTGGATGAATTATAAAGATCGTGAGTTATCTTGTCAACAACTTTCGTAAGTGTTTGATTTAAAACGCTTCTACACCGAAATTTTCCAGTAGTATTTGAGTCTGAGCAACTGCATCTTCTAGTGCATCATGGAATGTCTTGTCGGACTTTGATCGTATTGATCTAACATCAATTCCCAAAACCTTACACAAAGTTCTCATGTCCATCTCACGATGATAATTCCAAGGTGCAACCATCTTACACCTTGAGTAAGCAGTTTTCAATACTGCGGCATCAAAAGAAATTCCATTTGCCCAAAAACTATATTCTTGACCGTCACTAAACCATTGCTCAAATTTAATCAATGCGTCTTTGATATCAATTTGATTTGTTTGCCATGATAGTTGTGCAACTTTAGATTGCTTTGCCCACCAATCACAAGTGTCTTTGCTTATATGCAAACCAACACTCTTACCAGAAATTGGATCAATATTCACTTTAAATTTATCTAATATAATTGATCCTCGAAAATCAAACTTACATGCACCTATCGAAACAATACATGCATGTGTTTCCGTGCTGAGTGTCTCTAAATCAACCATACAACCTTTTATGGTCTGAAATTCCAACAACTCACTCACGATAGATTTCCAATAATGTCGCAGATACCAAATTTCTTAGCCTCTTCTGCATTTAAATATACGTCTTGATGTGGCAAAAGATACTTCTTGATTTCTTTTTCAGAAATTCCTGTGAATTTTTTATAGTGCGCCAACATTCTTTCACTAGTCAAATCATATTCTCTAGTTGCTGCAATTAATTCGTGCTGCTTACCAACATTCCCCCAACTCCAAGTATGAGACATGATGCTAGTATTCTTTGTTAGTGTTCTAAATCCTTTTTTTCCTGCGAGGAAAATCATCAACCCTGCGGAAGCAATCTGACCCAATCCAAGAGTCCTAATAGGAATATGTGATCCAGTCATAACATCAATAATACTGAAAGCCGCATGCATATCACCACCAGGACTATTAATCATCATGTTTAGGACTTCCGGCCTATCTTCCGTGAAATTAGCGTCCATAATCCATTGTGTTATTTCTTTTGCGGTATCCAAATTAACATCACCGTACAACATGTAGAATGATTGATTTGGTCGCTTATTGTCCATCTGTAAATCATTTAGCTTTAGTAGCATAGATTCTCCATTTATATAAATATATCAATAACATAACAAAAAGTATAACTAAAATTTGGGAGCTAAGTGCTCCCTTCTTTTTTAGAATATCCATTCTTGTAGTTATAACCAGTAACAAATCCTTTTGGTGCCGGAATTTGCTTCTCCATAACGAACTCACATCTATGACAGGTAACAATTTCCGAAGAGGTTCTTACCGACATTTCCTGCATAATCCCACATTGTGGACATTTATAATCAAAAATCAACATTAACTTTCCTTGTATGATGACATCAACTGATTGTAGATATTAACTCTATCATCAAGACCATTGTAACCTCCGTTGATTGCTTTAGTCAATCCTTTGAAATCGTCTTTATCAACAAATCGATTAAGGTCATTTTTTGACCAATACCAACATGCAGAAGTAATTGCCCATGAAGGTTGAGCAACTATATCTGGATTGGTTACAAAGTGAGTATTTCCCATAGCCCATTGCGAAAAAGAAGAATAGTTTGCTTTTCCTGTTATCTGCATGATTCCTCTTCCCCTATATCTATATCCATCACCAGAAGAAACATCACCATTGCCCATTCTATTAGCATATACCCTATTCGCAATATCGATTGGTTTTCTAGCAAACGTTTCAGCATCTTTTTCATTGAAATATTTTGGGAATACTCTCAACAACCCTTCCTTGGAATAGTTTAGGTTTTCAATAAAAATCGTAAATCCACCAGACTCGTGACCACATTGTGCGAGAAATGCACAAACTCTCTGTTTTGAATCTATATTGTGCTTTGGTAATATTGAATTCAAATTCTCAACAAACTCTTGTGATTTTACACAATTAGGGAACCACGACTTAAATTGTAAAAGTTGTATCACATTAACCCCTCAACAGTTAGAATTAGTTCTTTACAGAATCCAGATCGACAAATATCTTGTGGATAAAAATGAATAACGTCGAACCAATTTGGCATTTTTTGAGTGACATTCAACAACCAATCAAAACACGATTCTTCTTTTCGTTTATTCAAATCAGTTTGTTTAGTATCTCCCAAAAGGATGACCTGACAATTTTCACCAACACGAGTTAGGACGCTATAAATTTCTTGAACATTTGCGTTTTGAAATTCGTCCACTATAACAATACAATCATCCAACGTAATTCCCCTAACATATGACGTTGTAATGAATTCTACCATTTCCTTTTTTGTTAAAACGTCCCAAGCAGTACCGTTTGCGCACATTTGATTAATTAACTGCTTGTATGGTATTTTATACGGATCAGCTTTTTCTTCAAGACTACCAGGAAGGAATCCCAAATCACGACTTGCTACAGCACTTCTAACGATTACAATCTTTTTTGTCTTTCTAGAAAATAATTCAACCAACGCATGATTTATTGCACAATATGATTTTCCAGTTCCTGCGCTTCCGTGTGCAACTACGTTCATCCCTTCTTTCATTGCAAACATCATTTGTCTTTGTCCTTCGGTTAAGGCGTTAAACCCTTCCTTTAGAGCCAAATGATCTTTATTTACAGACTGTCTCGGTGCGTGATTTTTTGATGTTGATTGTGCTGATGGTTTCTTTGTTCTTCTTTCCTTAGTGATCGATGTTTGCATGATTTCCTTTATTATTGTTATTAAATCTTACTGATGGTTGATGATGTTGCTAAATTAGAACCAGGAGTTCTTTCGTGAATACGCTTTAAAAGCGAATTAAACTCATTACTCGGTTTCTTTAGTCCAAGTCTAGTTGGATCACCAAACGATGGCATCTCTACCTTTTTAGCAATCTTACCAAATACCCCACAAGCAGGGCAAGGATTATTAACAGGAATATCTCTATCAGATATTGAATGTTTTTCTTCCCATTCATTAGAACAGGAATCACATCGATAATTATAATACGGCATTTTGTTCAATCTTAATATGAAATACATTCCATCTTGTGTGATATGTTTTAAATAGTTCTTCAATTATCCATTTTGATTTACTCATAACATGTATCTTCTGAGTTAGCGAATCTACAATCATATATTTCATATAATGCTCCTTGAAAATTATTTAACGAATTGTGGAAGTACCTCTTGAACTAATTCTTTAGTAAGCCATGGATAAATTTCATGCAATGCTTTATCTTTAGCAGAAACTAAAATATCCGCTTCTTTTGGATTAATGCCCTCCAACATCTGAATGAATATCGCCTCTTTTTTTATCTGTCTAGTCCTTTTATCAGACTTCAAACAAAGCATAATACGCTTAATATTAGATGCTAATGGTGCATATAGATCGGGGTGATCGGATTCATTACGATTATATGGTGGCATACCTTCTGGTAAGGAAAATTCAACAGTAGAGTCGAAATTCATTGCAAGCAAATAATTAAGTGGAGGGAGTTGACCATAATCCCATAATGTTGCTTTTCTATTATCAGATTTCTCGATAGCCTCAAAAAATTCATGTGCGAACTTGGGCTTAACATTCTTATACTCTTTCATCAAAATTCTCCTATATGTTCAAACAACTGTTTGCATCTATGTGTAGATAGATAGCTCATTATTTTACTTTTTGAACCACTGATTTCATATTCTATATATGTATCCACTATAGATTTCTCAATATCTGGTGGAATAAAATCAAAATCAATAAGACGCTGATTACGATTCCAGTTTCTCTTTTCCTGATCAGTTTCACATGCATTTCTACCTTTTTCAAGAAACTTTTGTAGATATTCTTTCTTTATGGAAGTTTGACGTATTTGTTCTGCAATACAGTTATCATTACTTAGAATATTTGGTATTGCATCATCTGAAGCTTTTACGATGTGCTCAATAACAAATTCACGAAGTGGAACATCTGGAGAAATATATTTACATTTTCGTGGTGCCCATTGCTTAATATTTTTATACTTCTGAAGTTGGAAAAAATCCATATCCTCACTAATAATTAGAATGTCTTTTGGTTTATCCATCATTCCAATTTGAGTGGTATAATTTTCCTGACTCCATTTGCATAATATTGCAACAATATCATCCGCCTCTGCCCTATCAACTTCTATAACTTTAAACCTAAAATTATCTTTTATGTCTTGTTTAATCGTATCAAGAGTTCCAGATAAGAACTTCCAATCCACTTTAGATTTTTCACGATTGCGTTTTCTATCGCCTTTATAGAAAGGGAATATTTCCCTTCTCCAATAATTTTTACTATCGCAACATATTACCAAATCGCCAAATTCTTTGAACTTCTTTTTATATGAAACTAATGATGATAGTACAAGATGACGAATTGCGGAAATATTATCATCACTTGCGACAAGCGATTCCCCTGCAAAAGCAGAGAGAACCGCATTGATTGATACTTGATTATAGTCTATCAATATCATCGACTAAACTTGCTTTTCACCATATTAAGATATGCATCCGCAATAATAGATGCGTCTGGTAATTGTTTTGGACTTACGATACGACCACTCGAAATTTGAGCCACCATAGCTTCACGCCAAATAAGGTCATCATGGAATTTTGGAATAACTGTAGCAACTGGTGGAATGTCGTTTACGGTTTCTTTTGGAAAAAACTTCGCCTCTTCCATTTTCTGCTTTTTAGCTTCCCTCGCTTTTGCCAATGAATCAATTTGCTTTTGTTTGCGGATTGCTGCAACATCATCGAATCTAGCGGCAAGAGTATCTGTTGTTTGTTGCAGTTTATGCTCTTCTGGATCAATCATATAAATCTCCTACTCATCGTTTTGGGTAAATGCTTCCTTAGTCTTTTTGGTTCCCTTATTTCTAAAATATGTAGAGGAACTAGAATTCCACCAAGAATTTTTCTTGGACTTACAACGTGAACCACTGATATTGAATGGTTGTGCTGCAGGATTTGATGCGTGATTCGTATATTGTAGTTTATTGCTCATATGTGCTCCTTATGCGTTTTGTACTGCTTCCCAAAGTGCTGTAAAGTCTTCAAATTCGACTTCTTTCTTCTCGAAATCTGCACGATGCTGATGACGAATGAGTGCAGATATGGATGATTTTGGAAGCTCAAATTCTTCAACTGCAGTTTCGATAATTGCTTTAAGTTGTTCTTTCTCAGAATCAATACGAAGAAGACAATCACATCCTTCTTGCACGAATCCCTTTAGCTTTTTAAGATCAACTGGATTCGATGGAATAATTAGTGTCTTAGTTGCATTTGTCATAATATAAATTAACCTTTCAAGTGGTAGGAAATAACACGATCCTTACGAAAAGATCGCCATTCTTGCTTCTGTAGATCAAACACACGGATAACTTCATCCGATAGTTTTCTCTTTTTTACTTCTGATTCATGTAGTGATTCTACATGAGGAAGGTGGTTCTTGTCAAGCGTACATTCCATTTCTCGTAATGATCCGTCAGTTTTGGTGAAGTTGACAATGACTATATTTTCTTTAAGAAGTGTTTCTAAATCGTTCATGATAAATACCTTATTAATTGAGATGGAGATTGATTATATGTGGCTATACAAAGGAAAGGAAGTTGTTGACGATGATATCTTAGACTCCTATGTCGGATTCATTTATATGATAACACAAAAGTCTACTGGAAAGCTATACATTGGCAAAAAACTTTTGACTAGTGCCGGAACGAAAACAGTAAACGGCAAAAAGAAAAAGATACGAAAGATGAGTGATTGGAAAACTTATTGGTCATCTTCACCTACCATAAAAGACATTATCAAAGAACATGGAACTAACGACTTTGAACGTGAAATATTAGTATTTTGTTCTAGTAAAGGTAGCATGTTATACAACGAAGAATTGGCGTTATATATGGTAGGTGCTCTTGAAAGTGACAAGTGGCTAAACTCAAATATTAGATCGAAAGTATATTCTAATTGGGTTAAACCAGACGAATCAAATCAACTCAGACAAATAATAAAAAGCAAATTGCTAATTATTTGATTCGTCCTCAAACTCGTTTGATTCTTCTTCTGCAAGTTCTTCTGAACAAACAGGACAAAATTTTACATCATACCCTTTCGGTATATTGATAGTAAAATTTGCATCACAATTAAAACAAATATATTCTCTTTTTGGCATCCTTATTCTCCATTAATAAACACATTGGGCGACCCATTAGCGGCAGTATCGCCACATGATATTGGATCATTTGCTCTATGAATCGGTGTGTTATTTATGAACACGTTTGGAGAACCTCCAGATGCAACACCATCATGAATATTTGGTTCTTCGTCCTCATCTTCAGTTTCATCTATGTGATCTGGATAGTGATTTCCAACAACAGCAATTAAAATTCCATTGGCATACACTTGGGATGAATTTCCTTCATCCGGCGCTCTAGGTGGAAAGTAATCATCATGTCCTGTCGATTGATCAGAATCCTTCCTAATTGCTTTTGGCACGTTTAACCTCTATCCATAAATGGGTGTTTTCCATAACCAACTA
>SXGT01154900.1_pt1 | contig 12962 bp, 11 predicted proteins | sample 3176221 | NCBI WGS metagenome assembly SXGT01 (sample SAMN11356862, study PRJNA531348) | freshwater metagenome | isolation source: freshwater sample F1-120 | place: China: Fuxian Lake, Yuxi | collected 2017-12-25
GTGCTCGCGCCCAAGTCCCCGTCCGGCCCCGGTGATGATCGCCACGCGTCCGTCGAGTGCACCCATGAGTTCCTCCAGAATTCCCGCTACCGAGCGCGCACGGTAGCGCCACTCCTGGAGGACGAGTCAATCGCATGCCCGACCCAAGGCCGAGGCGACTGGCTCAGAAGAACATCGTGACGCTCTCGCCCCGACGGAGCTTTTCGCCGGGCTGCGGATCTTGGTTCTGCACCGTCGCGCCGCGCGTGTAGTTCTCGGTGTCGCAGGTGAATCCGGCCTTCTCGATCTCGGCGCACGCCGAATCGAAGTCCTGACCGAACACGTTCGGCACTGCGACGAGTTCGGGACCCTTGCTCACGACCAGTTCGATCGGACTCCCGTACTCCGCCTTTTCGCCGACTGGTGGGCGGGTCCCGATCACGTCGCCGGCCTCGATCGTGTCGCTCCAGTCTTCGACACGCGTCACGGTGAACCCGAGCGCCTCGAGTTCGGTTTGCGCGGCGTCGGGCGCATCGCCTTCGAGATCGGGCAGCTCGACCGGTGCCGGGCCCTTCGACACGACGATCGTGATCGTCGAGTCTCGTTCGGCGGGGTCGCCGGCGGCCGGCGTCTGGCCGATGACGATGCCGCGCCGAGCCTGGTCGTCGTACCGCTCCTCGACCACGGGAACGAATCCGGCGTCGGTGGCGGCGAGTTTGGCGTCGTCGCGCCGCAGGTCGAGCAGCATCGGCGTCTCGACGGGCGGCGGTCCGCTCGACACGACGATCGTCAACCCGCCATCGGACCGCAGACCGGCCGCCGGTCGTTGGTCGACGACGATGCCCGCCGGATCATCGGTTTCGCGGGTGACGACTTCGATGTCGACACCGGCTGCTTCGGCTCGAGCACGCGCCTCGGATTCGGTGAACCCGACAACACCAGGAACCGCGACCGCCGGCCCCCCGAAACTGGACGCGAACGCGAAGCTCGCGATGGCGAGGACAGCGACGACCGCGACCGCGACGACGTACGGAACCAGGCGTCTTTTCGGGCGTCCTGTCGATCCGATGTTCGCGTCGGTTCGAGTGTCAGAACCCTCGAACGGCGCGTCTTGGTCGAACAGCGGCGTCGAAGCCGGGTCGGGCGGCACGACCGGCGCGTCCTGGTCGAACAATTCCGGAGCATCGACCTCGCGCAAGTCGATCACCCGACCGACCGGCGCCGCGTGTGTAGATGGAACCGACTCGATCGGGTTCGCGAGCGGCGACGCGATTGCGGTCGGATGCGGGTCGAGCGCGGCACCGCCGTTCAGCCCCGCCAGCGGCAGCGGCGCCGGGCGTCCGAGCGCGTCACACGCGTCGTTGAGCGCGGCGACCATCGTCGCGGCCGTCGGGTAACGCTCGTTCGGGTCGATCCGCCCGGCTCGTTCGATCACCGCGCGCAACGGTCCCCATTCGACCGGAGCCGTGATCGGCTGTTGGGTTCGCTGCGCCAGCGAGCCGAGCGCCGTGTCGGCCGCGAACGGAATCGTCCCCGTGATGGACTCGTACAACACGAGCGCCAGCGAGTACAGATCGCTGCGCGCGTCGAGCGCGATCCCCTGTGCCTGTTCGGGTGAGGCGTACCGGGCGGTGCCGAACACGGTGCCGGCCGGCTCGGTCCACGAAGCTTCGGCGAGCGCCCGAGCCAATCCGAAGTCGGCGATGCGAACCGACGCGTGCTCGTCGAACAAGAGATTCGCGGGCTTGATGTCGCGGTGCACGATGCCCCGCGCGTGCGCGTATTCGAGCGCGCCCGCAACGTCGCGACCCAGGCGCGCCGCTTGCGCGGGGGTGAGACGCGCTCCGGCATCGAGCATCGCCCGGAGTGATCCACCTTCGAGCAACTCCGTCACCATGAACGCCGTGTCGTCCTCGCTCCAGTCGTGGACGATCACAATGTTGCGCTGCTGAAGTGATGCCGCGACACGGGCCTCCGACCGGAACCGCTGGAGGAACCCGCGATCATCGGCGAGTGCCTGGTGCAGCACCTTCACCGCGACACGCCGCCCGAGTTGCACATCGTCGGCTTCGTAGACGCGTCCGCTGGCGCCTGTCCCGATGACCCGGCGCAACCGATAGCGCGACGCAAGCACCCGGCCGACCAAATCGTCGGCGGTGTTGCGAATCGAGGCTCGCACGAAGTCGTGCGGGCGAACATCGGCCATTCGAGCCAACGTACCGGCCGCTGCGGGTCGGACCGCGGCACGTTGCTACGGTGCGTGGCCATGGCGAAGGCCACCCGCGAGGAGTGGAAACACCGGCTGATCTTCGGTCTCGGCGGAGCGCTCGCGATCGTCCTCGCCGTGCTCGGCGTCCTATCGACCGACACGTCCGATACGGGCAACGTGGTCGCCGGGCCGGTCGAAGACATCATTCCGAACGACCGCGCGATCGTCGAACTCCAACAAGAGGTCGGAATCGATCTCGATGCCGACCTCCACCTCGACGCCCAGATCTTCGTCGACGGTGTGGAGATCCCAGCCGACGAGTACAACGCCGGCGACATCAACCTCGGTCAGTTCATCTTCAAACCGGGGGCGGGCCGAAGCGTGCGGGAGTGGACCCAAGGACCACACACGGTCGTCGTGCAGTACTGGCCAAAGGCATCGAGCATCGAAGTCGGCCCGATCTCGCAAGAGACCTGGACGTTCACGGCGGCGTGAACGATCGGGTCGTCAGGGACCCTCCATCAGTATCCGTTCGAAGGCCGCCTCGTCGAGCACGGGTACGCCGAGCGACTGCGCCTTGGCGAGCTTCGACCCGGCATTCGCGCCGGCAACGACATAGCTCGTCTTCTTCGAAACGCTGTTCGTGACCTTCGCGCCGCGGGCTTCGAGCTCGGCCGCGGCTTCCTCGCGCGTTCGCTCCTCGAGGCTGCCGGTCAGAACGAACGTGAGCCCGTCGAGCGCGACGCTCCCGATCGGCCGCTCGCGCGGAGCCGGCCCCTCGAAGTTCACGCCCGCCGATCGCAGCTTCTCGATCACCGTTCGGGTCGCGGGCTTCGCCATCGCGTCGATCAACGAGTCGGCAATGATCGGACCGATCCCGTCGATGGCGATCAACTCGTCGGGTGTCGCATCGACGATTCGGTCCATGTGTCCGAGATGCGCGGCGATCGATTGAGCTGCGGTCGGCCCGACGTTCTCGATCCCGAGAGCGACGACGACGCGCCACAACGGTTGACGCTTCGACGCTTCGATGCCGGCGACCAACATCGTGGCGGACTTGTCGCCCATGCGTTCGAGTTCAACGAGACGGTCGACCGTCAGCGAATAGATGTCGCCCGCGTCGTGCACGAGCCCGGCGGCGACGAACTGCGCGACGCGTTCTTCGCCGAGGCCCTCGATGTCCATCGCGCCGCGACCCGCGAAGTACACAATCTGTTGCCACTGCCGAGCCGGGCACGCATCGTTGACGCAGTGGTGATTCGCTTCGCCCTCGATTCGCACGAGGGGTTGGCCGCACGAGGGGCAGTGAGCGGGAAACCGCCACGGAACCGACCCTTTCGGTCGCTTCGACAGCACCGGACCAACCACTTCGGGGATGACGTCGCCGGCGCGGCGGACCACCACGGTGTCGCCGGGTCGGACGTCTTTGCGCGCGACCTCGTCTTCATTATGCAACGTCGCAGTACCGACATGCACGCCACCGACGAACACCGGCTCCATCATCGCGAACGGCGTCGCTCGCCCCGTCCGGCCGATGCTGACATGGATGTCGCGCAGCAGAGTCGTGCGTTCCTCTGGCGGGAACTTGAACGCGATCGCCCACCTCGGCGCTTTGCTCGTGAAGCCCATCGCGGCGCGCATCGCGAGATCGTCGATCTTCACGACCGCGCCATCGATGTCGTACCCGAGCGAGTGTCGTCGCTCTTGGAGTTCGATGCATCGACGCTCGACCGTGCCGAGGTCGTCGAACTGGCGGGTCTCGTCGTTGACGGGAAGGCCGAGTTCGCGGAGCCAGTCGAGGGTCGCATGATGCGTGTCGAGCGCAGGTCCGCCATCGACCGCGCCGAGCTGATAACAGAACCACGACAGGTCGCGACTCGCGGTGATCGCCGCGTCCTTCATGCGGAGCGACCCTGCTGCGGCGTTGCGAGGATTCTTGAACGTCGGCTGGCCGGTCGCGGTCTGACGTGCGTTCAGATCATCGAACGACTGGAGCCGCATGAAGATCTCGCCTCGGACTTCGAGACGATCCGGTATTCGCTTGCCGCGGAGTCGTTGCGGCACCGCGCCGACGGTCCGGACGTTCTCGGACACGTCCTCGCCCACTCGACCGTCGCCTCGCGTCGCGGCGCGCACGAACCGCCCGCCTTCGTACAGCACCGAGAGCGCCAATCCGTCGAGCTTCGGTTCGACCACAAAGGTCGGTGGGTGGTCGATCAGCTTCAGAATTCTTTCGCCCCAGGCTCGCAACTCTTCGGAACCCATCGCGTTGTCGAGCGACAGCATGGGCACGATGTGCTCCACTGGCGCGAACGTCGACTGGCCGGTTCCGCCCGGCCGTTGAGTTGGCGAATCGGGATCGACGAGCTCCGGGAACTCGGCTTCGAGGGCGAGCAACTCCCGCAGCAAGTCGTCGAACTCGGCGTCGGTGATTTCGGGATCGTCGTCGCCGTAGTAACGCTCGTTGTGGAATTCGATGAGCGCGCGCAGCTCGCGTACTCGTTCCTTCGCAGGCTTCGGCGCGACCACGCCGGAAACTTACGCGCCCGCGCCGGAAAGTTACGCGCCGACGGTGAGCCTCGTTGCTGCCGCTTGGTCGAACACTCGGCCGGCCAGTTCGCGAGCCAGCGCCAACGCGTGCTCGGCCTGGCTCACTCCGTGCGTCGCGAGTCCGCACGCCGGCGTGATGATCGCCTGCGTTCGCAGCGACAGTCCGTCGCAGCCACGTCGTGACAACTCACACCACAGATCGACGAGCGTCTTCCACAGTGGCGCGGCCGATTCGCCGACGGGTCGATCGGTCGGGACGGCGCCCCAGGCGATGAACCCACCGGCGTCGAGGAAGCGAGTCAGTCCGGCGATGTCACCGAGCAGCCGACCTGACACCTCGACACCGAGGATGTCCGGTCCCGCGGACAGCGCGAGCCGCAAGTCGCCGTCGCCGCAGACGTGGACGCCCGTCAAACCCCCGACGGCCGCGAATGCGCCCGAGAGGAGGTCGCCCGCTTGGTCGTGGTCGATCGGCGGCGTTTCGGTGTTCCAGCGAACGAGTTCGGGTTCATCGAAGAACGTCACGGTCTCGGCGCCGAGTCGATCGCGTACGAGGTCCTCGACGCGTCGAGCCCAGCCCCGCGCGACCCTCGAAGCACGCGGGAACGCAAAGTCCTCGGGCACGCCGAGTTCGGTCAGGGCAACCCCGAGGGTGAGGGGCCCGGTGATCTGCGCCTTCACGCGAGTCGGTCGCCGCGGCAACTTCGAGGCGTGTTCGATGAACGCGAGCAATCCACCGTGCGCGAATTCGTCGAACGAGAAGTCGAGCGGTCCGTCGGGATCGGCGTCGTCGTCGATCGAGATCGAGCCGTCGCCGCCGACCACGACCTCCGGTAGCGCTCGAAGCCACTGGGCGTTCATCGACTCGTGCGCGCTGCGGCATGGCAGCTGCGGAATTGCCGGCAGACCCGGGAGCAGCCGCAACGACGCGTTCGCCGCTGTCGCTGCGTCGGTATGGGGCAGAGATCCGATTCCTGTCGCGAGACCAGCCGGCAGCGCGGGTCGTGGGTGGTGCTGCGGTTTCGATCCGTCCGTGGTCCCCAACATCAGGTTCGTAGGATACGAGCGTGCCAATGCGTCGAGCGAAGCGGGCCACGATTGCTTCGGGACGTGCGAGTGAAGTCACGATGTGGTTCGCGCGCGTCGTGTGGATCACGCTCCCGCTATCGCTCAGCGGTCCGATCGACGACGCCACCGAGATGTGGAACGCGGCGCCACGGTTGGTCGTGGTCGGCTTGGCCAGCAGCGCCTGGATGATCGGCATCGTGGCGCTGTTCGCGCCAAGACCGCGGTCGTTCACCGTGTTACGAGTCGTGGCACCGGGTGCAGTCGTGGCCGCGTTCGTCACAGTTCGTGCCGAGCCGACGGCGATGACGTGGCTGGCGGTCGTGCACGCCGCGGTCGCAGCGTTCGCGCTGCTCCACGCCGCCGTCGCCGATCGCTGCGCCGACGGCGCGTCCTACGGCAACGAACGTCGGCACCCGTTGCGGCTCCCGCCTCAGTTCTCGTTGTTCTTCGTCCCCGTCGCCGTGGGAACGACGATCGGCGGCGTATTGCTCGGCCCATGGTGGCTCGCGGACCGTCGATGGATCGCCGGATCGATCGCGATGGCACTCGGCGTGCCCGCGGTCATCGTCGCGATCCGAGCGCTGGTCGCCGTCGAACGCCGATTCGTCGTATTCGTTCCGGCGGGGTTCGTCGTGTCGGATTCGATCGTGCTCGTCGACCCGGTCTTGTTCCCGCGCGAGCACGTCGTGCACATGGCCGCGTCCGACGATCGGCAGGCCGGGCTGCCGGATGCTCGCCCGGGCGTACTCGACCTACGACTCGGGACCCCGGGGGCAGTCGAGCTCTTGGCCGATGAACCCGCGCCGATTCCCTGCCGAGACGGCAGGACCGCCAGCCGCACCGTCGACGCGGCGCGGGTCTTGTTCGCGCCGCTGCGCCCGAGCTTCGTGGTTTCCGAGTGGAACGAACGAGGCCAGCCGGGTCGTCCACGCTGACACAAACGCCGCGGCGCCCGAAGAACGCGGTCGGTACTGTGCGAGCCATGTTGCATGACGAACACGTGAGCGCGCTGGCCGTCGAGGTGGGCACGCTCGTCGACACTCTGCGGCTCGCCGACCTCACCACGCCAGTGCCCGCATGTCCCGGGTGGGATCTCGCGGATCTGATCCGACACCTCGGCACCGTGCACCGCTGGGCCGAATGGCACGTCCGCAACCTCGCCGAGACGCGACACGCCAGCGACGCGATCGGCATCGCCACGCCCGACGACATCGCCTCACTCATCGAATGGCTCGCCGAGGGCGCCGAACTACTCGTCGCGACTCTGCGCGCGTGTGATCCTGCGGCGCCGATGTGGGCGTGGGGCGCCGACCAACACGCTCGCTTCTGGTCTCGGCGCCAGGTCCACGAGACGCTCGTCCACCGGGCCGACGCGCAACTCGCGCTGGGAGTCGCGCCCGAAATGGACGCGCGCCTCGCGGTCGACGCGATCGACGAGCTGTTCGACAATCTGCCGAGCGCGGCGTACTTCGCGCCGAACGTCGCCAACCTCCGCGGCAGCGGGGAGACCCTGCATCTTCATTGCACCGACACCGACGGCGAGTGGATGATCCGATTGCACGACGACGGTTTCTCGTACGAGCACACCCACGGCAAGGGCGACGTCGCGGTTCGGGGTACCGCGTGCGACTTGCTGCTGCTCGCGTACAACCGTCGGTCGAGCGCGGATTCGGGCTTCGAGATCTTCGGCGACGCCGACCTGCTGAACCGCTGGCTGACGAACGCCGCGCTCTGAAATCGTTCAGGCCGCGGTCGCCGAGCCGATGACCAGGTCCTCGCGGTAGAACACGAGCGATTGTCCCGGTGCGACGCGAGGCTGGGGCGTGCGCCAGGTCACGCTTCGCTCGCCGACGAACGCGCCGGCAGTGCCGCCGTGCGCCCGCACCTGCACGACCAGCACCTCGTCGGACTCGGCCGCTGCGCCGGTCCACCGGAGGTCAGCGAACGGTTGCGCATCGACGAGCAGATCGTCGCGCGACCCGAGGGTGACCGTTGCGACGTCGGCGTCGATGTCGACGACGAACGTGCGGGTTCCGAGCGCAACGCCGAGGCCGCGCCGCTGGCCGATCGTGAACGCGTCGACGCCTGGATGCGAGCCCAGATCGTTGCCGCCGACGTCGACGAATCTGCCCGGGCGACGTTCGATCCGCGCGCCGAGAAACACGGAACGATCGCCACCGGCGACGAAGCAAACGTCTTGGCTGTCGGGTTTGGACGCTGTCCGCAGCCCGAGCGCATCGGCGTGCGCCCTCACCGCTCCCTTCGTCATCGAACCGACGGGAAGCAGGGTACGGCCGATCTGATGCTGATCGAGCATGCCGAGCACATAGCTCTGGTCTTTGTGGTCGTCGTGGCCACGACCGATGCGGGGGCCGCTCGCGGTCTCGACGACGCGCGCGTGATGACCGGTCGCGATGGCGTCGAAGCCGAGCGCCAGCGCGCGGTCGAGCAGCGAACCCCACTTCATGGTCCGGTTGCACTCGATGCACGGATTGGGAGTGACGCCGTTGGCATACGCATCGACGTAGGGCTGTACGACGCTCGTCTCGAACGCGTCGGTCAGATTCCACACGTAGTGATCGATGCCGAGTTGCGCCGCAACCCGACGAGCGTCTTCGACGTCGCTCACGCTGCAACAACCTGAGTCCTGTTCGCCGCCCCACAGTTTCAGCGTGACCCCTGCGAGTTCGTGTCCGGCGTCGCGTGCCAGCGCGGCCGCCACCGACGAGTCGACGCCACCGCTCATCGCGACCATCACGCGGGCCATCACGCCACCGTCACGAGTCGTTCGACGCAGTCGGCGATGATCGGGATGGCTTGCTCGATGTCGGATTCGGTCGATGCCCAGCCGAGGCTGAACCGAACCGATGCGAGGGCGCGTGCGCGATCGAGCCCCATGCCGGTGAGCACGTGCGAAGGGTCGACGGCGCCCGAGCTACACGCCGAACCCGATGCCGCGCAGACGCCGCGTTGGTCGAGCGCAGTGAGCAGCAGCTCGGCCTCGACCCCGGGAAACGCGACGTGCAGAATTCCCGCGACACGACGACTCACGTCTCCGTTCACGATCATCGACGGGACGCGCGCGCGAATGCCCGCGTCGAGCGCGTCGCGCAGCGTGCGGATTCGTTCGACTTCGGTGACGCGATTCGTTCGAGTGACCTCGAGCGCAGCGGCCAGGGCCACGATGCCGGCAACGTTCTGCGTGCCGGCGCGCAACGACCACTCATGGCCACCGCCTTCGATCAACGGAACGATCTCGGTGCCCTTGCGAACGACCAGCGCCCCGACGCCCTTCGGCCCGCCGAACTTGTGACCCGACACCGCGACGAGGTCGGCGTCGGCCGTCGTCGCGGCGACGTCGAGCCACTGGGGCGCCTGCACGGCATCGGTGTGCAGCGCGGCTCGCGGCGATCGGGCGCGGACGAGATCCGCGATCTCGCGCAACGGCTGGACGATGCCGGTCTCGTTGTTCACGAGCATCACCGACACGACCGCGACCCGCTGGTCGAGCGTCGTCTCGAGCCGGTCGAGATCGACGACGCCATCGGCGCCCGCCCGGACCTCGACGACCCGCCCACCTTCGGCCTCGATGCGGTGCGCGGCTCCGAGCACGGCCTTGTGCTCGATCGCCGTCGTGACCACGGTGTCGCGACCATGACGACGGCCGGCCCACGCCGCCCCCTTCACCGCGAGGTTGTCACCCTCGCTCCCGCCGCCCGTGAACACAATCTCGTCCGGTCGAGCCCCGAGCGATTCAGCAACCGATTCGCGTGCTGCCTCGATCGCGGTCTTCGTCTTGGCGGATGCTCGGTGCCCGCCCGAAGGATTGCCGTACAGATCCGCGAGATAGGGCTGGAGCGCCGCGACAGCCTCGGGACGCATCGGCGTCGACGCGGCGTGATCGAGATAGACGGGGTCAGGGGACGCCGCGGACATGGTCCTATTGTCGCGCCCTTGGACGACGACCTTCCCACGGTCCTGACGCACGACATCTTGCCCGAGGTGTACGACCGTCGCTGGCGGATCCTCGCCTTGTTGTGCCTGAGCCTGGTCATCGTGGTCGCCGCGGTCAGCGCCTTGAACATCGCGATTCCCGAGATCCAGAGCGACACGGGCGCCTCGCAGACCCAGGTGCAGTGGTTGATCGACGCGTACGCGCTCGTGTTCGCGGGCATGCTGTTGCTCGCCGGAGCGCTCGGTGATCGGTTCGGACGCCGCGGTGCCTTGCAGGTCGGTTTGGTCGTGTTCGGTGCGGCGTCGATGATGGCGGTCGTCTCCGACAGCGCGAACGCGCTCATCGTCGCTCGAACGGTGAGTGGTATCGGAGCGGCGTTCGTGATGCCAGCGACGTTGTCGATCATCATCACGAGCTTTCCGCCCGCGGAGCGACCCAAGGCGATCTCGATCTGGGCCGCCTTCGCGGGGGTCGGCGGCGCACTCGGTCCCATTTCATCGGGATTGTTGCTCGAACACTTCTGGTGGGGTTCGGTGTTCCTCATCAACCTCCCGATCATCGCAGTGTTGCTCATCGGATCGGTTGCGATCCTGCCGACGTCGAAGGACCCGAACGGTCACGCGCTCGATCTCATCGGCGCGTTGCTGTCGATCGTGGCGTTGGGCGCGTTCGTCTTCGGCGTCATCGAAGGACCTGAGCGCGGTTGGGTCGATCCCGTGACACTCGGAGGTTTCGCAGTCGGCATCGCGGCGGGAGTCGCGTTCGTGCGCTACGAGCTGGCAACACAGGCACCCATGCTCGATCCTCGCCTGTTCCGCATACCCAAGTTCAGCGCCGGCTCCGCGGTGGTGACCTTGGCGTTCTTCAATGCGTTCACCCTCTTCTTCTTGTTGACGCAATATCTGCAGTTCGTGAAGGGCTACAGCCCACTGAAGGCCGGACTCGGCGTGCTTCCCAACGCGATGGCGATGATCGCCGTCGCGCCGCGCGGACCGCAGATCATCGCGAAGTTCGGTGTTCGACGTACCTTGCGGATCGGCTTCTTCGTCGCGGCAACAGGTTTCTCGGCATTCGCGTTCTTCACTCCTTCGACGCCGTACTTCGCGATCGCGCTCGCGTTGGTGGCCAACGGATGTGGGATGGCGGTGATCGTGCCCTCGGCCAGTCAGCAGATCGTCGCGGCGTTGCCGTTGTCGAAGGCGGGCGTCGGCTCCGCGGTCAACGATGTGACTCGCGAGGTTGGCGGCGCGCTCGGCATTGCGATCGGCGGGAGCATCGTCGCAACCGTGTACCGAGCCCGAATGGGTGACTTCCTCGACGCGCCACACCATCCGGTTCCCGAACCGGCGCGCGGGTTCATCGAGGATTCGATCGGCGGCGCGTTCCGTGCGGCCGCGAACGCGCCGAGGGTGGGCAGCAATCCGTCGCTGATCGAAGCCACACTCGACGCCGCGAGGCACGCGTTCACGAGTGGGATGCACTGGGCGTTCGGAGTCACCGCGCTGACGGGTTACGTCGCGGGCTGGCTCCTCCCTCGACACCTCGACGACGAACTCCCGACGCGCGCCCACTGACGCGACGCGAGCCGCCGCGCGTCAGGCTCCGATGACGTCGGGAGTACCGAGTCCTTGGGCGTCGGCGAGCATCAGGTACGCCTGGAGGATGCTCCCCGCGTCAATGATGCTCGTGATGTTGCCGGCTTCGTCGAGGTTGAGGTTCGCGCCGTAGATCGCGAACCACACGTCGGTGACCTCGGTGTTGGTGTCGGGAACGATCAGCGTGTGGATCGATCCGGCCGGCTCGTAGAGGTAGCTGCCCGCGGTGTTGACCTCCGGGTACTCCTCGTACTTCCAGCTGCCCGACATCGTGAACGCGAACACCTCGCCGGTGTGCTTGTGGGTCTGAACCCGGTATCCGGCGTTGAACTTGGTGCGGATCACCCACAGCCCCGCCTCGATGTCGACCTGCATCAGCTGGAGCGTGCTGCCATCGCCGAGGTCGACGAACGGGTTGTCGGAGGTGGCGCGGTGCAGCGCGCGGGGGATGTCGGTTGTGGTCATGGCCACATTCGACCACGTTCTGCCCCGACGTCGCATGCCGACACTCTTTGTGGTCGTGACGCCGCAGAGTGTGGCTGTCCGAGCCGATCGGCAGAATCTGACCATGACCACGACCTCGCACGACACCGAAGTCGCCGCCCCCGCGACGCAACTCCGCCTCATCGTCGGCGGCCGCGAGCTCACGTCGAGTCCTGCGGAACGTGACTGGGTGCTCGACGAGCGGACCCGGATGGTCGGCCGCTACGGCATCTCGCAGGTGCGCGCCACCCTCCGCCAGCACCGCCCGGTCGAGGCGAGCGACTCGCTCGCCTGCTGAATTTCTTGGAGCCATTGTGGAGCCATCGTGGAGCATTCCTGGGCGGCGGTGCGAGGTCGAGCTGATCAGCGCGGCGTGACGATCGCCGACAGCAGGGCTTGGGCCGCGGCGGTCGGCGACATGCGCCCGACGCGCACCTGTCGTTCGAGTTCGTCGACGCGTTCTGACGTGCCCGTGTCGGCGCGCACGAACTCGACCAGCCCCTCGGTGATCTCACTCCACATCCACTGCGCGTTCTGGTCGGCGCGGACGCGAAGCAGCTCGCCGTCCCGTGCGGTGGCAGCGCGGTGCTCGAGGATCGTCGTCCACACCTCCTCGATCCCTTCGCGCAACAGCGCACTGGTGCGCAGCACCCGCGGTGTCCACGCGTTCGATCGCGGTCGAAGAAAGTGCGCCGCGTTCGCGTAGTCGGCCGCGGTGCGCGTCGCGGCCGCCTCGAACTCGCCGTCGCACTTGTTCACCACGATCACGTCGGCGAGTTCGACGATCCCCCGCTTGACCCCCTGGAGATCGTCGCCCGCGGCCGGCGACAGCAACAACAAGAACAGGTCGACCATCCCCGCGACCGCGACTTCGCTCTGGCCGACGCCGACCGTCTCGATGATCACGACGTCGAACCCCGCGGCCTCGCAGAGCAACATCGCCTCGCGCGTGCGTCGCGCAACACCACCGAGCGTGCGTCCACTCGGCGCTGGCCGGATGTAGGCGCTCGACTCTCGGGAGAGTTCCTCCATACGCGTCTTGTCGCCGAGGATGCTGCCGCCGCTGCGTTGGCTCGACGGATCGACGGCCAGGACCGCGACCTGCTGTCCGCCGCGTACGAGA
>SXGT01045610.1_pt1 | contig 12960 bp, 17 predicted proteins | sample 3176221 | NCBI WGS metagenome assembly SXGT01 (sample SAMN11356862, study PRJNA531348) | freshwater metagenome | isolation source: freshwater sample F1-120 | place: China: Fuxian Lake, Yuxi | collected 2017-12-25
CGATTTGGTCACAGCGCTTGAGCATCTACTCCCCCGCCGACAACTCACGGCTGAAGAACTGGCGGATATTATCAGCAAGCGGCACTATCTACGCCGAAAGGCCAAGGAATCACATGCCAGAAGGTCTCAAGTAGCGCGTGACTGAATCTGACAAAGTAGAATTATTGGCAAATAGCATAGACGAGTTATTTTCTTTTCAGCAATAGAATAGTAAATATCCCCAGGCAAAGCCGGGGGCTTTATATATTATAAACAGTCCAAAGGGGTAAAAAGGGGCGCTAACGCTAGCCCAATTTAAATTGGGCTAGCTCCAGATCTGACAGTTACCTGAATTTATCCCTCTTCTTGCATTTCTTTTGCCAACTTCAACATCGCATAACGAATAAAATTCAGCTTGGTTCGACCGCTTAATTGGCTAGCGATTTCCAATTGTTGGTGTTCATATTCGTTGAACGGTACACGGATCGCTTTGTAATCCCGGATGGCATTTTGATTCAATGCAGGCGGTTGGGCGTCTGTCTTGTGTTGAGGGATAAGCGGCCCATCTTCGGCACCGGCCACAAAGGCTTCGATTTGTTCGGCGGTCGGTTCTTGGGTTAAAGCTTTAGGTTCTCTGCGTTTGACCATTACAGTATCTCCGCGACCAGTTTTTTAATTTCATCCTTTGCTTTCGGATTGTCCATTTCGACCACGCCTAAGCCGTCGCTCATCGCGTCGCGGTAGCATTTACGGTCATGAAGGATGGTCGTCAACAGCTTTATGATCGGGTAATCGTTTAGGCAAGTACGGGCGTCTGTTTCTTCATTGATGGCCGGATTGGTGGGAGCCATGGTGAAGAGGCCGAACACGGCTAAATTGGGATTGATGTCTTTAGCCTGGACGATGATCTCCTGCATTTTCGGCAGGGTGTCCAGGTCGGGTTGTGACGGCCTGAACGGCACTACCAGGACGTGTGCAGCGGTCATTCCGGTGCGCAGTTCGCGGCTATCCCGACCGGCGGCATCGACGATGACAAAGCCGTAACGTTTGTCTAAGTCGAGCAAAGTATCCCGGATATTTTCATATTTTTGCACGCAATGCACTTTGGCCAGCGCGGTGTTGGCGGCCCGATCCATCGCCCAGTTTGCAGAGGTGCATTGCCGGTCGGCATCGACCAGGACAACGTCATGTCCCTGGTTGGCCAGATCGGCGCAGATATTGACGGCGGTTGTCGATTTTCCGCAGCCGCCTTTTTGACTGCCTATTAGGATTATCATAGTGTCATTTAAGTATTAAAGTGGTACTAAAATTATACCTTAGTGGTTCGTTTTTAGTATTCTTTTTGTACCATTTAGGCATCTCTTTTAAACCGGTTAAGCCGTTCATGGTTCGACCAGCTCACCACGAACGGTTTAACCTCAGACTGTCTAACCCAATAGAATTCACACCCAATTGTCCAGAATGAGCGGGGCTTCGATGCGTTCGTAATGGCGGCTGTTGTTGGTGACCAGTACGGCTCCGGCAGATAGCGAGTGTGCGGCAATCATCATGTCTAATTCGCCGATGGGTTGCCCGGTGCTGACGAGTTGATGGTGGATTTGGGTGTACCAATCCGCCGCTTCGGTGTCCCACGGAAGAATACGCACAATTTTTAGGAACTGACGCACGGCCAAATGTAGGCGGTGGTCGCTTGGCAAGCGTTTTAACCCGTATTGCAATTCAGCTTGGGTCATGACCGAGATGCAGACCATTGACGGCACCAGTTCCGCCAGCTTGGCTTCTATTGCCGGCGATTTTCCTTTGATCAGGTAGCTGGCTATATCGGTATCCAGCATGTGCAGCATCACAAGCGACCTGTTTTGTCATGCGGACTTAATTCGTCATCAAAGAGGCCGCGATCTTGCGGCAATACGTTCATTGGGCGTTCGGCCATGAAATCGGCGGGAACGTCAATCACATGTAACAACTCGAAAAATTCGTTCCAGGTTTTGGCACCCGGTCGTTTCGACAGCACCACATCGCCGGTTGCATCGTCCCGCGACACATAGACTTCGTCACCGTCGAAACGAAACTCAACAGGAAGGCGGACGGCTTGGCTAGCCCCATTTTTAAAAAGTTTTGCAAGTCGGGTTTCTATCATCGTAGCGCTTCTGGCTTGGTAAAAAGTATAGACACAAGTATATATTATTTTAACAAAAACAAAACTTATCCGGGGGTTGTTTAGCTGCGGATGATCCGAATTTGACAAATTCTAGTCGGTGTAATTTTTGCGCTATTTAGGTATTAAAACGGTACTATATTTATGCCTTAATAGTGCCTATTTGGTGTATTTACGTACTGTTTTTATTCGGGTTTCTTGATGCGGGTTAAAAGGTTTTCGCGCTGCCTTTGCATGTTGGTTTTAACAACAGCGTGAGGTATCCATACTGTGGCCCGGTCGTCGGCTTCTTTCAACGCTAGTTCGATTTGTTCCCGGAACCACTTGTTAAACGTGTTGTGGTCGATAGTTTCGGTGCTCATATCAATATCTACGTAGCTCTTGATTAAGAAACGCTGATTATCATGCGTAATCGCAACTTATCGCAAGAATGTAGATTAAAGACCATCCTCATATCGACAACCTGTTAACCGCCTTTAGTGAATAGCGTAGCGGAAGCTAGCGGTTCAGTTCGCAGAAGTTGTAGATGAAGTGTTTTTATCAAAATAGTGGCGTAGCCTCCTTATTGGGCGATAGCCTTTTTAAAAAAAGGTGGCGTAGCCTCCTTTTCTGTTCTGAAAAATAAACTGTTTTTAGTTCCGCCACTTAACTGACTTATTCCCGACACTTAAATTTCAATCCTGGGAGGCCTCTGATCTATTACCGACACTTATTTTTTTGCCGGCGCCGGAATTTCCTGTTTTCCTGGTCGGTGTTTAAATCGCGTGAGATTTTTTACGGGAATTTGTCGGCTCGAGACCGATTTATTGCGGTGGATGTGGTGTTTTTCTGGGTGTTATCGGAGGATCGGCAATAGGTTACCCTACCGGTGCTTTGCCGGTGTGCTGAAATGCCCTTCGACAGGCTCAGGGCGAACGGGGTGGGGGAAACTACCGGCGTCTAACTGGTATCGGGGTTTAAAATCTTTCTCGCACCGGTGAAAAATGCCGATACCGGCGACATTTCCCCTTTACGCTGCGCTGTGTCCGCTGCCGGGTCTGTTGATGCTGGATTGCCGTTGTTTATGGCATTTAGGCCCATTTGTATGTTGGCCAGCTTTTTTCTGTCTTGTTTAAGATTTTTCTTTTTCCGTCTCTCTATCGCCCTTTGCTGTTCATGTCTCAGCCAATCATGAAAACCCAGAGCGGTAAAAAGATGTTTGCTGACGGTGCGTATTGCGGCAATGCCTTCGTAAATTATGTCGCTAATTTTTGTGCAAATGGGATGCACGGTTATGATTCCTGCTGCTTTAAGGTCATGTATTGCCCGTTCTGCCCGCCTTTCGCCTAGTCCTGATTTCTCGGCGAGAAACGACATAGTAAGACCGGCCATGCTGCCGTCTGCCTGGGGGATGCCAACGCGTAACGTCACGAGATCGGTGTAATGCAGGATGCAGCCAAGAATAGCAATACAGCCTTCGCGGCGTTCGCTGCGTTGTTGTCGGTCGGATTCGTTGGCCGCGTTCAATAACGGCAAGGTGCCGGGATCTTGGTAAAATTTCTGGATAGCGATGATAATCTTCCGCAAAATTTGCGGCCGGTTAGCATGATTTTCGGGAGGAACAAAATGACGCGGCGTTTCCGGACAGTGTCCACAATTATTTCCGCTGTTCTTATTTTTGTTTTCTGAATTTGTGGTATTATTATGCATTGTCTCCCCTGCTGCGAACAGGGTTGATAAAAGGAACAAGTCCCGGTGTCTCCCTGCTCGTAACAGGTTTGATAACGGGAACGAAGCCCGACTCCGCCAAGAGTTGGGCTTTTTTTTGTTCAACTTTTTATAAAAAACGCGATTGTAACTTAATTTTAGGTGTTAGAACGTATTTTTTGTCACAATCCGGTAACTTCTCAGGATTCGACAGAAGGGCCACCCATCATTTGCCAGCCGGTAATTTCCTTTTTTTGTCCGCTTCAGTCAGTAAATCAACTACAGAACATCCTAACGCGGCGGCAATGCCGCGCAGGGTGTCTATTTTGGCATTATCTTCGCCCTTTTCGATCCGGCTAATCATGGCCTGGGTCACGATGCCCGATTTTTCGGCCAGTTCTGCTTGAGTCCAGCGTTTGGCCTCGCGGCGCTGCTTGATGTTTGCAGCAATGCTCATGCTTGCTCTCTTTTCCTCAGCATGGCTTCAATCTTGGTGCGTTTGGTCTTGGCCAGCCCTTCATCCTTGAGCGCGGCCCGCAAGGTGGCGGCGTTGGCGGTTTCCAGATGATGTTTAAAATTAACATCCTCGCGGCTGGTATGACTGAGCCATTCCAGCGCCTCTTTGTCTACCGCTTCCGGTTCTGCCAAAGCCGGTGCCAAGCCTATTTTATCGACTAATGTTTTTAACATCTCGCGCATTTCCTGGCGGTCTGCCCTGATTGCGGTTATTTCGTTTGCAGTTGCCTGGGCGTGAGCGGCGGCGCTGGCTTCGATGTCTGCGATGCGGCGTTCGCTGGCTTCAAGTTCCGCCGTTTGTTTCGATACAACCGCCCGTAATGCGTTCGCGTCTGTTTCCGCCTGATGACGGGCCGATTGTTCGCCAGTCAGTAGGCTGGTGAGCTGCTCAACCCTGGCTTGCAGTTCCGCCCGTGCGGCTTCTGCGGTTTCGGCCCGGTGCGTGGCGTTCGCGGTCGCCAGGGTTTGTGCATTTAGCTCGGCTTGAAGTCGGGCGATTTCGGTTGCGCCGGCTGCCAGTTGTTGGGCTTTGTCGTCGGCATCGGCCAACGCACTATCGCGCTCTGTCTTAACCTGCTCCAGTTCTTCAGCGGTGGTTTGCAGTTCGGCCAGGGTGTCGTCTCGCTCGCTCTGAGCCTCGGCCACGCGGGCGTTAGTAGCCAGCGCTAACTGGTCGAGTTCCGATTTGGTCTCGGCAAGCGCCGCATCCCACAGCTGAGCTGCGGCCCCGTGCAACACGTCAATAATGGCGGTCGGTAACGGTGCCCGCTCAACCGGCTGGGCCACTTGCAAAACCTGGCTCTCTTTCCAGCGGCGCAACGCCTGGCTGATGGTCGTCATCGATCCGCCGCCAATGGCCGACCAGATCGCCCGGTTGGTGACTTTTTCACCGCTTGCCGCCAGTCGGTCGGCAACGTCAAAAATCATATCGTCTGTAACAACTCGTTCAATGCCCATAAACCCGCCTTTTTGTTATGATAACGTTATTAATGTTATGATAACGTTATCATAACAAAATTACAAGCTAAAGACGCGGACAAAATCGCCCGCGTCTACGTTACTTTAGATCACCCGGCCAACCGGGCCATTTCCACCCCCAACGACCAGATAGCGCGGTTAAGCCGGATATTCTCACTCACCCCGGTCACTTTACGCGTGGACATTCTGCCGCCGTTTCGGTTGATGCCGCGTACCCCGCCTTGAATCATGTTTTCCTGAACCCGGTTTAAGGTATGCCAAAGATCGTCGCCCCGGTCACTGGAACGGCGGGCGGCATTCAGCTTGTACGCTTCGATGGGTACGTTTTCATTGGGATCGTAACGAAGTTGCAGCGCGGCATTAGCAAAGGCGTTTTGTTGCCCTGGGCTTAATACGACACTTTGCATTAGCTCCTTTGCTGAATCGACCTGTTCGAATTCATCAACGATGTGATAAGCGCCCTCGATGACATTGGTTAAAACATCGCCGGAATGCCGGATACGAAAATCTTCGATCTCCGAACCGCAGATCAAGCCATTGTGACAAACGAAACGGAAGCAACCGGCCAACATTTGATAACTGCTGGTGCCATCATGGGAATTAACCAGGATGATTTCGTTGGCCGTATCACCGATTATTTGATTCTGATGGCGAAAGCGGATCATGTGCTTGGTAAATTCCGATTTACCCTCAATGCGTGAACGTGCCTGACAAGCCATAAACGGTTGGAAGCCTTCACCACGCAAACCATTAACAACTTCGCAAGTTGGAATATAAGCGTAGCGGGCGGAACGCGAATTGTGTGGCGCATCGGCGAAGACCGAAGGCGCAGCTTTAAAGATTTGCTCGTCTGACAGTGGGCTGTCAGATCGCACGAATCCGGAAATATTTTTGAAAGATGTGGCTAACTTTGCCATGATAGTGACTCCTACTAAGTAAGCCCTGCAAGGTGGACTAGACCGAAACAGGGCAAAGGTTAATTAAAGAACCGACCGAAACGGTGGGACAGACGGCCAGCGGATTTAAACCCGCTGGCTTTTTTGTCGTACTAATTATAACTTAACTCATAAAATAATACAATAACATACTGATATAAAACAATTAAGCTTAAATATTAAATCACGCAATTAACAGTGTAAACTTGGCAATTTCGTAAATAACAAAAACCAACCTTGAACTTGAGCCTCAGGGGGTTTGGGGGGCAGCGCCCACCATTTAAAAAAACCGCGAAGCACCTTTTATCTTTTCCGCCGAGTTGAGGGCATAGCCATAAGCCCGTTAAGAAAAACCAACCCGTCACCATCGCCTACCGATTCGGTTAGTCAGTCGATAAGTCCTGTCAAGACGCAGATTGCTTAGTGTTTGTTTGCGCATGAAGTGCGCTTACAAACACTTGGCAATTCTGTCTTTACGGGGCTTATCGACTGGCTTAGGGTGCGGGGTAGGCTATGGTGGTGGGCTGGTTTTTTAGGGTTTATGGCTATGCCCGGTTGAGTCGTTTGCTCTTTCGTGTACGCCAACGACATCCGGCCGCCTTAACCCTGTTACGGTAAATGAGGACGCTGGGCGTGAAAGATGAACTTTTGAACAGCACCCACTTACCCAGCGGCGATTTAAGGGCTTAAGGTGGGCGGGGGAGGTGGTGGACACAAAAGGATCGTGCGTACCGCACACCGCTTGAGGGCAGGAGCCCGAACCTTAAAACAGGGACGGTAACGACAAGGCTGAGAATATAACGCCGGGGTTTGGGGTGCGCCCCATTTAAAAAAACGCGCAGCACCTTACCTTTTACCTTTGTTTGAGTTGTAGGCGTAGCCGGAAACGAGTTCCGATAAATTCGGGGCCATGCAAAATAAGTGACATTTTGCATAATGTGAATTATGCGTAGTGGGGGCTGCACGCTTTTCGCGGCCCCCACTACGCATAATCCCCTACGTTATGTATATTGGCACGTTTTTGCTTGGCCCCGCTCCTTTGCTTGAGCTGTAGGCGCAGCCGGAAGCGAGTTCTCACTTCAGCGCGTAGCACAGCAGTCAAGCGGAAAAACATCAGTGACGCTGTTCCGCTGTTGTTTTTTCGCTTGGCATCGAAAAACTGCGTAGCCACCTTAGCGTAACAAAATCAGGTTGCGCTGCTTTATCAGCAGCCTGATTTTGTTACGCTCCAAACCACGCTTTTAAAGCTTTTCGGGCGGAAGGCAAGCCCTGATATTCACTGATCTAAAGTTGCGTGGTTGAATTGGTTCCGATAATGACAAGGCTATTTCATGCAGGGACATTGGGGTTGGTAAGGATTAATGTCCATTTTTTTGACTAATGGCATCAACAGGAGATCGAGCAGGAACAGCAGTCATAGAATTGATGCGCATGGCCAGCAATGCCGAATACAACAACAGAACGCCGGCATTCAAAACAACCGGATGAATTCCGAGACAGCTCTAATGCCAATCGAGTCCCGAGCTTCGGAGTAGAACAAGCCTGATCGATGCCAAGGAAGTCGAGGCGGCACTCACACGGACGTGTGTGCCGCGCAGCCAGGGATGGCTTGTTTGTCCTCTGGCCAGCAGCGGATTGAGCAAGTCGGTAGGGAGAGCTTAAATGCTTACACTGGTGTAAGCATTTAAGCCGACCGGACGATTTGCGGATTATGCGCACGGCTGTCTGAGTGTTAGGCTTCGGCGTGGTTCATAACTGAACAGTGCGACAGAAGCCGGGGCAACACTCACACGGACGTGTGTGTTGCGCAGCCAGGGATGGCTTGTTTGCCCTCTGCCACCAGCGGATTGAGCAAGTCGGGAAGGAGTGTTTAAAAGCAGACAGGGACGTTTGCTTTTAAGCCGACCGGACGATTTGCGGATTATGCGCTGGGGACTGTTGAATGTCGGCATTCAGCAATATCTGCTCAAAAACTGAACAATCTAACTAAACCCCACGGATTACGCCGGAATCAGCGATAATTTCAGTCCTTTTTAACAGCTTTATCCACAGATTTTGTGGATTTATTCGCCTTCAGCGGTTTGTCGCTCTTGATGAATCGACTCAGGCCGTTATTTTCCATCCAGGCATATAAAGTGGTCGGCGAACAGCCGACAATCCGGGCAATGCTGGTCTTATGCACGTCTTTTTTCAGTAGTTCGCAGATCTCATCTTTCCTTTTATCCAGCTTTTTTTCCGCGCTCACGCCGCCTTTGGGCCGACCCAGCGGCAACCCGGCGGCTTTGCGCTTGGCCAAAGCTTCGGTGGTTCTGGCGCTGATAAACTCGCGCTCTATTTCGGCGGCCAGACCCAGCACAACAGCGGTTATTTTCGAATTCAGGGAACCATCCATGACCATGTTGGATTTGGCGACATGGACGACAATCTCTTTACGGGCCGCTTCCTGGAGAATTTCGAGCACTTGCAAAGTCGAACGGGCCAGCCGGGATATTTCAGCGACCAATAACACGTCACCGGCTTTGGCTTGATCTAAAAGCTTGCCCAAGTCACGCTCACGCCAATTTTTTTTGCCGGTAACGGTGTCGTCAATAAAGGTCAACGGTTCCAGGTTGTTTTTCTGGGCATAGGCGATAACACCGTGGCGCTGGTTGTCCAAATCTTGTTTGTCCGTACTGACACGGATATAGGCATATGTTGACGCGGTCACAGTTTTTCTCCCTATTTTGTACTAGGATTCTATCCACTTTAAACGTCCGTTTAAAGTGGATAACATGATTTTTTGGCGCTTTCCCCTGTATTCCCCATACTTTGAATCAAAACGCGACGAAAACGTGACGTTTTTTGAGGTGATCACTATGCAGTTTTTGACGATAAAAAAACACCAACGGCCTCGCAAAGATGGCAAACCACATGCCCAAGCGTTCGTGATAACCAAGACCAGGAAATACGGTCAGGTCATCGAACAGAAAGGCATTTCGATAAAAAAACCGGTACTGATCACCGGCGCTCATGCCAGCGGCAAGAGTTATTGGCTGGATCGGCTCAGGAAGGATGCCGCGCGTATCTGGGCAACCAAAGCCGATACCGAACCCTTATACCTTGCCGCTGTCCGTCCCTTGTCCGCCTGGACGGATACCAAAGACTTAGCGATATGGTGGGCCGCCCGAGAAAATCCGGACGAAGATCGGCATTGGACTAAACTGAAAGCCTGGGAACGCCAAGATGCGCTATCCTTGTATCTGGCCGAAACAGGGGCAGTGCTATTTGTCGATGATGCCCATAACCTAAGCGGGCGTAAGCTAAAGATTACCCAAGATTGTGTACGGTCGGCTAAAGTTTGGGTAATGGCCGCCACCGATGAGGGCCGACTTTCGCCGGGTCTTCGAAAAGACGTATTGGCGGCGCAACCGCAAACCTACCGCTTGGATTCCGAGGTGGCCTATGACGCTACCTTCGCCATTATGTGGGTACTGATCGCCGCCTGCACCACGATGGGTTATTGGGAGTTGGCCATCGTGCTGGGCGGTTTAAAAATGTTCGCCGGAGGGAGCCGTGCCGCTAAACAAAATTAAAATTCTGCTGGTCTGGGTCTGTTTCTTTTACTCTGTAGAAGTAGCCAAAGCGCTAGACGCTCGGCCACCGTTGATCATCGATGAACCGGCACCGGTACCGGAACAGGCAAAACCGCCGCCCGACATCAAACCTTATGAAATACCGACCATGCGCGGCAACAAGCGCGATTTTCATCACACACCGCCCATCAAGCTTGCCCCGGTCATCGATGCCGATGCCGTGTTTAAAATGATCGTGAACTGTTTTCCGGAAAGACCGGATTGGGGCCTGGAAGTTAAAGCTGTTTCCGGTGCGCGCTATACCGACAATAGCGGGATCAGCACCTTCGATACCGCCGGGCTGTCCAAATACTACGCTGGCATTGTCGCGGAAATGCCGTTGTACAGCGCCGAAGAGCTGCATAAACAACGCACCCAGGAATACCAGCGCCGGGGCGAAATCGCGCAAAACGTGGCTAAATTGCTGAAAGGCTTGGCCGACCGGCAACGGGCGCTACGTATGGTCGGCATTAATGAAAGCGTCGAAGCGCGGAGCCAATACCGGGTTAGTGAAGGGTTGGCACCTGCTGAAGAACAAATCGCCAACTTAAAGGCGGTAGCCGACAAGGTCGGCGATTTGGACGAGGCCAATGCGGCGCTGGTTGCCGCCCGGCTGGCGCTGGTCGGCCAGTGCCGCGACGACATAGCGGAAAACGTCAACGACTACCTGAAGGAAATCACCCAGTGAAGTGGGTTAACCATATCGCCATTGCCGGTTCGGTAACCGCAGTCTGGCGACCGGAACTGGTACCGTTGGCCGTGCTCGGTTCTACAGCACCGGATTGGTTGGAGTGGCTTTACAAGATGACTGGACGGCATGTTAGACATCGCACCGTCACCCATTACCTTTCGGTTTGGTTGTTTGGCCTGCTGTTCGGGCTGTGGGTGTGGGATTGGCACCATGTCATCGCCGCATTCTGCGCCGGTGGCCTATCGCATGTGATTGCCGATGCGCTGACCATCCAGGGTGTGCCGCTGGGTTGGTGGAGCGACCGGCGCTTTCATTTGTTCGGTGGACGACTGCGCACCGGCCAGATGGGCGAGTATTGGGTAGCCGGGGCGTTCGTGCTGGCCTGCGTAGGATTTGCGGCAGTCACGCGCAACTTTGGCGCTTCCGAATACAGCCCGTTTTTCTGGGATTATGCCGATTATTATCACCAAGGGCTGATCGATGGCCATGAATGGAAAGAAAACCGGTTCCGGTGGTTATGAATTTTTAACTGTGTTAAGGTTGTATTAATTACAACCTTTTATAAAACCAAAATTATGACAAAAACGATTAACACAGGGATCAAACTCGATGAAACCCTACATACACGCCTTAAAGCCCTAAGCACTGTTAAGGAACGTAGCCCCCATTGGCTGATGAAAGCCGCCATTGAAGATTATGTGGCACGGGAAGAGGTTTACGAGCAAGAAAAACGCGAAGACCAGGAACGCTGGCAATGCTATAAGCTATCGGGTCAGGCTATCCCCAATGAAACGGTTAATAGCTGGCTGGAATCCTGGGGCAGTGACCGCGAATTACCATGCCCGAAGTAGTCTGGCTACCCGAAGCACTGGAAGACGTCCAGAGGCTACGCCTGTTCTTAGCAGATAAAAACCCAACTGCCGCCGCCCGTGCCGGTCGGGTTTTACAGGACGGCGCAAAGCTGCTCGCCAGTTTTCCGGAAGCGGGCTACCCCATGAATGACGGCACCGATCGCCGCGAGTTGTTTTTGCCCTTTGGCGCAAGTAGCTATGTACTGCGCTACATCATCGATGTTCAAGTGGTGGTGGTTCGGGTATGGCACGGGCGGGAAAACCGTAAAGAACATTAAAAGCTAAGGAGTCTAAAAATGAACCCTAACCACTATACTTACCAAGTGACTTGGTCGCCGGAGGATAACGAGCACATTGGCTTGTGTACGGAATTTCCCTCATTATCTTGGCTTGCTCCCACTCCGGAAGAAGCCTTAACCGGTATTCAGCAGCTAGTCCGCGAGGTCGTCACTAATATGCAAGATAATGGCGAAGCCATACCCACGCCCTTGGCCGAGAAAAATTACAGCGGGGAATTCAGGGTGCGCATCCCATCAATTGTGCATCGCGCGTTGACCATGCAAGCCGCGGAACAAGGTGTTAGCCTAAACAGGCTGGCAAGTGCAAAATTGGCTAGCTGAACAGGACAATAAGGGGTAAAAATGGCTATGATGAGCTCGCCGCACCCCGGCGAAACGATACGTGAATTATGCCTTGAGCCGTTAGGTTTAAGAGTAACCACTGCCTCCGAGCCTGATCTGCGGCTTGAGGAATTAAGGCGGGAAATTCAGAAAGGCATAGACAGCTGTCCGGAAACCCCACTGAATATTGAAGAAATCAAAGCGCGTGGCCGTAAAAGGCTTGCCGCGCAACAAGTGGTAAATTGAAAGCAAAACGTTTGAGACGGGGTTACAAACTCCCGTCCTGCTTGGGATGCTGTAATATTAAAACTAAGCCATGTAAAACATTTCGGACTGGGCAACATGCCCCGTCCGGCTTGTGAGGGTTACCGGGCTGGTGGTCGATATTTAAGGTGAGCTATGAACCACATTTACCTGGAACGGCACGACCCGGACAAAAACCTGCACCGGTTTTATCAAATGTTCGTTACACCCGGCATATTCGGCGATTGGTCGCTGGTTCGTGAATGGGGCAGGAGAGGATCGCCCGGAACCGTGCGTAAAGATTGGTTTGATAGCGAAGAAAAAGCCTGGCTAGCCGGAGAGAAGTTAAAGGCCATTAAGGAGAAAAAAGGTTATAGATCCATTTTGGCGGAATTGTAAAGGTACGCACAGCGTACCAGGCTACCAGGCTCCTAATACGCATGAAAACTTTTATAAACTATACTGTCAACTATTCTGTTTGTATGGTCTACCCTGCTTTTTAAAGCAGGTGAAAGGGGCTACTGGTCAACCGCTGGTAGATAAAAACATTTGTTAATTCTACTTTGTCAGATTATCTGGCCTATACAGATGATCAAACTTTGTGTATAATAAGCCATTGTTTTATATAGGTTAATAACGATAATGACGTGAAAATCCTGGAACCCTGCTTATTCGCGCCCTTCAAGGGCTTC
>SXGT01844218.1_pt1 | contig 12960 bp, 12 predicted proteins | sample 3176221 | NCBI WGS metagenome assembly SXGT01 (sample SAMN11356862, study PRJNA531348) | freshwater metagenome | isolation source: freshwater sample F1-120 | place: China: Fuxian Lake, Yuxi | collected 2017-12-25
ACACCTTGCTGCGCGCAGAAGTCCACTTGAGTGCTACCTGATTGCTGTTGTCCGAGAATCTTCGGAGTCGACGCCCAGCGCACCTGATCGCGAGCCCAGAACATCCCGAACGCGTCGATAAGTCCGGTATCTGGCGTGTCCTCGCTGAGGTCTTCCGCAACGACTTCCTGAGGGATGGTTCCGGCGCCCTTTAGAGCGAAGTATCCGCGGCTGACCTTCTGAAACGGTGACGAGGCCCCCTCGCTCCGGATCGACACCCCGATGACAGAATGTACGGTGTCGGCGGGAGTCGCGCCGACCGCCGTCCTCAATTGCCTTTGAGTGATCTCGTTGGCAATCTCGACGTAATGCACAGGATCGAGATGAGATTCTAGAACCTTGACAATGGCATCGCGCCAACTGAGGTCAGGCATGGATGCTACCTCGAATTCACACAACTTTTACACGATCCAACTCCCAAGTGCTGTGGTACCCAACGATCGACGCGAATCCATGACGGAGCGTTCGGCTATCGTGAATGGTTCCTAGGGAGACATATGAAGATCGCGGTCATCGATGACTACCAGGGCGTGTTCAGCACACTGAGCAACTTCCACCGGCTTAGCGAGCACGAGGTGGTGACGTTCAGCGATCCCGAGCGGGACATGGAGCGCCTCGCTGAGCGGCTGCGGGAGTTCGACGCGGTCGTCCTGACGCAGGAGCGGACGCGGTTCCGGCGGGCGCTGATCGAACGGCTGCCGGACCTCAAACTCATCAGCATGACCGGCGGGACAGCGGCCATCGACCTCGATGCGTGTACGGAGCGTGGGATCGTCGTGTCGGCGGGCGGTGGTCGAGGGAGTCCGAACGAGACGGCCGAACTGACGTGGGGGCTGATCCTCGCTTCGTTGCGGCATCTGCCGTTCGAGGTCGGACAGTTGAAGCGGGGGGCGTGGCAGACCACCCTCGGGACCTCGCTCGGCGGGCGGACGCTCGGCATCTACGCGCTGGGAAAGATCGGGAGTGTCGTCGCGACCGTCGGCAAGGCGTTCGGGATGGACGTCCTCTGCTGGGGGCGCGAGGGCTCCATAGGGCGCGCCCGCGAGGCCGGCTACGAAGTCGCATCGAGCCGCCAGGCGTTCTTCGCGGCAGCGGATGTCCTCTCCGTCCACATGCCACTGAACGCCGAGACGCGAGGGCTGATCACAGCGGACGACCTCGGACGGATGAAGCCCACCGCGCTCATCGTCAACACGAGCCGGGCGCCGATCATCGCCGAGGGGGCGTTGGTCGAGGTGCTGCGCCGGGGGCGTCCGGGCTTCGCGGCGGTCGATGTGTATGAGGACGAGCCGGTGCTCGGTGCTGACCACCCGCTGCTGCAGATGGAGAACGTGATCGGCACGCCCCACCTCGGGTACGTGACGCGCGACCGTTACGAGAGCATGTACGGCGCGACGATCGAGCACATCCTCGCGTTCGCGGATGGTCGCCCGATCCTCGTGGCGAACCCGGCGGTGCTCACGAAGGGCTAGCGGCCTGACTCGCGTGCCTCGATTGTCACTGTACGTCTATTGTGCGTACACTGATCCCGAACCTCGGAGCGCCATCGATGCCTACCACCCCTCGGTCGAACGCCTCCCGGAAACCGCAACGCGCGGCGGCTGAGGCTGCGCCCTCGCGCGAGGGGCGCGAGGAGCGGATCTACATCCGCGCGACCGCGAGCCAGCGCCAGGCCCTCGAACAGGCGGCGGAGGCCACCGGGAAGACCCTCACGGCGTTCGTCCTCGACGCCGCGTGCATCGAGGCGGAGCGGGCGCTAATCGAACGGCGGCTGTTCCAGCTAGACGAGGCGCAGTGGAACCGGTTCACGACGGTCCTCGAACGGCCCGTGGCGAAGAAGCCGCGGCTGCGCCGCCTGCTCACGACACCGGGCATCCTCTACTAGCCGATGGTGCCCGTCGCCCCGCTCTCCCCGGTCGAGCCCCTGACCTCGGCCCACGACACCTCGCAGTTCGACTGCGGCGAGGACCAACTGACGCGCTGGCTGACCGACCACGCGCTCACGAGCCAGCTCAGCGACGGCGTCCGCGTGTGGGTCGTCCATCGCGCGGGGCGCGTCGTTGGTTACTACGCCCTCACCTCGGCCGCCGTGATCAAGGCGGAGGCGCCACCCCGCACGGGTCGAGGGCTCGGCAACTATCCGATCCCTGTCATCCTGCTCGCCCGCCTCGCCGTCGACCGGTCAGAGCAGGGCACGGGGCTGGGCAAGGCGCTCTTCAAGGACGCGCTGAAAAAGGCCGCCGCCGCCGCGGAAATCGTCGGCTCCCGCGCCCTCCTCTTCCATGCGATCGACGAGCGCGCCCGCGCGTTCTACCAGCAGTTCGACGTGGAGGAATCGCCGACCGACCCGCTCCACCTCTTCCTCCTGATGAAGGACATCCGCGCGATCCTGCGTCCCTGATCGAAACCGCCTCAAGCACATTCCAGACAGGGGCGAGGTGCCGGCGCACTAGAATCGACGGGCGGAATGGAGTGCCTCATGCCAGTCAGCGTGCGCTACATCGTCTCTGACGTGGACGCCGCGATCCCGTTCTACACCGACCTGCTCGGCTTCACTGTCGAAATGCATCCCGCGCCCGGCTTCGCCGCGCTCTCACCCGGAGAGTTGCGACTGCTCCTCAACCGGCCTGGAGCGGGCGATGCCGGGCGGGGCGGCGCCGCAGCCAGGCGGCTGGAACCGCATCCAGATCGAAGTCGACGACCTTGAAGCGACGGTCACGCGGATGCGCGCCCCGGGAGCCTCATTCCGCAACGAGATCGTGACGGGCAACGGAGGCAAGCAGATCCTGGTCGAGGATCCGGCGGGAAACCCGATAGAACTCTTCCAGCCGTTCTCGTCCTGAAGCGCTGAACGCCCACCCGCGCGGCTCGCTCCCCCCTCCCAACCCCCCGCGCTACACTCGACTCCCCAACCCACCGAGGCCTGACGGCCCACCAGAAGGCGGCGTCCGTGATTCGTGACGAGGTCGTGGCGCTCGTCGAGCAGGCCCTCGCGGCGGCGCAGGCGGCGGGCGCGCTGCCCGAATTCGCCGCCCCCGCGGTCACCGCCGAGCACCCCGCGCGCCCCGAACACGGCGACTTCTCCAGCAACGTCGCCCTCCGCATCCAGGGGATGGCGCGCATGAAGGCGATCGAGGTCGCCGAGGCGCTCCGCCAGCACGTCCCCGCCCACCCGGCGATCGAGAAGGTCACCGTTGCGCCGCCGGGCTTCGTCAACTTCTACCTCGCGCCCGCCTGGGCCGCCGCGCAGGCTGACGCCATCGCGAGCGCCGGGCAGGCGTACCCCGCGCTCGACCTCGGCGGCGGGCGCACCGCGCAGAGCGAGTACGTCAGCGCCAACCCGACCGGCCCGATCCACGTCGGCAACGGGCGCGGCGCGGCGATCGGCTCCACGCTCGCGAACGTGATGACGGCCGCGGGCTACCGGGTGCAGCAGGAGTACTACATCAACGACGCTGGCACGCAGGTCGGCATCTTCGGCCGCACCCTCTACGCGCGCTACGAGCAGTTGCACGGCCGCGAGGCCTCGGTCCCGGAGAACGGCTACCCCGGCCAGTACATGGTCGACGTCGCGCAGACGATCAAGGACCGCTTCGGCGACCAGTACCTCCGCCCCCCCGGCGAGGACGCCGGCCCGGAGATCGGCCGTCTCGGCATCGACATCATGATCGAGGGGATCCGCGCCGACCTCGCGCTGATGGGCGCGGAGTACGACCAGTGGTACTCTGAGCGATCGTTGATGGCGCACGGCGGGCCGTACGACATGGTGATGGCGATCCTGAAGAACCAGGGCCAGGTCGTCGAGCGCGACGGCGCGACGTGGTTCACCTCGTCCGACCTCGGCGAGAGCAAGGACAACGTGCTGATCCGCTCGGACGGCGCGCCCACCTACTACGCCACCGACATCGCCTACCACTACGACAAGTTCATCACCCGGAAGTTCGACCGCGTCATCGACATCTGGGGCGCCGACCACCAGGGCCACGTCAGCCGCGTGAAGGTGGGCGTGCAGGCGGTCGGCGGCGACCCGGAGGCCCTCGACGTGCTGCTCTACCAGCTGGTCACGCTCCGCCGCGGCGAGCAGGTCGTGCCGCTCTCCAAGCGCGCGGGCGAGATCGTCACCCTCCGCGACGTCATCGAAGAGGTCGGCGTCGACGCGACGCGCTTCTTCTTCCTGCTCACCGGCGCCAACCAGACGATGGACTTCGACCTAGACCTCGCAAAGAAGCAGAGCGACGAGAACCCCGTCTACTACGTGCAGTACGCCCACGCCCGCATCGCCTCCGTGATCACGAAGGGCGCGGCCGAGGGCCACACCTCGGCGGGCGCGGACACCGCGCTCCTCACGCACGAGGCGGAGCAGACGCTGCTACGCAAACTGCTGCTGCTGCCCGAGGTCATCGAGAAGGTCGTGCTCGAACTCGCCCCGCACCACCTCACGCACTACGCGCAGGGGCTGGCGGGGGCGTTCCACCCGTTCTACACCCAGTGCCGCGTCATCCAGGCCGACCAGCCGGACCTGACGAAAGCGCGCCTCCGCCTGCTGGAAGCGACGCAGACCGTCCTCGCGCGTACGCTTGGCCTCATGGGGATCTCAGCGCCGGAGCAGATGTAGCCCGCTACGGCGTCTCAAGTCCCCGCGCGAGCCCGCCCGTCGTCACGATGATCTCCACGATCCGCACGCCGAGGTCGACCAGGCCGCGGTCGATCTGCGTCCGCTCCGGCGTCGACCGCGGCAACCCGTCGAGGGCGTTGTCCAGCACCATCCCCACCCGGTTCGACAGCGCGCTCCCGGCGTCCCCGCTCGGCGCTTCCGCCGTCACCCACGTCGGTGCATCGACGTCCCCGAACAGCGCGATCCGCGCGTGGCGCAACTCCCCCTGCACGGAGACGGGGAACACGAAGTACAGCGTCGACGACGGTATCCCGTCATCGACCTCGTGCAGCAGCACGCCCGTCACGCCGTGCCCCAGCGGCACCGTCTGTCGGCCCTCCAGTTTCCGGTGGTGGAAGTCAATGCACTGCTCGATGGTGTAGCGGTCGAGGCTCGACTTACTCTCCGCGATGATCGTCTGCGCGAGCACGAACGGCTGGCCCGCCGCCTCGCCGGGGTCGGTCCTCGTGTAGGTGAAGACGTCGCCGCGCGACTGCTGGCCGAAGAGGTCGGTCCAACCGATCTCCGTGACGTGCGCGAGGTCCCAGCCCTCGACGGTGGGGATGATGTTCTTCGCCGAGTCGATCGCCACCTCCGGCGCGCCGTCGCCGAGGCCGATGAAGTCGTACTGCTGCGCCCCCGCGACCCCGACGCCGATCACGACGGCCATCACCGTCGCGACCACCCAGAGCGCGCGCAGGATGCGACCGCCGCCCTCGGTCGGCGCCCACGCGAGGTGCCTGCCCGCCGCCTCCGGCGCGAACCGCAGCCCGAACGGCTTCAGCAGGAGCAGCATCACGCCCAGCGTGAACAGGAACAGCACGACACCCAGCACCGGGTGCAACACGTTCACCGCGAAGTCGACGTCCTGTGTCGCCGCGAGCAGGAGCGCGACAACGCGGAGGCCGGTCGCGATGAACCCCAGGGCCACCGCGAGCGCCACCCAGCGGATGCGCGACATCGGCCGCCCGCGCGAGAGCAGCATGATCGCCGTCCCGCCCAGCAGCAGCCCGCCCATCGTCGAGGTGCCCGAGCACAGCTGGCCGACGACCAGCGTGACCTGCTCCTCGGCGGGCAGGTCAGACCTCGTGAATGCCGTGCCGGCGACCTCGTACGGCAGGGCGAGGAACGACGAGAGGCGCGCGGCGAGCCACGTCGTCGCGTCGACGAGCGGCTGGGTCGCGCTCACCTGCACGCGCACTATCGGGTACGGCCAGACGAGGAAGAGGAACGCCCACGCCGGCCACGTCCGCAGCACCTGCTGGTAGCCGAGGAAGAGCACCGCGCACGCCAGCACCCAGATCGGGAACGCCAGCAGGTCGACGCGGTTCAGCCAGTAGTACCAGGACAGCTGCGACGGCACGACGTAGAGGATGAAGACCGCCGCCGTCGCCAGCGGCGCGGAGAAGAACCCATCGAGCAGCAGGTCGCGCTTCGCCGGCGGCGAGGACATGTGCGCGCGCTGCCAGAACATGAACGCGCACACCACCGGCACGAATGGCACGAACCCGAGAGCGTTGTCCGCGAGCAGGAACTGCCGCATCGCCGCCAGGCTCTGCGCGAACGGCGCGACCCCCACCAGGACGAGGGCAATCAGCCGCTAGTGGCGGCGCAGCGCGGCGAACGGCTGGGGACGGACGGCGGCGGCGGTGGTCATCGCTGCCCAGCGTAGCCCGAAGGCCACTGGTTAGCGGTCGCGGCCATCCTCGACGGGGGTCTCGGCGCGCAGGACGGAGCGGCGGCGCTGGACGAAGTAGAAGCCGGCGGCTCCGGCCATCGTGGCGGCAGGGAGGATGGCGCTGTACGGCACCTCGGGCACCTCACAGCCCTTCTTCTTCTTCCCCGTGCACTCATCAGCGGATGCGACACCCAGCGCCGTGCTAAACAGCGCGACGGCCAGCAGGGTGGCGTGGACAGCCTTCTGAGCGCTCATCGCATCCTCATCGGGCGGCTCCGGTGGCCGGAGCGTCTCTGCCCCCTCGAACCTTCCGAATGTATCATCGGCACTTACCGCAAGGGGGGCAGGACACTCCCCCGACGCGTGGAAGATCGGTAAAGCGTCCCACTGAGATTCGCGGGAAGAGCATCCATGGCCGCCACCCCGGACACCCGCAAGCGCATCCTCACCGGCGTGCGCCCCACCGGCGCCCTCCACCTGGGCCACTACGTCGGCGCGCTGGAGAACTGGATCCGCCTCCAGCGCGAGTACGAGTGCTTCTTCCTCATCGCCGACTACCAGGTCTCCGACTACGCCGACGACTTCCAGCGCGTCCGCGACTCGGTCTTCGAGGTCGCCCTCGACTGGCTCGCGGTCGGCCTCGACCCCGAGGGCAGCCACTTCCTGATCGAGAGCGGCGTCCCCGAGCACGCCGAACTCACCCAGTGGCTCTCCTGGTGGGTGCCCCTCGGCATGCTGGAGCGCAACCCGACGCTGAAGGCGGAGATGGCCGACCTCGAGCTGCGCCACTCGGTGCCCGTCGCGTTCTTCAACTACCCGATGATGCAGGTGGCGAACATCCTCATGCCGAAGGCGCACCTCGTGCCCGTAGGCGAGGACCAGCTGCCGCACATCGAGCTGACCCGCGAGGTCGCGCGACGCTTCAACCGCCTGTTCGAGCGCGACGTCTTCCCGGAACCGGAGCCGCTCATCGGCCGCATCCCGCGCCTCGTCGGTACGGACGGCGACGCCAAGATGAGCAAGTCGAAGAACAACGCGATCTTCCTCGGCGACGACGCCAAGACCGTCATGCTGAAGGTGCGCGGCATGTACACCGACCCCACGCGCCTGCGCGCGACCGACCCCGGCCACGTCGAGGGCAACCCCGTCTTCATGTACCACGACGCCTTCAACCCCAACGTGGACGAGGTCAACGACCTCAAGGAACGCTACGTCCTCGGCAAGGTGGGCGATGTCGAGGTAAAGACGAAACTCGCCGCCGCCCTCAACACGTTCCTCACGCCGATCCGGGAGCGCCGCGCCTACTACGAGGCCCGGCCCGATCTCGTGCGCGAGGCCCTGCGCACGGGCACCGCCCACGCCCGCGGCGTCGCCCAGACCACCATGGCCGAGGTCCGCGACGCGATGCGCATCAACTACCTCGGTTAGCGCCGGCCCCGCACAACGAGACCCATACAACGACCGAGGCCGCCCGTGCGGGGCGGCCTCGACGTATCTCAGACCACGTATCTCAGACTCGGAGAGGGCTACCGCCGGTCGGCCGGAATGAAGTCTCGGTGCGGCGCGCCGGTATAGATCTGCGTGGGGCGGAAGATCCGGTTGCCGGAGTCCCACTGCTCTCGGATGTTCGCCGTCCAACCCGCCGTGCGGGAAGCGCCGAAGACCGGCGTGAAGAAGTCGATCGGGATGCCGATCGCCTCGAACACACAACCGGAGAACAGGTCCACGTTCGGGAAGAGCCCGCGGTCGCCCAAGCGGGCCGTCGCGATCTTCTCCACCATCAACGCGATCTGGTAGTGGTCGGACTCGGGCGTCCCCGGCTTGATCACCTCGGCCGCCAGCGTCTGGATCACCTTCGAGCGCGGGTCCTTCACGTGGTACACGCGGTGCCCGAAGCCAGGAATCTTGTACTTGTCTTCCAGCAGTCGCTGGATCTTCGGCTCAGCCCCCGCGGGGTCGCCGATCTCCATGAACAGCCGCAGCGAGTGCTCGTTCGCCCCGCCGTGCGCCGGCCCCGAGAGCGCGCCGAGGGCGGCCGAGACGACCGCCTCCGGCTCCGCCTTCGTGGAGGTCACCACCCGCGAGGTGAACGTCGACGCGTTGCCGGCGGAGTGGTCCGCCTGCAGGATCAGCAGCGCGTCCATCACGCGGACGTGCGCGGCGCTCGGCTCGTTCCCCGTGAGCATCCGCAGCATCATGTGCGCGTGCGACTCGCCGGGGCGCGGGCCATCATACGGCCGGCCGGCGACCGCCTGCGCGATCACGCCGACGAGGTGCCCGACCTTCGCCGTGAGCGACAGGCCGCGCTCCGTCACCGTCGCGACCTTGCGCTCGAAGTCGTTATCCATCGGGCCGAGGATCGCCACAGCCGCCTGGAGCGCGAACATCGGGTGCGTGAGCTTGGACGCGCTGCGGGCGAACTCAATCTGGCCGGGAGTGAGGCCGCGTTCCGCCTCCAAGTGGCGCTTCATCTCAGCGATGCGCGCCGGCTTCGGCAGTTCGCCGTCGTAGATGAGGGCGACGATCTCCTCAAAGGTGCCCTGGGCGCTGGTGAGGTCTTCGATGGAGTAGCCGCGGTAGGTCAGGCGGCCTGCCTGCCCCTCGACCAGTGAGAGGGCGGATTCCGCGATCGGCACGCCCTCCAGGCCGGGGCTGTAGGCCGGTGTGTCCGTCGTCATCGCTGCGCTTCCCTCCCCTCCCGCGAGTCAGGCTTTCCCTTTCTCGCAGGCTGCCGGGTCATCAGGTTGGGCGCTCCTCCGGCAGGCGTTCCCCGCCCGCTGGGCGAGGGTGCCGGGGGCCGAACCTGAGGGAGCATAGCACCCGAAGGGAATGGAACTGTATCCGGAGTGTTACCAACGTCTTGCCGCCGGAGAATCTTCCCGGCGGAGCGTCGCCTACATCTCGCCGGCGTGCTCCAAGACAAACCGCGTCACCAGCGACCGTACCTCGTCCGCGTGCTCCAGAAGCCCGTGCCCGGAGCCATCGAGGATCACCAGGCGCTTGGGGTCGCGTGCGCGCTCGTAGATGTCTCGCGAGGCTTGCTGGTCGAGGACCTCGTCCTTCGACCCGTGGATCAACAGCAGCGGCTTCGCCAGCCGCTCCACTTCGAACGTCCCGAACCGCTGTGAAGAGAGCCCGCACACCGCCGCGATCAGCGGCGCGAGCTCGCCCACCTTCACGGCGACCGCCCCGCCGAACGAATGGCCGACGATCACCACGCGCTCGGCGCCGATCCCCTTCAGGAACGAGCAGCTCGCGAGCCCGTCCATGACGCACTCCTCGAACTCTCCCGCGTGCCGGTACTCCAGCCGCAGCGTGGAGACGCCGGCGAGCGCCAGCTCCCCGGCGAGCGTCACGTACATCTCGTTTGCCGGCCCGCGCGTCCCGCCGCCCGCGCCGCCGATGAACACCGCGACGCCGGTCTTCCCCTCCACCGGGGTGAAGTGCGCGGCAATCGTCCCGCGCGTCGTCTCGATCTCCAGGTCGATCTCGCCGGGGTCCTCCCCCTGCCGCGCCCGCACGCCCCTGATCGAGAGAGTCAGCTCTTCGTCCGGGTCATGACCGCCCAGGTCACGCGGTCCGTCGTCGCCGGGTCCGTCCGGCCCGCCGCCGAAGTTGTCGTCGTGCCCGTCGGAGCCATTCGCTCCGTTGGCATCGCGTCGAGGGAGGCCGAAGGGGGATCGAGGGTTGGTCATGGCGCGGGAGTTTACGCCTCCGGCAGCGCCGGCGGGCGCCGCAGGTGCCAGTCCGTCACCGTGCCGTAGGCGTGGGCGGCCTGGAGCAGCGTGGACTCCTCGAAGTGCCGCCCCACGAGCTGGAGGCCCACCGGCAATCCCTCGGAGAACCCGCAAGGGATCGAGATGCCGGGCAGCCCCGCGATGTTCGCCGGGATCGTGTACAGGTCGTTCAGGTACATCGCGAATGGGTCGTCCATCTTCTCGCCGATGCGGAACGCCACGCCCGGACTCGTCGGCGTGAGGATGAGGTCGACGTCCGCGAAGGCGGAGGCGTACTCCCGCTGGATCAGCGTGCGCACCTTCTGCGCCTTCAGGTAGTACGCGTCGTAGTACCCCGCCGAGAGCGCGTACGTGCCGAGCATGATCCGGCGCTTCACTTCCGCGCCGAACCCCCGGCCGCGGCTCTCCGCCATCGCCTCTTCCGCGTTCCGCCCGTCCGGATGTGAGAAGCCGTACTTCACCCCGTCGTACCGGGCGAGGTTCGCCGACGCCTCCGAAGGCGCGATGATGTAGTAGACCGGCAGCGCCGCCCGCGCGGCAGGCAGTTCGATCCCGCGCGTAACCTTTGCGCCCTGCGCCGCGAACGTCGCAATCGCCTGCTCGACCGCCTCGCGCACTCCGGGATCGACGCCCTGCTCCATCAGCGAGTCCGGCACGCCGATGCGCAGCCCCTCGAACCCGCGCGCGAACCGCTCGGTGTAGTCCGGCGCCGGGACCGGTGCGGTCGTGGAGTCGTGCGCGTCGACCCCCGCGATGACGTTCAGCAAGCGCGCGACATCCTCGGCGTCCCGACCGAACGGCCCGACCTGGTCGAGCGAAGAGGCGAACGCCACCACGCCGAAGCGTGAGACGCGCCCGTACGTCGTCTTCAGCCCCAGGATCCCGCAGAGCGCCGCCGGTTGCCGGATCGACCCGCCCGTGTCCGTGCCCAGCGAGACCGGCACGCCGCGCGAGGCCACCGTCGCGGCCGAACCGCCCGAAGAGCCGCCCGGCACCCGTGTCAGATCCCACGGGTTCTTCGTCGGCCCGAAGTACGAGTGCTCCGTGGACGACCCCATCGCAAACTCGTCCAGGTTCGTCTTGCCGATGGTCACTCCGCCCGCCGCGTTCAGCCGCTCCACCACGGTGCAGTCGATGACGGGGATGAACCCCTCCAGCATGTGCGAGGCGGCGGTGGTCTGGACACCCTTCGTGGAGAGCAAATCTTTGACCCCGACGGGGATGCCCGTGAGCGGCCCGGCATCGCCCGCCTTCAGCCGCTCGTCCGCCGCGTCCGCCTGCCTCAGCGCCAGTTCGTCCGTGACCGTGATGTAGGCGTTCAGCGACGGCTCCTGCGCCCGGACGCGCGCCAGCGTCGCCTCCGCCAGGGCGCGCGCGCTGTACTCCCCGGCGCGCAGCCGCCGGGCGTGCTCGTGGGCCGTGGCGTCCAGGTCGATCGAGGGCATCAGCGTCTAATCCAGCACGGCGCGGACGCGGATGTAGCCATCCTCCGTGCGTGGTGCGTTCCGCAGCACCTCGGCCCGTGGCAGGGATGGCTGCACTTCGTCCGGACGCTGCACCGAGTGCAGGTCCAGCGCCTGTGCCGTCGGCGGAACATTTGCGGTGTCGAACTCGTTGAGCACCTGGAAGTGCTCCAGGATCCCGGAAAGTTGCGCCCGAAGCCGCTCCACCTCCTCCGGAGAGATGGCGACGCGGGCCAGGGTGGCAATGTGACGGACTTCCTCGGCAGTGAGTGCCATCAAACCTCCACCCGGCATGCCCGAGGGCGGATGCTGCGCGTCCGATCTGGGGTCAAGGTTACGGTGCATGCGTATTCTAGAAGCCGCTCCCCCCACCGGGCCAGCGCACCTACGATCGAGGCCGTCACAGGACGCCTCGCACGCCCTGCTGCCACTGTGGAGGCCGCGCGCATGACTGGATCCGCCGACCCGCCGCGCTTCGACCCGCGCGGCCTGGGCGTCGAGGAACCCGAGGCGGCCCGCCTCGGGAATCCGAGTTATGTCTGGCGATCCGGGCAGGAGCGGCGCCTCGCCCTCATCGAGCGGTACGTCCCCCTCTCCGGCAAGCGCGTCCTCGACCTCGGCTGCGGGGTGGGAGAATACGTCCGCGCCTTTGCGCGCCGCGGCGCGCGCGTCCTCGGCAGCGATGTCGCCGCCGCCCGACTGGTGGAGGCGCGCCAGCGCGTGGCCGCCACGCAGACCGAGGGCGTGCAGGGGTTCCTCGCCGCCGCCGGGGAGGCCCTCCCCTTCCGCGACGCCAGTCTGGACGTCATCATCCTGAACGAGGTCATCGAGCATGTGACGGACGACCGCGCGACGCTGCGCGAAATCGCGCGCGTGTTGACGCCGGGCGGCACCTGCATCCTCTATGCCCCCAACCGGCTCTACCCATTCGAGACGCATGGCATCTACTGGCGGGGCCGCTACATCTTCGGCAACATCCCGTTCGTGAACTGGCTGCCGGACGCCGCCCGCAACCGCCTGGTGCCCCACGCGCGCGCCTACCGCCACAACGACTGGCGTCGCCTGATCGCCGGCTCCTCCCTCCGCCTCGTCGACCAGACCTACGTCTACCCCGGCTTCGACAACATCGAGGCTCGCAACGCCACGCTCGGCCGCCTCGTGCGTGACATCTGCTACTGGGCGGAAGGCACGCCGCTCCGCCGCTTCGGCCTCTCTCACCTCGTGGTCCTCCGCCGTGACGGCGCACCCGAGGCGGTCGTGGCCCTCACCGGCGCCACAGACGGCGAGGTCACCGAAATCCTGTCGGGGCTCACGGAGGGCGACGAGGTTATCACCGGGCCGGCGCGGCCGAACAGGGCACGCGGCGGCTTTTCTGGCGGGCGACTCCAG
>SXGT01303945.1_pt1 | contig 12958 bp, 13 predicted proteins | sample 3176221 | NCBI WGS metagenome assembly SXGT01 (sample SAMN11356862, study PRJNA531348) | freshwater metagenome | isolation source: freshwater sample F1-120 | place: China: Fuxian Lake, Yuxi | collected 2017-12-25
AGATCCATCGAGTCCATGACGCGTTCGTTCACGTCCTGGTTGTCACGGAACGCGCCTGACTGCCACAACATGGCGTCGACGAGCGTTGTTTTGCCGTGATCGACGTGGGCGACGATCGCGACGTTTCGGAGGTCATCACGAGTCGCCATAGGAGCGGATAACGCTACCGGCGGAGGTCGACGACGCTCCGATCGCACGGTTTCGCGGCATTGCTCGCAGCGTTGCTCACGCTGTGGCTCACGCAGCGACGATCGGACCGTCGCGTTATGCAGGCGGCGCAAGGCCAAAGTGGGCCGCAAGCATCTGCGTACAGGGATTGTTCGTCTCCATCGGACCGAACTCGTCGGGATTCGCCCCGTGGGCAATGTTGCTCTGCACGACGCGCATCATGATTCCCGCGAAGAACACCATCGTGAGGACCGTGTACCACTCGAGGTGTTCCGCCGGGCGACCCATGCGGGCTTCCCAGCGCGCGATCGAATCGGCTCGAGATGCGAAACCCTTCAGTCGCGGCAAGCCGATACCGGAGCTGAAATGTTCGTCGAACCAGAGGAACCACGCCAGATCGAACTCGGGGTTGCCGATGCGCGCCATTTCCCAGTCGAGAACCGCGCGGACTCGACCGCTGGTATCGAACATGAGGTTGCCCAGACGCGCGTCGCCCCAAGAGAACGTCGCGAGATGGTCGTCGTCGGGTTGGTTGACTTCAAGCCATCGCCACGCGTGTTCCACGCTCGCGACAGGTTTTCGCGCGGCCCACGCGTGGTAGTCGCGCTGCCAGCGCATGAGTTGTTCACCGGGCCCCGCGCCCAACTCGCGACGGTCGAGTTGTTCGAGTCCTGCGCCGCGCCAATCGAACTGCGCGATGTCGACGAGCGAGTCGATGCCAGCGAGCCACGCCGTCGCTTGCACGTCGAGCGGCGCGTCGTGCAGGAATCCACCCATCGTGTAGGGAGGATTGTCGGTTGGCACGAATCCGTCGAGCCGCTCCATCGCGAAGAACGGCGCACCAAGCAACGACGCATCACCTTCGAACCAGAACGTACGCGGCACCGGCACCGATGAGCCCTGGAGTGCGGTGAGAATCTGATGTTGTACTTCGATCTCGTAGGTGCGAAATACGGCCTCGCCGAGTGGGGCCGCGCGCACGACAAAGCCCTGGCGATGCGCAGCGCCATCTGCGGTCCAGGTTGCATCGAAGATGATCGTGTCGGAGCTGAATCCGCTCGCCTCGGATGCCCCAGCGACATGGATCTCGACGTCGCCGGCGCGGTCCAAGTGTTCTCCCAGCCAATCGGAGAGCACGCGCTTGGCCGCCTCCGGATCACGTTTCTGAATGATGGCCATACGACCTCCCTACCCCGCCGCCGCGGCGATCGCCGCGCGCGAGTCGTCGCTCGTCACTGTTCGTCGGGATGAACTGGAAATGGCAACGACGCTGCGTCGACGCCGTCGTCGCGTTCGACCCGACAACTGTTCAGAGCCATCGCAACAAGGTGATACTGCCCGACCGTAAAGACGAGATCGAGCAACTGTTCGTCGTCGAGGTGCTCGACGAGCAGGCTCCATGTCGCGTCAGCAATACACGAATGCGTGTGCAGTTCGTCGGCGGCCTGCAAGAGCGCTCGTTCAGGATCTGCCCACGAGGGCGCGTTCGGGCCGTCGGCGATCGCCCGCACCTCGTCGTCGGTGATCCCGACCGCACGACCGATCACGATGTGCTGGCCCCACTCGTAGGGCGATGAACAGTTCCATCCCGTGCGCAGGATCACCAGCTCACGCGCCCGATCGGAGAGCGAGTTCTTGAACAGGACGTGATTCCCGAACACGAGCCATCGCTTCAGCAGCTGCGGATGGTTCGCCAGTGTCCCGAAGACATTCAGGGTTCCCCCACCGGGCGAGTTGGGATCGCCCGCCAGAGCCGCGATCGATGCATCCCATTCCGCAACCGGCTTGGGGCGGATCTTGGGTGGGCGGGATCCGGGCATCGGCGACCTACTCGAACGACGGGGACGCGGACAATGGCGACGCAGACGAAAGCGTGACTCGCCGACGCGCACCATAACCTCCGCCGCGATGGTTGTTCCCGAATCCCGTACCGACTCCGTTCCGACTCCCGAACCAGGCACGACGCTCGCACCCCCGGCGGGCGACCTCCTCCGCGATACCTCGTTGGTGGCTGATCCCGAGCGGCCGACGCGCTACCGCGGCGTCATTCCTGAAGCATGGAAGGTGCAGTACGCGTTCGGTGGAGTGACCATGACGGCCGCGTTGCGAACGATGCAAGATCACCTCGGCCGACCCGAGTTGTCACTCGTCACCGCCAATGCGATCTTCATCGCACCGATTCCGTGCGGACCGATCACCGTTGACGTCACTGTCTTGCGCGATGGCCGCGGCGCGGCGCAGGTCGCAGCCGACGTGCACGTCGGCGACGACGATCAGGTTGCATTGCGGGTCCACGGCGTCTTCGGCCGCCCGCACGAGTTCGGCCGCGATTTCGTCGACGTCACCTTCCCTGCGGACGTGGTGCCACCGGGTTCCTGCCCGCTGCCACCCGTGCGGGGCAACCATCGGTGGCCCGAAATCAACTTCCACCAGCAGACCGACTGGCGACCCGCACTCCCGCGTTTTTGGGGCGAGCGGCAAGTGTGGGAACCCGGTCCGGCCAGGTTCGCAGCGTGGACGCGCTTGCTGGTCGAGCCGCGCTTGGCCGATGGCAGCTACGACCCGATTTCGCTCGCCGTTCCCGCCGACTCGATCGGTGGCGCCATTGGGGCCAAGACAGGTCCCACCGACGAGTTCTGGATGAGCCTGAGTCTCGAGATCGGCCTGCGGGTGATCCAGCCGCCCACGTCGAACCCAGCCTGGATCCTGCAAGAAATGCAGTGCTGGCAATCCGGCGACGGATACGCGACCGGGCCGTCGTTCCTCTGGGACGAATCGGGCGCGCTCCTGGCGATCGCACAGCAGACCGCACACCTCCGGCGGGCCCGTGCGTGACCGCGGTCACGTCGACAGCCAGCGCAGCGATCAATAAGGTCGGAGCCAACCGCATTCGACCGCGCGCCACGATCTCCAGGGACCAGCGATGACCGAGACCGATACCGGCTACCTGCCGCCGATGCTCAATCCATTCGACCCGAACTTCCACGACGATCCGTACGCCCAATATCGGGCCGTGCGCGAGGCCGACCCGGTGCACCTCACGCCAGTTGGCACCTGGGCGCTGTTCCGCCACGCCGACATCATGCGGGTGCTGCGGGATCCGAACCTCTCCGTCGAAGAGCGGCACGCGACCTCGATGAACTTCGTCGTCGACGCCGAAATCGCGGCGATGCGCGAAGCACGCGGCGATCGCGGATCACGTTCGATGCTCGACCTCGATCCGCCGGATCACCACCGAATCCGACGGCTCGTCGCAAAGGTCTTCACGCCGCGGATGGTCGAGTCGTTGCGCCCCCAGGTCGGGGCACTGGTGGACGAGATGCTCGATCGCGTCGAATCGCGTGGCGAGATGGACGTCATTGCCGACCTCGCGTTTCCGCTGCCGTTCATTGTGATCTCCGAGATGCTCGGGATCCCGGACTCAGGTCAACGCGACGAACTGCGCGAGTGGTCGGGTGCATTGGTGAAGACGTTCGATCCGATCATCGGCGTGGATGATGTCAAGGCCGCGATGCTCGCGGGCGACAACATGTTCGCCTACCTCACCGAGATCATCGCGTGGAAACGCGACCACCCGGCTGACGATCTGTTGAGCGCGATGATCGCCGCGGAGGAAGACGGCGACCGACTCACCGAAAACGAACTCATGAGCACCGCCGCGCTGTTGTTCATCGCCGGTCACGAAACGACGGTGAACCTCATCGGCAACGGCATGTTGGCATTGCTCCGTCATCGCGACCAACTCGAACTCCTGCAGCGGCAGCCCGACCTCATCGAGAACGCAGTCGAAGAGTTGAATCGTTTCGACGGTCCGGTGCAGTTCAGTCGTCGGATCACCATCGACGACTTCGAGATCGGCGACAAGACCATCCCCGCGGGCACGTTCGTCATGGTGTGTCTCGGATCCGGCAATCACGACCCCGAGGTGTTCGGCGAGACGTCCGAAGCGCTCGACCTGACCCGATCGAACGCCCGCGAGCTGCTCACGTTCGGCGGCGGCTTCCACCACTGCTTGGGCAACGCCCTCGCCCGCCTCGAAGGCCAAGAGGCGATCGGACGCCTGGTCGCGCGGTTCCCGGCCATCCACCGGTCCGACGACACCGCCCGGTGGAACGGCCGGATCGTCCTACGCGGCCTGGCGGATCTGCCGGTCACGTTGCGCTGAAGGCCCGCCCGCTCGGGGTGACATCCGCAGTGGCCGCGCCTACGCTGCGCCGATGCTTCTGCGCCGTTTGGGCAGTTTGATCGTTCTCATCGGGCTTGGTGCGGGGGCGACTGCGGCCCCCACTGCAGCAGAACCGGCCACCACCCCGACGGCGACAGTGATGGTCGACGAAACGACAACGACGCGACAACGGGTCCTCGTGACCTATCGCGACACCCGCCATGCGCGTCGATTCATGGCCGACCGCATCGGTTCGAACGTGCACCGAGTTCGTCGCACCTACTCGTTGTCGCCAACGTTGCTCGTCGACGCCGACGCGCGTCAGATCGCTCGGCTCGCGCGCGATCCGAACATCGTTTCGATCGTGGCCGACACGCCGTCGCCCGCGGCCGACACCGAGAGCAACACGATCATTCAGGCCACGGCGACCCACGCGGTCGGCATCGACGGTTCGGGCGTCGTCGTCGCTGTCCTCGACACCGGCGTGGACTCCACGCATCCGATGCTCGCGGGCAAGGTCGTTGCGGAAGCGTGTTTCGCCGCGTCGAGTTCGTGCCCGAACGGCGGGGCGGTTCAGGTCGGTGCCGGCGCCGCCGCGCCTTGCACTTACGCACCCCGAGGCTGTCGGCACGGCACCCACGTCGCGGGAATCGCCGCCGGACGATCGACTGCGACCATCCCGTACGGCGGCGTCGCGCCCGGTGCCGACATCATTGCCGTGCAGGTCTTCACTCGGTTCGAAGGCGAGATCTGCAACATCACCGGTCAGGGCGAGTCACCGTGCACGTTGTCGTTGCCGTCGGATCGCGTTGCTGCGCTCGAGTTCGTCGCGTTCTTGACTGGGTACTTCGATGTGGCCGGGGCGAACATGAGCATTGGCGGCGGGGCCTTCGCCACCGCGTGTGACTTCGCGCCCGAGAAACCCGCAATCGACCTGCTGCGGGTGCGCAACGTCGCTACAACGATCTCCGCCGGGAACGACGCGTCGGGAGTCAACGTCGGCGCACCGGGCTGCATCAGCAGTGCGGTGACGGTCGGCTCCACGAACAAACTCGACGGCCTGTCGAGTTTCACGAACTCGAACGCACTCGTGGACGTGTTCGCGCCCGGGTCGTCGATCAACTCGTCGATTCCTGGTGGCGGCACCGCGTCGTTCAACGGCACCTCGATGGCGGCACCCCACGTGATGGGCGCGTTCGCACTGGCCCGTCAGCTCACCCCGAACCTGTCATTGGATGCGGTGCAGGAGCGGATCGTGACGAGCGGGCCGACGTTCGTCGACCCACGTAACGGTCTCACCTTCCATCGACTCGACGTGATGGACGCGTTCCACGCGGTGCAGATCGATCCGGGATTCACCGTCGTGCAAGAGGGCGACTTCGGGATCGAGTTCGCGAGCATTCCGATCACGTTGTCACGACCCTCGACCTTGCCGGTGACGGCTGAGGTCGTCCTGTTGCCGATCACCACTGATGATGACGACCTCACCGCGCAGGCCGGCACCATCTCGTTCGCTCCCGGCCACACGAACGCGAACTTCCTCCTCGTGATCGAGGGCGACCTCGACGTCGAGGAGGACGAGTTGTTCCTCATCGTCTTGACCGACCCGTCGAACGCGGCCATCGGCGGATTTCTCGGGATCGGCGTCCTCGTGATCACGAACGACGATCTCGCCTGACCCGCCAGGCCAGCGACGCCACTGCGCCGCTGGGCGGCCAATAGTCGTCGGCTCGGTAGGCCGCGTACTCGAACGGGTTGTTGTAGTAGGCGCACGTCTCGACGCACCGAGCCCATCGGTCGGGACGACGCACCAACCAAAGCACGCTGCCGACCGCCGCTCCCAGCACCATCCAACCGCCGTAGAGCGCGGGAAAGGTGGGCCCGAAGGCGCGTGCCTGCCACACATGCAGGTCCTCGTGACGTTCGACGAGGGAACGGCGCGCGGGCGAGATCGTCGTTGGCGCGTCGGGGTGGGCGGCGCCCGTGACGACGTTGCCCACGCTGTACGCGAAGCCGCGTCGCAGCGTGAACCCACTTGCATAGACATGACGGTTGCACCGAACCGAGAGGTCGCCGACGAAGCCGGGATTGCCGGTCAACCAACTGCCCGCGTGGACGACCAGGCTGCCTGCGATTGGTACGGCGGCCCAGGTCGAGTCGAGCAGAAATGCGACGACCCCGCGCTGCGTGCGCCAGTTGTAGATCTGGCGCCAACCGCTGATCGCGCCGTTGGCCGCAACGACGGCGGCGAGCTGCCAGCCGATGCCGAGCGGCGCGCCGACCATGCCGCCGAGGACCGCAGCGACGACGGCGGCGCCGGCCGCTTCGATACCGCGGGTCACCATGCGCCTTGTTGCCACAACGACAACGAGTCCATGGTCAACGCGACGGCAATGTGCAAGATCGCGCCCCACCAAATCGTGCGGCTGCGCAGGGCGTAGAACCCGAGCGCGACTCCGCCGACGATTGCGGCGATTGCCTCGAGCATTGGTTTGCCGTAATGCAACATGTTGTACGGGAGCACCATGACGAAGACCGCGGCGCGGCCGAACTTCGGGAAGAGTCCGTGCACCATGAAGCCGCGAAAGAAGAACTCGAGCGCGCAGAACTGCAACGCATACACGACCCACCAGACCATCAACGGCGCCAACGAATCTCCGGCGCGGACGGTGAGGAACGGATAGCGATCCTGGAACTCCGATGTGGTCGACGCCGCGACGATCGCAGGCAGAGCGACGAGGAAGAACACTGCGTACGGAAGTGCATGACGTGCCGTGCCGCGCAGTCGCACGCCGTGATCGGCCAGACGTTCGCCGAGCAGCCACCGGATCGCGAGCGCGGCGGGCACGACGTAGCTCATGATCTGCACGGTCGCCCAGAAGACGAGGTCGTTGCGTTCGGCCCGCGCGGACGTCGTCGTGGCGTCGTCGAGCCTGGTACCAAGACCGTCGAGTCCGATCGTGTCGAGCAGCGTCACGAGCCAGCCAGGGTCGTCGGCGGCGAAGTTGTTGATCGTGAGAGCGAGCGCGGCGGTGACGAGCACGATGGCGGCCCGACGGTCGTCGGGTTCGATCCGGAGTTCGCGCCACACGCTCGTGACTCTAGGAAGCATTGCGACCACCCAGCCCGAGGGCGCGAGGCGAACGCCCGACGCGGCGCAGCCGCCCCCAGCACGTGGAAGCCGAGCGGGGGAAACCCAGCCCGAGGGCGCGAGGCGAACGCCCGATGCGGCGCAGCCGCCCCCAGCACGTGGAAGCCGAGCGGGGGAAACGCGAGAGTGGGGCGGGGCGTGGCGGGGAACTACGGAGCCACGCCCCGCCCGCGTCCCGGACCCGAGCGCGAAGCATCAGGTCGGGTTTCGGCGGACCCCCTGGATCGACGGGCGGACCGATCCGGGGGCCCGACCGATCAGCCGGGTGCCGTCGAGCGGCTCCCACCCCTTGGTGCGCGTCGGGCCGACATCGGGTGATGTCGGCTCGTTGCGCCCTTGTGCAAGCTGTGCAGCACGATTCCCCCTCGCGCGGGCACCCCCCACAGGTGACCCGAGGTCATCATGCGCTTTCCGGCTGCGCCATGCCAGCACATTCTGTGTTGGCTCGCGCGCGGCACAGCGTTGGGGTTGGGTCGGGGGTTCGACACCCGTTTGCGTGACGCTTCGTGAACCGATCGGCGGCTTTTTTCACCTTGGGTGGTTGTGGTCGCGCAGAGGTGACGGCGGTCTCGAAGACCGTTCACGTTGCGTGGTACATCGACCGCAGGCTCAGGTCCGCTGGGTGGTGTGTCGATTCTTGGACGATGGTGACCCGGGATGCTGGTTGGAAACGAGGCTTGTCGAGTCGCCTGCGCCGGATTGCCGACACGATCGATGTCGATGCGTCGTTAGCCGAAACGTTGACCCCAGATCTGCCTGCGCCGCCTCCGTTGCCGGCGTTCGATCTCGACGATCCCGACGCGCATGACCGGGCGCTCGACGCGTTGATCGAGGAGTGTTACCCGACGGTTGCGGGGAAGGTGTTGTCACTTGCCCACTTGGGAACAAATGCGCCGAGTGACGACTGGATCATCGTGGCGCGGCTGCTGTACGACGCGCACATGCATCGGGTTGGCGGTCCGCCCGAACTGGCGAGGATGCGCGCGTTGGTGGCGACGTTCTCGCAGGCGATCGAGGCCCAGGCGCGGAGCAGCGCACGTTTGGCCGGCTATCACGACAGTGAGCACGACAACCTTTCCACGATCGAGGGTGATGACCCCGCGACGTTGATCTGGCAGCACTATCTGTGTCCCTCGGCCCGCTTGGCCCGTCATGCGATCCACGGCGAAACGGTCGGCGATTGGTTGACGGCGCTCGGTGAACTCTGGGCGAGCGCAAAGGCCATGACCGACTACCTCGAGTCCGTCACCGCGATCGACGCGCCTGAGGATGCAGGTGCGCTCGCCGGCGTCGACCCCGCCGCGGTCGAATGGGACGATCGTGGGTTGGCGCCGAACGATCCGCTGCTGCTCCGAGCCAAGATCGCACTTGCCCGCGTGGAGGAACTCGCGCTCTGGTGATCGACGCTCGGAGCGTCGGGCCGCGCCCCCGTATGCTCCGCTTGTGGCATCGGTGGAGTTCTTCGGACTCGAACGTATCGACGAGCGCCGTTGGCGCATGCCGGTGGTGCGTTCGCTCATTTCCGGTACCGGAGCGCTGTTCGGCGGCGCGGGCCTCGGAGCCGGCATCGAGGTCGCCGAAGCCGCGACCGGCCGATCGGTGACGTGGGCCACCGCGCAGTATTTGAACTACGCGCCCGAGGGCTCGGTCCTCGACCTCGAGGTCGAGGAGATTGTGCGCGGCCATCAGGTGAGCCAGGTGCGGGTGATCTGCACCGTCGATGGCCGTGAGATCATCACCGTCATCGGAGCGTTCGGTACTCGCCCGGTCCCACTCGAAGGGCAGTGGGCGGTGCGCCCACAGGTTCCGCCGCCGAGCGAGTGCCCGCCGCGCCCGATGATGGACCACCACGAGGGCACGATCTCGTCTCGCATGGAAATGAAACTCGCGGCAGCCCGATCGTTCGTCGACTTTCCCGAGCCCCCTTCCGAGTTCGGCACCTCGGCGTTGTGGGTGCGGTTTCCTGGTCTCGATGAACCGAGCGCTTCTGGGCTTGCCATCATCGGTGACTTCGTGCCGTTCGGTATCGGACAGGCGCTCGGTGCTCGGGCGGGAGGCAACAGCCTCGACAACACGCTGCGCGTCGCGCGCTTGGTGCCGACCGATTGGGTGCTCGCCGATGTGCGCATCCATGCCGTTCAGGAGGGCTTCGGTCACGGGTTGGTGCACCTGTGGTCCGACGACGGCACACTGCTGGGCACCGCGAGCCAATCGACGATGGTGCGAGCCTGGCGTGAGGCACCCCCGACGCAACAGGAGCTGAAATGACCGACCGAGTCCCCAACCGATTCGGTATCACCGTCCCCTTCGATGGGCTCACGCTGCCCGAACACCGTGAGGTGTTTCGCGAGCTCGTCGATCTTGGTTACACCGACGTGTGGTCGGCCGAGTCCGGCGCGTACGACGCGTTCACCCCGCTCGTACTCGCGGCCGCGTGGGCTCCCGAACTGCGCCTGGGTACGGCGATCATTCCGGCGTACACGAGAGGCGCGATGACGCTCGCGTCCCAGGTTGCATCGCTGTGCGCCGCGAACCCCGGCCATTTCGCGGTCGGCATCGGCAGCAGTTCCAACATCATCGTCGAACGGTGGAACAGCATTCCCTTCGACAAGCCGTATCAGCGCGTGCGCGACACGGTCCGGTTCTTGCGCACAGCGCTGACCGGCGAGAAGGTCACGGCCGACTACGAAACGTTTTCGGTGAACGGATTCCGCCTCGGCGTGAAGGTCGACCCCCAACCGCCCATCCTCGTCGCCGCGCTGCGCGAAGGCATGTTGCGCCTCGCCGGGCGCGAGGGCGACGGCGCCATTATCAACTGGTTGAGTGCCGATGACGTGCGTTCGGTCACGCCGCACGTGGTCGGTCCGAACGGCGAGCCGCGCGAGATCGTTGCTCGGCTGTTCGTCCTCCCGACCGAAGATCGCGACCTGGTTCGGTTCGTGGGCCGTCGCGCGATTGCGCAGTACCTGAATGTCCCGGTGTACGCGGCGTTCCACGAGTGGCTCGGGCGCGGCGACATGCTGCGCCCGATGTGGGACCACTGGAAGGCGGGTGACCGCGCCGCGGCAACCGAAGCGATTCCCGATGAACTCGTCGACGCGCTCGTCATTTCCGGCTCGATGGAACAGATCGCCGAACACATCGGCCGTTATGTCGATGCCGGCGTCACCACCCCGGCACCTGCCATCCTCGGCAACGCCGATCAGGCGCTCGCGGTGGCACGAGCAATCGCTCCGGCCCGACGCGCCTAGCTCACCGACGCCAACACCAGCGACTCCGGCGACGGATCGCGCCCGCTGGCACGATGGCTCGACCAACTCGTGGGCGGCACCGTCACGACGCTCGGTGACGTAGCCTCGGGCCGATCATGGCTCTCTCGTCGGCACCGCCGAGCACCAAAGAACTCATCATCGCCGTCTCGCTTCGACGGTTCGCCGAGCACGGCTACTCCGCGACGTCCCTCAACGACATCGCCGACGAGGTCGGCATCAAGAAGCCGAGTTTGCTGCACCACTTTGCGTCCAAGGACGCTCTCTATCGAGCGGTCGTCCTCAAATCGTTCGTCGACTGGGTCGACCTCGTCGAAGAAGCAACGGCCGGACCTCGCGAAGGATGGCCGCAAGTCGAACGCGTCATGCGCGCCGCGTTTCGGTTCTTCGAAGAACATCCGGAGTTCGTGCAGCTCGTTCGGCGCGAGGCGCTCGATGGCGGCCCGATACTCACCGAGGAACTCACGACGCTGCTTCGTCCACTCTTCGATCGCGGCGCATCGTTTCTCGAACGCGAGATGGACGCTGGACGACTTCGTCGCTACGACGCCCGACAGCTTCTGCTCACGGGCTACGGCGCCGTGTTGTCGTATCTCTCCGACGCTCCGCTCATCGGCGGCTTGCTCGGCGGCGATCCTCGCAGCGACGAGGCATTGGCAGCACGACGCGAACACGTCATCGCCTTGCTGAAGGCCGCCGTCGCCGTCTGAGCGACGCGTCATCACACCGCGAGGGGCTCCAACAATTCCGGGGAGTTGTTCGCAGGCCGATTCACCGCAGTCGAGATCGCGTACCACTGCAACAACGACTCGGGCGCGGGACCGAGCAACTCGCTCAACGCGTCGACGTCATCGTTGTCGGGGTCGAGCCAGGTGTCATGGTGTTGCGCCGGGAGCACGACCGGCATGCGGTTGTGCACGGGCGCGATCGTCTCGTTGGCTGCGGTCGTCACGATCGCGCACGTCCGAATCCACGGAGCGTCCGCATCCGACTTGTCCTTCCACATTTCGTAGAGGCCCGCGAACACGACGAGTTCGCCTCCCGGTCGGTGGATGAACACCGGCTGCTTGGCCTTCTGGCCGGTAACCACCTGCCACTCGTAGAAGCCGTCGACCGGGATCAGGCAGCGCTTCTTCTTGAACGCGTGGCGATAGGCCGGCCGTTCACGCAACGTCTCGGCCCGAGCGTTGATCTGGCGATCGCCGATCTTTAGGTCTTTGGCCCACGACGGCACCAACCCCCACCGCACTCGGTCGAGCACGCGCACGTGGTCGGCGGTCGACGCGACGATCGGGATGGGAGCACGCGGCGTCACGTTCCAGTTCGGCCGATCGTCATCGGTTCGGACCTCGTCGACGAGGAGCTGTTCGGCAAGGTTCGTCAACGGCGTCGTGGACACGAATCGACCGCACATCGCACCAGCATCGCGCAACCGTTCGGCGCGACCCACGCGTTGCGCGGCCAGCCGCGAGTCATGCGGTCGGACCGAACCGAATCAGCGCCCCGACTGCCCGTTGCGCCCAGGGCGGTCAGCAGCGCGGTACACGAACCGAAGACCCGACCACACGTCGTCGACCGCGCACACCTTGTTGTCGACGAGACCGTGGGCCAGACCCAGCGAGCGAACAACGTCGCCGCTCAAGTCGGTTGCCACACCCGCGGTGCGCTTGGGCCACGCGATCCACAGGCCTCCGGTGCTGGCGAGCGAGCGGGCGAGCACCGGAAACCGGCGATCGAGTTCGGCGCGCCTGGTCACGAAAAACACGATGACGTCGGTTTCGCCGCGCGCCTGGGTGCGAAGTCGTACACCATCGGGCAACGGTTCGAGCGTGCGTTCAAAGCCTTCGGGCGCGCGAACGACCGCGAGCCGACAGCCGACTTTGATACCCAATTTCTTGGGCAACGCTGTGCCCGAATACCCCGCCACGAACCGGAGTCTCACCGCGCGCGCCGACAACGTCAATCCGAAGCGCCACGGCAGGGTCCGACCGCCGTCGAAATCCGACCTCAGAGGTAGGATTTTGACGGCGCGCTCGCTACCATTCGGCCGCAACGACGCATTCGAACGTCCCAACGAGGAGACACCCATGGCGCTACGACTCGGCGACACCGCCCCCGACTTCACGGCCGAAACCACCGACGGCAAGATCGACTTCCACGACTACCTCGGCGACGGTTGGGGCGTGTTGTTCAGCCACCCGAAGG
>SXGT01820792.1_pt1 | contig 12958 bp, 8 predicted proteins | sample 3176221 | NCBI WGS metagenome assembly SXGT01 (sample SAMN11356862, study PRJNA531348) | freshwater metagenome | isolation source: freshwater sample F1-120 | place: China: Fuxian Lake, Yuxi | collected 2017-12-25
ATCTCCTTGGGGGAATCTGCCTACATGCTCAACCATAAGGACTGGCCGATTTGGCTGGGATCCCCGGGACGAGATGAAGCGACGCTCTTCAAGACGGAGTTCCAGATCAATTGCAATCTTAGCTCCAAGGCGTATCCACTGAACGACATCGCAAAGAGAAAGGCCATGGGGGATGACTGCGCGGTAAGCTGGCACCCGCAAGGCGCACTCTTCGCCTTCGCTGATGGCTCCGTCCATTTCTTGTCCGAAAACATGGAGATGCGCACCTATCAGAATCTGGGCGATCGATTCGACGGAGAAATCTTGGACTCGTTTGAATGATTCCACGAACCCTCCCAGCGGGACGCGTTCGACACGACGACGAGCGATTGACCAAGTCACGTAATGGGGCATGCGAAGTGGTGAAGAGGCAAGGGAGCGAATGCCACATGGTGGGATGGTTGATCGTGAAGCGATTTCGTTGTTGGTGCTTGATCATACTAGCCCTACCGTTTTCGGGGTGCGGCACGTCGCATCCTCTCGCTACCGCTGGCGGAATCGTAACGGTAGATGGAAAGCCATTCTCGGGAGGACGCGTGGTCTTCGCGCCGGTGGCAGCTGCGGGCAAGAACAAAGCGGACGTCGGGCCACCAGCCGTCGGCGATATCGCTGCCGACGGTCGCTTTGTGTTGAGCACCTTCACTGAGGATGACGGTGCGGTTGTCGGTCAACACTTCGTGACGGTCTACGCGGAGGGGTCCGGCGACGAGGAGCCCTCGCAGGGTAATCCTGCCGCGAATGCTCCCAAGAAATCACGAGGGAATTGGCCGAAGTTCGACTTCATTCGGTTGGCGGACCGCAACTACGAGATCAAGGCTGACGAAGACAACCAGTTTCAAATCCAACTCACAACGCAAGAGCTTCAACAGTTCGCTGAGCTAAAGGATTGAAGCATCGGCAAGCAAGCTGCTTGCCGCCACTTTCCAGTCCCTACGGCCCGCGGCGCAGATCGACCCGAGGTGGTGTGCGTTGGTTTGCGTACCAGGCTCGCCAGGCATCGCGGTCGTACTGAAAATCGGCCCCTTTCGTGAGGGATAAAAGGGCATCCAACACCTTCGGATTCTCCACCTGCCGGTCCACGGTCTTCTTGCCCCCCCCCACACCAAAGCCCGTTCCGCCGCCACCGAACTCCAAATTGAACTGGTTGCCATCCCCCTGCTGAATGACAACCTTCTCGCGTGCGGTAAGCACTTCAATCAGTGGCCCAATAGCGGCTGGATTCTTGAGCAGCTTCAGACCGCCAGCTGCCCGATTGACGAGAGTTCGGTCCCCGCTTTGCAGGGCTCGCAGGAACTCTTGGTAGGCTACCTCGCGATCCATTTCAAGCAAATGTTCCATGCAAACCGCCCGGACCTCGACGTCGTTGTCATGAAGGGCCCCACGCACCAGGGTTTGAGTCGTGGCTGCGCCGGGCAACTGCTTCAAGACTTCAACATATAACAACTTGACGGACCGCGAAGACTCCTGACGGAAAAGGTCCGCGAGCACTGACGTAGCGGCCGGGTCCCGAATCTCTAGGATCTGTTGCCGGCCGCTCTCGCCCCGATTGCTATCCAGCCAGCCACGCCACATGCGAATCTTTTGCCGCCACTCTTTGTCCGCCCTCTCCATCTCCTCGCGGCGCTGCGAGATGGCGATTTCTTGTGGTAGCCTCCAACGACCCTGCTCCCACACGTAGCCACGAGACTTCATCACTTCGTCCCACTTGACCCATTCGGCCTTAATTCGTGTGTACCCAAGTCGCTGACGTGCCTGCAAGTGGTCGGGGTCATGTTGAATGACTGCTTGCCAATGAAATTCCGCTTTGTCGGCCAACTTCTTTTTCTGGCACCATTCCGCCATCTTCCAATTGCCGTCGGCCGTCTCAGGCATCTTGGGCAATATTGCTGCGTAACGCTGCTCGAGTTCAGCTTGATCCTGCTCCCGCGATGGGGTGCTTGTCTCGGCAGCGGAACCCGAAACAGCCATCCCAATGGCGTAGACCGCCATGACGAGCCGTACGGATTGGCAGCTAAGGGGGAGGAGATGGGCACGCAGAGACGCGGAGACGCGGAGAGAAGAGACGCTGTGGGGGAGGAATCGCCGCGAAATTATCCGCGTCTGGGCTCTGATGCGAGACACAAATTTTCCGTAGGCCTCCATGCCTTTATTATAGCCGCTGGATCGGATTTACCAGCATCTTGGGCAAGACGAATGGCGGCCCCAAGGTGGAGCTGTTCGAGTTAGTCCGATTCTGGCGGCCGGTGGAGCTGCCAGGTTGTGTAGCCCCCCGACAAATTGGCGGCATCTCGCCCCTCTTGTTTCAGGAGGCGCGTGGCCAGGTAGCCCGCCTTGACCCAGTCCACGAATCCTTAACAATGTTGGTACCCGGGGAGAGGGGGGAGCGGCGTCCGCATTCCCGACCCGGAGCCGCCGTCTTGCTTCCAAGCGGCCTAGAAAGTGACGTTCCATGAGTGACGAGTCGAAACCGAGTCCTGTCGAGTTGATTAAGATAACCAGCCATCAGTTGCGAGGGACGATCCCCGAGGAATTGGTTGGGGATGTGGATCACTTCAACCACGACAACATGCAGTTGCTCAAGCACCATGGCACCTACCAACAGGACGACCGAGACGCCCGCAAGGCGAGCCGCTCCGAGGGTGGCCAAAAGCAGTTCATGTTCATGGTGCGCACCAAAATCCCCGGGGGCCGCTTGACGTCCGAGCAGCTGCTGGCGGAACTGGACATGTGCGACGAACTGGGGAACGGCACGCTTCGCATCACAAGCCGTCAGGGTTTGCAGCTGCACGGTATCCCCAAGGGGGACCTGCATGCCACCATCCGTCGCATCAACGAATGCCAGCTGACCACCCTGGGGGCCTGCGGAGATGTCAACCGTAATGTCATGTGCTGCCCGGCTCCGTATCAATCACCCATCTACCAGCAGATTCAAGCGTTGGCGGATCAATTGGCGGAACATCTGGCTCCCCGGACCCTGGCCTACCGGGATATCTGGCTGCAGGACCTGGAAACCGGCGAAAAAGAATGGTTAGCGGGTGGCCCTCAGCCGGAGGTGGAAGAGCCCATCTATGGCCGGACCTACATGCCACGCAAGTTTAAGATCGCGATTGGATTGGCCCAGGACAATTGCGTCGACATCTACACCAACGATCTTGGGTTCATGGCAATCACGGATGCCGACCGCATCGTCGGCTACAACGTCGTGGTGGGGGGAGGCATGGGGGTTACCCCAAGTGCCAAGAAGACCTTTCCGGCGATCGCCAAGAAACTCTGCTTCGTGACCCCCGAGCAGGCCCTGGACGTGGCGGTCGCGGTAGTCAAGGTGCAGCGAGATTTTGGCAATCGATCCGATCGAAAGGTTGCCCGACTGAAGTATGTCGTCGCGGAGTGGGGTATTGAGCGATTTCGTGACAAAGTGGCCGAGTATTATGGCCAACCGCTTACCGACCCGAACCCCGAGGATGTCCATGGATTCAACGACCACATGGGCTGGGACCAACAGGGGGACGGTCGCTGGTTCTACGGACTGAACGTTGAGAATGGCCGCATTAAGGACGAGGGGGAGTTTCGCCTCAAGTCGGCATTGCGCGCCATTTGCCGCAGCTTGCAGCCCGGCATCCGCTTGACGGCCCATCAGAGTATTCTGTTTACCGACATCGCCGAAACCGCCAAGGGTGAGTTGGAGGGCCTATTACGAGAACATGGCATTCCGCTCAGTGAGCAAGTCTCGACGGTGCGACGCTGGTCCATGGCCTGCGTGGCTTGGCCAACGTGCGGTCTTTCCATTACGGAAGCCGAGCGAGCCTTGCCGGGCATCATGGATCAATTTGAAGGAGAACTTGCGAAGCTGGGACTATCCCACGAGGCGTTTACCGTCCGCATGACGGGCTGCCCCAACGGCTGTGCGCGTCCCTACAACTCCGACATCGGCCTCGTCGGCCGCACACTGGGGAAGTACACGCTGTTCTTAGGGGGCCGTTTGTTGGGCAACCGCTTGAATTTCATCTACAAGGACCTCGTGCCCGAGGAAGATGTGGTGCGCGAACTGGTCCCCGTGTTTGTCTATTTCAAGCAACAGCGTCAGGCGGGGGAATCGTTCGGTGACTTCTGCGACCGCAAGGGGGCGGACGATTTGCTGGCTTGGACGCAACAGTATCAGGCGAATGCGTGACCCGCACGCCTCCTTAGCCCACCGCCACTCCACGGGCTGCGGCGTCTTGCTCCCCTTGGTACACCGCCAGGATGGACTCAAACGTCTCGGCGGAGATACGCCACACGGGATCCTGCTCCGTGTGGGCGTTGCAGTGGGCCACGAGGAGCCGGTACAGGAAGCGAAAAAGGTGCCGAGGAACTCGCAGGGATCGGAGGGCGTCGATCATTCGCTGATCGGAAACCCCCACATCGAGAAGTTCGCGCAGACGTGGCTGTGCCCCGTCCGCAGCACAGGCTCGCAGGCGATCGCTGGCCACGTCATACAATGCCTCGCCTGACCATTGCAGCGACGGAATCAGATTCTGTTTGTCCAAACGGGCCCGTTGGTAAAAATCTCGATCCTCCCGTTCAATGAATTGTGATAGCTCGACGGGGAGCATCATTTTGACTCCCAAGCCCGGTTGCTTGAGAAATTTATTGTCCAGCAACGGCCAAAGGACCATCTGCATCAGCCGCGCCGACCCGTTGACCAAATGGGGCTCGTCGATCCGGTCCACCAACACAATCACTCCGGAAAATCCCAGAGTCTCCAGAATCGACTGCAATTTATTCATCAGCGAATAGCGGTCGTCCGTACGTTCCTTGTTCGGCAACGGTTGGCCCATCAAGTCGTTTCCGGAGAGCTGCGAAAAAACGCTGAATAGGGAACCAAACGGCAAGTTGCCGACGCGGATTCCGCGAGCAACACCCCAGGATTTCCAGGTGACCATCGCCAATCGGTAGAGCCAAGGCAGCCAGGCCGCGATCAGCACGCCCAGCACCACCCAGGCGACCACTTGCTGCCACAGTCCGGGATTGACCTCCGGGTTTGGGTTGCCCCAGGCACGTGTCCACATTGCGGCGGCCGCGAGAGTCAAACCCGTTCCGACCATCCCCAACAGCAGGCCAGCCCACGCCCGCCACGTGCCGAAGCGAATGGCCCGCTTCAATCGGCGCCAACGGTTCACATGGGAATCTGAAGTCGACTGATCGTAACAGGCAGCGAGCAGCAATAAATCGCGCCGCTGATGACGATCCAGCTTCGCCAGTCGGTCCGCGTTAATCGCCTTGCTTGCATCCGATTCCCCCGAACCGACCTGTAGAATGCGATCGGATAGATCCGTTACACCCAACGTAAGAATCGCATCCATATGGTCCCATAACTGGAATTGCGGCAGCACGCGTTCCGGCCGACGTCGCCGCCCCCCCATACGGTAGGCAAAGCGATCCAGGAAGGGATTGAAGTCATCGTATTGAATCACGTACACACGGCGGTCGGGGTGTTCGCGATTGTATTCGGCCAAGTGCCGAGCGATTTGCAACCGCAGGGCCGTCTTGCCCGCCCCCTTTTCACCAAAGACCACCGCCGTGGCGGGCTCGGATGGGTCCCCGTAGATCTTGTCCCAAGTGGGATGGTAGGTCGTTCCGATGCAGTGTTCTTTGAATACCAGATCGGTTTGCGCGTCCTCCTCAGCAAACGGATTACGTTCGATACCGTGGTGACTCAAAAACTGTTGAACCCGCATGGATTGTGACCTGTCGCTAAGTCCAGTTACCTCGCTATTGACCCCATCCGGCTGCCGAAGGGGATGAGGCTGTTTAATCCTAGCATAATGGTCCAGCACACCGCCGGGCCTGTCCTTGTGGCGAATGTGGGGGTGGCTGACGAACAGGCTCCCTCATCCTCCGTCGCTTGTGCCCCGGCCCTAGCCTTCATCGTACCCGCTCAGGGCAGCCTTAGGACCCCCCAGGCAACACCGTGACGGATTTCTTGATGGGGCCGTTTGTTCTCAGGCGGTACCCTTGTCATTCCCCACATTTTTGGAGTCGGCATTCGCGCGGCCGTATCGGTCTTATTCCGGGCCAACGGCCCGTCCGTTTACATAGCCCAGGCAGAATGCCTGGGAGGTTATCGTAGTGCGATCATCAGGGCCAAGGGCCCGACCGTTTGTAGTTCGCCCAATCAAAGGGCCGGGCCGTTGGCCCTATCCGTTCGCGAAGATCCTCTTACCCAGTCCGATGGACTGGGCTATGCAAACAACGGGGCTTTGCCCCTCGGAGTCAACATTGGCGCGCTGTTGAAAGTTCAATCGAATAGGATAAACCGCCCGTTGCACAGACGTCGTGCCTGTGGTTAGCCCCAAATGCTGTGCAAGCATGCGGATTCGATCACATCGGATTGACAGACCGGAACGGCGAATGATTTTGGCGGTAATTGACGTGGCCGGCTGAAAACGGCCGTCGCCTTCGGCTCGGCGGTAAACGATGCGGCCGGCATCTTTGGCTGAAAACGGCCGTCGCCTTCGGCTCGGCGGTAAACGATGCGGCTTGGCGGCAAACGATGCGGCCGGGAACGCTACCGACCAACCTTCTCGGATCCCCCCTCCCAGGGGCTCTCAAATGTGACTTTACCCGTCGGATTGTAACTGAGCGGTTTCGGTTGCAGCATCTCAATCAACGGGTCTTTGATGGCCATCGCGGCAAAGAAATTCCCAGGGGGACTATAGTGGCCGATCCAGTAGCGCTCGAGGTATTGTCCGATCTCCAATTTTCGCTCGGCAAAGTCTTGACGATGCGCCTGCAGCAGATCGACATAAGGGAGTTTCTTCGCATTCATAAAGTCGATGAACGACTGATCAAAGCGTCGATTGGTCTCCTCGGTCTTTCGAAATGCTTTTCTGCCGTAGGAGAGCACGTAGAGAACCTTGCGATGATGCTCCGCCGCGAACGCTTCGACCTTCTCCACAATACGCATGCTGGCGTACAGGCCGGCGTTGGTGAATATTGTATCGACGGCCTCATGGAGTGATTGTGGGCTGTCCACTTTCGTCTTCAACCCGTGTTCCGCCGCCAGGGCGCCAATCTCCGCATAACTCAGTTCCGGCGTCCCAGCGGCCATGTTTCTCTGTGCGATGATCACCTTCAACGTCAAGTCATCCTTAAACTGGTCGAAAACCCAATCGATGTCGCAAAGTTGGCGGGTCGACTCGGGGGTTGGGCATGAATTCTCGCATTCCACGAATTGCTGAGTCGCCGGATTGACTTTGACGTATGGGAGCGGTGGGGAGGCAACCTCCTTGCGATTCGGAGAATTACCGCCATTGCGAATGTTGCGCCAGCCCGTCAAGTTGCGGTAATGGTCATCGTAATAGATATTAAAGACGATGTACGGTGCCGGCGTCTCGGCTTCCTGCAACAACATCCGGCGGTAGCTTTGATAAACCGAATAGCCGCCAATGCCGAAATTGCGAATTGGTTCCTGCAGGTGCACTGCCAAATACTCCTGCCAGGTCTCGCCGTCATTGACCTGCTCGCACGACGTGAAGCTGTCTCCATACGTATGGATGCGACAAGGCTGGCCCGCGTAGGCCATGACGCGGCGAGCGCCATCGGGATCATAGTGATAGGAAACGTACGAATCGTTGATGCCATGGTGTATCGTTCGTTCGTTATGAATCCAACCCAATATGGGATGGTACGCTTCTCCCCATTGCACATTACCGGCGTGCCAGTTGTCGATCGCTTCCTGGGAATACAGGAGCGTCTCCAAATATTCTCGTTTCTGCTGATCGGTCGAACGTTCGGATTCGACACCCAGCAATGGGCCGGCCGGTCTTGCCAGCATGACGACAAGGCTGAGGGTCCACGGAGCTAGTTTGGACTGCATGATCTTAGTCTCCCAGGCTGATTCCCATGGCACGCGCGGTACGAATCAGGCTGCCGCCTGGTCGGACGGTCTTCAGCTTCCCGACCGCCTCGCGGATGGGAATCGCGGTGACCTGGGAACCTTGAAAGGCCACCATTTTTCCGAATTCGTTATCCTCAATGAGTTCCACCGCCGCCGCGCCGAATATGGAACACAACGCTCGGTCGAACGTGGTGGGGCTGCCCCCTCGTTGCAGATGGCCCAACACACATGCACGGGTTTCCTTACCGGTACGCTGCTCAATTTGAGTAGCCACTACGGCTCCAATCCCTCCTAAACGAGCTTCGCCCACCGCTGACGCGACACCGGACGTGACAAAATCGGCTCCCTTTTCTCGAGCTCCTTCGGCGGCGACGACGATCGAAAAGCGACGACCGCGATTTTCGCGTTCCTGAATCTTGCCGCAGATGCCATCATACGAAAAGGGAATTTCAGGAATCAGGATCACATCAGCGCCCCCGGCCACTCCGGAATAGAGCGCGATCCAGCCGGCGTACCGTCCCATGACCTCCAACACCATCACGCGATTGTGACTCTCCGCCGTGGTGTGCAGACGGTCCAGTGCGTCGGTCGCACACGCAACGGCCGAGTCGAAGCCAAAGGTCATGAAAGTCCCGTCGATATCATTGTCAATTGTCTTGGGAACACCCACGACCGGCACGCCGTGTTCAAAAAGTTGTTGAGCAATGCTCAGAGATCCGTCCCCTCCAATCGAAACCAAACCGCAAAGGCCCAAGCGATCCATGCCTTGCTTAGTCTCTTCAAGCAATTCGACGGGTAGCCTGCGCTCAGTTCCATGGCCGACCTTCGCCGAAAAACGCCCTCGGTTAGCAGTGCCCAGGATGGTACCACCACGAGTGAGCAACCCCCCCATGGCATGATAGTCGAGCGGTCGGATGTTGACTGGAGGCAACAGACCTTCGTAGCCCCCTATGATGCCGATGACTTCCCAGTTGCGGAGTGAGGCAGACTTAACCACGGCTCGAATGACCGCGTTCAACCCAGGGCAATCGCCGCCGCCAGTGACGATGCCGATTCTTTTCGTCATGATCGTTTCCTGCGTTGCGTGTTGGACTCGAGGCCAAAGTGACCACTGTCGCCCGGCTACAAGGCGGAATGCCTATCGTACCACACCGTCTGGGCACCAAATGTTTGCATGCAATACCTTTGGGTGCCACGGGGGGCTTGCCCAGCCGTGCGTCCGCTCAACAACAGGAACAAACACTCGGGTCCCCATGGCGAATTGGCGAGCGGGGGACGTAAGTCCCCTGTTTCCCCTGATTCAGGACGAATCAGCGAAGACTGAGATCGTCGTTTCGCCCAGGTGCTCCCGTTGGACGGCCCGTAATGCCGAACAATCTGCTATAGTCGGGGAGTTGGGCGTCCTTTGTTCGCATGGGTGCGGTTGAGGATCCAGCGGACTTGGGATGCGACGTGGCTGAAATCGATTCGCGGAAACCTCCGAGTCGCGATCGTGCGGGCTAAACCAGGGGCTACTGGCGCCTGTCTGTAAGGAGTTCGGCCATGCGTGCTTTTCTGAGGCTCGTATTCTCGTGCGCGTCTGCCAGGATTGTGTTGCTGCGTGCTCTGTTCGTCGTCGGCGTGGGCACGGAGATGATCGGGCAGCAGGACATGCGGCTGTTTGCCAATCCGGTCAGCCTGGAGTCGGCCGTTCTGGGGAACACGGGTTTGTTTGGTGGCACCAGCATCACCAGTCAGCAATACGTGGGCTGGCGATTCGCCATCGATGAGCCGCTGATCGTCCAACACGTGGGAGGTCACTTGTTGGCCTTTGAGCCGGGGGGCATATTTGCTGCGTTTGTCTCCTTGCCATCACTCGACGCCGTACCCCAGGGTGCGCCCTTCACGGCCCAAGAGGTCGTGGCACATACCCGATTGTCGCCAGGACTCCCGAGCAGCGAATGGATCGAACCGTTCGGCACCGTGTTGGAACCGGGCAACTACGCATTAGTGTTTGGCACGAATCTATTTGGTGCCACCGGCGCCGGGGCGATTCCTAATCCGGTCGACCAGCCCGACATTCCGCCGACCACCATTGATTCGTATCTCTTTTGGGGCACTCCTGGTTTCGGACTGCCACCACAATGGCGAGAATCGCTCGCATCTCATATGCGATTCATCGTGCGAGGCATCACCCCAGGGAGCGCGGATTTCGACTCCAGCGGCAGCATTAACAGTGTCGACTTTGGCCGCTGGCAGGCAGGCTTTCAATCGGGGTCGGGCGCCAGCCGAGCAACCGGAGATGCTGACCTCGATCAAGATGTCGACGGGGGTGACTTCTTGATGTGGCAACAACAGCGTGGCTATGTGGCGGTAAGCGGTTCGATGCCGCTGTCCGTTCCAGAGGCGTCGCAGATCTGGTCGTTGTTGAGCGTTGTGATCCTTGCGTTTCCACGCAGAGGCTGGGGACGAGAGACACCCCAATTCTGCCGGTAAAACCCGTTACGGCGTTGACTGTTGGGGCGAGCGTCGCCCGCGCACGCACGGGCGGACAAGCCGCCCGTGGCACCCAGCACCCAGACATGTGGGGCTACCGGAAATGTGCGTGGCACGGTGAGGACCGAGCCTGGGAGTGGGCGGACGGGTGGACTATAATAAAGTAATGGTCAGACTTGTAGCCATCCCACGATCGATCATCCGCCTGTGGTGTTGGGGATGGCTCATTTTTGCCGTGCCTGCTTGGGCGGAATCCCCAGCCCCTCCCGCAGCGCCCCCCGACTTTCAGTCGCACGTGGCTCCGGTCTTACAACAACACTGTTTACGCTGCCACGATCGATCGAACCGCATGGGCGGCCTGTCCTTGGAAACGGCGGATGATCTGGCTGCTGGTGGGGATAGCGGTGTCGCCGTATTGGCCGGCAATGCCGCGGACAGTCTCTTGGCCAACATGATCACTTCGGTCGATGGCCAGGCCGAAATGCCAAAGGGTGAAAAGCCCCTGTCTGACGGTGAGATTGCCATTCTCAAGGGGTGGATCGCGGCTGGAGCGGCATGGCCAAAGGCTGTCCATCTGCGCCCGGTACACCTTGAAAACGTCGATTGGTGGTCTTTGCGGCCGCTCGTTCGTCCCCGTTTGCCGGATCTCGAAGTCGAGCGGCACGCTTGGGTCCGCAATCCGGTGGATGCGTTTGTCGCGGCCAAGCAGATCGAGCACCAATTACACCCGCAGGCCGAGGCGGATCGTCGCACGTTGATGCGCCGCCTGTCGTTTGATCTCTTGGGCCTCCCTCCCGACCCGGATGAACTAGCCGCCTTTGAGCGAGACCCTGATCCGGCCGCGTACGAGAATCTGGTCGATCGCATGCTGGCATCCCCACGCTATGGCGAGCGTTGGGCCCGACATTGGCTGGATGTGGTGCATTACGGAGATACCCATGGTTACGACAAAGACAAGCCACGTCCCAACGCCTGGCCGTATCGCGATTATGTGGTCCGCTCATGGAATCAAGACAAGCCTTGGGGACGGTTTGTGCAGGAGCAGGTCGCTGGCGATGTCCTCTGGCCTCAATCGTCCGACGGAATTCTCGGCGTGGGCTTCCTGGCTGCCGGCCCCTGGGACTTTATCACGCACGTAGAGGTGCCTCAGACCAAGCTGGATGGCATGCTCGGACGCAGCCTTGATCGCGACGATATGGTGCGCAACACGGCGGAAACCTTTGTGAGCACGACGGTCGGGTGTGCTCGATGCCACGACCACAAATTCGACCCCGTATCGCAACAAGACTATTACGCGATGCAGGCAGTATTCGCCGCCGTCGATCGGGCGCCGCGGGCGTACGACGAAACGCCGGAGGTTTCCGTCCGACGGCGTGCGCTGGATCAACGTCATCGCGACATCGAACAGGCAGAGCAGGCGGCCAAGGCGGCCGGACTTGCTGACGATGATCCGGTGCAGGTGTTGCGCCGCACGGAGCGCGAGGCCATCGACCAGCAACTCGCCGCGCTGCCACCTCGACGTTGGGTTTATGCCGCCGCGACCGCGTTTGATCCCCAGGATAATTTTCATCCCACGAATGGCAAGCCGCGCGAGATTCGCGTCCTCTATCGGGGTGACATTAAGCAGCCGCGCGAATTGGCCCAGCCCGGTGCCCTGTCAGTCCAACGAGAATTGACTTCCCACTTTCGGTTGCCGCCTGAATCGCCCGAAGGGGATCGACGCATCGGCCTGGCCCACTGGCTTACCGATTCCCGACAGCCGCTCACGTGGCGTTCGATTGCTAATCGTGTGTGGGTCTACCATTTCGGTCGTGGCCTCGCCGATACACCCAACGACTTTGGCCGCATGGGCCAACCCCCGTCGCACCCCGAACTGCTGGATTGGCTGGCTGTGGAACTGCGCGATCGCGGGGAGTCGCTTAAGTACCTGCATCGACTCATCTGCACGAGCGCGACCTATCGACAGCGATCGACCGGGGCCGAGTTCGCTGAGGTAGATAAAAACAACGTCTACCTCTGGCGGATGCAGCGGCGACGACTGGAGGCCGAGGCCATACGCGACAGTGTATTGCAGGCCAGTGGCATGTTGGATTTCGCCATGTATGGCCCGGGCTTCCAGGATTTTGTCATCGATAAGCCTGAACATTCGCCGCATTACGAATACGAACGACATGATCCCGAGGATCGAGCGACTCACCGCCGAGCTGTGTATCGATTCATCGTACGATCGCAACAGCAGCCGTTTATGACCACGCTTGATTGTGCGGATCCGTCGATGCAGGTCGATAAGCGCAACGAAACGGTGACGGCCTTGCAGGCCTTGGCCCTGTTGAATAACCGGTTCATGTTGTCGATGTCTCGGCATTTTTCCCAACGATTGGAACGGGAGACGGCCGATCCGGAGGATCAGGTGGTCCGCGCCTATCAGTGGACCTTGGGCCGACAGCCCGATGCGGAGGAACGGTCGATGTTGCAGGCCTACCGGTCCGTCCACGGTTTACCGAACCTGTGCCGCTGGTTGCTCAATCTCAATGAATTCGTGTTTGTGGACTAGGGACATGCAAC
>SXGT01902094.1_pt1 | contig 12958 bp, 12 predicted proteins | sample 3176221 | NCBI WGS metagenome assembly SXGT01 (sample SAMN11356862, study PRJNA531348) | freshwater metagenome | isolation source: freshwater sample F1-120 | place: China: Fuxian Lake, Yuxi | collected 2017-12-25
CGGCGGATCCGCGCTCATGCCGCCGGGCTACTACGCCCTGGCGGTTCCCGATCTGCTCCGTGCCGATCACCGGCAGTTGACGCCCGGAAGACGGGCCGAACTGGACGCATTCGGTGCTGCCTGCAGGACGCGGCCGGAATCTTGACGAGCTGCGTGATATACAGGTGCTGCTGGCGGATATTTCCGAGTTCATACATGATGTCCCTGAATTGAACGTCTTCCGTGAGTATTTACAGAAAAAAGAAAGAAAGCTTTTGCATGATGCCCGTAAAGAGATCAGGTCAATTAAGACCGGGGCGTTGTCTTCAAGAGTTGAGAAGGTTGAACGCATGACCGAACTCCTGCCGGTTCAGGGTCTTAAAGAAAATTTGTACGAAGCTCTGGACGATACATTTGCACGGGTTCTTCGATATTATTCAGCGCTTGATGTTGAGAAACCAACGACAATTCACAGGCTGCGGATTGCGTTTAAAAAATTCCGTTATATGGTGGAGATCGTTCATCCTTTATTGAAAGGGTTTCCGTCTGGGAACTTTCAAAAAATGCATGATTATCAAAGTATGATGGGGGATATTCAGGATATGGAAGTGGCCGTGCAGAAGTTGGGCGATCTAATTGACCAGGACCCCGCTGCCAGCCTCGAGACGGCACATTTCCACTATGCGGCCCGGCTAAAACAGTCTTTGTTCAATTACCTTGAAGACAAGGGCGAATTGTTAACTTTCTGGCGTACCTTGCCCGATCAATCTTTTCCCTGGGAGACATAACATGAATTTATATATTATCCGCCACGCAATCGCTGTAGAAGAGGATTCCTCTAGCGAAGACAGCCAACGCGCATTGACCGATAAGGGATCTAAAAAAATGAGACAGATCGCAAAAGGCTTGCGGATTCTTGGGTCTGAATTTGACATGATTCTTTCAAGCCCATATGTTCGTGCCCGTGAAACAGCGGAGATCCTGGGGGATGTCTTCAAAGTTAAGGAACAGATATCTTTTAGTAATAATCTGGTTCCCATGGGGAATCCCGATTTATTGATCGCGGAGATCAACGAAAAATATTCCGTTGACAGTCTGGCGATTGTTGGTCACGAGCCCTATCTCACCGCTTTAATTAGCCTGCTCATTGGGCAAGGTTCGCCTGTGGACTTAAACCTCAAAAAAGGCGGTGTATGCCGGCTTTCCACTGATGATCTTCACCATTTGCGTCATGCTACATTAGAGTGGCTGCTCACCCCGGGTGTCCTTATCGAGATCAGTGAGAAATAATTATGATGCCCGAAAAGATCGACCTTACATCACCCAATCTTTATATCAACCGCGAACTCAGCCTTCTGGAATTTCAGCGCCGTGTATTGGAAGAAGCCTGGGACGAAAACAATCCCCTGCTGGAACGTTTGAAGTTCCTGGCCATATTCGGCTCGAACATGGATGAGTTTTTTATGGTCCGTGTTTCTGGCATCCGAAAACAAGTGGAAGCCAATATCATGGAAGTGTCGCTCGATGGACTAACTCCACGCGATGAACTTGCCGCCATTCGAAAATTGTCGCATGAACTTCTTCATGAAGCACAGCAATATTTTCAAAAGAAAATACTGCCAAGATTGGATAAGTCCGGTATTCATGTCCTTGAATATCAAAAATTGAGCGCGACGCAAAAGGAACGCGCTGATAAATATTTCAAAGATGTGATCTACCCGGTTCTTACCCCGCTCGCGCTTGATCCTGGTCATCCGTTTCCTCACATCTCGAACCTTAGTTTAAACCTGGCTATTGTCATCCGTGACAAAAAAGGGAATGAAAAATTTGCCCGCCTTAAAATTCCTGATACATTACCGCGCCTGATCCCGATCAAACGATCTTCGGGAGCGGCGCGCAAAGATGGCACCATTCCTCATCACCATTATTTTGTCTGGCTCGATCAATTGATCGCTTCCAACCTGGATGATCTGTTCCCCGGCATGGAAGTGGTCGCTGCGCATCCCTTCCGCATCGTGCGGGATGCAGATATTGAAATTCAAGAGTTGGAAGCCGACGATCTATTGGAGACCATGCAGCAAAATATCCGCAAGCGTAAATTTGGTTCGGTGGTGCAGGTGGCGGTACACCCTGCCATGCCGGAAAGTATCCGCGATTTGTTGGTTGATAATCTTGAAGTCAGTCCGAATGATGTATATTTGCTGCATCATCCGCTTGGGCTTGGAAATTTATGGCAGTTATACAATAATGTGGAGCGGCATGACTTAAAGGATGTGCCCTACAAACAGCGCATTCCTAAAGCTCTAAAATTCCTTGGCGCACCAGGTGATATTTTCGACGCTATTCGCTCGGAAAATATCATGATTCATCATCCATATGATTCTTTTTCTCCAGTCATAGATTTTCTCACTGCCGCCGCACGCGACCCGAATGTGCTCGCCATTAAGCAAACGGTCTATCGTGTTGGTTCCAATGCACCTGTGGTGGAAGCCTTGCTTGAAGCGGCCGAACGCGGCAAGCAAGTAGCTGTGTTAGTGGAACTCAAAGCTCGCTTTGATGAAGAGTCCAACATCGTTTGGGCGCGGGCGCTGGAACATGTGGGGGTCCATGTAGTGTATGGGCTGGTTGGTTTAAAAACTCATTGTAAGATCACCATGGTCGTCCGCAAGGAGGGGGAGGGGATACGCCGTTATTTGCACCTTGCCACGGGAAATTACAATGCCGTCACCTCCCGAATTTACGAAGATGTTGGCATATTTACCTGTGACGAAGATATGGGCGCAGACGCCACAGACCTTTTTAACTACCTTACCGGATATTCGACCAAACAGGACTACAGAAAATTGTTGGTTGCTCCAGTAAACTTAAGACAACAAATTGAAAATCTCATCCAGCGTGAGATCGAACATGCTCGTGCCGGCAACCCCGCCCACATTATTTTTAAAATGAATTCCATTGTGGATGACCGTATGATTCAACTGCTGTACCAGGCTTCACAATCTGGCGTAAAAGTCGATCTGCTTATTCGAGGCATTTGCTGCCTGCGGCCCGGTATTAAGGGCGTCAGTGAAAATATTCGTGTCGTTAGCATTGTGGGACGCTACCTCGAACACAGCCGCATTTATTATTTTAAGAATAACGGAAATGATGAAATATACCTTGGAAGCGCAGACTTAATGCCGCGTAATCTGAACCATAGGGTGGAAGTGGTTTTTCCACTGGAGAATAGTATTCATGTTCGCTTTCTGCGGGATAAGATCTTGGAGCGCTACTTCAAAGATAATACCCGAGCCCGCATCCTTGAATCAAACGGTTCGTACAAGCGGGTTAAACCTGCTGATGGTGAAAAGAAATTTGATATTCAAAATCATTTGATGGGTTATTAACTTAATTCAAAGAGAGGTGTGCAGTATTTTCTGGAAAATACCGCACACCTTATTTTTTTAAATTGGGATCTCAAAAAAGATCGTACTCCCGTTTCCTTCTTCGCTTTCAGCCCAGATTTTCCCCCCGTGTGCTTCAACAATATGTTTTGAGATCGAAAGCCCAAGCCCCGTGCCGGAACCGGTGCGAGAACGGTCTACACGGTAAAACCGTTCAAAGATACGAGTGAGGCTTTCTGAAGGAATTCCCACCCCAGTATCCTTTACGGCGCATCGAATTCCATCGGGAACTGACTTGGCTTCCAGGGTGATTTGCCCGCCTGGTTTTGTGAACTTAACGGAATTGTGAATGAGATTTACCAATACCTGCTCCAATCGTGATTTATCAATATTGAAATAAGGTAGTCGGTCATCACATTCCACCGTTAACTTTAAGCCTGCTCGTTCAGTCTGCATTTTCATTCTATCTGCGGCAGTGGATAATAATATTTTTGGCGTGAGCTGCGAGCGGATCAGTTCTACTTGCCCGGACTCAATCCGTGAGAGATCCAATAGTTCCTGTGCCATTTGGGAGAGGGCATCTACTTCCGTGGAGATTCTGCCCAGGAAACGCGGACCGGCGGTCGGGTCGGAAAGAGCGCCGTTTTGCAATGTCTCTGTCAATGCTTTAAGTGACGCCAGCGGTGTCCGCAGTTCATGCGAAACATTTGAAATAAAATCACGCCGTACGGTTTCGAGCCTGCGGACCCGGGTGAGGTCCTGCACGAGTAACAAGCTGCCGCCTTCATGAGTATCGGGGATGATGACCAATTGCAGGAATTGACGCCGCACGGGGAGTTCCACAGATTCGCTTTGGGTTTCGCGGGTTTGTTGACAGCGGCGCCATGCTTCAATCAACTGGTGATTTCGGACAACTTCAGCAACGCTGTGCTTTAGCGGATTTTTGGTGTCAAAGAGCTTGCACGCTGCCGGGTTTGCAAATTGCACCTGGCCGTTGGAATCTGCAATTAAGACACCATCTGTCAATTGCTCAAGGACAGTGGAAAGGCGGTACGTTTCCGAGTCTAATGTGGAAAGTTGAAATTCCAGGGAGGATTTGAGCGAAGCGATTCCTCCTGATAAATCTTCAAGGCCTTTCAGGCGGGTGGGCAGGTTTGCAGGCTGATTACGAATAAGATTCGTGTACCCATCGATTCGCCTCTTTAAGTCATAATATCGCCATGCAAACCAGATGGCAAGAACAAGGAGAATCAAAATTAGCGGCGCAAAATAAGAATTCATTATGAACTTAAATCACTACCCCTCAAAGCGATACCCGCCGCCCCGCACTGTCACAATCCGGACAGGGTTCGCCGAGTCTTTTTCTACTTTTTGGCGCAACCAGCGGATATGCACATCCACCGTGCGACTGTCACCGATGAAATCCCAACCCCAGACCCTTTCTAACACGAATTCACGGGAAAGCATTTGTCCTTTGTGTTCGGCAAAGAACAAAAGTAATTCATACTCTTTTGGTTTGAGTTGGATCGGTTTTTCATTTATGGTCACTTCACGGCGGGTGAGGTTGATGATGAGGTCGTCGAACTTCAAGGCTTCATGTTTTGGTTGTGAGAGGCCGCCCTGCCCCATCTCTTCACGCAAAAGACGGGTACGTCTCAATTGTGCCTTTACGCGCGCCAGAAGTTCACGCGTTGAAAAAGGTTTGGTCAGGTAGTCGTCTGCGCCCACTTCCAGCCCAACCACACGGTCAATGTCATCATCACGGGCAGTTAGCATTAGAATGGCTGCAGTCATTTCCTTGCGGAGAATACGCGCCACTTCAAATCCGTCCATTTCGGGCAACATAATATCCAAAACGATCAGATCGGGCTTCATTTTGCGGGCAAATTCCAGAGCAGACCTGCCATCACCAACAGACTCGGTTACATAGCCCTCTTTTTTTAAAGTATATACAAGCGTTTCCTGTAAGGAGGGTTCATCTTCAACAACAAGTATTTTTTCAGACATATAAAGGAATATACCATAAAGAAAATTAGGTCTGTTAATGGCTTGTTAAAGAAACATGATATCCCGAATTTAATCTTTCGATCTTATAGCCGCGGATTTACACGAAAAAACCGACCCATTTCATAGGGCCGGCTTTTATACAATTTATTATTATCGTGCAATTCATTTAAAATTCGCGACCATCCGCATAATTCCCGGCGGTTTCCTTAAGTTTGGGGTTGACCATGTTTCTTCTTATTTTGTTACTATGAATTCCAGGGTTTCATCGAGTGTATTGTTCAAATAGAGATCTACTTTATACTTTCCAACAAACAACCCTCCCTGGCTGATCAACAATATATTATTTAATTCGGGATATTCATCAGTAGTATTGTAGAATTGAGCGTCTGTAAGGACACCAGAAACATCGACTGCGCTCACAATCACCTTTACGATATTACGTTTTTGGGGGTCGTTGAGGTCGAAAAACAAGTAGATGGGTTGATCGCTCCTAAAAGTTGTTTCAATGAACTTTCCTTCAAAATCGAAGGCCATATACGTATTGAAAATATTGATCTCTTCGGTTGGAGTGACAGTTTCAGTAGGAACTTCAAGGGTTGCTGAGGCGGAAATTGTAGTGCCAGTGGAAGTCGCGACCAACGGTTCGGTGGCAGTTGCCAGAAAGACAGTGGCGCTCGCATCCGCCTGGGCAGCCCGGTCCAGCGCCCAGGGGATAATTGCTGCCATAAGTGTGGCTGCCGCTCCGATGATCGCAATAACAAGGTTTTGATTTAGGTGTGCTTTTGGAGGTTGAGAGGGAGTTTCGTCAGTATCTTTGGTCATTCTGCCGCCTTTTTGTAGGCGAATTTTAGTACAAAAAGGATTCATGTCAAGCAGACTGTTATACAATTGCAACCGTTAATTGTAATACTTTTGGCTCTTGCATTTAGGTAAAATTGCTTCATTCTCGAACGTCTGGAAAACCATGGCAAAAGAATATCACTATATTTGGACTTGGGATCTTAATTCGTCTCCAGAGGCGCTGTGGCCCCTGGTTTCAGATACGAACCGCTTTAATCATGATACGGGATTGCCTCCCATGCTGTTGCTTGGTATTTCGAATGGCGTCAAGCTTGTAAAGTTTAACGTGCCGGTTGTGAGGATCGAATGGGAGGAGGAACCATTCGAATGGACCTACCCATACCGCTTTGGGGTATTACGCCGTTATCGACGGGGTCCACTTACAGAAATGCGAGTAGATTGTCGCCTTGAGCGGCTTCAGACGGCTGGCACCCGCCTAGTATATGAAGTTTGGGTCAGCTCTAAAAACATAGTGGGGAGTATCGGTATTCCTTTCGCGATAGGCATGTTCAGTGCGATAAAGTTTCGTAACACCTTCAGGATGTATGATCGTATCGCTTCTGACGACGGCTCGGGTTCCCCTGTTTCAACAGGCAGGAATCTTTCTTTAGCAGGGCAAAATCGCTTCAAATCTCTGAGCGGACCCTTGTTTTTGTTGGGTGAGAATAATCAGGTTCTTGACCGGCTTTATGAATATTTAAACCGCGCTGATGACCTTTCAATTCAACGGATAAGACCCTATGCTCTTGCAGATGGGTGGAATCTTCCGCGCCGAATTGTCCTCGAAGCATTTTTGCATGCTACGCGCGCCGGAATACTGGATATGTATTGGGATCTGCTTTGCCCGGAATGCCGGGGAGTGACGGAAGATCATCGACTGCTCAGTGATTTGCGGGGAACCTCCCATTGCAATACCTGTCGAATTGATTTCAATGCCACCTTCGACCATAACATCGAAGTGATATTTCGCCCAAACCCATCCATACGCCCCGTGGACGCAACTGTGGAATTCTGTGTGGGCAGCCCACAGCGGCAGCCTCATATTGTATTTTCTTTGATCGTTCCCCCTTTTGAGGAATTGCCGCTTACTACCTCCTTGCATGAGGGGCGTTATATCCTGCGTACTTTCGAATTACCCGGCTCGCAGCCATTATTGGCTACAGAAGGCGGTAGTGAGCGGGTCGACTTTCGAGCGAGTTCCCATGGTTGGCGTACTGAACTCCTTGAACTAAATCTTGTGCCTTACATACGCTTGATTAACCAAACAGACCAGGCGCAAACCTTTGAATTGGAGCGTACTGTCTGGTCAGACCAGGCGGCCACTGCGGCAGATGTGACGACCTTACAAGTGTTTCGTGATCTATTTTCCAACGAAGTATTGCGTCCTGGCGAGGAAATATCCGTCGGTTCAACGACTTTGATGTTCACAGATCTTCGTAACTCGACAAGGCTGTATCGTCAGATCGGTGATGCGCCCGCTTTTGGACGGGTGCGGGAGCATTTTGAAATATTGGAAGGGGCAATTGCCGCGGAAGGCGGTTCCATTGTAAAGACAATGGGCGACTCGATTATGGCCGCATTCCGCAGTCCTGTGTCAGCCGTGAAAGCGATTTGGGATGTGCAGCGGCAATTGTCAGCGCGGGGTGAGCCGCACTTAACCATTAAAGCAGGCATCCACTACGGACCATGTATCGTTGTAAATTTAAATGATCGGCTGGATTATTTCGGCTCTACAGTAAATATTGCTGCGCGCCTGCCTAATTTTTCGCTGGGGGGCGAAGCAATCCTCTCTGAGCCGATCCGCAACGACCCGGAGGTGGTACGTTTTCTGGAGAAATATGCGGCTCCCAATTCATTGACCCGTTTTCAAACTGAAATCCGTGGATTTGATCAGGCAATGGAAGTGTGGAAGATAAAGGTTTGAATAACAACGCCGGAGTTCAAACTCCGGCGTTGTTATTCAATAATTGCCTTCTATAACGAGTCTGGATTATCCTGATTGAGTTGGTTATTTCGGTTTGCGCTTGAATAATCTCCAAAGCAGCCAGAGAAGGAAAGCGGGGGGGAGCATGATCGGGACGAATACCACGAAGAACCAGATCAGCAAGTCTATAATACCTTGATACGCGCCAATTACGGTCTCCTTCGACTTTTCAAAAGTTTCGCCTGGCTTCCAGGTAATCGGCTCGGGGCTTGGGGTGATGGTGGGGAGGATTTCGGGCAGAACAGGTTCAAAATTGATGGTAATGGTGGAATAGGAGGAACGATCTTGAAGATAATTCATTTGTCCCTTAATCTGCTCGATCTGCGCTTCTATGTTGGAAAGCTCCTGATTAATGCGCAAGGCTTCATCCACAGTAGTGGCCTGGTCCAGAAAAGATTTGATGCGGTCTCGCGTGGCTTCAAGGTTGGTAAGCTGCGATTGAAGGTCCACGAACTGATCTGTCACGTCTTCGCCAGACGCGGTCTCATCCAATACTTGCACTGCTAGCCCGCGCAGGCGGCTGAGGGTTCGCTCAAATTGTTGAACGGGCACACCAATGGTAATGGTGGCATATTTGTAATTTTTGCCGTCGTAATAGGCCTGATACCAGACTCGCGAACTAATGATATACCCGCCGGCATCGCCAACGACCTGTGTGGCGCGGTCAATGGCGGTATCTGTGCTTTCCACCAAAAGTTTGATTTCACCGCTTTTGATGATCATGTGATTTCCAGCCGCAGAAGAAGACTCCGCGCCAGTGTTGAAGACAGCTCCCTCTGGCAAAGTGGGGGAATATCCAGATTCCTGTTTGGCGGCGGCATCTGCTTCCGCTGCACTTTGTGGAATTGGTTCTTCAACAGCCAAAGGGGCTTCCATCACAAATTGCTCTTCAATGGCGGGGGCTTGAGCCGCGGCTCCGCATGCGCTAAGAATTTGCGCTCCCAGTAAAACGAACAAGGCAAGAACTTTGACGTGTGATTTCATTTCATCCTCCAATAGGTATTTATTTCGGCGTTACACGATAGACGAAGGATGATGTGAAATGTTCCCCTTTGGGCTTCTTTTCCGGGCTTTGAACTGATTTTCTACCCCATACTTTTTACAAGCAATTATGTATACTACTCTTGGGAATTTACAATGGATGATCTTCTGTCAACTTCGAATGCCTGATTATTATCATTGGTCAGGATGATCTCAAAGCGGTGTTTCCTGAGAGCATGGACCGTGTTTTTTCGACGTCGTCCTGTATTTGTTTGATGAGCGCATCCACTGAGGTATAGCGGATCTCATCCCGCAGGCGGGCGACAAATTCCAATCTCATCGTCTCGCCGTAGATGTCTCGGTCAAAGTCCAGCAGGTAGGCTTCCAAACTGGGGACTTGCCGTTCAGGCGTGAAAGTGGGGTTGAGTCCAATGTTGGTGGCGGCCATGAATTTTTGGTAGCCGAGATGCGCCCAGCAGGTATAAATTCCGTTGGGCGGTATCACTTTCCCTTTTGGATAGTTCACGTTTGCGGTGGGGAAGTTGATGGTCTTCCCGCGTCCCTCGCCGTGTATGACTTCTCCGCCGAGTTGATAGCGATAGCCAAGCAGTTTGGATGCTTCATTGATGTTGCCCGTGGAAATGAGTTTGCGTATCTCGGTGGATGAGATCACGCCGCTTTCATCGCTGAGAGCTGATACTACTTCAACGGAGTAATTCAACTCCCTGCCAAGTTCCGTCAGGCGGGCGGCGTTGCCTTCGCGTCCCTTGCCGAGGGCGAAGTCATACCCGATGAGCAGGTGGGATAGGCCGAGACTCATTTTCAGCCGGGTCATATATTCGAGAGCAGTGGCAGTTGACAGGTCAGGAGTGAAGCGCTGGGTGATGACCACATCCACGCCAAGCGCGCCGAGCAGACCTGCGCGTTCATCCGGCGTGGTCAGGCATCGAATTTCTTTGTTGGTTAGTACAGCGGCTGGGTGTGGGTCAAAGGTTAATACAATGGCAGGCGCATGGTGAGCGTGGGCATCGCTGACCAGCTTTTGAATGATCTCGCGATGTCCGCGATGGACACCATCAAAGACGCCAATGGTTAGCCAGGAGTTCTGGAAGGAGGCTGCTTCGAGGGAATGGTAATGCTGCATAGTATAAAAAAGCCGCCAACCGGCGGCTTAATCTTATTTTACTCGGTTTAATCTGATGTGAAGAAGACTTTCTTGGGTTGCCATTCAGGAGAACCATCTTCGCCGTTGACAAGTTCCATCAATGCGACAAGTTCACCTTGTGTGCTTACGCCACGTACTTTGGTGATGGTGGGCTCGCCTATGGCTTTTACACGATGACCGTGACGCACGCCTTCGACTTCGTCGGGATTGAGCTCCACAGCGGGCCAATCCCCAAGCGCTTCAGCAGCGGGGATGAGATATTGGTACCAATTGCCGGCAGTGAAGGCTTCCTGCAATTTACGCAGGGGCACCGAATCGCGCAGGGAGAAGCGTCCGCTTTTGGTTCGGCGCAGACCGACCAGATAGGCTCCACATCCAAGTTTGATTCCGAGATCATTTGCAAGTGAACGGACATACGTGCCGGAAGAACAATGCACATCAATGACCACCTCGGGCGGAGTCCACTCAAGAACTTCAAGGTGATGCACAGTGATCTTGCGCGGCTCAAGGTCCACTTCCTCGCCGTTGCGAGCCATTTCATAGGCTTTGCGTCCCTGCACTTTGACAGCAGAATAAGGCGGGGGGGTCTGTTCAATTTCGCCTACAAATGTTTTGAGCGCCTCTTCAAATTGAGCCTCGGTGACATTTAGCGGGTCGTTCGACAAAGTTACTTTGCCTTCTGCATCGAATGTATCCGTGGAGCCGCCCAGTCGAATGATGGCTTGGTAACGTTTGTCGGATGCTGATACATATTCACTTAAACGTACAGCAGGGCCAACCAGGATTACCAACACGCCGGAAGCGCGTGGATCAAGGGTTCCTGTATGGCCTGCACGTCGCAATCCTGTGCCGTTTCGTATTGCCTGTACTACATCGTGCGATGTCATGCCAACCGGTTTGTCCACAACCAACGCGCCGGAAATAGCGTTTTTTATATCTTGACTATTCATAATGAATATTCCTCCTTCAAATCCTTTTCACTTTTTATTATGACACATTTGTCCGAATTTGCAATAGGTACTAAAGAGCTATTATTTATCCAAAACCTACAGATTTAGAAGCTCACGCGTCTTTTTTAATACTTCCTTTTGAACTTCGCTCAAACTTCCCTCGATATCTGCTCCTGCGGCAGCGGCATGACCTCCGCCTTGAAAGTGTTGTGCTACTGGTGAAACATTTACTCCTGGCACCAATGCCCGCCATGAAATCTTTACGTGGTTATTATTTTGCTCAACGAAAACCATTCCGACTTTGTTCCCGTCAATAGAGGAGATCATATTAATGAGGTCAGCGTCGTCATTGCCGCCATAGCCGGCGGATTTGCGGTCTGCGACAGTGAGAGTTCCCCATACAATGCCGTGCTTGCTCTCCAGGCTGGAGAGACCAGCCCCCCAAAATTTTGCAGCAGGGAATGTTTTCCGCACCAGAGAACGCATATAGATCTCTGGCATATCCACGCCGGTTTCCATTAAGGTGGCGGCTTGTCGAAGTGCTTCCGGAGTAGTGTTGGATGTTCGGAAGCCAAGGGTGTCTGTGATGATGCCGGTCAACAACGCGGCGGCAACGGATTTCGTGATCTTCAATCCCCATTCGGGCAGGTGCTTGGTGAGGATCGCGGCGGTGGCGACCTCATCTGCTTCGATTAGATTCAGTTTTCCAAATTTTTCATTGGTGACGTGGTGGTCAATATTAATATCAGGCTGACCAAAGTTTTCAAAGATCTTCCCCGTTCGTTTGAAATCGGCACAATCTACAGTAATGAATGTGTCGTAGTCGCCCTTTGGTTCTTTTTGGATGACTTCGCTGCCATGCAGGTATTTGAAGGAGGAGGGGACACCATCGGCAAGGATCATTTGCACAGATTTTCCCGCATCGCGCAGGGCTAACCCCAGTCCAAGCAATGAACCGATTGCATCCCCATCCGGTCTGACATGCGAAGCAATGACAATCTTTTTCGCATCTGCCAAACTGTTTTTTATCTCCCCTGTCAATTGTTTATCCACTATTTCTAATCCTCCAAAATTTATATGCCATCATGAAGCGTGGTGCGTATTTTATGTCTTTTTTCTTAATTCTGCCAATATTTTTTCAATGTGGTCTGCGTGTTCCGGGGTTGGGTCCCAGTGAAATCTTAACCTTGGGAATGCGCGGACTTCCACTCTTGCTGAAAGTGCCCGCCGCATGAACCCGGAAGCAGACTCAAGCCCTGCGAGAACCTCAGGCGCGCGGGAAGCGCCTTCCACGGCAGAGACATAAACATCAGCAAAGGCGAGTTCGCGGTCTATCTTTACGTCTGTCACATAAATTTGTTTCAGGCGCGGGTCACTAATCTCACGGATGAGCATTTCCGCAAGTTCCTGTTTTACACGATCTGCAATGCGTTGTAATCGTATTCCGGATGGCATAATTAATGAGGACGGAGTTTTCGCTCCGCCCCCTTACCTTTTTCTTTTTTTATTCCACGATGTAACAAACTAACATATCGCCTGGTTGAATGTCGTTGAAGCTTTTGAAGCCTACCCCGCATTCAAAGCCCTGGCGGATCTCTTTGACGTCATCTTTTTCATGACGCAGGGAGGAGAGATCGCCTTCGTACACAATGTCTGTCCCTCGGTATAG
>SXGT01427303.1_pt1 | contig 12956 bp, 13 predicted proteins | sample 3176221 | NCBI WGS metagenome assembly SXGT01 (sample SAMN11356862, study PRJNA531348) | freshwater metagenome | isolation source: freshwater sample F1-120 | place: China: Fuxian Lake, Yuxi | collected 2017-12-25
ACCGAAGTGGCAGCTGGCGAAGCAGGCGGCATTACCCAACACATTGGCGCCTATCAGGTCCACAAAGAAGGCCAACTGATCACCTTCCTCGATACCCCAGGCCATGCCGCCTTTACAGCCATGCGCGCCCGCGGTGCCCAAGGCGCCGATATTGTGGTATTGGTGGTGGCCGCCGACGACGGCGTGATGCCGCAAACCCGCGAAGCCATCGCCCACGCCAAGGCCGCCCGTGTACCCATCATTGTTGCCCTCAACAAGATCGACAAACCCAATGCCAACCCAGACCGGGTAAAAAACCAGCTGGCAGAGTTGGAATTGGTACCCGATGAATGGGGCGGCAATACCATCGTTGTGCCCGTTAGCGCCAAGCAACGCATGGGCATCACCGACCTGCTCGCCTCCATCCTGTTGGTTGCCGATAGCGCCAAGATCAAAGGCAATCCCAAGGGTACCGTCATCGGCACGGTCATCGAGGCCGAACTGGATAAAAGCCGCGGCACGGTTGCCACTCTTCTGGTGCAAAACGGCACCCTCAAAAATGGAGATGTCATCGTTGCCGGCACCACCTATGGCAAGATCCGCGCCATGTACGACTTCAAACTAAAACCGATCCAAAAGGCTACCCCCGCCACCCCCATTTCCATCCTCGGGATGACAGGTGTCCCCTCCGCCGGTGAGATCTTTGAAGTTGTCTCCAACGAAAAAACCGCCCGCGAGATCGTAACCACCCGCCAACAAAACATCAAAGACGCCAACCAGGCCTCTAAAATGACCCTGGAGGACTTCTACGCCCGCTTTAAGGCCGGCGAACTAAAAGAACTCAACATCATCCTCAAGGCCGATGTCCAGGGTTCCTTGGAGCCGATCGTAAAAGAACTGAACGAACTGGCCAAAGCCAGCGCCAACGAGATCGCCCTCAAGGTTATCTATGCCGAAACCGGTAACATTGGCGAAAACGACGTCAACCTGGCCTCTGCCAGCAAGGCGCTCATTTTGGGCTTCAACGTCCAAGCCGATGCCAGCGCCCGCCGCCTGGCCGAATCGGAAGGTGTCTCCCTGCGCCTGTACGACATCATCTACCGCCTTACCGAAGACATCGACAAAGCCCTAAAAGGTATGCTCGAGCCCGAATTTGTTGAAAAACACGTTGGTTCCGCCCAGGTGCTGGCTGTCTTCCCCATTTCCAAGGTCGGCAAGATCGCCGGTTGCCGTGTGCTCGATGGCGAACTCAAACGAAGCAGCAAGTGCCGCCTAACCCGCGGCTCCGATATCATCTTCGAAGGGGAAATGGCTTCCCTCAAGCACGAAAAAGAAGATGTACGCGAGATCCGCAACGGCCAGGAGTGTGGCGTAGGCTTCAAAAACTTCAACGACGTCCTGGTAGGCGATATGCTCGAATGCTATACCCTGGAAAAGAAAAGCTAATTTTGGGGTATCATTAGAGGAAGCAAGGTAAAAATGCCTAAAGGTGTACGTTTACAAAAGATCGCGGATAGGATCCGCGAGGAAATATCAGATCTGCTCCTCAAGCAGATCAACGACCCGCGCCTTGCGCAGGTCTTCGTAACAGATGTAAAAGTAGACAGAGAACTGGCCTACGCCGATGTATACGTCTCTGCCATCGAGGGGCGCCCACGCGCCCCTGAAGTACTAAAAGGCCTTGAAAGCGCCAGCGGCTTTTTAAGGCACGCACTCAGCGGTATCGTTGACCTGCGTACCTTCCCTAAATTGCGCTTCCATTGGGATCCGACCCCCGAAAATGCCGACCACATCGAAAAGGTTTTGGCAGAGCTTCGCAACGGACAAAAATAAACCTCAACTGTATAAAGGTAACCATGAACGAAATCGATATCCAGATCAAAAGCCTGCTCCACTCCGCCCAAAACATCCTGGTCGTTTCCCACGTGCGCCCCGATGGCGACGCGATCGGAAGCTGCCTTGCTTTGGGGCTTGCGCTTAAAAACGCCGGCAAAAATGTAGAGATGGTGCTCAACGACGGCGTTCCCGCTTCTTTTAACCACCTGCCCGGCCACGAATTGATCCTCAAATCCCCTACCCGCGAGGCCGACCTGTTTATCACCGTCGACTGCGCCGATTTCAGGCGCACCGGCAAACAATTCGAAACCCACCGCAAGCCCGAGATCAACATAGACCACCACGTGACCAATGAAAAATACGGCCAGATCAACCTGATCGAGCCAGAATCGGTGGCTACTTCGGCAGTGCTCACCGGCCACCTCGAAGAATGGGGCCTGGAGATCACCAAAGACATCGCGGCCAACCTCGCCACCGGCATCGTAACCGATACCCTTGGCTTCCGCACCTCCAATACCACCAGCACAAGCCTGCGCCAGGCCGCCAAATTGGTAGACCTCGGCATCGATATGCCCAACCTCTACAACCGTGCCCTGGTCAGCCGCACCTTTCAGGCTGCCAAATACTGGGGCGCCGGCCTCAGCAGCCTCACCACCCTCGATGGCATCGTCTACGCCACACTGCGCCTTGAAGACCGCATGGCAGCCGGTTACGGCGGCAGCGATGACGCCGACCTGATCAACGTCATCTCCGCCATCGACGACCACGTGGTGGGCATGATCTTTGTAGAACAACAAGGCACCGTCAAGATCAGCTGGCGCGCCCTGCGCCCCAACATCGATGTCTCCAAGATCGCCACTTTCTTCAATGGCGGCGGGCACAAAGCCGCTGCCGGCGCCGATATCGTGGGCGACCTGGCCGAGATCCAAACCCGTGTTCTTTCAAAAACACGTGAAATGCTCAATTTGTAAGGGGGACGGAGGATCTAATTATGGATTACAACGACAACACTGACAACAACATCAAGAACGCCGTTTCTGGTGTTTTGGTGGTAGATAAACCCATTGGCCTCACCTCGCACGATGTGGTCAACAAGATCCGCTACGGTACAGGCATCCGCCGCGCTGGCCACACCGGTACGCTGGACCCTCGCGCCTCCGGCGTCCTGGTCATCCTCGTCGGCCCTGCCGTACGCCTTAGCGAATTCGTCTCCGCATCCGACAAGCGCTACCAGGCCATCATCCGCATGGGCGCCAGCACCGATACCTTCGATGCCGACGGCCGATTCGTCAAACCCCCGGTAGACGCGCTCGATATTAGCGAAGAGCAATTCGACGCCGCCCTCAAAAACTTCGTCGGCGAGATCACCCAAACACCGCCGCCCTACTCCGCCATCAAGGTAAAGGGCCGCCGCGCCTACGACATGGCCCGCAAAGGCGAAGTTGTGGAACTGGCCCCCCGCACCATCAATGTATACAGCCTCGAGACCCTCGAGTGGGCACCCCCTGAGGCAGTCGTCGACGTCCATTGTTCCAGTGGCACCTATGTGCGCTCGCTGGCCAACGACCTCGGCGAAGCGCTTGGCTGTGGTGGCTACCTCATCGGCCTGCGCCGTACCAAAAGCGGCCGCTTTAGCCTTCGCGATGCCACCCCCCTGCGCAAACTGGAAGATGCCTTCCGCGCCGGCAACTGGTACCAATACCTCATCCCCGCCGCCGAAGCACTGGGAGAATGGCCTGCCATCGAACTCGACCCCGATATGGTAGACTCCGTTGCCCACGGTCACCGCATCCCGGCCGACCCATCGGTTATCCCGGGCGCCAAAAACCTGGTGCGCGGTGTTAGCATGGCTGGCGAACTGATCGCCCTGATGGAACTGGATCCCCATACCAGCGAATGGCAGCCCAAAAAGGTCTTCTATTCCTGATCCGCTCCGGCCATCCACGCGACCAATATGCCCCTCACCGCATTCGAAAACCTGCCCACCCTTAAAGCCAGCTGGTTAACTATTGGCATCTTCGATGGCGTCCACCGCGGACACCAACATATTATGGCCACCCTCACCCAGGGTGCCCATGCCAGCGGCGTGCCCGCCGTAGCCATCACCTTTGACCCGCACCCAGCCACCATCCTGGCCGGAGTGCCCATGCCTCGCCTTACCACTCCTGAAGAAAAACACCAACTACTAACCAACCTCGGTGTAGACCACGTTATTGTGCTGCCATTCAACCAACACATCGCCAATATGGGCGCCCTGGAATTCATCACCGCCACTCACCAGCGGCTGCACTTTAGCCAGCTCATCACCGGCCACGATTTTGCCCTTGGCCGCGGCCGGGAGGGAAACCACACCCTCATCAGCACCATTGGCCAAACGCTCGGTTTTTCTCAAACCTTGCTCAGCGCCATCGAGGAAGATGGCAGCGTCATCTCCTCCACCAACATTCGCAATGCCGTAACCACCGGCGCCTTTGGCTCGGTTACCACCTGGCTCGGCCGCCCGTACAACCTTTCCGGCCCCGTCGTCCATGGCGATGGCCGCGGCCGAACCATCAACATCCCTACCAGCAATGTCAATTTCCCCGCCGAAAAGGTGTTGCCTGCCCCTGGCGTGTACGCCTGCGTGGTTGAGGTATCCGGCCAAACCCACTATGCGGTAGCCAACTTTGGCTTTAGGCCAACCTTCAGCCAGGCAGCCCCCCAACCCCGCCTCGAAGCCCACCTGCTGGACTTTAGCGGAGACTTGTACGGCCAACATATGCAGGTAGAATTTATCCAACGCATCCGGCCAGAGGTCAAATTCAACGGCGTGCAAGAACTTATAACCCAGATCAACAAAGACATTCTGGTCACCCGTGGCATCTTCAGCCTCGAGTGATCTTCCCCACATCACAACCAACTTAACCAAAAAGCGCCCTTCGTAACCAACCGAAGGGCGCTTGTACGTACAGGCGGACTTTTTTACATAAGCCAGTTACCCGCCGTGCACCAAACGCGGGTCCAGCACATCACGCAAGGCGTCGCCGATCAGGTTGAACGACAACACCGTGATCATAATGGCCGCCCCCGGGAAAAACACCAAAAAAGGCGCGCTAAATACACTATTTCGTTCCGCTCCCATCATCAGGCCCCATTCAGGGGTTGGCGGCTCGGCGCCCAGGCCCAAAAAGCTCAGCGCGGCCGCGCTCAGAATGGCCGATGCGATGCCCAGGGTACCCTGAACGATCAACGGGGTCAGCGAATTGGGCAAAATGCGGGTGAATAAAATGCGCAGGTCGCTGGCGCCCAACGATTTGCTGGCCATCACATAATCCAGCTCCCGCACCGAAATAACACTGGAGCGCACCACGCGGGCAAAGATCGGGATCTCAATGATCGCGATCGCCAACAACGCGTTGATCAGTCCTGGCCCAAGCACGCTAACGATCGCGATCGCCAACAGCAAGCTGGGGAAAGCCATCAAAATATCCAGCGTACGCATGATCAGGTCGTCGATCCATCCGCCCAAAAAGCCGGCAATGGCGCCCAGCAAGCCACCCACAATAATGGCAAGGGTAACGGTGCTAAGGCCAACCTGCAAAGAAAGCCTCGCCCCAAAAACAATTCGGCTAAACAGATCACGCGTATTGCCATCTACGCCCATCAGGTGTTGCTCCTGTGCAGGGTCGCAACCCAAAACATGGACGCAAGGCGGGGTACGTCGCTTTACGCCTGTATCCAATGGTACGATCGGGTCATACGGGGCGATCACTTCCGCGAATATCGCGAAAATGGTGAGCACACCCAGCAACACCAGCCCAAGCCGTGCGCTGCTGTGGCTCAAAAACCGTTTAAATGCCAACAAGGCTGGGTTGTCACGGTAATGGATCGACTCCGCTCTAAGGGTAGGTACAGCGTTTTCGGCCATTACTTCAACCTCACTCTCGGATCCAAATATGCGTACGAAACATCGACGATCAGGTTGGTGATCACAAAAATAAAGGCGATCACCACCGAAAAGCCCTGTACCACCGGGTAGTCGCGGCTAAGGATCGCCTCAACCATGCGGCTGCCCACGCCGGGCAGCGAAAAGATCGTTTCTGTTAGCACCGCGCCAGAGAGCAACCCACCGGTTTGGATGCCGATAATGGTAACGATCGGGATCAGCGCGTTGCGCAAGGCATGCTTGCGAATAACAAGCAAGTGACGCAAACCCTTGGCCTTGGCAGTTCGGATGTAATCCTGTCCCAACACCTCCAGCAACGCTGAGCGCGTCATGCGCGCGATAACCGCCAGCGATATGGTACCCACAGCGGCGGCAGGCAAGATCAAATGCTTGATGGCATCGCCAACCAGCTTGAAATTGCCAGTGATCAGGCCATTCAGAATGGCGCTGTTAGAGATCAACTGAACAACGAAGACCCTAAAACCGGTCTTCTCGGTAATTCCCCATTCCTTCACCAAATTGGTCACCGAAATGCCCGCGGTAAGGCGGCCACTGGGTGGCAATGAAAAAGGAGTGTCCTTTAGGGTGATGGCAAAAAAGAAAGCCAACAACAAGCCCAGCCAAAAGACAGGCATGCTCACGCCGATATTCGCCCCCACCATCGTCAAGGTATCTATAAAACTATTGCGGTTCAACGCGCTTACAACCCCCATCGCTATCCCCAGCACCGTGGCAAAGATCATCGCGAAAAAGGTCAGTTCCATCGTCATCGGCACACGTTCGGCGATCACGGTGGTGATCGGCCGTTTGTCTTTAAGAGAAGTGCCGAAATCCCCTTGCGCCAAATTGGCGACATAAATAACAAATTGCTCCGGAATACTCTTATCCAAGCCAAAGCGTTTTTCATAAGCATTGCACGCTTCTTCGGTCGCTCGCTCACCCAACATTACAGAACAAGGGTCCCCAGGCACAGACCTGGTAATAATAAACGTAACAACCAAAATTCCCAGCAAAACCGGGAAGATCAATAACAACCTTCTGATCAAAAATTGAGCCATGCGTAACTCCGGGAAAGAGTTAAGAGAATGGGGCAAGGTAGCCCTTGCCCCATTCAATTTAGTACAAAATGAGCTTACTCAGCCGGCTGGTTGATGCCCTTGGGCCCAAGCAGGTCAAGGAAGTACTGGTAGGTACCAGTGTTGCCCTTGCGGTACATGTTGTTCCAGTCGAGGCCGGCGCTGAAGGTAGCGACGACATCGTTGGCATCGAGGGTGGCGCCGTTGGAGAACACCACACCCTGCTTGAGGGTACAGGTCCAAACGGTGGCATCTTCGTTACCAACACACTCTTCAGCCAAGTCAGGCTTCGGAGCAGCGGAACCCCAATCGAAGGTGTACAGCTTGCTGAACAGTTGGTTACAAGCGCGGAAGGAAGAACCATCGGTCTCATCAGCACACATCAGGGAGACGGGCTCGCCATCCTGGCTGAAGATCAGGTTGCCATCAGCGGTCTTCATCTGGGGGAAGTTCTCATTGTACGGTCCGAGCACCACGTTCTCTACAGCGCTGCTGAAGGCCAGCTGGGTGGTACCGTGGGCAAGCACGATGGCGGGCATGTGCTGGGCATACAGTTGGTTGATCTCATCGTACAGAGCCTGGCGGGCAGCCGGATCGCCCAGCTTGCCGGCCTTGAGGATGCGCTCCTCAATGTCGGGGTAAGCGGTACCGAAGGACTTGCTGGAGCTGGTCAGGAAGACATCATACCAGTTGGTGGCATCGGGGTAATCCTCAGACCAACCAAGGAAGAACATCTGCTTCTCGCTCGCGCGGACAGAAGGCAGGTACTCAGCCCATTCTTGCTTCTCCAAGGCAACATCGATGCCAAGGTTCTGGACCAACTGGGCCTGAACAGCTTCGGCGATCTTGTCGGGTTGGGGGAAGTAGGGGCGAGTGCGGACGGAGTAGGACAGGGTGATGGTCTGGCCGAAGTCAAAACCAACGCTCTGCAGCATCTCAACAGCCTTGGCAGCATCGAAGGCCGGCACAGCGAAGCCATCGGTGAAACCGGGCTTTACGGCAGGCGGTACGAACTGGGTAGCGGCGATTGAGCCATTAGCATAGAAATCGTCAACAAGCTTCTGCTTGTCGATGGCCATGGCAAAAGCCTGGCGGACGGTCTCGTTATCGAACGGAGCCTTGCTGTTGTTGAGGCCGATGTACAGGAAGTTGTTCACCTTGCGGGGATACAGCTTGATGTTGGCATCCGCTTCGATCAAAGCAACGTCATCAGCAGTGACCTCGGCAATACCGCTGGTGTTGCCGGCCTGAAGGTCGGTCAAACGGGCAGCGGATTCAGCACCCCACTTGAGGGTGAAGCTGCTATTGGCAGGGGCCTCACCAAAGTAGTTGGGGTTGGGCTCAAAGGTCATGTGGGAACCGCGCACCCATTCCTTAAGCACGTAGGGGCCGGTACCAACAGGGTTGTCGTTGAAGGCAACACTATCGCCGCCGGTCTCAGCGAGGAAATCGGCATCATAGATGTCGAAGGCCTCAACCGAAGCAACCTTCGGAATGAAAGCAGGTTCAGGATTGCAGAAGCTGAACACAACGGTGTGCTCATCGGTAGCTTCAATGCTCTTCACATTGCCACCATAATCGCAGTTGGGGGCTTCCAACTTCTGTCCGGCATAGGCCGGGGCTTCCTCAGCGGCAGGGGCCTCAGCTGCGGGGGCTTCAGCAGCAGGGGCTTCGGCAGCAGGGGCTTCGGTCGCAGCGGGGGCACCGCAAGCGGCCAGCAGCATGCTAACCAATACCATCAAGGAAAGCAAAACAAACATGGATCGTTTCATCTGTTTCTCCTCCAAGAGAAAAAATAGGTGTATAACACACCATCACCCCGAATAGAGTGATACATAATTATACAATAAATTCTTATCGGCAGATTGCCCAAATGGATGATTAAACTATCATTCAAAGGTGAAATTCGCCACAATTGGCCATAATCATGTGCCCTTTCGGCAATTTACTCCCACACACCTGCCATTTTTCTGCCACAATGCGCGCATTTTCCGCCCCGCAATAATAAACTCTCCACTTCGTACCCCCTCCTTCTGATGGCAATCCTTCCACACCCGGCACAAACACTGTCCTCATATCCACCACGGCTGCCAGCCAAATTGCCGGCATACACATGCCGCAATCCCAACTCAAGCCCAATTTCAACCGCCTGCGTAACCGATTGCGCGCTGGTTGGCGCTGCCTTTTGCCGGTGGTAGCGAGGAAAAAATGCGCTGATGTGCCACGGGATTTCTCGGCCACGTTTGCCGATCTGCTCAGCCATTGCCACAAGTTCTTCCTCACTGTCATTCATTCCCGGTACCAGCAAGGTTACGATCTCCACCCACAATCCTTCCTCTAATGCCATATCGATACAATCCAAAACAAGGGCAAGCGTACCACCCAATTTTCGGTAGGTGCGGTCGTTCAGGCTTTTCAGGTCAATCTTAAGCCCGTCCATTCTGGGCGCCAGCAATCTCAATGCCTGCCGGCTGCCATACCCGTTAGAGACCATCGCCGTCCGCAAGCCAGCTTCTTTGGCCGCATCAAAGAGATGTGCCGCCCATTCCGTTGTAATGAACGGTTCGTTATAAGAGGAAACCACCGAACCCGCCCCGCAGTGTTTTGCCGCCTGCACCACGCCACGGGCATCCACGAATCTCATGCTTCCCACGGCAGCGTCGCAATCTTCATCGCGCAACAGTTGCGAGGTAAACCAATTTTGGCAATAATCGCAATGAAAATTGCAGCCCAACATGCCAAAAGTCAGCGCGATGCTGCCAGGCATAAAATGGAAAAAAGGTTTTTTCTCGATCGGGTCAGGTTGCAATCCACTTACATATCCCCACGGCGCCATCAACCGGCCATCCATGTTCAACCTTACCTGGCAAATGCCCCGCTTGCCGGGCCCCAATTTGCACCCATGGCCGCAAGCCAGGCAACGCAAGCGGCCATCCGGCAATCGCTCCACCAGGCTGGCCGGCCTAACATGGCTGTCTACCACTTCTGCCGCGTTCATCAATACCACTACCATTCTTGGTTATAATCAACCAATGTTCTCAGTATGTATTCAGGCCGGCGGCAATTCAACCCGCATGGGTATGGATAAAGGGCTGATGCTCTTCAACGGCCAGCCGCTTGCCTTGCGCATTGCCTGCCGGTTTGAACACCACAGCCCCGATATTTTTATGGTATCCAACCAGGCCAGTCAGTACCAAACGCTCGGTTTTCCTGTCCATTCAGACCACCAGCCCGGGCAAGGGCCACTTGGTGGCTTGTTTACCGCGCTGCACTTGGCCCAACAACCCTTGGTGGCGGTTGTCGCTTGCGATATGCCCTTTGCCAACCCGGCCCTCCTTGCATATATGGCCAGTATTGCCGAATCAGAAAAGGCGGATGTGGTCATTCCGCGCCTAAACGGCCAATACGAACCGTTGCATGCAATTTACCGCCGGCAGCCGTGCCTTGCCTACATCGATGAAGCGCTGCAATCCGGCGAACGGCGTGCCATTGGCTGGTTCCCAAAAGCATCCATTCATCCCATCGGCGCCGATCAAATCCGCCTGCTGGATCCGCACAGCATCACCTTCACCAACGTCAACACCCCGGCCGAATTTTCCCTGGCCGAACGGGTAGACCTCGCGCTCGACCAACACCATTCAGCCTAACGCACCACCAATACCGGGCACGGAGAGTGCGACACGATCTTGTCGCTGGTGCTGCCCAAGAACTTCTGCTCGATGAAGATCTCTCAGGATGTGCGCGATTATGCGGCCGCCCAGGGCGTCAGCGAGACCGAGGCGGTACAACGCGGCATGGCGGAAAAATCCATTGAGTTCGTCAAATCCGGGGCCGAGGTCTATCACCGGATCTAATCGACATGGACTGCCGCCCTGGTTGCGCGGCCTGCTGCATTGCGCCGTCGATCAGTTCGCTGGACAAACCCGCCGGGCTGGCGTGTCGCCATCTCGACCCGACCTTACGCTGTAGCCTGTTCGGGCGGCCCGAGCGGCCGGCCTGTTGTAGCGGCCTGCAAGCGTCGGCCGAGATGTGTGGTGCCGACCGCGCCGCAGCCCTAACCTACTTGGCGCGCCTCGAGGTTGACACCCGCCCTGCTACAATGCGCCACCCCAGCTAAAAGGCCTTTCGTGGACTCCCTTTATCTCTCCGCCCTGATTCTCGGTATCGTCGAGGGCCTCACCGAGTTCCTGCCCATCTCCAGCACCGGCCACCTGATCATCGTCGGCGACCTGCTGGGCTACAACGACGAAGCCAGTAAAGTTTTCAAGATCGTCATCCAGCTCGCCGCCATCCTCGCCGTATGCTGGGATTACCGCGCCCGCCTGACCGGCGTCGTACTGGGCCTGCCCCACGACGCGGCAGCGCGCCGCTTTGTCACCCTCCTCCTGGTGGGTTTTCTGCCCGCGGCCGTCTTGGGCCTGATGTTCCATGCCACCATCAAGGGCGCGCTGTTCAACCCGATCACGGTGGCGACGGCGCTCATTGTGGGTGGTCTGCTGATCCTCTGGCTGGAAAAACGCCAATACCACCCGCACCTCCGCTCCATCGAGGCCCTGCGCTGGCCGGATGCCCTCAAGGTCGGTTTTGCCCAGGCCTTGGCGATGATCCCCGGGACCTCGCGCTCCGGTGCCACCATCATGGGGGGACTGTGGTTTGGCCTCGATCGCAAGACGGCTGCCGAGTTTTCCTTCTTTCTCGCCATCCCCACGATGTTCGCCGCCACCGCCTACGACCTCTACAAAAACTGGGGCCTGCTCCACGCCCACGACCTGCCGGTGTTCGCCGTTGGTTTTGTGGCCTCCTTTTTTTCGGCCATGTGGGCGGTACGCGGCTTTATTCGTTTTGTGTCCCAGCATAGCTTTGTCGTGTTTGCGTGGTACCGCATCGCCTTTGGCCTGCTGGTACTGGTGAGCGCCCACTTCGGATGGGTCCGTTGGACCTCATAAGCTGGAGCGCCTAAGCCGGGATCCTGTGATCTACGGCATAATCTGGCCATGACCGCCACGCCCCCCATCATCCTCACCTTTGCTGCCACCGACCCCACCGGCGGCGCCGGCCTGCAGGCCGACATCCTGACCCAGGCCAGCCTTGGCTGCCATCCGCTCACGGTGGTGACCGCCATCACCGTCCAAGACACGCGCGGGGTCGAGGATTTCATGGTGCTGGAACCCGAGTGGATCACCGATCAGGCCCGCGCCATTCTTGAAGACATGCCGGTCGCCGCCTTCAAGGTTGGGATGTTAGGGAGTGTCGAGATCGTCGCCGCCGTCGCCGAGGTGGTCTCGGACTATCCCGACATTCCGCTCATCCTGGACCCGGTTCTGGCCTCCGGGCGCGGCGATGATCTGGCCACGGAGGAGACACTGGCCGCCATGCGCGATCTGCTCCTGCCGCAAACCACCCTGATCACGCCCAACAGCGGCGAGGCCCGCCGTCTGGTCGAGGACGACGAGGATGTCGAGCCGCCCGACCTTGATACCTGCGCCCTGCGCCTGCTCGACCTGGGCTGCGAATTTGTCCTCATCACCGGTTCACACGAACACACCCCGCAGGTCATCAACACCCTGTACGGTGGCGACGGAGAGGCGCAAGCGCTGGCTTGGGACCGTCTGCCCAACAGCTATCACGGTTCCGGTTGCACACTGGCCTCGGCCGTCGCTGCCCTGCTGGCGCAAGGCATGGACATGGCCACGGCCGTTAAAGACGCCCAGGAATACACCTACGAAACCTTGCGCGGTGGCTTCCGTCCCGGCATGGGTCAATTCATCCCGGATCGCTTGTTCTGGGCCCGCGAAGAACCCAGCGCAGCGGCGGCACAGGCCGCCCCGGAACAGCCTGACGATGATGGTTCCGCCCCTTGAGGGGCTCTATGCCATCACGCCGGACTGGTCCGATACGCGACGGCTGCTAACCACCACCGAGGCCCTTCTGGCGGCTGGCTGCCGCATCCTGCAATACCGCAACAAAACCGCCTCACCCTGCCACCGCGCCGAGCAAGCGGGCGCTCTGCGGGCCCTGACCCTCGCCTACGGGGCGCGGCTGATCATCAACGACGATGTGGCGCTGGCCCTCGCGGTTGGTGCCGATGGCGTGCATCTGGGCGCCGACGATGGCGATTTGCTTGCGGCGCGCGCCCGTCT
>SXGT01289232.1_pt1 | contig 12955 bp, 19 predicted proteins | sample 3176221 | NCBI WGS metagenome assembly SXGT01 (sample SAMN11356862, study PRJNA531348) | freshwater metagenome | isolation source: freshwater sample F1-120 | place: China: Fuxian Lake, Yuxi | collected 2017-12-25
CAGACTCCCTAAGTCTCGGTTGCAAATGCCCGAAGTCTCGGTCAGAGTGCCCATCGCCTTGAAATGTCCCCGCCCAAGGCGGTCGAACAGTTCACCCAATTTGTCGTGCCCGGTTAGGTTGCGGCACGTATCTGAAGCCAGCACCCTCCCAAGGGGCCCTCCTAGTGGAACGGGACCTCCGAGGTCGCGCGAGAACCTCCGAGATGGCCTTCGTGGGAGCTTCTTGCTGGTATGGCCGGTCCTTGTTGTGCTAGTTGTAGTGCTACAAACGAACTTATTCGAAGTTGTGGAACTTACGATTTGGACTCGACCGTGGGTCAACTTACGACGCTTGATTCGTAATTGCAAGTTAGATATCTAGACCGGTAAGTTCAAAGCTAACTTCCATAACTTCACCCGCCGTCCAAACTACAAAAAAAATGCCCAAAGCGACGTTGTAAAAGACAAGCGTCGCTTCGACGTCGCTTTTCGGGCGGAGTAGGCACGCCGAAGGTCCAAGGACCTTCGGCGGCTCATTCTCCGTGCGAAAATGACGTCAGAGCGTTGGGGTTTCAGCTTGTGATCCGTTTTGGACAGCCGGCGATCGCTGAGGAAGTAAGGAAAAAACCTTCGTTTCTGCAGCGACGACGTCGCTCACACGCACAGTGACGCCGTCGCTGGGGCGATGCAGGCAAGCGAAGCAAGAATTTTGCTTGTGCCGGATCACACACGGATCAAAAGTAAGGTGCCGTCCGCTTCGGGTCGCCACCCCAAGCTCTGCCGCACCTCGGCCGCTCGCCAGACAATGAGCTGCTCTGTGCGGCGAAGTCTAACCGCTGTCGCGGTGACGTCTGCGACTTTGGAGGCCAATGCAACTATGACAAACATCTCCGCTCTCTCCAAAGCACAGGCCACGACGATGCCTGCCTCGGCCGCTCTGCTGACGACCTCGCCAACCTTAATCGCCATGGAGCTGTAGCAGAGTCTGTCTGCGACGCGAGCATTCGCGAAGCCCTCCAGCACCTGTGTGCGGCCAATGAGGCCATCGAAGAAAACGTCGTCGTCTCTGGGCTGGAGCTGCAGTGTCAAGACGCTGCCGCACAGCGAGCTCTCGAAATCGGACGTGTTCTTCAAGTGCTCGGCTACTCCTTTCACCATAAGTGTTGCCGCTCGATCACAAAGGCGTCCAAGATCATCCCGTCCCGCCGCAACTGGGACGGGATATCGAGGAGCCAGTGGTGCTTGGGTTTCAGTGCATCCTTACCGTACGCCTCTTGGTGCAACCTCAAGAAGCGGCCCGTGCCGTTCTCCAACTGCACAGACCCCTCGTCGGCAGTCACTAGCCCGGTTTTGGCGGCCATGCGCAAGTCCTGGGCATCCCCAGCGAAACGTCTGACAATGGGGCGTGGCCAGGCTCGCAAACCCAAGCCGTCGCCTTGAGCATGCGAGTACGGTGGCCCAGCCACCTTTGCCAAATCGATCCCCCTGGTGATGGCATAGTCCACGACTCTGCACAATGCCCGGAAGGACTCCATGCACGGTCGCAGCTCCACCGCTTGGAGAGCAGGGTGCGTTTCGAAGTAAAACCTTTCGGAGTCAGCTGAGCACCCACCTACAAACTCAGAGCGACGAAGTTCGCGACCGCATCGACGATGCGAAACTGATAGAGTTGGTAGCGACCACGTCGCTATGGCAAGCAGCCAGGGCTGAGCGACCAAGTCGCTGATGCTAGGCGGGGTGCTACAGCGAATTCCGACAGCGAGCCTCAAGAGACCGTACACCCCAACAGCTCCGAGCAAGTGCGCCGCACTTTGTGTGGGCTCTTCTCGGAAACCCGGTGCTCATCGAAAATCCGATGCAGATACTTCTGCTTGGACGACGTGGCGGCATGAAAAACCCACGCCTCGTCTTGCAAAAAATGCTGGATCGATGCCCGGTCGACCCCCAAGGGTGACGACCGCGAGAGCAAACGCTCGATCTCTGTGTTCATCACTCCGTGCTGAAGCAACGTGTGAACCCAGTCGTACGTGACGCTCTGCACGTCGAACTGTTGCCTGACGACCAGGAGTCGTCCCGACGTGAGACCCACAGTGAAGCCCTCGCCAGCAAGAGGGGGGAGTGCGTGGACTGCAACGTGGGGCATCGCGTCGGTGACGGCCCCTGGACCGCAAAGGCTTGGACGCAAGCAAACCATAAGGATTACGGTTCAGCCCAGCGGACATCTCCATATCCTCGTAATCGCCTTTTCTCATCACACCGTCTTGTACGCGGCGATGTGCTGATTCCAAAATGTCAGCAGCACGAAAGGCCCTCGCGGTGGGCCAGCTTCGCAGCTGAGTGTGATCGCAGCAGCCAATGTCCACGAACCCCTCCTTGAGGTGTGCAAGATCGCTGTCCTGTGGGAGTACCCGAGACGCAACGAAAACGCACCAAGATAAGGCGCGTTCGCCTTGACCTTGGAGCAAGTTCTCACTGCGAGTCGGACTCCATCCTTCTTAAGCACGTTTGAGTGCTTGAAGCACGGTTTGAGTCCGTTGGCTCCCTTCCAGTCGAGCCCTTGTCGGTGGCCGTCGCCATCGGAGAGCAAGTTGGCAAGCCGCCCGTACAACATCCGGTGCTCGTCGCCGATGAGCAGCGGCAAGCCCGCAGAAGCCAGCCCGGATGGCCCCAACAACAGATGCTCTAAAATAGCACAGAGCATCGCCCCCCCCCCCCCCACCCCCCCACCGGCGGGGACCAACCCAAGGCATTCTCAGCGACTCCATCGCTCGACGTCTCAGCGACTTGGTCGCTCGAAGAGCAAAGGGATCGGCCCACGCGTCGATCGGTGTGGGACGGGGTGCCCGCAAGGCCACTTCGCTGCCACAACCTGCTTGATGACGTTGGTCCTGACGCAAGCAACAGTCGTCCAGACTCGTCCGAGACTCAACGCCGCCTGACCAAGCTCGAGAAACGCCAAGCTGACGACCATACACTTCCGGGATTGATCCAAGCTCAACTTGTTCCCCGGCGTAAATTCGTCAAATCCATCAACTAGGCCCCAAGGGGTTGCAGGGGTGGATGGCGATCGACTCCAGGCTTCTGCATACAACTGCTGCAGTGCTGCAGACTTTGCAACTATGGTGGCCAGTGTCTTGCAAGGGTCCAGCAGGTTCCAGACCCACGGACTGCTGTCAATCAGTGACAATCCGATTTGCAACCGGTGAGCCTCGAACTCCGCCATGTTCCCCGATCGCAGTTGGTGCCTCACAGCTTCGCGGGAGAGGACACCTTTAGATTTGTCCTGGAGCTTCACCAAAAGCTCTGCCAAGCCGGACTGGCTAATGCGGCCAGTGTGCAAGAGCTCTTGCAGTGTTGCTGCGCCGATGTCCAACCGATGCCGCTTCGCCATCAAGCGATGCACTTCGCAAAAGGGCTCAGCAAGCGACTACGACTCTGCAACATCTGAGCCGAGCGAGCATTGCAGAGACGTCAAGCGGGCTCCCATCGCCAACTTCGCTCGGCTAAGGTCAAGGCGGGGAAGGGAGGAGGGCAGGGGGCGTTGCCACAAGCTCACGAGGCTGGCAGACGAAGTGGAGCGAGGGGGCGACGAGGTCGCTAAGCGATGAAGGAGCGACGACGTCGCTGTGGCTCAGCAATGGTGGGCGACGCAGTCGCCAGCGACGATGTCGCTGAGCAAGGGTGGGCGACGAAGTCGCCAGCGACGATGTCGCTCAGCGATAGTCGAGCGACGGTTTCTCAAAACATGCGGGTGGCAATTCCGCTAGTCGACGATGTCGCTGACTACGATGAAGGAGAGTCTCGCACTGCAAGAAAGAAGGAGTGATAGAAGAGGAGCGACGATGTCGACGGAAACGACGATGTCACTAAGCCAGTCAGTAGCGACGACGTCGCTAGCGACGCTGTCGCTTACCAGCAATCTTACGAGCGTGTTTCTGAAATCGAAGGCCTACTGTGTGCACGTCACACCAACCCCTACGCACGGTTAAGCCACTCGGGCTCGGGTTGACCGCCTGGACGCCAACGAGAGAGAGAGAGAGAGAGAGACGAGCGACGATGTCGACTGCAACCACGATGTCACCAAGCCAAGGCCAGTCAGAAGCGACCACGTCGCTAGCGACGCTGTCGCTTACCATCAATCTCACGAGCATGTTTCTGAAATCGAAAGGCTGCCGTGTGCACGTCACACACACGCAAGGTTAAGCCACTCGGGCTCGAACTGACCGACTGAACGCTTCGCTCAGAGCCAGCTGACGACGCTCAGGGACAACAACCAGGCGACTGGGTGAATCGTGCAATTGACCGTCACGCAGTACAATGGTCTCCGCCCCGCAAGTCTTGCCCTCGCTTTGGCCGTGCAAAAGATCTGCAGGGCTCATCAGCTCAGCTGCTGCTTTGGCCAACCCAGGACACGCCCTGAGTACACCAATGCCGCAGCGGTGGTGGTTACCTTACTCAGCGACGATGCCGCCCACCGTAGCAAACAACTATTTGCTTCACCATTTGGGGACCAGCAATTTTTCACGCTGTGGCTCTCTCTCACTCTCTCTCCCTGTCTCCTCTGGGATCGCAGGACGAATTTTGGCACAGCGACGACGTCGCTGAAAAGGCTTCGAGTCTGCGGCGGTTAGCTCTACACCTTACCTGGCCGCATGTTGCCACCACTCGCGGCAAGTGACCCAATCCAACTCCATCAGCCTTGCCACGTAGGCAACGGCCCCTGCGTGTTTCGGCATAGCTTGGGCTGGGCGACTGGGGCGAACGCAAGGACACAAGTACTGCGGCACACTGTCAGCTGTAGCCGCGGGCTGCAAAGTCACAAGACCGTTACCCGTGAGTTGCCGCTGGCGTGCAAGCAACCAAAGCGTGGCCCTCTAAACCGTAACCATCGGAGAAGGGTAAGCTACAACCCAAACACCTAGCAACCCGCATTCCTAAGACGACTTAGTCCCACTGATGCACACACCGAACCGTGTGAAGCTACGACGCCTTTTTGAACCGAAGCCGCAGCGACGATGCGGCTCTCCAAGACGAGCCCCGTGTAACAAAGCAATTGCGAGACGCAAGTTTTATAGTCAAGACCCCCTGGAGGCTTGAGCGAGGGCACTGAGCAACCCCCACTGGACAATAGAATGTGTTTGCGTGAGCCTTGCTCGGGAGTCTTGCAACTTGCTGACACCGCCTAGCGGCGTGCTCGGTTGCTGATCTGGGCGAGCAGGTTGGTCACCAAGGCAACGTCCTTCTTGGCACTGGCAACTCGATCGGTCACCTGCAGGGCTGAAGGCTGACCACTGCGATCGACCGGCACCGTTTTGGAAACTCGCAGAATGAGCAAGCGTCGAGGTTGCTGAGGCGAGCGGGCAACCACCAGAGGGAGCGACCGCATCGCTGAAGCGAGCGACAGGGGTCGCTGAGGTACGGAGGCCAGGGCGCTCACGGTCCCGAGCGGTCGCAGTGGTCAACCAAGCCCACAACAACCTCACTCAGCGGAGGCAGCTCGGGCCGGTCCGCAGTGGGATCGTCGACCGTCAAAGCCTCACTGCAAGCATCGCTCGTGGCTACGAAAAAGCTCAAGGCTTCCTCGAGCGGCGTCACCTCAGGCCGAGCAAACACACGTGGGGCCACTGAGGCTTGTCGACATCAGAAGCCTCAAATCCGCGACCGACCCCCCCCCGGCCACAACAAACCCTTTCCGAAGACGGTGGGGCCCGGGCTAACGCAGTGGCCCCACATGCGTCAGCTGCGGTGACCAGCTGCTTGGAAATCAAACTCAAGTCATCCCGAGCAACCAAAGCCTCCAAGGCAGAGATTGCAGGTGTGAGCTTCGTCAACATCTGCTGCGCACCTGTTCGACGCTCCGCTCAGTGTCGCAGAAACAACAAAGGCTTGCTTGGCGGCTCAGTCCTGCGAACGCCCGAGGCGTCAAGACCGAGTCGCCAAGCTCGCTTCTGCTGCGTCTCCAAGACTTGGCGTGCCGTCAACTTTTTTTCTGGAAGGCCAACTCTTTCGCCTGCTCGCGTGCCCGTGCACGTTCGACCTGCTCCCTCGCCTTCTTTTCGTACGGTGCTTCGTCCTAGGGTGGAGTCAAGCAGGCACCGGTGCAACATGAGGCGGGTGCGGGGGGGGGGTGTCCCACCTCTAGCGATCGCATCGCTCGAGCGACGTCGTCGCTTGGGCAGGTAGCGACTGAGTCGCTCCTGGGGAGTTGCACGTCTTGGGCTTTGCTTGACGTCATGTGGTCCTTGGGTGGCTGGTCACGACCTCGCTTGCTGTGCTTGTCCTTCTTGTCCTTCTTGGACTTCTTGCTCTTCTTCTCTTTTTTTGATTTTTTGTGCTTCTTGCTGTTGTCGCCCTTCTTGCTTTTTTTGTTCTTCTTGGCTTTCTTGCCACTGGAGCTCGACGAGCTGGACGAAGAGCTCGAGGAGCTGGACGAGCTGGCATTTCCGTCGGCGATTGCCAGCTGCGTGGGCGGCCTCAACGCAGAACCAGTGCCACCCACTGGCACGTCGGGCATCTCACCTCTGGCCTCCATGACAGTTTTCTTACCATAGCTCTTCGATTGCTTGACGCCGTCCTCCAAGACGCGGACGCGAAACACCTCCCCGAACACAGGGTCGGGCCTGCGATCTTTTGGCAACGCACGCTGCCTCAGTGCCTCGACGTCGTACCCCTTGCTGGCCCACACCGACAAGGGTTTCCATTTGCCCGTGTCTGACCAGAACTCTTCGCTCTTCTCCTCGGAGATGACGGACATGTAGTGGGCTTTGGCGTTCTCAGAGGTCATGGTCCCAACGCTGCGGTAGAACGCGGTCTGCATCTCCTGGGCACATCTCCCGTACGCCTAGATACCCAACCAAGACCATCGAGAGCGAGCAAGTCGCTAAAAAGCGAACGAGGTCAGATTCACTTAGCGACACTGTCGCTTGTAGCCTTGGTGGGTATCAGTGGGTGCGGGAGCCGCGAGTGTCCTCGCTGAGCCCTTGGAAGTCTGCAGTTGGCCACGTCGCGAAGATCCGCCGCAATTGCGTGCACTTGGTGGAGCAGTAGCCGCACCTCCACGTGCCTGCTTCGAGCACAGCACGTATCTCCAGACGTAGATCCTTGAGGCTGCACCGTGTAAGCCGACCCCGGCCTCAACGCAACACGGTGCTGCATCAAGGACCTGCGTCCGAAGGTCAGGCGGTGCTTGACTGAGCACCGGCGTGCTTGCTCAAAACCCGGCACCGCTTGTAGCTGACCCAGCACTTACAGTTAGAGCAGTAGACCTTGTGGGCATTGTCGCCGATCTCAATATCGTCTTGGCCTTCGTGCACCGTTGCAAGCACTGACCCATCTTCTGTTGCTTGTGCAGCGGTGGCGTCTGCGACCTCGGCACGCTCCTCATCGGCTGGCCCCGCTTCGCCGCCAGCTGCAGGATTGGCAGTGGCTTTTGGCCTCGCCTTGCTTGCGGCCTTCGCCTTCGCAGCCGTGGTGCTCGTCGCGACCGCTGGCTCCCCGGCGGCAGCCGCAGACTTTGACTTGGCACGCGGCTTGGCTTTGCCTTTGGCCTTCGCATTCGCAATCGCTGCGTCTGGAGCGACAGTGTCCGTGCTCTCACTGCCAGCAGGCACAGCTTGCGACTTAGCCTTCGCCTTGGCTTTACCTTTGGCTTCACCTTTGGCTTTACCTTTGGCCTTGCCTCTGGCTGTACTCTTGGCCGTCGGAATGGCATGCACCGCCCCTTCTGCGTCGTCTTCGGAGTTTCTGTGCTCATCGGGCGGAGTAGCCTGAGCAAACGATGCGTCTAAGTTATCAGCGAAAATGAACCGTAGAACCTTTCCTATCACGAAAGCTACCAAGTCGCTGAAGCGAGTCATTCGCTGAAGAAGGAGCGACAGCGTCGCTGAAGTGCGTCTCCCGCAAGCGATCGAGTGCGTCGCTGAACGTGGGGGCCATTCATGGAGATCAAGCTCGCCCTGATAACTTTGGCATCGCGGAGCCAGCGGTGTACTCTGCCCCGGCGGCACCTCGTGCTCCCCGCTGTCGTCGCCCTCAGGCTCCTCGCCGTCCACTGCGGAGCCCTCGACCGCATCGTCCTCGCTCACGCTCAAGCTGACGACGTCCAACAAGGTCGGTGCCACCGCGGGCACAGTGCCGCTGGAGCTCGAGCCGTTGCCGCCGCCGACACTCTGCCCTCCGACATGCTTGCATTTCGGGCAGGGCACGTCCCAATAGCTGCAGCCCTGTCAGGTGTCAGAGCGACACGCGGCGGGTGTGGTTGCAATACGGCTGTGCTGACAGGCCTTGCTGGGGGTTTTGTTGTGCGGCCCAGCAAGGTTGGTGAGCACAGATCGCAATCACTGCGATGCAACATGTCGCTTCGGCACCAAACCTTCGACTTTGCCCACTCTTGCAAACGCACGTCGTGGAACACGTGGCCGCACTCCTGGGCCGTCAGCAACTCCTGACGGATGCGACGAGGAGCACCATGTGTCAGGCGAGCGACCAAGCCGCTGGAAGCGAGCGACCAGGTCGCTGAAAGTAAGCAGCTTGGCTGCTGAAAGCGGCGAGAGTCGCTCACCCATGAGCGCCGCAACGTGAAGCGACTGGGTCGCTCGAGAACGCGACTGGGTCGCTTGGCCCAGCGGTGTGCGTAAGCACGCACCGAAGCACGGCTCAATCCTCTGTGTGATCCATATCCTCGCGGCAAATCAAGCAATTCTTGTCCGCCGGCGGCATCGCGGTGCGACGGAAAACGTCGCCACGAAATTGAAAAGCTCTTGACTGCGCGTGCCAGACGCGAACCGTTCATTAGTCTCTGTCGAATTCGCGCCAATGTCGATCAAGGCCACGTGGGGTTCATGGCCCTACTGCGCCCACTACCACACCGGCCCCCGGCCCGGTACTTAGGGGACCCCGTCTTCGCAAGAAGCCCGGGATGTCAAGGATGCAAACACCTGCCCGGGAGATATTGGAGTGCTAAGGCTGTGCCGGCCCGGGTACTTAGGCGAACCCGTCTTCGTAGGCGGCCCGGGATGCCAAGGAATCCAAGCACCAAGCCGTGAGGTGCTGGAGTGCTAAGGCTGGGCGGGTTGTTTTCGCGTTGTTTTCGGGAGCGTTTTCGAGCTCGAAAACGCCCCCGAAAACAACGCGAAAACAACACGAAAACGCTCCAAACCCTGACGTAGATCGCTTGCAAAGCCAGGGGCGAACATCAGCTGGGTTCGGGCGGAGGAGTGGGAGGGATGGGGTGCCCCACGTGTGTACGCAACGTTCCTCCAACTTTTCGCCCACTGATGAGGAAGGCTGCGTCAAGCAGGCCGTGTGATCACACGGCAAACGAAAACACACACGTGCTACCTCAAAGGCTGCACTGCGATGATGAACCTAGATTTGAGGGCTGGCCGAGACAGTGCGATGAAGTTGAGTCAGTCAAGGTGGCCCACGCGAGGTTGCTGAGTTTGTGTGTCTTGGGTTCTTTAGCTTGTCGTTCGATGTGTTCGGCCGTCTTGCGTCCGAAGTAAAAGCAGACACCCACTGCTGTCAAGCCCTCGGGCCCCAAGGGAGTCGAAGGCCGCGGTCCAAGAGCCACACACCATGAAACAAGTTGGCCTTGTTTGGGCCGTCAAGCAGTGGCACGTTGTCAGATGCGGTGCGGTCGGCCGGAAGCGACCATGTCGCTGATACCTACTGAGCTTGGCGGGGATGCTAGTCTTAGCTCACAAGTTGCTGCTCGCGTGCTACAGCAGCACACTCGCCGGCTCAAATGCCGTGGAGCTCCCGGGCCTCGCGGATGGCGTCCAGCTCGCCCTGCAAAGCAGAACGCAATGCTTGGCGGGGATCTGCGACTACCAATGCCACACCTGCGTTGTTCCACGTCTGACAATGCGAAGCGAACAGTTCGCTGAACTGATAGGGCACTGCGAGTCAACCAACGATCTGCTACTGTCGAGCTGAACCCAGACCGGTGCGACAACGTCGCAGACGTGGCACGTGCGATCGTGCTGACACCGACAGTACAAGCAAGTAGGCAACATCAAAGTGAGAAGTTCGCTCAGTGCAGTGGGCTCACTCATGGTTGACACATTGACAAAGACCGGCCTGGGCAATTTCGGCAGTGTTGGTGGCCAGCTCGGCAATGTGGGCAGCAATGAGCTCCAACCGGGAGAACCTGTCGGCCAAGTACTCGCGGCATTCCTGCGACGTACGTGCTCGCTGACGCTCTGGACTTCGGGACACACACAACGCCTGTGTGGTCATGTGTCACGGAACCGAAGCGACTCAGTCGCTGAGGGGTGCAAATCTCACTCGCTGTCGCACAAGCACCGAGCTACCTAGCATCTGACACCAGCGGTGCCTGCGATTCATTGTGTGGCGACTTGGTCGCCGAGCCAATTGCTGTGTGGAGACTCACACCACGTCGATCGTGCGTGACTGCAGCTGAGACCGGGCGCCAGCAACCCAAACCCTGCGGTGCCTCTGGGGTGTCAAGTGGCTACCTGCTCCCAGCCTCCCGCACAGACTACAGACGGTCCTTCGACAACACATAGCCCCGCTGGGCAGCCGCCCGCGATGACGACGAAAGTGCAGCCGCTCGCGACGGCACAGGCAACGCGGCCACCGGCTCCGGTGCCCTAACCTAGGGGCACGACGTCCACGGGGTTGTGACCCCACGCTGGGAGTGACTAGCGACGTTGCGGGGCCACCTGCTTCCGGTCCCCCGCACTCACCCCACTCCCCCAGTCGCCAAGAAAACGGCAATTGCATTCCCGCCAAGCGGGGACGTGTCTTGCCATCGTCGCGAACAGACACTCCCACCGTGAAATCGCCCGCAGACTTGAAAGCACCCCGGAACCGGCGAACGCGACCGGTCGCGAGGCAAGCGAGCACTCTCGTCCGTCATGTGCCAATTCTTCGGCGTAGCCTGATACCAGCACAGCAGGCGCCCGCCAAGGCAAGAACTCAAGCAAGGAAGCGACTTGGTCGCTGGGGCATTCGAACCTGAAGCCTACTTCAGACCAACACGATGACGCGTGCAGTGATGTCACAAAGCGACTGTGTCGCACGTCGAAAAACGTTTCTCGAGGTCGCTTGCCCAGTCAGCAAGTTAAGTTGAGCATCTACGGCTCGAGTGCCACGAACGATGCCAGGTCTGCAGACACCTTAGCTTCACCAGCCCACCTCCCTACCCGCCCACGCCCACACCATCTCTGTCGAGTGTTGACGCACGCTCAGGCTGTGGGCTTGGGTGTTGCTGCTAGCCCTACTGCTTCGATCGCCTTCGCGTCGAACGCAATGACGGCAGTCTGAGCTGCCTCTTCGCGGCTCTCCGCATCCATATCCTGGGCCGCCCAGTATGACGGGTTAGAGGGGGCCGGAGGGGGGATGTGTAAGCGGGCTCACTGATCAAGCCTTGGCGACGTCCCCGAGCCAACGGCTGGCCGACGCAGCGACGGCGTCGCCGAGGCAACGGGGCAAAGTCGCACAGGCTGCTGCGAACCAACAGCTCGCACCCGCCCCCCCCCCACCCACCAACAAACCTCGCATACTGAGCGGTCCGAGTGGTGCGAGCTCTTCCACAAGTGCGACTTGATAGCGTAGCGGACCTCCTCCTTGGATGGCCGAGCTATGTGCGGATTAGCTGGACAGCGCCCTCCGTCAACTTACGTGAGCGGGGAGAGTGGGAGGGTACGAGTGGCTACACCGACTGTGCCCGCACCACACTTCTCACACCAGACGCACAACCGTCGCCACACAATCTCACCCCCGCTCGCCCGCCAACCGAAAGGCTCCGCCCTCCACCCGCACTGTCGGACATAGAGGTGGCTCCTCGCTCACGAACGACCAGCAAGACGCCCGCTTGAAGGCACCTTTCCGGTTGCACTCGTGTCCAACCTTCACGTATCACACTGCACCAGACTCGGCATCGTTGGCCAGGCTTGACAGAGCCGGAAGGTCTCCGCTCTGCCATCCGCCGCTGGGTCACGTGCCCTTCGTTCGGGGGCGGTCGAGTATAGAGCTGATACCGGCCCAATACAAAGTGATACATCGCCCGCAGCCGGGCAAGCATCGCAATACCACATGCCGACAACAGGCGTGGAGGCAGCCATGCCGAAAACAAGAAAAACACAGACGGTGCAGACCGCTCGCGGCCTGCTGCAAACAAAAAAACGACTCGGCGATGCACCAACTCATGATGCAACGGACGCCCAACCCGAGGAAGAAAGCCCAACCCCAACAAAATACGGCCCGGCAAGCTTAACAGTTCGAGGGTGCCCAACCGAAGGCCGAAACCCACATAACAGACAACAACGACATCCACTGTGGGCTCACCCCAAACACTGAAGGCAAGCTTGTGTTCTGAAATCCCGCTGAGTCCAGAGGGGTCCTAGTACACAGTGCGTCTGGCCCTACGACGGCCGCTGTGCTAAGCGATCAAGTCGCTGAGGGCTCACTGAAAGGCCGCACGACTCACACAAGTCCCCCCGTGCCAAGATCTGTTCACCAAGATGTCTCACCAACGTTGGCTGGTCGATCGGGCCACTGGCTGTGCCGCTATGGCTGGCCTCACCCTCCACACCCGAAAACTGCACTCTGATAAATTCGTAACCGTTGCGACCTAGACTCACGCAGTGGGCGAATCACAAAGGAGTGCCAGAGGCGTAGTGGTCAGCAAAACCCGGTGTGCTGAGATTGCACATAAGTGGAGATTGAGACGGGGAAATCTGAGCGACGAAGAGTCGCTGACGGCTGCTCGCCAGCCACTTTCACACACAAAGCGATGCGTCGAGGTGACGCAGAGCACGGCTCATGGCTGCCGCTGCTGCTGCTGCTGCAGCTCCACGGCAACAAGCAAGGCTTCTTCCCATGCGCGAGGTAGAACTCTCCCAACCTCGTGTAAGTGCCCGGCAGCGACACGGTCGCTCTGTGCGGTAAGCCCAACACCCGCTAGCGAATGGTTCGCTCTGCTGGCCTCTATGTAATGTTGGATAGACCC
>SXGT01339292.1_pt1 | contig 12954 bp, 11 predicted proteins | sample 3176221 | NCBI WGS metagenome assembly SXGT01 (sample SAMN11356862, study PRJNA531348) | freshwater metagenome | isolation source: freshwater sample F1-120 | place: China: Fuxian Lake, Yuxi | collected 2017-12-25
GATCGGGTCGTCCGAGCTCAGCACGGTGACTCCACTGCCGACCCGGATGCGCTCGGTGCGAGCCGCGATCGCGGCCAGCACGATGTCAGGAGCCGACACGGCGAAGTCGTCACGGTGGTGCTCGCCGATCGTGATCGCATCGATGCCGACCTGGTCGGCCAGCACGCCCTCCTCGACCACGTTGCGGATCACCTGGCCGTAGGGCAGCGGTCGCCCGTCAGCGTCGGTCGTGACGTCGCCGAAGGTGTCGATGCCGAGCTCGAGGTCGTGCGCGTCGGTGATGGCCATGAGGGTCTCCTGCTTCTCCTAGATCGCGATTCTATGCGTTCGCATCGACAGGGCCAACGCGAGGCCGCCGGGAAGTATTCCGCGCGCGTGTCACGGCTGCAGTCGCTCGACCGTCCAGGCCCCGTCGCCTTGCCGGGTGAAGACCAGCCGGTCGTGCAAGCGCGAGGTGCGACCCTGCCAGAACTCGACCCGACGGGGCACGATGCGGAACCCGCCCCAGCGCTCGGGGCGCGGAATCTCGGGCGCATCGGCGAACCGGGCATCCGCATCCCGCACCTTCTGCTCGAGCGCGTCACGGGAGGCGATCGCCTGCGACTGGTCGCTCGACCACGCCGCGACCTGCGCCCCTCGCGGTCGCGCCGCGAAGTAGGCGTCGGAGTCGTCCGCCTCGACCGGGTGCGCCTCTCCGAACACGATCACTTGACGATGCAGTGTGTACCACGGGAAGACAGCCGAGACAGCGGGGTTGGCCAGCAGAGCGCGGCCCTTGCGAGAGGTGTAGTCGGTGTAGAACGCGAAACCACGGTCGTCGACGCCCCGCAGCAGCACGGTGCGGATCGACGGGGCCCCATCGGGGTCGATCGTGCCCAGCACCATCGCGTTGGGCTCGTACACCTCACGCTCGGCGGCCTCCGCGAGCCAGGCCGTGAACTGCGCGAACGGATCACCGGCAAGGTCGGCCTCGTCGAGCTTCTCGACGCCGTAGTCGGTGTGCGTGCGCAGAGCGTTCTCGAGTGCGGAGTCGGGAGACGGATCGGTCATGCCACCACGGTAGGCCGCGGCGCCGGGGAATCGGCCGAGTTCTTCTCTGCCGCGCTTGCCCAGACCGCCATCACCGAGGCGAGAAGGAGCGACGTGCCGAGCAGCTCGTCACCGAACTGGGCGAACGCGTCGAGGTCGATCGCAGCGCCGAGATCGCGGGCGAGCGAGCCGAACGCCAGCACGGTCACTCCGAACACGGCATTGGCGAGGAAGAGCATCACCCGCGCAGGAACGGGGTAGGCGGGGCTGCCCCGATGCGTGATGTCGGCATCGGTCACGAAACCCCAGACGAACCCGAACAGCACCAGCGCGATGCCGCTGGCTCCGATGAGCACGCTGAGCGGGTCGGCGAGCACATCGCGCCAGGCCGTGGCGGCCGAGAGGAGCAGGGCGATGGTCAGCAGGGCGAGCCGACGGGCGTCGAGGAGACCACGAACAGCGAGCACGGTCGTCAGCAGCAGCGTGCCCACGGCGATGATCGCCGCCATGCTCTCGTACGACCAGCTCAGCGTCAGCGGCGAGACGAACGGCAGCACACTGACGATGGCGAGCACGGCAATGGCCGCGAGCAGTTCGGGCACGCCCCTGCTGCCGCGTCGAGCAGCGATCACGGCCGCAATCAGGAGGCCGACGCCGACCAGCAGCCGGACAACCGACTGGGTGTCAGAACTGCGCAGCAGCTCGGCGACTGCGAAGACCCCGCCGACGGCGTCAGACCCGACACCCCACGAGACGAGCACTTGCGCGCTCAGCAGCAGCACGACGACAGGAGCCAGAGTGATCGTCAGCGCGGCCGCCACGGGAAAGCCGACATCGTCGAGTCGGAGCATCACGTCGTCGATCGTCGTCGCGGCTGCGCCGCGCAGACGACCGATGAGCCACCACAGACCGGCGACCGCGGCCACGATGCCCATCGAAAGCGGAAGGTCGACGGGGTCGATCACCGACCCGAGTCCGGCGACCGAACCGACCAGCAGTTCACCGATGCGCCACACCGCGACGAGGGCGAACGCCGCGAGCAGGATCACGGGCACGGCGCGCGAGACGGCTGCCCCCCGATCGCGGGCTCGCGGTCTCTCGAGGGCGGCAACGGCCGAGGTCGCGGCCGTGACCGCGAATTCGGCGACCGCGACTCCGGCCGCGAGGGCAGCCGGAACCGCCAGCAGTCCGATCGACGTCATGACGAGCGACGCGGCTGTGGGCGCGAAGTCGATGCCGAACGGGGCGCTCTCCGCCGCCGATCGGCCGAGTGCGACGACGGCCGAGAAACCCATGATGCCGAGCACGAGCGGAAACTCCCACCACGCGAATCGCGCACGCCGTCGCGTGACGACGAGCGCGACGATCGATAGCACCGCGAGCGCGGAGGTCACCTTGCCGGCCGTCAGGGCGAACCCTCCCGCGCCGTCGACGCCGAAATCGAGCGAGCCGATGAAGAGCAGTGCGAGCGACGCCATCGTCGTCAGCGCGATGGTGGTGCGCCCTCGCGTGTGGATCGCGGCGGTCTGCATGAGCGCCACCGAGAGGATGACGAGCCAGAAGATGGTCGTGAGCATCAGGCGAGGCAGCGAGAGAACTGTCGACGCGACGCTGACCGTGAGCGGAAGCAGCTCGCGAATGAGCGGGGCCGCCACGATAAGCAGCACAGCAAAGCAGAAGGCGACGACGCCGACGACCACGACGGGGGCAAGACCACGGGGCCATCCGGTGTCGCGGAGTCGGCCGCGCGTGATCGGCTCGCTGATGAGACCCCGCCAGAACCGGCCGATCCCCGCCCCGATCCTGCGCACGGCGTTCACTCGACCCTCCAGCTCTGCAGGGAGCCGTCGCTCTCGACCAGCACGATCGCGGTGCCGACCACGACGGCGGCACTCGAGCTGGCCGAACCCGTCGTGAGCGCTCGCTCAACGACGACCGCGCCGTCGCTCGTCGCGCGCAGCACCACCGACTCCCTCTGCACGACGCCGACCACCTCGCCCGAGCCGAGCAGGCTGACTCCCCCAGCGGATCGCCAGCGCACGGAGCCATCGAGAGCGCCGAGCGCCACGGTGCGCTCATCGGAGAGCACGACGACCTCGTCTGCTCCGAAGGCGATGTCGACGGCGACGCCGACGAAGACGGTCGAGAATCGCTCTGCGCCATCCCCCGCCTCCAGGCCGAACAGCTCTCCCGATTCCGTCATGGCGACGACGAGCTCGCCGCGGGGGTCGACCTTGATCTCATCGACCAGGCCCGCATCGCGGCGCCAGACCTGCTGGCCCGTCGTGCTGTCGAGCGCGGTGACTCGTTCGCGCTCGTCGGCCACGATCACGAAGCCACCGGGTGCCGCCGCCGCTGCACGCGCGTCGGCGCCGAGCGACCTCGACCACCGCACCGCGCCGCTCGACGCGTCGAGCACCGTGACCGTGCCGCTGCGCGCGACCACGGCGACCTCATCGCCCCGCAGGTCTGCTGCCTGGGGTGCGATGAGCACCAGCTCGTCGGCAGACCAGTTCCACAGTCGTCGGCCCGTGCTGTCGTAGGCGACGACCTGCCGGCGCGACGTCGTCGCGAGCACCAGGTCGCCGACAGCGGCCACCGCGACGATCGTGCCGCCGGGATGCCCCGCCCAGTCGAGCGTCGCGACCCCGTCCCCGAGACTCCAGACCTGCACGTCGTCGCCGCGGTCGTTCGCCGTGACGAGCCTGCCGTCGACCGTCGAGGCGGGAGCGACCCAGAATTGACCGCTCGCCTCTGACGAGCCGAAGAAGGGGTCGTCGATCGAGAGCTCGAGCGATCGGCCGTCGCCGAGGGTCGACGTCGAGGTCACGGCCTCGGGCCATGAGGCGACCTCGGCCGATGGCGCCTCTGCGGCCTGAAGGGCTCCGGGTCGCACTTCTGCCTGGCCCACAGGCTGCCCGTCGAGTGTGCCGCTGCTCCACACCGGTCCGCGACCAGGGCACCAGACGATGGCTTCGACCAGCTCGGTCGCGAGGTCGTCTGCCGGGCTCTCCAGGCGTAGCGTCGTCTCTACTCCGATGCACCCGCCGGTGAGGGGAACCTCCCGGCCCTCGGCATCGGTGAACGGACCCGTGGCGGCACGGGCGATCGACGACGCATCGTACGTCAGCACTCCCCCCGCGAGGGCGCTGCCGCTATCGCTCCAGGTATCGCCGGGTTGCACCGCCGCCGGCAGAACCAGCAGCTCGGGCTCGAAGACGAAACCGACCGGGCCGCCCCACGACGCGACCTGGCCGATGCCCGCCTCTGAGAGCCGGTACAGATCGGTGTAGCGCTCACCGCTGCTGCTGACCCGCGACGCCTTCCACCACTGGGCACGACGCAGTGCCTCGTCGCCGAGCCGCTCGAGCAGTGCGCTGGTGACGGAGAGCGGAGCCGCGAACGCGCCTTCGACCCCGATAGAGCGGGTGTGCTCGGTGACCGTCTCGACCCCGTCAGCGGCGACCATCACTGTGCGCTGACCTTCAGGAGGCAGGAATCGAGCGGATGCTCCGCCGAGCACGTCGGGCGCGACGAGATCGACGGCATCGAGCGACACGCTGAGCAGCACCGCGATGAGCGGGGTGACGACCCACGCAACCCACGCAGGAGCACCTCGACGCGGCGGCGGCGCGCCATCGGTCGGGGTCGCGAACGGCGCCACAGGCGTGCCGGAGGTCACGAGCGCCAGTGTAGGGCCGCGGGAGCCCGAGCAGTCATTGCATCGAGTCGAGAATGCCCGTCAGGTCGTCGAGGGTCGTGCGCGGATTCACGATCGCGAAGCGGGCATTCGTGCGGCCGGCGTGCGAGCTCGGCACGACGAAGGCATGCTGCTCATCGAGCAGCCGGTTCGACCAGTGCGCGTAGTCACCGGGCTGCCAGCCGACGCGCTCGAACACCACGACCGAGAGCTGCGGCTCGCGCACCAGGGCGAGATAGTCGCGCTGCTCGATCTCGGCCGCGACCGCATGAGCGAGCTCGATCGACGCGGCGATCGCATCGCGGTAGGCCTGTGCCCCGAAGGTCGCGAGCGAGAACCACAGCGGCAGGCCTCGCGCGCGACGAGTCAGCTGCACCGAGTAGTCAGACGGGTTCCACTCGGTCGACTCGGTGAGGGCATCCAGGTACTCCGCATGCTGCGTGTGCGCGACGCGGGCGATCTCAGGATCGCGGTAGATCAGGGCGCACGAGTCGAAGGGGGTGAAGAGCCACTTGTGGGGGTCGACGATGAGGGAGTCGGCCCGTTCGATGCCGGCGAACCTCGGGCGAGCGACGTCGCTGAGGGCCGCAGCGAGCCCGTAGGCGCCGTCGATGTGCAGCCAGAAGTCGTGCTCGTCCTTGAGAGCGGCGATCGAGGAGATGTCGTCGACGATGCCGAAGTTGGTCGATCCGCCCGTCGCGACGACGGCGATGACGGCCGTGCCGTGCTCGACGAGGGCCTCGCGCACCTGATCGCCGTGCATGACTCCGCTGGCGCCGACGGGGATCGCGACGACGTCGACATCCATGACCTTCGCGGCGCTCTTGATCGACGAGTGCGCCTCGGCGCTGCCGATGATCACCCAGCGCTCGGGACGTGGCCGACCGGCCGCGCGCCGCACGCGGTCCGCGTGATCGCGCGCGGCCACCAGCGCCGAGAGGTTGCCGATCGTGCCGCCCTGCACGAAGACCCCACCGGCGTCGCCCGGCAGCCCGAACTCGGTGGCGAGCCAGCTGAGCACCTCGTTCTCAGCGAACACGGCACCCGAGCCCTCGAGCCACGAACCGCCGTAGACGGCTGTCGCCGACACGATGAGATCGAACGCGGTCGCCGCCTTCGAGGGCGCGGAAGGAATGAACGACAGATAGCGAGGATGCTCGGTCGTGATGCACGACGGCGCCAGCACGTTCTCGAACAGCGCGAGAGCGCGCCGAGCGCCCATGCCCTCGGCGCTGATGCTGCCCCCGGCGAGCCGTCGCAGTTCGGCGGGGGTGAAGGGCTTGTCGAGGGGCGTGTCGTCGCTGAGGATGCGACGACGGGCGTACTCGAGCACCATGTCGACGATCTGAGTGGTCTCGTCGGTGATGGCGTGCATGCGCATAGCGGGGTCGACCCCGGGGGCGGCTGGAGTGGGGCTCACCAGTAGGTCCTCTCGAACCGGGCCGTCGCTCAGAGCGCCGGCCCTCCCGCGCGCCGCCCCGCCAATCGGGTCAGCAGGCGCTGGATACGACGAATCCCGGCCGAAACCGGGATTCTGATCGTGGTGGACCTGAGGGGACTCGAACCCCTGACCCCCTGCATGCCATGCAGGTGCGCTACCAGCTGCGCCACAGGCCCGTGCGCGACGGCTCGAGAGCCGGTCACAACTCACTCAGAGTAGTACACGGTGCGGCCGCCGACCAATTCGACACCGGGCCGCGGTTCAGTCGGCGTCTGCCGGTTCCGCCCTCTGCTCGGCGAGCTGCAGGGGCACGACGGGGCAGTCTTTCCAGAGCCGCTCGAGAGAGTAGAAGAGGCGCTCCTCCTCGTGGAAGACGTGCACGATGACGTCACCGAAGTCGAGCAGGATCCAACGACCCTCGGCCCGGCCCTCGCGGCGCAGTGGCTTGGCACCCGCCCCGATCATGCGGTCTTCGACCTCGGACGCGATCGCCTGCACGTTGCGCTCGTTGCGGCCCGTGACGATCAGGAAGACATCGGTGAGCGGCAGAGGGCCGGAGACATCGAGCGCGACCAGGTCGTCGCCCTGCTTGGAGTCTGCCGCTTGCGCAGCGACCTGGGTGAGAGCGAGAGCACGATCAGAGGCGGTCACAGTGTCCTTCGACGAGTACGGGCGGCGGAAGCACTCAGAATAGCCCGTTCGCCGCAGCCACGACGAAGAGCCCGATGGCGATGACCGCCATGCCGACCGTCGAGGCGACGAGCACGGTCGTCACGGTGTTGCTCGTCGAGGGCTTGCCGGTCATGACCGTGTGAGTGGCCGTATGGCTGCTGATGGCCTTGAGCGCGCTCACGGGGGCCGAGTCGGGGGCAGACACCTCGCGATCGTCGGCATCCAACAGGTCGTCGAGATCGGGACTGTCGTGCAGAGTCGGAACGGTACCCGTCGACGCGTGCAGCGGCGACACGGCGATCATGCCGGTGATGATGATCTCGCCCGTGCCGGCGACCGGCCCCGCGATGCTGCCGGTCGGCATCTCCGGCAGCACGAGCGCGTTGGTGTTGAGGCTCGTCGCCGACCCGACCTCGCGGCTGAACGTGTTCTCGAACGGATCTTCGTCGTCGTGGATGCCGACCGACCAGTGCGAGCCGGTCGACGTCGGCACGACAGGTGCCCGCTGCACGATCGGCGGCTGCACCAGCTCGGGTTCGACGAGCACCGGTTCGTCGAGCACAGGAGCGTGCTGCACAGGAGCCTGCTGCGCGGGCTCGCCGTAGGCGGGCGCTGCCCGCGGGGGCTCGAGCGGCGTCGGCTCGGCCTTCGTCTGCTCGACCTGCGTCGGCTCGACAAGAGCGGGAGCCTGGGCAGCAGGCTCGGGGGCGTCGACCGCCGCGGAGCCGATGGTCGGCGCTTGCGCCGCGCGCAGTTCGCGCAACTCTCGACGCGACAGCGTGCCCTCGACCGGACGGTCAGCGGCGGGGGGCACTGCGGTCGCGGAGACGTCGATCACGTGCGCCTGCGGCGCAGGAGGGGCTACGACCGCGGGCGGCACCACCGGGCGGTGCGACAACTGCGTGTGGTACTCGAGCGGAGTGTCGAACGTCGGAGTCGCGACGTGGGTAGGCGGTTCATCCGAGACGACGGGGGGCCTGAAGTCGCGACGCCGCACTCGCTCGGCGCCGTGCTCCGACAGAGCGGGCGGAGCGACGGGGGGCGGGGTCTGGTGCGTCGGAGCGGGCTGCTCGATCGTGGGCATCGCCGACACGGCGCGCTCGTCGTAGTGCGGCACGCGCGGGCGCACCTGCGTGCGGTAGGTCATGTCGGTCGGCGCCGACGACGGCACCGAGACCGGGGTCGCTCCGCTGCGGCCCGATGCCGTGCGCGCGTCTCCGGGCGGCTGCGCGAAGGTTTCGACACCCGCGTGCTCGGCCTCGAGCGCGCGTCGCGCGGCGCGTCGGCTCAGTGGCTGGTCGTGCGGGCTGGTCATGATGAAAGGCTCCGGTACAGCTGGTGCTTCGCGATGTACTGCACCACCCCGTCGGGCACCAGGTACCAGACCGGGGAGCCCTGCTCGACGCGGTGGCGGCAGTCGGTTGACGAGATGGCGAGCGCGGGAATCTCGAGCAAGCTTACGTCGCGGTGCGGCAATGCGCTAATGCTGAGGGAGTGCCCCGGTCGGCTCACGGCGACGAAGTTCGCGAGCTGCCAGAGCTCGTCGGCGTTCTTCCAGTCGAGAATCTGCGCGATCGCGTCGGCGCCCGAGATGAAGAACAGGTCAGCATCGGGATGCTCGGCGCGCAGATCGCGCAGCGTGTCGATCGTGTAGGTGGGCCCGTCTCGATCGATATCGACTCGGCTCACCCGGAACCGCGGGTTCGACGCGGTCGCGATCACCGTCATGAGGTAGCGGTGCTCGCTGTGGGTGACGCCCTGCTTCTGGTATGGCTCGCCCGTCGGCACGAACACGACCTCATCGAGCCCGAATGCCTGACCGACTTCGCTGCCGGCCACGAGGTGACCATGGTGGATCGGGTCGAAGGTGCCGCCCATGATGCCGATGCGCTTGCGCGGCGCCGTCGCGGAGGCGTCGGTGCCGGGCATCGCTGAAAGGTCAGTCATGGCGGCGGTCGCCGGGCTCAGTGACCCGCGTCGTGCCCGCTCTGCGTGCCGGTCTTCTGGCTGTGACGGTTCGCGACATCGCGGTACGCGAAAGTCACGAGACCCAGCATGAGAAACACCAGGGCCGCGATGCCCCCGATGACCGGAGCCGGGGCGAAGAGCGGTGCCAACTCCTCTTCCGAGGCGAGAATGGCGCTGGCCAGCGTCGTCAGCATGCAGAACTCCCGTAGTCGAGGGTGAAGTGAGAGACCAATCTACCGCGGATCACCTGCGCACCTGCCCAGCGCCGCGCACGATCCACTTCGTGCTCGTGAGCTCGGGCAGGCCCATCGGCCCGCGGGCGTGCAGCTGCTGCGTCGAGATGCCGACCTCGGCGCCGAAGCCGACCTCGCCGCCGTCACTGAACCGCGTCGAGGCGTTCACCATGACGACGGCTGAGTCGACCTCGGCGAGAAAGCGCTCGGCGTTGGCCATGTCGCTCGTGATGATCGACTCGGTGTGCTGCGTCGAATAGCGGCGGATGTGCTCGAGCGCAGCATCCAGATCATCCACGACGGCGACCGACAGCTCGAGCGCCATGTGCTCGGTGGCGAAGTCGACGTCGGTGGCGGGCTCGAGCGCAGCATCGATCGCCCGCGCGCGGTCGTCTCCGCGCACGACGACGCCGGATGCTCGCAGAGCGTCGAGCACCGGTGGCAGCAGGCGCGGCGCGGCGTCGCGGTGCACAAGCACCGTCTCGACGGCGTTGCAGACGCTCGGCCGCTGCACCTTGGCGTTGTGCACGATGTCGACGGCGATGGTCTCATCGGCGCTCGCGTCGAGGTAGACGTGCACGACGCCCGCCCCGGTCTCGATGACGGGCACCGTCGACTCGCGCACGACCGTCTGGATGAGGTCGGCACTGCCGCGGGGGATCAGCACGTCGACGAGCCCGCGCGCGCGCATGAGCGCCGCGGCGCCCGCACGACCGTGGGAGTCGATCGTCTGCACGGCATCGCGCGGCAGCCCGCTGTGCTCGAGCGCTCTCTGCAGCGTCTGCACGAGCACACGGTTCGAGCTCTCAGCAGCACTGCCACCGCGCAGCACGACGGCGTTGCCGCTCTTGAGCGAGAGGGCCGCGATGTCGACGGTCACGTTGGGGCGCGCTTCGTAGATGGCGCCGACGACGCCGAACGGCACCCGCACTTGGCTGAGCTGGATGCCGTTGGGCAGGCGAGAGCCGCGCACGACCGAGCCGATCGGGTCGGGCAGCGCGATGACGTCGCGCACGGCGGCAGCCAGAGCGCGCACGCGCGCGTCGTCGAGCCGCAGCCGGTCGAGCAGGCCCGCCGAGAGACCGGTCGATGTGCCGCGCTCGAGGTCGTCAGCATTCGCCGCGACGATCGCGTCGATCGAGGACTCGAGCGCGGTCGCGATGGCCTCGAGGGCAGCGTTCTTGCGGTCGGTCGTGAGGGTCGCGAGCGCGCGCGATGCGGCCTTGGCCGCGTGCAGCTGCTCGTCGATCAGACCCGGCTCGGGGGTCAGGCTCTCACCGAGGTGCGCGGGCGTTTCGACGAGCGACGACATGCCCTCATTCTACCGGGGCGGCCTCGAACCAGGTTCCGACCTCGTCGCCGCGCAGTGCCTCGGCGACCTGCGCTGCCGAGGTCAGCACGACCGGAATGCCCTGGGCGACAGCGAGCTTCGCGGCGGCGATCTTCGTGCCCGCTCCCCCGGTGCCGACGCCCGCCGCGCCGATCGAGCCGAGCTCGACGCCGCTCAGGTCGTCGTCATGCGCGACGACCGCGATGCGCTCAGCACCGGGCTCGTGCGGAGGCTTCGTGTAGAGCGCGTCGACATCGCTGAGCAGCACGAGCAGGTCGGCGCCGACGAGCTCGCTCACCATGCCAGCGAGCCGGTTGTTGTCGCCGAAGCGGATCTCCTGCGTCGCAACGGTGTCGTTCTCGTTGACGATGACGAGAATCCGCAGGCCGAGCAGGCGCTCCATGGCGCGCTGAGCGTTGCTGCGCGGGGTCGGATGCTCGAGGTCGGTCGCGGTCAGCAGCACCTGCCCTGCCACGATGCCGTAGCGGTCGAGGCTCTCCTGATACCGGAAGATGAGCACGTTCTGCCCGACGGCCGCCGCTGCCTGCTGCGTCGCGAGGTCGTGAGGCCGAGCATCCAGTCGCAGATACGGCATGCCGGTCGCAATGGCGCCCGACGAGACGAGCACGACCTCGGTGCCCCGCGCGTGCGCGCTCGCCAGGGCGTCGACGAGCGGGCCGATCTGCGTGGTGTTCTCGCCGCTGATCGACGACGAGCCCACCTTGACGACGACGCGTCGGGCGCGCGTGACAGCATCGCGTCGACCGCGAGCGGGGTCGAACTCAGTCGTCATCGTCGCCGCTCCAGATGCCCGCCTCTCGCTCGGCGTCGAGCTCGGCGCGTGCTGCCGCCTTGGCGTCCATGCGCTCGTGATACGTCTGGCGGCGCTGGCTCGTCGACGGGCGGTTCGCCGCGTCGAGGCGCGGGTCGGTGCCGCGCGGAGCCGTCAGCAGTTCGGCGGCGCTCGTGAGCGTGGGCTCCCAGTCGAAGATGACGCCATCGCCCGCGCCGATGACGACGGTCGCGCCCGCGACCGCACCGGCCGTGAAGAGCGCGTCTTCTATGCCGATCTTCGCGAGCCGATCGGCGAGGTACCCGACGGCCTCGTCATTGCGGAAGTCGGTCTGCTGCACCCAGCGCTCGGGCTTGGCGCCGATGATGCGGTAGATCGGGCCATCGCTGCCGCCCTCGACGACGATGCGGAACTCTTCGCGGTCGACGGGCTTCGGCCGCAGCACGATGCGCTCGCGCACGACGGCCTCGGCAGCGCGGGCGGCGCGCTCCTTCTCGACGAGCTCGGCCATGGCGAAGGTCAGCGGTCGCAGACCCTCGCGGCTCACGGCGCTGATCTCGAAGACGCGGTAGCCGCGCGCTTCGAGCTCGGGGCGCACGAGCTCGGCGAGCTCGCGAGCCTCGGGCACGTCGACCTTGTTGAGGGCGACGAGCTGCGGGCGCTCGAGCAGGGGCACCTGGCCCTCGGGCACGGGGTAGGCCGCGAGTTCGGTGAGGATGATGTCGAGGTCGCTGATGGGGTCGCGACCGGGCTCGAGCGTGGCGCAGTCGAGCACGTGCAGCAGAGCACTGCAGCGCTCCACGTGGCGGAGGAACTCGAGGCCGAGGCCCTTGCCCTCGCTCGCACCCTCGATGAGGCCCGGCACATCGGCGACCGTGAAGCGCGACTCACCCGACTCGACGACACCCAGGTTGGGGTGCAGCGTCGTGAACGGGGAGTCGGCGATCTTCGGCCGCGCGGCAGAGATGGCGGCGATGAGGCTCGACTTGCCCGCACTCGGGTAGCCGACGAGGGCCACGTCGGCGACCGTCTTGAGCTCGAGGATGACATCGCCCTCCCAGCCCTCGGTGCCGAGCAGGGCGAAGCCGGGCGCCTTGCGCTTCGTGGTCGCGAGCGCCGCGTTGCCCAAGCCCCCCTGGCCGCCGGGCGCGACGACGATGCGCATGCCCGGTTCGTTGAGGTCGACGAGCTCGGTGCCGTCGGCATCGCGCACGACGGTGCCGATCGGCACGGGCAGCACGAGGGGCCCGCCGGTGAAGCCCGAGCGGTTGTCGCCCATGCCGGGGCCGCCGTTCTCGCTCACCCGGTGCGGCCGACGGTGGTAGCCCAGCAGGGTGGTCTCGTGAGCATCCGCCACCAGCACGATGTCGCCGCCATCGCCGCCGTTTCCGCCATCGGGGCCGGCGAGCGGCTTGAACTTCTCACGGCGCACTGAGACGCAGCCGTGGCCGCCGTTCCCTGCGCGCAGGTGAAGGGTCACACGGTCGACGAATGTCGCCATGATGGGGCCTCCTTCTGCTCTGCCGCGCCTAGGGATGTCGACAGCGGTGGTGCTCGTCCTGCGATGGTGCTAACGGCGAAGGGGCGGGCCGAAGCCCGCCCCTCGCGAAAACTAAAGCAGCGCTGCTAGGCGCTGACGATGTTGACGACCTTGCGGCCGCCCTTCTGGCCGAACTCGACCGAGCCCGCCGCGAGGGCGAACAGGGTGTCGTCGCCGCCACGGCCGACGTTGGCGCCGGGGTGGAAGTGCGTGCCGCGCTGACGACCGATGATCTCGCCGGCCTTGAC
>SXGT01785937.1_pt1 | contig 12952 bp, 11 predicted proteins | sample 3176221 | NCBI WGS metagenome assembly SXGT01 (sample SAMN11356862, study PRJNA531348) | freshwater metagenome | isolation source: freshwater sample F1-120 | place: China: Fuxian Lake, Yuxi | collected 2017-12-25
CGGCGTCGCGGTCGTGCACCACCGCTGGCGACGGCTCGGGTTTGGGCGTGCGCGGCGGCGGCGGTGGCAGCTTGGTGCGACCGGAGCCGACGCCGGGCAGGCCGGGCAGGCCGGGCAGGCCGGGCACGCCCGACGACGCCGGCGCTCGCGCCATCGGCGCCAGATCGGCGATGTCGAGCTCCATGGTCTTGTCGTTGCGCTCGGCCCGGGTGGGCGCGATGACCAGCGCCTGGCGCGGGATCTGCGGGTTGGTCGCCGGCATCAGCTCGTCGAGATCGATGGGCTGGGTCGAGTCGCCGACCCGGAGGTTGGCCTCGTCGAAGTCGTGCTCGGATTCCACCAAGGTGGCGCCGCGCTGGCCCAGATCGCTGTCGCCCAGCTCCTCGGTCGACGGGCGGCGCTGGCGTGGCGAGGTCGAGAACAGCGCCACCGGCGCCGAGCGCTGCGCGGCCAACGCCGCCGGCACCTCGGCGTCGCGGTCGTGCACCACCGCTGGCGACGGCTCGGGTTTGGGCGTGCGATCGACCTCGCGGTAACGACCGATGGCGCGGCCCAGGCGCCACAGGTGAGCCAGGGTCTCGGCGTCGTCGGCGGCGAGCAGGAAGCCGACCAGGTGGACGCGGAAGGCGCGGGGCAGGTCCTTGAGCTGGTCCTCGATGACCTGGGCCTTGCGACGCAACGCCGACAGGCGATCGGCGCCGTCGTTGCGCTCGGCCAGCGCCGCCTCGACGGCGATCACGTCGTTCCAGGTGCGGTTCTTCTCGGCCAGCTTGTACATGCCGGCGCGTAGATCATCGCGCTCGGGCGCCCAGGCGAAGGCCGAGACCAGCTCGGCGGCGGCGCCCTTGGGATCGCCGAGGCGCTCGTCGAGCACGCGCGACTTCTTCTGGTGGATCTCGACGCGGGTCGCGGCCGGCGCGGCCCGCAGCGCCAGATCGTAGCCGTCGGCGAGCTGCTTCCACAGCGGGCGCTGATCGGCCTCGGCGGCCAGGCGCTCGGCCTCGGCGAGCAGGGCGCCGTCGCGGGGCGCGGCCCCGACCGCCTCGTGCAGCGCGGTCATCGCCTTGGCGCGATCGGAGAGGCGGCGCTCGCACACCTGAGCCAGCTCGCGGCTGGCGGAGACGTAGGCGTCGATGTCCGACGGCACGCCGCCGCCGCCGGCGGTGAGCAAGCGGCGCCGCTCCTCGCTCCACACCTCCGATAGCTCGCGCCACAGACCGTAGGCCTCGGCGGCGCGCTTGAGCTCGCTCAGCGTGGTGGCGTCGGGGGCCTCATCGTGCGCGCGGCGCCAGAAGCGGAAGCCGCCCTTGTGATCGCCGAGACGCTCGGCGGTGAGCGCAGCCAGGCGGCCGAGCAAGGCCCGGCGCGCGCGCGGCTCCTCGATGCGACCGAGGCGGCGCTCGAGCACGCGCACCGCGTTCTTCCAGTCGCCGAGCCGCTCGTGCAGATCGGCGGCGGCGGCCAGGGCTTCGTCGTGGTGCGGATCGATCGACAGCACGCGCTCGTAGGCCTGCAGGGCGCGGGCGGCGTCACCGAGGCGATCGCGGCAGACCACCCCGATCTCGAGGGCCCGCACCACCTTCGCGGCCGGCTCGGCGGCCAGGTACAGCTCGCGCTCGGCCACGCGCACCGCGGCGTTGAAGTCGCCGCGGGCCTCGTGCAGGCGGCGCAGCATGGTGTGGGCGTCGAGGTCGGTCGGATCGAGCTCTGCGACCAGGCGCTCGAGCTGACGGATCGCGTCCTCGGTGGCGCCCAGGCGCTCGGACAGCACCTCGGCGCGTTCGCGGGCGGCGGCGGTGGCGCGGGCCACGTCGTCGACGGCGAAGACGTCGACATGGACGGACAGGATCTCGGCCAGCTCGCGGTAGCGCGCGGCCGAGCGGTAGAGTCTCGCGAGGGCGTCGAGCGCGCCGCGATCACGCGGGGTGACCGTGCGAAGTCGCTCCCAGGCCTTGATGCCGCGCTGGCCGTCGCCGAGCTTGTCGTCGACGACACGGGCGTAGCGGGCCAGATCGCTGGCCCGCATCGCGGCCTGGGCCGAGCCCGGGGCCGGCGGCGCCGACGCGCTGGGATAGCGAACCGCGTCGAGGCGCTCGAGCACGCCGGCCAGCTCGCCCCAGCGCTGGGCCTTCTCGTACAGATCGGCGACCGCGGCGAGGATCTCCTCGTCGGTGGGGGCGGCCCGCAGCGCCTGCTCCCAGCGATCGAGCGCGCGCGCGTCGTCGCCGGCCTCGGCGGCCATCTTGGCCAGCCGGCGCAGGACCCGGGCCCGCTCGGCGGGGCCGGTGGCGCTGGCCGCGTGGTACTCGAGGGTCTGGGCCAGGCGCTCGTTGTCGCCGGCCTGCTCGAGCACGCGCTCCATGCGATCGAGCGCGTCGCGATCGCCGGGGAGGATCTCGAGGACGCCGCCGCACGCGAAGACCACGCCGTCGGCGTCGCCCAGCCGCGACTCGCACATCGCGCCCAGGCGGCGCAGCGCGGTCAGGCGCTCGACCCGCTTGCCGACCGGCCAGTCGCGCGCGGCGGTGGCGGGCTTGCCGGCGGCGTTCATCTCGTCGGACAGGCGGCGGGCGTCGAGCTCGAGCTGGCGGCGCAGCGTGCGCGCCAGCCCGGCGTCGTCGCCCTCGCGCTCGTACAGCTCGGCCAGCGCCTTGAGCGCACCGTCGTCGTCGGGCCGCAGCTCGACGACCTCCTCGTAGAGGGCGATGGCGCGCCGGGGCTCGACCTGGCGCTCGCGGTAGGTCTGGGCGATGCGGCGCAGGGTGTCGGCGCGCTCGCCGCTCGATTGCGCGGCCTGAGCCTCGCCATCGAGGACCGCGACCAGCTGCTCCCACATCTTGGCGCGGGCCGACAGGCGCCGCACCGCCTCGCGGGCCTTGGGGCTGCCCGGCTCGGCCTCCTCGATGCGGCGCCAGGTGTCGAGGGCGCGGGGGACGTCGCCGAGGCGCAGCTCGCAGATCTGGGCGATCTCCTCGAGGCGGCGGATCAGCTCGGCGTTGGTGGCGCCGGCGTCGCGAGCGTTTTCGAGCGAGAACTCGTAGAGGTCGGCGAGGCCGCGGAAGTCGCGGCGCTCGCGGAAGTGCTCGACGTAACGGGCCAGCGCGTCCTCGTTGGTGGGATCGATCGACAGCGCCCGATGGAGCAGCTCGGCAGCCTTGTCCTTGTCGTTCAGGTGCTCGCGGGTGAGCACGGCCAGCTCGAGGATCTCGGCGACCTGGCCGTCAGGATCCTCGCCCGAGGCCTCGAGCGCGGCCAGCTCGCGCTCGATGAGCAGGGCCAGATCGCGCCAGCGCTGGTCCTCGTGCAGCAACACCCGCAGGCGCTCGGCGGCGGGGCCGCGGGCCGGCTCGAGCTCGGCCAGCTCGCCGAGCGCGGAGATGAGCAGGGCGCGATCCGGACGTTCGTCGTCGAACAGCTCGATGCGCCGGCGCAGCATCGCGGCGCGCTCGGCGTCGTCCTCGGTGAGGGCGGCGCGCTGGCCAAGCAGGCGTTCGAGCTCGTCCCAGCGGCCGGCGGTGCGCAGGGCCTGCTCGAGGGCGGAGGCGGCGCTGCGGTCGTAGGGATCGACGCCGACCGCACGGCGCAGGAAGCCGAGGCCGTGCTCGGGTTCGCCCGCGGCCAGCGCGTGTTTGCCGAGCTCGACGTACAGCGCTGCCGCCTTGCGCGGTCCGGCGGCGGCGTCCTCGGCGCTGCCCGCCCACGCCTCGCTGCCGTAGACCTCGGCCAGAGCCTCGCGCACGCCCGGCGACGCGGCGTCGATGCGCAGCGCCTTCTCGAGAGCGGCCGCGGCGGCCTTGGCGTCGCCGCGCCGCAGCTCGATCTTGCCGAGCGCGGTCCACAGCGTGGCCCGGGCCGGCGCCGGCGCGCGCTCGCCGATCACGTCGATCTCGGCGCGGTACAGCTTCGACACCATGGCGTCGTCGCCGAGCGAGGCGTACAGGGCGCGGGCCGCGCCCAGGGCGTCGGTGCGATCGGGCTCGAGTTGCCACGCTCGCTGCCAGTGGTACAGCGCGCGATCGACCCGGCCGAGGTGCTCGTCCCACACCTGCGCGGCCATGCGGTGGCGGTTGGCGCGGCGGGCGGCGCTGGCGCGATCGGCCGGGGTCTTGGCCCCCTTGGTCGCCTCGCCGCGTCGGCTCAGCTCGTCGAGCTCGCCCTCCAGCACGTCGCCGGCCTCGGCGTACTTGCCGGCGGTCATGAACATCTCGCTCAGCCGAAGGCAGGCTCGCTCGTTGGCGGGATCGAGCGCGCACGCGGCGCGCAGGTCGCGCTCGGCCAGCGCCACCTGGTTGAGCACGGCGCGGGCCTCGCCTGCCTCGGCCCAGATCTCGGCGGCCTTGGCCGGGTTGGCCTCGAACGGCCCGCGCAGCTCGCAGATCTCGGCCAGCGCCGCGCCCTGACCGCCGTCGCGCAGGCTCTGGCGCAGCGCGGCGAAGCGGGCGCCGTCGCGTGGATCATTCCGGAACGCGTCGACGTCGGCGACCGCGAACGGTGTCGGTCGGGTCGGGGTGTCGTCCTGACGCTGGGTCATCCGTCGGGCACGGATCGTAACACCCGTGCCCGCGGCCGTGCCTTGGTGCCCACCAGTTTCTCCAGCAGGGCGGTCCACCGCGCGACCTGCGCCGACGTCGCGCTGGTCCTGGACAGGGCCGGCTTGCGCGCCTTGGCCAGGCCGACACCGTCGACCGCGAAGAAGTGCATCGCGAACTCGTCCGCAGGTTCGCCCCCGGCGGTCCGCGCCTTCCGGTAGCGCGCGATCGCGTGCGTGAGCGCGGCACGGGCCGCGCGAGCGTCACCTCCCGCCTGGCGCAGGGTGCGGGCCAGCTCGACCGAAATCGCCTCGAGCTCGCGCTCGGTTGCAGATGGAGTCACGCCTCGCGGTTCAGGAACCACGAGTACGGCATCAGGCCGCGTGTTTCTCGATGACGCGCTCATCGACGTCGGCGTCTCGCGGCGGCGACGCGCTCAGCGTCGCGTCGCGCACGTGAGCCGGCACGCCGCGCACGTCCCAGATCAGTCCGACCGCCTCGAGCGCCTTGAGGCCGTAGAAGGTGATGTCGACCTCCCACCAGAAGAAGCCCTGGCGCGCCGACGACTGGTAGTGATGGTGGTTGTTGGGCCAGCCCTCGCCCAGCGTGATCAGCGCGAGCACGGGGTTGTTGCGCGAGTCGTCGCCCGACGCGTAGCGACGTCCGCCCCAAACGTGCGAGAGCGAGTTGATCGTGAAGGTGCCGTGCCATGACAGCACCTGGGGCAGGGCGAAGGCGAAGGTGAGGCCCCACCAGCCGCCGATCAGGAACGAGGTCACGCCGATCGCGACCGGCAAGATGAACCAGAAGCGCTCGAGCGCGCGCAGCTCGGGGTACTTCATGAAGTCCTTCACCACGACCTGATCGGTGCCTTCGAAGTCGCGGCCGATCATCCAGCCCATGTGCGACCACCAGAAGCCGCCGAACAGCGGCGAGTGGACGTCGAGCTCGGTGTCCGAGTGTTTGTGATGGCGGCGATGATGTCCGGCCCACCACAGGACGCCCTTCTGCGCGGTGGCCTGGGCGCAGAACGCCAGCACGAACTGGAACCAGCGCGAGGTCTTGTAGGTGCGGTGCGAGAAGTAGCGGTGGTAGACGCCGGTGATGAAGAACATCCGCACGGCGTACATCGCAGCCGTCCATCCCAGCGCGGACCACGAGACGCCGAGCGCGTAGATGCCGTAGGCGGCGCCGAGGTGGAGGCCCCAGTAGGGGATGCTCTGGACCGGGAGGTAAACCGCGCGCCAGCCGCGGGCCTGCGCGCGCCCGGCGGTGATCGTCGTGTCCATGCTCCTCGTGTAGCGCGCCTCGTGCGACGGCCCGGCGAGGGCTCTGTCATGGTTTGGTCAGCGCCGGCTCACCGTGCAACCGAGCGTGACGCCAGCGCAAACCGGAGGTCACGCCACCGCGGCGGCCAGGTCTTCGGGGCGATCGGCGATCGCGTCGGGGTGGGCGGCCTCGAGCTCGGCACGGTCGCGGAAGCCCCACGACACGGCGATGGTCCGCATGCCGGCGGCGGCGCCGGTCTCGACGTCGATGCCCGAGTCGCCGACGAAGGCACAGCGGGCCGGCGGCACGCCCAGCTCGCCGGCGGCGATGAGGGCGACGGTGGGATCGGGCTTGAGCGGCAGCCCCGGTCGCTGGCCGAAGACGGCGGCGAACGGCCAGGCGCCGAGCAGCCGGTCGGCGATGGTGCGGGTCAGATCATGCGGCTTGTTGGACAGCACCGCGAACGAGCGGCCAGGGGCGGCCAGGACGTCGAGTGCGGCGGCCATGCCGTCGTAGAGCCGGGTCCGCACGATAGGCTGGGCGCGGTAGCGCTCGCGGAAGCTGGCCAGCACCGCGTCGACGTCGGCGCGGCCGTCGACGGCGCGGCGGACCAGGCTGTGGGCGCCGTCGCCGATCCAGCCGCGGACCAGCTCGATCGGAGGCTGGGCCAGGCCGGCGTCGCCGAGCGCACCGCCCAGGGCCGCCGCGATGTCGTCGAGGCTGTCGACGAGCGTCCCGTCGAGGTCGAAGATGACGGCCTGGATTCCCATTCGGCCCGACCATAACCGGGAGTGATTCGAGCTGGTGTGATCACCGCCGCTCGGTCGGGCGAGTAGGATTCCGCCCCATGGAATACCGCAACCTCGGATCGAGCGGCGTGAAGGTGTCGGCCCTATGCCTGGGCACGATGACGTTCGGCGAAGCCGACGAGAAATCGTTCATGCACAACGTGAGCTGCGACGAACGCACCGCGCTCGCGATCATGGACCGAGCGCTCGACGCCGGCGTGAACTTCATCGACACCGCCGATGTCTACGGCCAGGACGGGCTGAGCGAGCGCGTCGTCGGGCACTGGTTCCTCGGCGGCGGCAAGCGCGACAAGGTCGTGCTCGCCACCAAGTTCCGTTTCACCATGGGCGACGGGCCCAACCGTGCCGGCGCGTCGCGCTACCGGATCGTGCGTTGCGTCGAGGACAGCCTGTCGCGGCTCAAGACCGATCGCATCGACCTCTACCAGATCCACATGCAGGACGTGACCTGCCCCGAGGAGGAGACGGTGCGCGCGCTCGACGATCTGGTGCGCGCCGGCAAGGTGCTCTACGTGGGCTGCTCGAACTACGCCGCCTACCGCCTCACCGACAGCCTGTGGCTCTCGAAGTCGACCAACCGCGAGCGCTTCGTGACGCTGCAGGCGCAGTACAGCCTGGTCGCGCGCGAGCTCGAGCGCGAGCACGTACCGCTGTGCCGGCAGTGGGGCGTCGGCATCCTGCCCTGGTCGCCGCTCGCTGGCGGCTTCCTGTCGGGCAAGTACCGCAAGGACGCGCCGGCCCCGGCGGGCACCCGCCTCGACGTGTGGAAGGAGCGCTGGGGTCGCTACGACACCGAGCGCAACTGGGCCATCGTCGACGCCGTGGTCGCGGTCGCCGAGGAGACCGGCGCCACGCCGGCCCAGGTCGCGCTGGCCTGGCTGCTCCACAAGCCCCAGGTGACCAGCGTGATCTTCGGCGCCCGCACCGTGGCCCAGGTCGACGACAACCTGCCGGCCGCGAGCTTGAAGCTCTCGCCCGAGGCGATGAAGCGCCTCGACGACGCCAGCGCGCTCGAGCTCGGGTATCCGTACGACTTCATGGCGCGGATCCAGGGCACCTGGTAGCTCAGCCGACGAGCGCATCGAGCGCCAGCGCTCCGATCGTGGCGAGCACGAGCAGCGCGATCGCCCACAGCGCGATGCGGACGGCGGCGCGCGCCCGGTCGCGGGCCGAGGGCGCGGGCGTGACCATCATCGGCGGCAGCGGTGTGCCGCCGAGCAGCGGCGCGAGGCTCGGGCGTTCGATCGACGCGCAGGTCGCGCGGAACGCGCCGGCCTGGTTGGTCTCGAGCAGGCGAGCGACGCGCTTCTGCTCGGGGACATCCGCGCCGCGGGCCACGACCTGCATGGCGAGCAGGTAGCTCATGGCCGCGGGGCCGAGGTAGCCGATGCGCTGGTGGCTGTACATCGAACGCTCGCCGCCGCGCTCGAAGCTGCTGCTGGCCCGGTACCGGTACGAGGCGTTGGTGGTCAGGATGCCGGTGCCGAGGTAGATCGTGGTCAGGTCGGTCAGGCGCTCTTCTTCGTCGCGATCGCGGACCTCGAGGCGGTGAAAGCGCCGGTAGGCATGCGCGATCTCGTGCGCCATGGCGCCGACGATGCCGATGCCGTCGCGTAGCTTCCCGATCTCGGCGCCGAACAGGCAGACGCCGCGATCGATGCCGGCGAACCACGCGGCGGTGCCGGCGTGGTGCGAGGTCTGGCCGGTCCCGAAACCCTCGGGTTGCTCGTCGGGGCCGTCGTCGAACAGCTCGACCTCGGCGTCGAGGTCGAGCCCCGCGTGCGCGAGCAGCCGCCGCGCCAGCGTCCGCACCGCGGCGGCGTCGGCGGTCCATCGATCCGGGAAGCAGGCCGGCGTCGGCTCCAGCAGCCGTGCTTCCAGGAAGGTCGATGCGCCCCGCCGCTCGATCAGGTCGGTGAGGCTCTCGATGAGCCACAGCCGGTCACCCGGCGTCAGCGTCGCCATCCGGCGATCAATCTAGCAGGCTGGCGGGGACACGGGCCGATCGATCCGCGGGCGGTGCCCGGGTGATCCTCGGCGTGGGGGCCGCGTCTGCGCGACCGCGATCGAGACCCCTTGCGCGGCCTGCGGGGCGGACTTATCGGACTTGTCGAACGGGACAGACATCCCCGGACAAAGGAGAACCCCGACATGCTCAATCTCATCCTGCGTGAGATGGGCGGCATGCCCGCCCTCTCCACCGACCCTGACGCCGTGCTCGATCGCCTCGAGCGGACCCTGACCCCGACGTGGTCGTGGTCGCCGCGGCCGACCCAGACCTGGCCGGTGTTCGACGTGACCCACAGCGACGACGCGGTGGTGATCACGGCGGACGTCCCCGGTCTCGCCGACGACGAAGTCTCCATCGCGGTGTCCGGCCGGGTCCTCACCATCGAGGGCAAGACCACGCGTCGCGGCTACCCGCGCGAATTCCAGCGCCAGTTCACGCTGGCCGAGGGGCTCGATGTCGAACACATCGAGGCGCAGCTCGAGCGCGGCGTGCTGACCTTGCTGGTGCCCAAGACCCCGAAGACGAAGCCTCGCCCGATCAAGCTGGGCGGTGGCGTCGTCGACAAGGTGAAAGGACTCCTCGGCATGCAGCCGAGCGACACCGCGGCGTGATCGGGAGGACGCCATGAGACACGTGGCCGCGGCGACGGCGCCCCAGCGCCCGCTCGCCTACATCGCGGTGGACGACGCCAGCTGTCGCTCGCAACTGACCGACGCGCTCCAGCACCTCGGCTGGATGGTCATCGAGCAGCCGAGCGGCTTCCACCTCCTCCGCGCGATCTCCGACCTGATCGATGGCGAGCCGGGGATGCCGCCCGGCTTGATCGTGATCGACGCGATCTCCCGCGGCTGCTCGGGCGTGACCGTCGCCCGTGGCCTGCGCGACCTGGGGTCGACCATCCCGGTCGTGCTGGTGCGCGACGCCTGGACGCCTCGCCACGAGTCCGAGACGTCGTCGACGTACGTCGTCGATCGTTCCCGAGCCGCGAACGCCATCGTCGAGCTCGTGCGTCCTTGGTCGCCGATCTCGCTCGCTCAACCGTCGCCGTCGCGTGCGCGCGCGACGGCCTGAACCACCGAAGGAGAAGACCGATGCGAACCCTGCAAGCATTGCTGATCACGGCAGGGCTCGCGGTGGCAGCCGCGGGCACCGCCACCGCCAGCCCCCTCGACCACAAGGGCACCCCGGCCCCGGCAGTCGAGTCCACTCCGCCGGCGCCACGCTCGACCGCGGCGGCGCCGACCTGGCGCCAGCTGTGGCCGCAGAAGAGCGGCTTCGACTGGATCATCCGGGCTGCGGAGCGATGGGCTCAGACCGGCAAGAGCACGATGACCTCGTCGAGCACGCGGCCGTCGACCAGGCCGGCGGCGACCGCGGACAGCGACGCCACCAGCCGGAAGCCGGCTGGCGCCCCTGCCGGGACCAGGTCGCCATAGACCTGGGCGGCGGCGAGCAGCACGGGATCGATGGCGACGTCGGTGTCGAGCACGGTGATCAGCGTTCCGCCGCGCACCCACTCGCGGCGGACGCTGATCCGCCCGGCGCAGACCACGAGGTCGCAGGCGCAGGCTTCGGCGAGGGAGGCGACGCGGCCGCCGACGGTGTCGGCGACGCGGGCGGCCTCGACGGGGACGGCTTCGAACACCCGGAGCTCGCGGGGCGCGGCGTAGGCGCGCTGGGCCGAAAGGACGAGCGGCGCCAGGTCGCCGCAACCGGCGAGCCCGAGCGTGCGTGGGGTGCCGACCCCGAGGAACTTGGCGGCCACGGCGGCGCGGCCGGCGAGGGCTTCGGCCGGTGCCAGCGTCTGCGCGGGCACGGGCCGCTTCAGGGCCTGGGCGACGAGCGCCGACTCGATCTCGTCCAGCCAGGCCTTCACCGGATCAGAACTCGGCCTGCCGCGGGGCGCGCGGGAACGGGATCACGTCGCGGATGTTCTCCACGCCGGTCGCGTACTGGATGGCGCGCTCGAAGCCGAGGCCGAAGCCGGCGTGAGGCACGGTGCCGTAGCGGCGGAGGTCGCGGGACCAGGCGTAGTCGTCCTTGGACAGCTTCATCTCGTCGAGGCGGGCGTCGAGCACGTCGAGGCGCTCCTCGCGCTGGCTGCCGCCGATGATCTCGCCGATGCCGGGGGCCAGCACGTCCCTGGCGGCGACGGTCTTGCCGTCGTCGTTCTGGCGCATGTAGAAGGCCTTGCTGTCCTTCGGGTAGTTGATCACCGCGATCGGGCCCTTCACGACCTCCTCGGTGAGGAAGCGCTCGTGCTCGGCCTGCAGGTCCATGCCCCACGACACCGGGAACTCGAAGGTCTTGCCGCTGGCGGCCAGCGTCTTCACCGCGTCGGTGTAGTCCATACGGGTGAAGGTCGAGCCGACCAGCGCCTCGAGTCGCTTCACGCAGTCCTTGTCGACGAACTTCTCGAAGAAGGCGAGGTCGTCCTTCCGCTCGGCCAGCGCCGCCGCGAAGATGTACTTGAGGAAGTCCTCGGCGAGCTGGGCGTCCGCGGCGAGATCGGCGAACGCGATCTCGGGCTCGATCATCCAGAACTCGGCGAGGTGCCGGCGCGTGTTGGAGTTCTCGGCCCGGAAGGTCGGCCCGAAGGTGTAGACCTGGCTCATCGCCAGGCAGTAGGTCTCGACGTTGAGCTGGCCCGACACCGTCAGGTGGGCCTGCTTGCCGAAGAAGTCCTGGGTCCAGTCGACGGCGCCGGCCGGCGTGCGCGGCGGGTTGGCGGCATCCAGGGTCGAGACCCGGAACATCTGGCCCGCGCCCTCGGCGTCGCTGGCGGTGATGATCGGGGTGTGGATCCAGAAGAAGCCCCGCTCGTGGAAGAAGCGGTGCACAGCCATGGCCAGGCAATGGCGCACGCGCGTGACCGCGCCGATCACGTTGGTGCGCGGCCGCAGGTGCGCCACCTCGCGCAGGTACTCCATGGTGTGTCGCTTGGGCTGCATCGGGTAGGCCTCGGGGTCCTCGACCATGCCCACGACCTCGATCCGCTCGCCGCGCAGCTCGACGGTCTGGCCCTTGCCCTGGGACGCGACCACCTCGCCCGTGACCCGCACCGCGCAGCCGGTCGAGAGCTTGAGGACCACGTCGGCGTACTCGGGCAGCTCGGCCGGCGCGACCACTTGCAAGGGCTCGAAGCAAGAACCGTCGTGGACGGCCAGGAACGACAGCCCGGCCTTGGAGTCGCGGCGGGTGCGGACCCAGCCCTCGACGGTGACGCGGCTGCCGACGGTCACACCGCCGCCGAGGACCTGCGAGATGCGCTGCTTCATGGCGATTCGCATTTAGCACGCCCGCCTGCGTTATAGTCGGCCCCGTGGCACGCCCGTCGGGGGTTCGTACGCTCGCTGGCTACACGCTGGGTGAACGCCTCGCGCAGGATGTCTATGGCGAGGTCCATCGCGCCACCGAGGGCAAGCGGGAGTTCACGCTCCTGATCGTCGATCCGCGCCTCGCCGGCGACGATGCCTTCGCCGAGGCGCTGGCCCGAGGCACCGCCCCCCTGCTCGATGCCTTCCACCACCGGGCCGTGGTCGGGACCGTGGTGGTGGCCCAGGACGGCAAGAGCTTGGTCGTGGTCACCGAAAGCACCACCGGCGCGACCTCGCTGGCCGACATCATGGCCCGGTCCAAGGCGCGCGGCGGCAAGGTCCCGCCCCGGGTCGCCGCCGCCATCGCCCGCTCGGTGGTCGACGGTCTCGCCACCGCCCACGCCGCCGGCATCGTGCACGGCGCGCTGCACCCGCGCAGCGTCCTCGTCGACCGCGACGGCAACGTTCGGGTGACCGACTTCGCCGTCGGCCACGCCGCCATGACCGCGTCGGCCGCCGGCTCGGAGGCGCTGCCGCTCAAGGGACTGGCCGGCTACCTGGCGCCCGAGCTGGCGCTGGGCGACGCGCCGGCGCCTGCGTGCGACGTCTATGCGGTCGGCGCGCTGCTCTTCACCATGCTGACCGGCGAGACCCCACCAGGCTCGCTCAACACCTCGGCCGCCGTCGAGCGCCTGGTGCAGCGCGCGCTCGACACCGATCTGGCCCGCCGTTTCGCCAGCGCCATCGAGCTGCAGGAGAACCTGGCCGAGGCGCTCGAGGACGATCGCTGGGAAGGCGCCGGGGCCGCCGAGCTGATGCGGTTCGTGTCCGATCTGGCGCCGTCGCCCGAGCACAACCTCGACGCAGCGACCGAGGATCTCCTGGCCAGCCTCGACGGCGGCCGCGTCGATGTCACCCGCCCGACCAGCGCCGGTCTGAGAGATCCGGGCTGAGGCAGCGACGGCGACGGCAGAGGCGGCGGCAGCGGCGGCGGCGGCATCGGCATCCGCGATCCCA
>SXGT01028773.1_pt1 | contig 12950 bp, 8 predicted proteins | sample 3176221 | NCBI WGS metagenome assembly SXGT01 (sample SAMN11356862, study PRJNA531348) | freshwater metagenome | isolation source: freshwater sample F1-120 | place: China: Fuxian Lake, Yuxi | collected 2017-12-25
ACCAGGCTCCAGGTCGAGCACCCGGTGACCGAGCTGATCTCTGGCCTGGACCTGGTGCGCGAGATGGTGCTCGTCGCGGAGGGCCACGAGCTCGGGTTCGCGCAGGAGAGCCTGGTGGCGCGAGGCGCCGCCATGGAGTGCCGCGTCTACGCCGAGGATCCCTCGGGCGGGTTCCTCCCTTCGCCCGGGACGATCGAGAGGCTCGTGGTCCCGTCGGGCCCCGGCGTCCGCGACGACGGAGGGGCCTACCCGGGCTGCACCATCTCCAGCTTCTACGATCCGCTCATCTCCAAGCTCAGCGTCTGGGCGCCCACCAGGGAGCGGGCCATGGCCCGGATGCGGCGGGCCCTCTCCGAGTACATCGTCACGGGGATACGCACCAACCTCGCCTTCCACCAGAAGCTCTTCGAGCACCCTGACTTCGTCGCGGGCCGTTATGACACCGGCTTCTTGGATCGCCACCGGGACGTCCTCCTGGGCTACCCCCGTGTCCCCGAGAGCAAGCGCGACGCCGTGACCGTGGCCGTCGCGATCGCCGCGGCCAGGCTGGAGCGCGCGGCCGGCGCCGCCCAGGCCGACGCAGGGGAAACAGGCTCTCGCCTGGCCCCCTGGGTCGCCGCGCAGCGCTCCCGCCTGGGACGCTGACCTGACTCGATTTCAGGCCTGGAGGAGCCTCTCGATCTCGCGCAGGGTCTCCACGTCGTCGCCGACCATGCCCTTCATCGCCTGGATACGGCGGCACACGATGGTCGCGATCTGCTCCTCGATGGTCCCGTCGGCGTAGGCCCAGTACACCTGAGCGAAGCGCCCGTCGCGGTGGCAGCGACCCTCGATCTGCGCCATCTGGATGGCCGACCAACGAAGATCGTGGATAACCTCCGAGCGGGGCACCTCGTTGTGCTCGCCCTGGTGGAGCGAGATCCCTTCTTCCACGGTGAAGAGCACGACGCGCGCCTCCCCTCGCTGGAAGCGGAGGCGCTCCTCCTCCTTGACGGAGGTGGGGAGCGCTCCATGGATCGCCGCGCACGCGACGCCGTCCTCCTCGAGGGACGCGCGCACCCGGGCCAGGGTCTCCATGAAGGCCACCGAGATCGCGACCTGGTGCTCGTTCTCCAGCAGCTCGCGCACCAGCTCCACTGTGCCCGAGGCCCGGATGAGCGAGCTCTTCTGGCGGAGGCGCAGGGTCGCCGCCAGCGCCGAGCGGGGGTTGCTCCCGCGGGGGACCAGCGACATCTCTCGACGGAACTCGATCCACGCCTGCTCGTAGAGGGCGCGGGCGTCCGGGTCCAGCTCGATGGGCGTGAGGATACGGTTGATCTCCGGCCACCCGGCCACGTCCTCCGGGCGGCGGCGCATCCCTGCAGGGGCGCGGCCGTCGAAGAGGAGCGCCCGGACCTTCTCGCAGTCGGCAGGATCCCCTCGCCAGTCCCACCGCCCGAACGCACCCCGCGTCCCCCCTAGCCCCTGCCTCTCGCACCAGAGCTCGAAATCCTTGAGCTCCCCTGGCCTGTCCCCGGTGACGCTGGCCAGGAGCGGAGCCAGGTAGGAGAGCTCGAGGGGGTTCTGCCCGGCCGTGGCCGAGAGCCAGAGCACGAAGCCCGCGCTGGCGTTCAGCTTGGCCGCCAGCTTGGAGCGGGCCGCCGCCGGGTTCTTGCAGCGGTGGCTCTCGTCCCAGATGATCACGTCGAAGGCGGAGGCCTTGCCCGCACGGGCGAGCCCCTTCTTGGTGCGGATCCTGGCTCTGACCTCGGGCGTCACGGCGAAGAGCTTCCCCAGGCGCTCGTAGTTCATGAGGACGACGTGCCTTCCGGCGTCGCCCATCGAGGCCACGGTGCGGCGCCAGTGGGCCACCACGGCGAGCGGGCAAACGACGAGCACGGTGCGAACCTGGTCCATCCGGCGCACGGCCTCCCAGGCCGTGATCGTCTTGCCCAGCCCCACGTCGTCGGCGAGCAGGAAGCCCGTGCGCCCGGCGGCCACGGCGGCCTCGATGGCCAGGACCGCGACGCGCTGGTGAGGCCGGAGGACGATGTTCCCCGAGGGCGCGGCGGGGACGGACACCTGCTCCTGGTTGATATCCTGCTCGATGCGGCGCTCCAGCGAGTAAGGCTGCGAGCGAAAGGGGACGAGCGCGGCCGGGAGCGCCTGGCCTCTATAGACGAACACCCCGTGTTCGGCCTCCCACCGGGCTCCGCTGGCCGTCGCCAGGGCGCGCATCGCGAAGGGCACGTCGAGGGCGTAAGCTCGCACCTTGATCCCTGTCGTCGCGTTCTGCTTGCGCGGCGCGGCGACCACTTTCTTCTGGAGAAGCACAGGTTGTCAGTATCATCGGGGCCGTGGTGTTGTCTCCCGACCAGCTCCCGCGTGTCATTCGGAAGCTTCACGAGGCGTCGCGCACGCCTGGCTCATCGACCCCATCGCGCGCACGCCGGAGGTCTACACGCTCGGCCCGAGACTGCGATGGAGCGAGCCCGAGATCCACGGGGGGCCGCCATCGTCCGGCTGCCGCCGTTCGACGCCATCGAGCTCGATCTGTCGGCTTTGTGGGCGCAGGCACCTCGAGAAGGGCCCGGAGGGGCGGGCGCGATCCGTCGTGCCTCGACGTGCGTTGTTGACAGCGACGAGAGCCCAAAAGACACTCTGCTCAGCCGCGGACGCTCCTACAGCCCGGGACAGGGGGACCATGTCGAAGGACGAAGGCACGGATTTCATCCTCATCGCGGACGACGAGGCCGACATCCACTCGGTGACGAAGCTTAGTTTGAGAGGCCTCAAGCGCCCCGGGCGGCGCGTGGAGTTCCTGTCCGCGGCGAGCGGGCGAGAGGCCGTGGACGCGCTTCGCAAGAACCCCGGCGTGGCGGTCATCCTGCTGGACGTGGTCATGGAGAACGACAAGGCGGGGCTCGTGGCCTGCCGCGCGATCCGGGAGGAGCTGGGCAACCGCTTCGTTCGTATCCTGCTGAGGACAGGGCAGCCCGGCGTCGCACCCGAGCGCCAGACGATCGACGAATATGACATCGACGGCTACCTGCCAAAGGCCGATCTCACCTCGGGCAAGCTTTACAGCTCGGTGAGGACCGCGCTCAGGGCGCACACGGAGCTGATGGAGCTGGACAGGCACCGCAGGCTCCTCGCGGCCATCAACGACTGCGCGCTCTCCCTGCGCTCCTTCGCGCCGCTCGCGGACACCCTCCAGCGCGTCCTGGACGCGGTCGTCGCCATATGCCCCTCGCCCCTGGCCTTGCTCCAGCTCGAGACCTTCGAGGAGCGAGGCGACTCCCGTCATTTCTTCCTTCACCGCTCGACCGATCCTGACGCGTCCAAGGGGGAGCTCAGGGCGCAGGAGATCCGGTCGGCCATCGCCCGAGCCGCTGCGGCGGGGCAGCTCCGGGAGGCGGGGACGGCGGCGGGGGGGTTCGTTGTCCCTCTGGAGGTCCACCGGGAGCTCGGGCACGGCTACATCCACGTGGACCGGGCCGAGCCCGACGAGCTGGTGAAGAGCGCGCTCCCCATCCTCGCGGCGCACGCCGCCAATGCCGTCTACTCCTCGGTGGCGCAGTCGATCCTCAGGGCCGACAAGAGCGCGATCTTCGACACCATCGACGTCTGATGACCCCCGAAGAAATCCGCGACGACCCTCGGCTCGGGCCAGTCCAGGAGAAGAACACTCTGCAGGAGGAGGCCGAGCTGGATCGCCTGCGCTCTCTCGCTCAGATGGTGGCGGGGGTGACCCACGAGATCAGCACCCCGCTGGGCATCATCCAGAACGCGGCCAGCCTGGTGACCGAGACGCTCCCCTCGAGCGCCGTGGCGGAGCTGGCCAGGGACGAGGCGGCGGCGGAGGTGCTCGGCGATCTGGCCGAGGCGTGCAGGCTCATACAGAAGAACGCCGCGGTGGCCGTGAGGCTGATCCAGTCCTTCAAGAACCTCTCGGTCCGGCAGATCGTGGGCGGCCGGGAGCGGGTGGACATCGTGGGGGTCATCTTGGAGGCGCTCGATCTCTACAGGCTCAAGGCCAGGAGCTCGAACCTCAAGCTGGTGGCCCACTCGGATCTGCTGCCCTCGGAGCGCTCGTGGGACGGCTTCCCCGGCGACCTCACCCAGGTGATCCTGAACCTGGTCACCAACGCCGACAGGTACGCCTACCCCGACGAGGGGGGCGGCACGATAGAGATCTTCGTCACGGCCGCGAAGGTGAAGCAAGATCCGGGTTTCGAGATCGTGGTCCGTGACTTCGGGCGGGGGATCTCGGCCGCGCACCTGCCCCAGATCTATGATCCCTTCTTCACCACCGGGCGCGACAGGGGGGGCACGGGGCTGGGCCTCGCCATCGTCCACGACATCGTGACGGCCGCGTTGGGGGGCAGCGTGCGCGTGGAGTCGACGGAGGGAAAAGGGACGGCCTTCATCCTCCGCTTGCCATCTATCGCCCCGGAAGGAGCGCATTGACATGGACGATACGTTGCCGGTCCTCGATCACGCGGGCATGCTCGAGGATCTCGTCGAGACCCCGAGCTATCTCCTGTCTTGCTCGCACGGGCAGCCAGCCGCGCTCGGACAGCTAAATGGAAATATCTCCTGCTCTTACTGCGGTGTCGGAGACAGCGGGACGGTCACCCGCGTGGAGGAGAGCGCGCCGCCGGCGCCGAGTGCCGACGTGGAGGAGTCCGAGAGCGGCCCGGCGACCGTCCGCAAGATCACGGTGTTCAAGGAGGTCATCAAGGCCACCAGGCCCACCTCGGGCTGCGTCAAGCTCAGACTCTCGACCATGAGGCAGCGGTCCGCCTATCCCATTCATATAAGCCCGAGCGCGCTCGATCGCGCCACCGGCAAGCGCCGGGCGATAGGGTACGAAGAGGCCGTGGCGCGCTTCGCCGATCTCCTGCTCCAGCACCGCGGCAGCGCGGGGCGCACCCTCCTCTACGCGAGCGGGCAGATCGACTATTTTGCCGTGTTTGCCGTCCAGGAGGTGTTCAGGCTCCTGGGCACCTTGAACCTGACGGGCAACGCCGAGCACTGCCTGAACTCCGGGGCGACCTTCGCCCAGATCCTGACCGGGGCCCCGGGGCCCGTGCTCACCATCGATCTGGCGCTGAACGGCCCGAATCGCTTCTACCTTCTCCATGGCTGGAACGGGTTCGTCGCCCACCCCCCGGTCTTCGCGGCCATGTCCAGGCGCCCCGACTTCGACGCCTTCCTCGTGGAGGTGCAGGTCACCGAGACGGCCAAGCTGGTCGCCAAGCAGCAGGGCAAGGAGCGGGTGCTGCTCATCCGGCCCAGGGGCGATCCTCACCTCGCCCTCTCGGTCGCTCACGAGATCCTCCGGGCCTACCCCGGGGCGGTGGAGCGCCGCTTCGTCGAGAAATTCGCTGCCCCTGGCTCCTTCGAGTCCTTTGCCAAGCTCGCCTCCGCCGACCAGTTCGCGCCCCACCGGGTCGCCGAACGCATCGCCGCCGAGCGGGGGTACGCCGAGAGGCTTCACCAGGCAATCCTCCTGATGGCCAGGAAGATGGCGGACCCCGACATGGTGCCCGTCAATATCGGGTCGATGGGGCTCTCCCAGACCAGCGGTGTCGTCGCTCACTGCCTGTGGGCGTGCGTGATGGCGATGGTCGGCAAATACGGGGTTCACCCGGACGGAAAGCTGGCTGGGGGCACGCTCCGCCTGCCTGGACAGATCAACGCCGAGAGCGAAGTCCAGGGGATGTCCCGCAAATACTTCATGGGTCGACTCCCCATCTCGGACCTGGGCGAGGCCGCCCGGCGGATGGGACTCCCCGAGGACGCCTATGCCTCGCTGGCCCACGAGAAGCCAAGGCCCGCGCTCGATTACTCCGAGCCTACCCCCGGGGAGAGAGAGCTGTTCGTCTGCGTGGGGACGCAGTTCGAGGCCAACATGATGGGCCGCCGGCGCTGGGTAGAAAAGCTGAAGAACCCGGATACCCGCCTGGTCGTGATCGATCCTATACCGGACCCTTTTACGCTGGCCCACGCCGACCTGATCCTCCCCTCCCCGCCTCACCCCGCCGCGGCCAAGCTCTACCAGAACGGCGAGTGGAAGATGTCTCTCTCGGTGCCCCAGAAGAGGGCGGCGCCCGAGACGCGCAGCGACGCGACCATCGTGTACGACGCCATGGCCGAGATCACGAGGAGGCTGGAGACCGAGCCCGCGCTGTCCCGGGCCCACCCCGATCTGGCCAGGCACGTGGAGTCGGGCTACCTGCGCGGGCGCTTCTGCGCGCCGCAGGTCACCCCGGAGGGGACCGAGCTCCCTGGCCTCCAGAGGAGCGAGGGCGAGGTGAGCCGGGTTGCGCTATGGGACCGGGTGCACTCCTATTTCAACGCGGGTAGCGGGCCGCTCTACTGCGCTCCTCTCCACGAGGACGGCCGCCCCATCGAGTGGTCGGAGCTCCTCGAGCAGAGCTCGGTCTATTATGGCGGCGTCGGCAAGACCCGGGCAAAGCTGGACTACGAGACCCCCGATCACGTGGCCTTCCGTGACGTCTACCGCAGACCCAGTAAATTCAAATTCTTCACTCCCACCCCCGAGGATCTGGCCCTCCCGGAGGGCGTGATCCTCAACTCGGGCCGCTCGACCCTCTCCGACGATCGCGACAAGATCGCCTTTGCGACGGCCACCTTCAACTCGGGGAAGGCCACTCCTATCCTGAACATGCCCGAGGATAACCCGCTCTTCGTCTCGCCCGGCCTGGCGGCCAAGCACGGGCTCAAGGACGGGGAGAGCGCCAGGGTGACCAACCGGGCCACCGGAGCCTCCATCGAGCTGCCCGTGATCGTGAGCGATCGCGTCAAGGGCGACACGATGTACGTGAGCTTTCACAAGTCGCGCGCCCAGATGGAGCGCGAGGTCTACGTGAACGACGTCACCTCCCACGAGGGGCGCTGTCCTTATTCGACCCAGACCAACCTCAAGAGCACTCAGGTCACGGTCGAGCGGGCGGCGGCCAGGGTGACCACCCCCGCGCGCAAGCGCCTTCCCACCACCCACATCGATCCCAGGCTGGATCTCCCCCTCTGGACAGGCCAGGACACGGCGCTCCACGTCACCGAGATCATCCGCGACACCCACGACGTGACGACCTTCCGTTTCCAGGGGGATCCGCTCTGTCGCTTCGCCTACTCGCCTGGCCAGTTCTGCTCGTTCGTGCTCCAGATCGACGGCAAAAAAGTGGTCCGCTCTTACTCGATCTCGTCCACCCCCACCCGGCCTTACAGCCTGGAAGTCACGGTCAAGCGGGTCCCTGGAGGGCTGGTCTCCAACTGGCTCCCCGACAATCTCAAGGTGGGAGATCGCGTGGAGATCGCGGGACCCAAGGGGAAATTCTGCCTGGTCCCCGGCAAGGTCCCTCCCAAGATCCTCTTCCTCTCGGCCGGCAGCGGGATCACCCCGCTGATGAGCATGTCGCGCTGGCTATGCGACGTGGCGGCCGACGTGGACGTCAAGTTCTTCAACTCGGTGCGCAGTCCCGACGACATCATCTTCGAGAAGGAGCTCGAGATGCTGACGTCCCGCTATACGCTCTTCGAACCGATAAACATCACAGCATCACGCACGAGCACGAGGGGCTGGACGGGGCTGACCGGGCGTATAAGCCAGCAGATGCTCGAGATGCTGGTGCCCGACCTCAAGGAGCGCCACATCTACATCTGCGGTCCCCAGGGCTTCATGGACGCGGCGCGCCAGATCGTCGCGGGCATGGGCTTCGACATGGCCAACTACCACGCCGAGAGCTTTGGCGGAATACGCACCTCGGTCGCCGACAAGCCCGCTCCCATCCCCGAGCCAGGGCTCGCCTCTGCTCTATCCTCGTCGGCAGGCCCCGAGGCCGAAGGGGCCGAGGGAGCGCTCTCGATCGAGTTCGCCAGGAGCGGCAAGACCGCGAGGACGGACGGCAAGCTGCCCTTGCTCGATCTGGCCGAGGCCAACGACGTGAACCTCGACTACGGCTGCCGTGTCGGGAGCTGCGGGGACTGCAAGATCAAGATACTCCAGGGAGAGGTGACCATGAGCTCCGACGACGGCCTCACCGACGCCGACCGGGCGGCGGGATACGTGCTCTCGTGCGTGGCCTGCCCCAAGACCAGCTGCGTCATCGACCTCTGATCGGGCCCACGGGCTCGACCGGATTCAGTCCAGGGTGTCGTCGCCCTCGGCGAGGGCGGAGTCCGGGGGAGGGGGGAGAGCGGCCATCGACGAGTTGGGCCTCTTGGGCTCCGGGGCGACCAGCTTGCGTACCAGATCCGCGCGGTTCGCGACCCCCAGCTTGGCGTAGAGGCGGCGCACGTAGGTGCGCACGGTATTTTCGCTCAGGCCGATGATGGCCGCCACGTTGATGCCGCTGTAGCCCGCGACCAGGAGCCTCGCGATCTCCCGCTCTCGCCGGGAGAGGCCGTCGAGCCTGAGGTCGGCCGTCTCGCCGCTCTCGACGCGGACCACCGCGCAGCGGGCCCGCCCGAAGACCGGATCGCCCTCGAGCCGGGTGACCGCGGTCACCCGCCCCAGGGGCAGGGTAGGCAGGGTGGGGAGCGCGTCGCCCCGGTTGCGCGCCTCCAGCGACTGCTCCGCGGCGTCCACGATGGCCTGCGCGTGAGGCAGGACCTCGCTCTCCCACTCCACCCCCCGGACGCGGTTGGCCGCCCAGACGACCCGCCTGGCGTCCCGGTCGACGACGAGCAGCGTGGCCGGGGTCTTCTGGAAGGCGCGCAGCGCGGCGGCCTCGCGCGACAGCTCGTCGTAGCCCAGCTGAGCTCGACCCGCCGCGACGACGAAGGGGCTCAGCGTCTCGAGCCGGGAGGTCTCCTCGGAGGAGAACTCGGGATCTTCGCTGCGGCGCTCCAGCCCCGCCAGGCCAAAGAGGACGCCGCCCTCGTGAAGGAACACCAGCAGCGCCCGGGTGAAGCGATCGGCGGAGTGAGACGCGAAGTACGGGAGCGCCCGCCGCTCGTCGGGCGGGTAGAGCTCGTCGGCGACGTAGACCCTGCGCCCCGTCTCGACGACGCTCTGGCGCTCGAAGCCAAACGCCCTGGACAGGGTGACGCCAGAGCTGCCCGCGATCGCCTTCATGGCGCCGTCGACGGTGCGCGCCGAGTCCGAGTAGGCGAGCGCGTCGTTCGTCCCGAAGCAGAAGAACGCCCCTGGGGCGGGCACGAGGCCCCGCATCGCGTCCATGACCCGGCGGCGGAAATTCGCCCGTGTCCCCGGCTGCACCACGAGCAGTCTCGCGGCCTCCATGGCTTGGTCGCCCATGGCGCCGATGCTACCACCGCGGGGCGCCTGCCACGCCGTGGCTTTGTTCGCCCTCTTCGGGAAGGCGGCGCCGTGGCATACTCCCCCCCATGGCCGATTTTGCCACGGACGAAGAGCGCACCTCGGAGCTTATTTTCGATTGGAACGAGGTGAACCGGAAGGGGCGCCTCATCCCGGAGAACGCGACGTTCTTCGACGAGACGCTGCGCGACGGCCTCCAGAACCCCTCCATCACGGACCCCGGGATCGAGCAGAAGCTCGCGATCCTCCACCTCATCGACGATCTGGGGATCCACGTGGCCGACGTGGGGCTTCCGGGCAGCTCCAGGCGCGCCTACGAGGACGTGCTCCGGATCTGCAAGGAGGTGGTCGACTGCAAGATGAACCTCCGCATCGCCTGCGCGGGGCGCACCGTCGTGTCGGACATCACCCCGATGATCGACATCTCCCAGAAGGTGGGCATCCCCATCGAGGTCTATGCCTTCATCGGCTCCAGCCCGATCCGCCAGTACGTCGAGCAGTGGGATCTCGAGCTGCTCGTCAAGCGGAGCACCGAGGCCGTGGACGTGGCGGTGAAGGCGGGGCTCCCCGTCTGCTACGTCACCGAGGACACCACGCGCTCGCGCCCCCAGGTGCTGAGCACCCTCTTCCGCTCGGCGATCGACCACGGCGCGACGCGGCTCTGCCTCTCGGACACCGTCGGGCACGCCACCCCCGACGGCGTGCGCAACCTGGTGCAGTTCACCAAGAGCGTCGTCGCCGGGACCGGCGCAGAGATCGGCATCGACTGGCACGGCCACAACGACCGGGGCTTCGCCCTCGAGAACGCGATCTGGGCGCTCGAGTTCGGCGTGGATCGCGTGCACGCCACGGGCCTCGGCATCGGAGAGCGCGTCGGAAACGCGCAGATGGAGCTCCTGCTCCTCAACATGAAGCTGCTCGGGCAGCTCGAGGATCAGGACCTCACCAAGCTCCTCACGTACTGCGAGACCATCGCGGCGGCGGTCGGCTGGCAGGTCCCAATCAACTATCCGCTCGTGGGGCGCGACGCCTTCCGCACGGCCACCGGGGTGCACGCCGCGGCCATCATCAAGGCCATGGCCAAGGGCGACGCCTGGCTCGCCGACCGGATCTACAGCGGCGTGCCCGCGGGGATGTTCGGGCGCAAGCAGGAGATATGCATCGGCTTCATGAGCGGCGCCTCCAACGTCACTTACTACCTGAAGGAGCGCGGCATCCCCTCGGACGAGGCCCTCGTCACCGAGATCTTGAGGACGGCCAAGGAGAAGGACCACATCCTCACCGAGGAGCAGGTCATGGCCATCGTGAGCCGCCACCGCGGCGCCTAGCCGCGCCAGCTCGCCGTCAGCCGCGGAGCATGTCGTGCCATGTCGAGGGGAGCACGGCGCGGAGCTCGCGCCGCGCCCTCGTCTCGGCCGGGACGGCCACGATCTCGCGAGCGAGCAGGGGGGCGTGGGACGCGTCGAAGCCTATGGCCATCTGCAGGCCGAGGTGCAGCTCCCCCACGTCCGGCCAGCGAGAGTCCGGCTCACGGAGCAGCGCGGCGTGCACGGCCCGGGCGACGCGGGCATCGATCCACGGAGCGAGGTCCTGCAGACCTGGCACCTGGCGGCTGGAGTCGACGACGTACTGGTAGAAGGCGCCGGGGCGCTCGAAGGCAGGCCGACCGGCGAGCGCGTGATAGAGCACCATCCCCAGGGCCCAGACGTCGGCCCGGGCGTCGGCGTGCTTGGCGCTCGCGGACTGCTCGGGCGCCATGTAGCTCGGGGTGCCGAGGCCCGTGTTCGACGCCGTGAGCGAGCCCGACACCTGGCCCGCCTTGGCCAGCCCGAAATCGGCGACGCGCACGGTCACCGCCTCGCCGCGGCGCTCGAGGAAGAAATTCGAGGGCTTGAGATCTCGGTGCACGATGCCGCTCGCGTGCAGCATGGAGATGCCTCGACAGGCTTGGAGCACGATGCGTATCGCTGCCTCCGGCACGATCGCGTGCTCGCGAGCGAGCACCGTGGCCAGGTCCTCCCCCTCCAGCAGTGGCATCACGAAATAGGGCGTCCCCGTCGACGGATCCACGCCATGATCCAGGATGGGCATCAGGTTCTCGTGCGCGATCTGCCGGCACACGGCGATCTCGCGCGCGAACCGGGCGCGGCGCTCGGCCTCCTCGGACTTCTTCGACGGCGCGATGGCCTTGAGCGCGACGCGCTCGCCCGCCCCCGTGCTCGCCTCGAAGACGACCCCCATGCCCCCCTCGCCGAGGCGCGACACGAGCGTGTATTTTGCATCGATCGTGGCGCCGGTCTCCAGTAAGGGCGCGCGGCTCATGGCAGCAGGGTACCACGCGCCGCGGCGCTCAGGACTCGCAGCGCGCCAGCGAGAAGGCGATGAGCGTTGGGCTGGCCTCCAGGCGGGCGTCGTGGAGGGACAGGAGCGAGCCCGCGAGCTGCACGGCCCTCCGCATGGCGCCGACGCCGATGCGGCACGAGTCGGGGGCGGCGCAGGCCTCGATGAGCTTCGGCGAGAAATTTCCGGTCAGCGTCACGTGCACCGCCCCCTCGCTCGCCTCGCTGCGAACGACGAGCGTACTTCGCCGCGGAGCCGCGCCGAGCGCCGCGGTCAGCAGCGCGGAGACGACGCTCTGGATGGCCGCGCGATCGAGCAGCGCCGGCACAGGCGCGCCGAGCTCGCTGCGGAGCGCGACGCGGCGCTCCTCCGCGAGAGCCTGCATCCCTTCGATCGCTGGCTTGAGCGCCGCGTCGACCTCCGTCGCCAGGCGGCGCAGCCGGAGCTCTCCTGCAAGCCCCCTCGCCAGCGCCTGGAAGGCGTCCAGGGTCGCCCCCAGGGCCGCCGCTCCTCGAGAGATGGCCGTGAGCGCCGCCTGCTCGAGGGGCGTCTTCTCGCGCTCCTGCCTCGAGAGAGCGCCGGCGCCGAACACGATGCCTGCGAGAGGCTCGCGCAGATCGTGGCAGAGCGACGAGACGCTCCGAAGGTCGAGGCAAATGTCCCCCGTCGGGGACTTCCAGGGGTCGTCCTTCGGGTCTTCCTCCGCGGGCGACGAGACGACGCGAGCCACGCTCTCGGCGAGCTTACGCTCGGCGTCGGTGGTGGCCAGGGAAGCGAGCTCGGCCGAGAGTTCCATGGCTCGTTCTTGAAATTGCGCTCGAAGCACGGCATCTCCAAAGGTGTCCTCGGTTAGCTTGTGACGCAGTCGACCATGCAGAGAAGAGTTCTTATCATCGACGACGATCGGCCTCTTTGCGAGCTGCTCGCAGCGGAGCTCGCCACCCACGACATCGAGGTCACGTGGGCCACGTCGGCCGAGGAGGGCCTGGAGCGGCTGGAGAGCGAGTCTTTCCCGATCGTCCTCACGGACATCGAGATGCGCGGCATGAGCGGCGTCGAGCTATGCCAACATATCGCCAGCACGCGCGAGGGCGTGCTCGTGATCGTGATGACCTCGTACGGCTCCCTGGAGTCGGCCATCTCGGCCATACGCTCGGGCGCCTACGACTACGTCCCCAAGCCCTTCGAGTCGCGGAGCCTGTTCCTCGCGCTCGAGCGGGCCTTCAAGCACGTGGAGCTACGCGACGAGGTGCACCGCCTCCGCCTCGCGGTCGAGCGCACGTCGAGGTTCGACACCATGCTGGGGGCAAGCGCCGGGATG
>SXGT01547233.1_pt1 | contig 12950 bp, 8 predicted proteins | sample 3176221 | NCBI WGS metagenome assembly SXGT01 (sample SAMN11356862, study PRJNA531348) | freshwater metagenome | isolation source: freshwater sample F1-120 | place: China: Fuxian Lake, Yuxi | collected 2017-12-25
GACACCTCCTGGTCCTCTGCGCTTTCGCCCCCAGTCACACGACCAACGAACTCACGCAGCTACTCTCCAGAAAGTGTGATACCATGCCACAACAAATCGCGCCAGTCTGCCTACCCTACCCAACTATGCGCGCTGGCCGTGTATAGGACCACAACACAAGACGTTAGGAGACAACCCGTGAGCCAACCGAGACGCGAGCGAATATCCAACAGGCGAATTGCATTTGTACCGAGGGTGCCGGCATTCTTCCCGAGTTGTTTGATAGTGTGCTTCCCGATACTAATACTTATTCCATTTCTGACATGGGATGTGCGGGCGGACCCCGTGCGACAATCGTCCGAGTTGGAACAATCCAAGGCTACGCCAACTGGGACCGGAAAGAATGAAGGAGAAAGAGAGGGGGTGCGGCCTAAGGTAATTAGTACGTCGGATGTGATAGAGAGGCGACTGAGTGAGATACAACAATTAGTAAAAAAAATCGGGAATACGAATAAGGAAAGTCCAACTTGGGGGATGACCAACGGTTACGCTGCAAAGTCCTTGGTTAGACTGCACGCTATTGAAGCCGTTCCAGCTCTTTGCGAAAACATCAATGTTGGAGGAATGGGACTCACGAATACAACGTGTCGCCCCGCTGCTGAGGCGCTTGTTGCACTCGGAGGCTCATCGCTTCCCGGTATTAACGCTTCGCTTGAGATTGCGGCCAAATCGGATCAGGAGATTAAACTCTTTGCATTCGTTCTCATTGGGATCGATAGTTCTGACCTTGAATTGGCGGACTTTCGCCTGCAGCGGGAAATCAAGCGGCGAACCGATGTAACCGAGCGTAATGTTATTTTCAAGGCGAACGCGCAAAAACTGCGAAAGTGCTTTGCGACGCCGAATTTCTTTCAACCTGACAATAGCCCCTTTTACGGACATTGACGCAATTGGGACGGGAGTCGTTTTGGCAAGTTGGATTGCCCCCGTTGCAATTTCCGGGATGCCTCGGCGCGCTCGATCCATCGTGGGCGGACTTGTGTACCGCATTCTCAATCCGGACAACAGCCGCCTCGCGCTCTTTCGCAAAGTTGCGGACTTCGAAGCCTTTGAACCTTGAGACGACTCCCGCCCCCTGTTTCTTCCATTGCGTTATCCTTCGCTTGCGCTTCAGGCTGGTATCAACGCTCGGTCATCGATTCCTGCCGCATCGGGAGAGGTTCCCGAAATGCGCTGTATGCGTTACGAAAAACAGCGTATAACATGGCAGATCGGGCTGATTTCCAGGAAACCGCTGTTCAGCGACATATCCACTTCAGACGTCAGTCCCACCGGAAAGAAAGCGGTAGGAAGCAATAGCTACCCGCCAAAAGGACGAAACCAAAGCACTCCAGGCCGGGTTTAAGTCATACGTTTCCCGATAACTAACCGCTCCCTGAGAATCTCATGCTTCGCAAATTGCCAATTATCATCTGCCTGAGCATCCTCGGCCTCTGTCCCCTGTCCGCTGGCGCCAAGGAACCGGCAGCAGCCAAAAAGGCTTCCCTGGTCGGCCAGAAAGTGGCTCCGTTTTCGCTGGGGGATTTTCGCGGCAAAACGTGGTCCCTGGCCGATTTCCAGGAGAGCAAAGTCCTGGTCGTCGCTGTTACCGGAACCGAGTGCCCGCTCATGACCCAGTATGGCCCCCGGCTGGCGGAGCTGGCGGCGAAGTATGAGAAGCAGGGGGTCGCGTTCCTGGGCATCAACGCGAACCAGCAAGACTCCCTGTCGGAAATTGCGGCCTTCGCCAAGAAGAGCAAAATCGAGTTTCCGCTCCTGAAGGATGCCGGCAACAAGGTGGCCGACTTGCTCGGAGCCGAGCGGACCCCCGAAGTCTTCGTCCTCGATGCGGAGCGGGTCGTGCGCTATCACGGCCGCATCGACGATCAGTTCACTTACGGCAAGGGTCGCGACAAGCCGGAACAGACCTGGCTGGCCACGGCGATTGACGAACTGCTCGCCGGCAAGGAAGTGACGACCAAGGAAGTGGCCGCCATCGGCTGCCACATCGGCCGTGTCCTCAAACCGCAAACCGATAGCGAAGTCACCTACTCGAAACAAATCAGCCGCATCTTTCAGGACAACTGCGTGGCTTGCCATCGGCCGGGGGAGATCGGCCCGTTCGCCCTGACGAGTTATGAAGAGTCGGTCGGCTGGGCGGAAATGATTGACGAAGTGGTCAGCGAGCAGCGGATGCCGCCGTGGCACGCCGATCCCAAACACGGCAAGTTCGCCAACGACGCCCGGCTCAGTGACGAAGAAAAATCTCTCATCCACCAGTGGGTAGCCGCCGGAGCTCCCGAGGGAGACAGGAAAGACCTGCCGCCGCCGAAGCAATTCGCCGAAGGGTGGCAAATCGGCCAGCCGGACCAGATTGTCTACATGTCCGAGAAACCGTTCAACGTGCCGGCGAAGGGAGAAGTCCGCTATCAGTTTTTCGTCGTCGATCCGGGCTTCACGGAGGACAAGTGGATCAAAGCCGCCGAGTGCCGGCCGGGGAACCGGTCGGTGGTGCATCACATTATCGTCGGCATGGCGGACAACTTTCGTCAGCGGAAAGAAACCGCCGGCGTGCATAGCGAGTTCCTCACCGCCACCGCGCCCGGTGCCCGCCCTTTGTCGCTCACCGATGGGAAGGCCAAGCTCGTTCCCGCCGGCAGCAAGCTCGTCTTCCAGATGCATTACACTCCCAACGGCACCGCCACCACCGACCGCAGCTCGGTCGGGTTCATCTTCGCTGACCCGGCAGAAGTGAAGCACCAGGTCGGCACCGACAAGGCGGCCAACACGGGCTTCCGCATTCCCGCCGGGGCGAGCAATCACAAGGTGGAAGCGTATCACTCGTTCCAAAAGGATATGGTGTTGCTCTCTCTCTTCCCGCACATGCACCTGCGAGGAAAAGCCTTCCGCTATACGGCCCTCTATCCGGACAAGACGCAGGAAATCCTGCTCGATGTTCCGCACTATGACTTCAACTGGCAGAACGGCTACGTGCTGGCCGAACCCAAGCCGATGCCGGCCGGCACGCGCATTCATTGCGAGGCCTGGTTCGACAACTCCACCGAAAACATCGCCAACCCCGATCCCAATTCCACCGTCCGCTGGGGAGACCAGACTTGGGAAGAGATGATGATCGGCTACTTCGACGCCACCCCCGCCGTCGCTCAGGCCGCCAAGATCAGCGGCAGCAGGACCGCGGAGTTTTTGAAGAAGCAAAAGGAAAGCGCTGGTAAGCCGGACGAAAAACTTGCGGGGCTCGCCAAGAGCGCTTTCAAATCCGACCAGGACCTGGCGAAGTTCGGCGAGGCATTGCAAGCCTTCGCCCCGCAGCTCGATCGGCTTTGCTGGACGACCGTGGAAGGGGACCAGCTCGTCATCAAGAAATGTATCCAGGAATCCGCCTATGAGAAGGAAGTCGGCGGAGCGGGAAGAAAAGTCCCCGCCAAATGGATGAAACTTGCCGGCTACGCCACTGCCAAAGAGCCCACCCTCCACCAGCGGCTCGCCGACGCCAGCGGCATCGACCTGCAATACATGGCCAAAGCCTATCAATCGAGCTTTCACCTCCCCATCAAACGCGACGGCCTCACCGGCAGCATCAACTTCTGGAGCGCAGAGAAAGACGCCTTCCCGCCGGAGCTGATTAAGGTGCTGGGGGAATTGGTGAAGGGGATGGAGTAGCCGGGAGAAGATTGGACCACGAAGACTCGAAGGCACGAAGTTGCTTGGGAATTCTTTGTGTCTTCGAGTCTTCGTGGTTTTCGGTCCGTTGCCCTTCGCCATCCATCGCGCCATAATCGGCCTACCGGGATTTACGGAACCCATTTTTCGAGGTTGGTCGACCATGCTCATGCGCCATTGTGTCATTGGATTCTCACTTGCGGCCTCGCTTGCCTTGCCGTCACTCTCGGCCGCTGCCGACGTCATCCCTCATGCCCAGGACAAGCCACCGGGACCGGCGCTGTCGCCGCAAGAGGCGATCAAGAAGATGACGGTGCCTGAGGGCTTCACCGTGGAGCTCGTGGCCAGCGAGCCGGATATCGTGAACCCAATCGGGATGGCCATTGATGAGCGGGGGCGGTTCTGGATCACGGAGAGCCTGGAATATCCCCGCCGTTCCGCCGGGGTCGGCAAGGACCGGGTGAAGGTGCTGGAAGATACCGACGGGGACGGCAAGGCGGACAAGTTCACCGTCTTCGCCGACGGCCTCAACATCCCCAGCGGCATTGCGGTGGGACACGGCGGCGTCTGGGTCGCCAACTCCCCGGACATCCTGTTCATGCAGGACACCGACGGCGACGGCAAAGCGGACAAGAGCGAGGTCGTCGTCACCGGCTTTGGGCGGGACGATACGCACGAGCTTCCCAACTCCCTTACCTGGGGGCCGGACGGTTGGCTCTACGGGCTCAACGGCGTGTTCAACCATTCCCACGTTAAGTATCCGAAGTCGTCGAAGCACTACAAGGAAAATCACCCCGGCTGGCAATTCACCTGCGCCCTGTTCCGCATCCATCCGGTGACGCGCGAGTTCCAGGTTTTCTGCGAAGGGACCAGCAACCCCTGGGGCGTGGCCTTCGACTCCGAAGGGAGCGCCTTCATCAGCGCCTGTGTCATCGACCACCTCTGGCACCTGACGGAAACAGGCTACTACCACCGCCAAGGTGGGCCGTATCCGCCGTTCACCTGGAAGATTGAATCCATCGTGAAGCACAAGCACCAGAAGGCGGCCTACTGCGGCATCCATTACTTCGATAGCGACGCCTACCCCGAAAAGTACCGGGACAAGCTCTACATGGGAAACATCCACGGCGGCTGCATCAACGTCGATAAGCTCCAGCGCGACGGCAGCACCTACTTCGCCACGCCGGAGCCGGACTTCCTCACCGCCAACGACGCCTGGTTCATGCCCGTGGTGCAAAAAACCGGCCCCGACGGCAGCCTCTATATCCTGGATTGGTACGACCGCTACCACTGCTACCAGGACGCCAACCGCGACCCCGCCGGCATCGACCGGCTGAAAGGGCGGCTCTACCGGGTGCGGTACAAGGAGACACCGCGAGTGGCCAAGGGATTTGACTTGGCCAAGGACACGGACGAAGAGCTGATCGAACGACTGGGGGCAAAGAATGATTACATCCGCGCCACAGCGCAACGCTTGATTATTGAGCGGACATATGAATCCGCCACGCCCGGTAAGTTGAGGCCATTGATCCCCGCTGGACTATGGGGCTGGGTGGTTGAAAGAGAAACTCCCATGAAGACTCGCATGGCAGCATTATTTGCGCTGATTGGGGGCAATCCGCTGGACGAAGCGGAATATGACAGCTTATTGAATCACCGTTTACCAGAAGTGCGTGCTGTTGCCGTACGTGCTGCAGGTAATCAGCGCACGATCAGCGACAAAGCTCGGCACAACATCTCGGTCAATCTAGCGATTGACCCATCGCCGGACGTGCGCCTTCAAGTCGCTGTTGCCGCTCGAAAGATCAAAGGTATCGATGCTTCCTCTGTCTTATTCAGAGTGCTAAATTCTTCCGGCGACGACAAGCTCATCCCCCACATCGTTTGGCAAAACCTGCATCCGCTGCTGGAGGAAGACACTGCCTCGTTCGTGGCTGCGGCGAAGCAGCCGGCATTCCTCAAATCACCGTATGCCGCTGAGTTCCTGCCACGAGCGGCAGAGCGAATCCTGGGGCGGAAGAAATTCGAAGCGAGCGCAGTTGCCGGCCTGGTCGAGATTACCCGCGATGCAGCTCCCAAGGATGCCCAGCGGCTGCTCGCTCTGCTCGGCACCAAGGTGCAATCCGGCGAAGTCCGCGGCAACGAGCTGAAGCAGTTACAGGACGCACTTGCCGAGACACTTCAGCCGCTGCTGGCCGACCCCGCACTTCATCCTGCTGGTGATGAAGCAGCTCTCTTGGCCGCCTCCTGGGGAGACGAACGGGGAATCAACCGGGCCCGGCAGACGTTCTCGGTGAACGGCCTGCAAAACGACTATCGCATCCGCGGCCTGGCGGCTCTGATTTCCGGAAAGGACAAAGAGCTGCTCCCACGGGTTGCGGATGCCCTTTCCGGCAGCGTGTCGCCAGTCCAAGATCCGTCCGACTTCCGCGGCAAGCTGCTCGCCATGCTCGGCAAGCTCGATGATCCCAAGGTCGCGTATATTGTTCTCGCTGCCTACACGAAGCTCGAACCGGACGTGAAACCGAAAGCCATTCAACTGCTCACCCAACGCACGACCTGGGCGACCAAACTCGTGGCCGCCATCGGCGAGAAAAAAATCCCCGCCGAGGCTCTCAACGTCAACCAGGTCCGCCAGCTCCTCTCCCTGAACGACAAAGAGTTGACAAGCGCCGTCGGCAAGCACTGGGGAACCATCCGCACCACTCGCGATCCGCAGCGGGAGGAAATCGTCGCCCAGATGAAGGCCCTGATTCGCAAAACGCCGGGCGACGCCAAGCGGGGAATCGCGGTCTACACCAAGGTCTGCGGCCAGTGCCATAAAATGTACGGCGAAGGACAGGAGGTTGGCCCGGACATCACTCTCAACGGCCGCTCCTCGTTCGACCAGCTTCTCTCCAACGTCTTCGACCCCAGCCTCGTCATCGGCGCTTCCTACCAGGCCCGCCTCGTGAAAACTACCGATGGCCGCGTCCTCACCGGCCTCCTGATCGAAGACAGCTCCCAGCGGGTCGTCCTCAAAGTCCAAGGAGGCAAGCAGGAAATCATCCCCCGCGACGACATCGAGATGATGAAAATCAGCGAGCTTTCCCTCATGCCCCAGGACGTGGAAAAAACCCTCAAGCCCGAAGAAATCGCCGACCTCTTCGCCTACATCACACTCGACAAACCACCGAGCGATCCGAGCGCGAAGTTGATTCCGGGGGCGAGAGAAGGCAAGTAGTTGGACTCGGTAACGGCTGTCCCGCTACAATTCTCGCGCCCGCGCGATGTCGTCTTTCCCCAGCCGGCCGTCATGCAAGGCGGAAGCGACCAGGGCGGCGCTGCAGCCGGCGTCGGCGAGGCATTCCAGGTCGGCGTAGTTCCGCACGCCGCCTCCCGCAATGAGCTCGATGCCGTCGTCGCCGTGATCATCGTAGAACGTGCGGCAGTAGTCGAGCGTACTGGTCCCCGCGCCGACGCCGACATCCGCCAGGTCCAGCACAATGAACCGCCGCACGCCGGCTGCCAGGGCTTCTTCCGCTATTTGCCGCGGGGTGAACGAGCGCCAGGCGTCAATCTTGGTCAGCGGCAGCCCGTTCTTCAGGTCCAGACTGAACAAGCACGCTTCGCGGCCGATGATCCGGACGAGCTGCCGCAAAGCAGCGACGCTGACCAGCGATTCCAGCCCCACGACAATATCCGGCGCGAGGTCCGCGCACTGCTCCAGCACGATCTCCGCCCGGTCCTCATCCCCCACCCCCGCATCCAGCCAGAGCCGCAGACCGGCCTTGCTGAGCTGCTCGTAGATTCGTTGGTTGAGCTTCCCCTTTTCGATGGCATCCAGATCGGCGACGTACGCCGTGTCTGCCCCAAGCAGGCTCACCAAAGCTCGCGCTACATCCTGCGGCTTGGCACTTTCCACCAGTTTGCTCTGGATCGGCTGATATTTCTCCCGCTCCCCCGCGATGCCGCGGACGACGAGGCGATTTTTGATGTCGAGGACGGGGATGATTTGCATAGCGGGATTCACACGACGATTGCGGATTATCTATCCATCGTACTCTTGCAGCAGCTTCTTCGGCACCGTATTCCGCCAGGCGAATAGCAGCAACTGTCGCACGATCAGTTTCTCGGCCGGCTTGAGCTGAATGATGGTGCAGCCCCGCCGTCCCCAGGCACCGCTCGCTGGCTGGAAGATAGCCGGCTGGGCTTGCACGAGCGGCGCTTGTTGCTCGGGGGTCAGCTTGACCATTCCCCAATCTTCGTCCGGCCCGAGCGTGGCGAAAATTTTCCCCCGCACGCGGAAGTCGGGATGCCCCATGTGCGACGCTTCTGCCGCTTCGGGAAGGCGAAGCGCGGTCTTGCGGAAGTCAGCGGGTGTCATGAACTTCATTAGACGGTCTTAAAGGACCGCTGAGAATAGTGAAGAACTCCCGGTTCTGCCGCCCGTAGGGGTCGGGTGGAGTCTTTTGCGGATGGACAAGGCCAGAACGAGTGCGCATCCTGCCCGCCAAGACTCTTCCCGCCCCCTTTGGCAATTGTCCTGGACCGCGGGCCGCTAGACCTATAATTCCCATGACCACCCAGCCGATGGACATCCCAAGGACCATTCTCTGCCATGGACGACAACGCCAATTCTGTTGACGACAAGACCGCGCCGAATCTCGTTCCCGACGACCGCACGCTGCAGATCCAGGACCTGATCCAAACGATCAAGGAATCTGCCGACAAGCTGGCGGCCGACGGCAGCAGCCGCGGGGACCTCAAGCTCATCAGCCGGACGCTGCGGGAACTGCGATATGCCTTCAAGGTTTTCTCGCCGTATCGCAAGCATCGCAAAGTGACGGTCTTCGGCTCGGCCCGCACGCTCCCCAGTGAACCGTCGTACCAGGCGGCCGTGGAATTCGGACACGCGATGGCGGAAAAGAACTGGCTGGTCGTGACCGGAGCCGCCAGCGGCATCATGGAAGCGGGCCATCGCGGGGCCGGGCGGGAGCATTCGATGGGGCTCAACATCATGCTCCCCTTCGAGCAGTCGGCCAACCCCGTCATCGCCGGGGACCACAAGCTGGTCCATATGAAATACTTCTTCACCCGCAAGCTGATGTTTGTGAAGGAGTGCGACGCGGTCGTCTGTCTCCCCGGCGGCTTTGGGACGCTGGATGAGGCGATGGAGGTCATCACGCTGCTGCAAACGGGCAAGCGGGACATGGTTCCGATCGTACTTCTCGATCCGCCGGGCGGCACGTACTGGCAGACGCTGCAGGACTTCATCACCAATCATCTGCTGCGAAACAAGCTCATTTCGCCCGAAGACCTGAGCCTGTACCGTCTGACCGACAGCGTCCAGGAATCGGTGGACGAAGTGCTTCGCTTCTTCCGCGTCTATCACAGCATGCGGTACGTGAAGCAGACCCTGGTCTTTCGCCTCAATGAACCCCTTCACCCGCTGCTCCTCGATCAAATCAACGCCGAATTCCGGGACATTCTGGTGGATGGTGAATTCGCCCTGACGTCCGCCTTATCCGCCGAACGGGACGAACCCGATTTGTTGCACTTCCCCCGCCTCGCCTTCCACTTCAATCGCCGGAGCCTGGGGAGGCTGAGGCAGCTGATTGATGTGGTGAACGGGGGAAAGTAGGGGTCAGGAGTCAGGGGACAGGAGTCAGGAAAAATGCAATTCTCAATACTCGGTACTGGCTTGGCAAACTGTCGTCTGCGAATCCAGCCACCAGCGGAGCTAGAAATCCGTAGCTGACGGATGCCACGTTCCTCAGCGACTTCCACCAATACGACTTTCTACACAAACTCCACTCGATTTCGCATTTCGTCGGGCTCCAGCACTTCCCAAATGAGTTCCAGTGCCCGAATCAACTCACCGACGGAACGCTCTTGCTGGTGGTAGTAAGCAATGCCGAGATGCGCGACGTTTTCGCCGTGAAGCCGCAAAAAATCGCTGTCGCTGGTGCAGATGACCCGGTGCTGCGAGTTTGCAAACGCAATGTGAACGGGGTCATCCTCGCCGGAGAGCCCGGCGTCGTTCGTTGTGGTAACGTCGATGCCCCGTCGCCTCAGGCCATCCGCCACGGCCGGATCGACGTGCTCATCCAGATGAAAGCGAATCGTTCGCGGCATTCCGATTCCCTAGCTTTTGGGCGAGAGGAGAGACGTTTTTCCGTTTCAGCTCTTCCACCAGGTCCGTCTCTTCGCGCATCTGACGCGTAATCTCCCCCTGGTTATCCCAATAGTAAGTGAGCGCGGCATAAACGTCCGCGGGCGAGAGATGCGGAAAGCGGGAGACGATCTCATCGGCCGACAGCCCCTGTAAGTCGTGCCAAACGTAGATATCCTGCACCCGAATACGTGTGCCGGCGATGCAAGGCTTGCCACCGCAGACTTCGGGCTTGATTTCGATGTGGCTGGCAGGAGATTGAATCATAACGCAATTATACCACGGCAATCTTGTCCGTTGCCACCGGTTTGGCGCTGCCAGCCGCTGGCCCTACACCGTCTGATGTTCCGGATACTTCACTCGCCCGTGATAGACGGCGGTGAGGGATTTGACGAGGCTGTCTTCGATGGTGCGAAGCTCTTGTAGGGTCAGGCCGCATTCGTCGAACTGGCCGTCGAGAAGCCGTTTCATGGCCAGGTCGTGGACCAGGCTTTCGATCCGGGAGGGGGTCGGGTCGGACAGGGCCCGGCTGGCGCTTTCGACCACGTCGGCCAGCATCAGCACGCCCGTTTCCTTGGTTTGCGGCTTGGGGCCGGGGTAGCGGAAGGTGCTTTCGTCGAGCTCGCCGGCGTCGGGATCCTGCTCCAGCCGTTTGGCTTCGCGACGATAGAAGAACTCGACCAGGCTGGTGCCGTGGTGTTGCTCGACGAAGTTGATGATGGACTGCGGCAGGCCGTGCTGGCGGGCAAGATCGGCTCCGTCCTTGACGTGGGCGATAATGACCAGCGTACTCATGGCCGGTTGGAGCGATTGATGGCGGTTTCCTTCCAGCCCTTGGTTCTCGACGAAGTACGACGGCTTGAGCATCTTGCCGACATCGTGGAAGTAAGCTCCGACGCGCACCAGCAGGCCGTTCGCGCCGATAGCTTCCGCGGCGGTTTCGGCGATCGAGGCGACGTTGATGGAATGGTTGTAAGTTCCCGGCGCGCGGCGGACGAGTTCTTGCAAGAGCGGGTGCTGCACGTCGCCGAGCTCCAGCAGACTGATATCGGTCTGCACGTCAAAGCCCCGCTCAATAAATGGCAGCAGGCCCGTCATGAGGAGGCCGGCCAGGATCGAGCAGATGCCCAGCCACATCGCTCCGCCCAGCAGGACCGGCACGAATTGGTCCAGCATCAGCGGGCCAAGCCAGTTGGTCAGCTTGAGGGCAATTTCCGACGTACCGAACGGCTGGTTGGCGATGGTGCCGACGCCGAGCGTCGTCAGAAACACAACCAGCCCGGCAACCGCCCCGACATAAATCAGCTTGGTGCGGCTGCGGATGCGACGGAGCATGAGGATGGCCGTCGCCACCGACGAAACGAGCACGACAAAGCTCCCCACCCCCAGTGGATCGAGCGAAAGGGCAATAATGAGCGCCACCGAAGCCGCCAGCAGCAGGGCCAGCTCTTTCTCATAAGCGATGGCCGCGGTCATTCCGAAGAGGAGGAGCGGCACAATTTCCGCGCTCAGCGCACCATTGGACAGAACGCGGGCCACGGCGATGGTCGTAACGACCGCCAGGAGCAACATGCTGAACTGCCGCAGGTCGGTGAGAATCTCCCGCCGCCGGTGATAGATATAGAACCCGCAAAGAGTGTAGAGGGCGATATACATGCCAAACTTGGCCAGGCTGTACGTCACCCGTTTTTGCAGCGGGCGGCGGGTCCGCCAGGCGTCATGCTCCTCCTCGAGCAACTGCAGCTGCGCGGTGCCGAGCGGTATTCCCACGGCAGCGAGCTTATCCACGCCCGGATGATAGACGTGGAACTGCTCTGAAACCTCGTCGGCGGCTCTTTCCGCATTTCGCTGGGACGATGCCGCATCGAACGTCAGGGTTTCCGGCAGGTGCTTGCTGAGCCAATCAAAAACCACTTCGGCCAGGAGCGTCGCCTTCTCCACGCTCATTCCCATGCTCTTGTTTTTGAACTCATCCAACAGCCGCTGTTTGAGCCGGATTTTGACAAAGTTGGTCTGGACCTGCTCGGGGTCCACGGTGTGCTCCTTGGCATCCTTTCCATTACGGACTCGGATTGTCTTGGGAGAATACTGGCTAGCGCTGGAGCCGCTCTGCTCTTCCAGCAGACCATTGCGTTCGAACGTCGTCAGAGCTTCGCGAACCGTCTCGCCAAACAGGTCGCCGCTCATTCCCTTCTGGGCAAAATAACTCTGCAGCGCTTCAAACCGCCTTCGGTCAAGCGGCTCATCCGGCATACCCATCGCGGCGCTCGAAAACTCAGCCCATTTGGTTGTATCGACTTTGTCAAAAGATTCGGCGACGAGAATGTCCGCCAGTTTTCGGGAGAGTTCTCGGCGTACCTGGTCGAGCTTTTCAATATCGTTGATATAGACCGCCTCGCTCGCGCGGCGGGCCTCGTCCCTCAGCTTGACGGTCGCCGAGGAATCAAAGACGCGGAATTCTACTCGCGCCACCACGTCCCGCGGCGGAATGTAGCCCGGTCGATACGAAAACAGCGGCTCCCACGCGCCCGTGAGCAACCACATCACTACCGCGGCCAGGGCGCACATGGAGAGCCGGATCAGGACCTGCGGCTTACGCAGCGCCTGCATCACGCGCGCAAGCGTCCCGCGGGAGGGATTGAACCCACCCTTGCCGGGACGATAGCGACGGAATTGACCGGTGGACATGGAGGGAAATGACGAAATTCGAATGACTAATGACGAATTGGGGGCTGGGGACTAGGGGTTGGGGACTGGGGAAGAGATCTGAAAATTGAGAATTGAGACACTTTTCGTTCCTCACTACTCACTACTCACCACTCACGCTGCCTCACTTCTTCCTCGTCCGCACTTCTTCTTCATAGGCGCGGACGATTTCTTGGACGAGCTTATGGCGGACGATGTCGGATTTGCTCAGTTGAACGATGTTGATCCCTTCGATGTCCCGCAAGCGAGACAGCGCGTCGATCAGGCCGCTGGCGCTGGCGCGGGGGAGATCGACTTGGGTCGTGTCGCCACTGATGACGATTTTGGAGCCGATCCCCATGCGGGTGAGGAACATCTTCATCTGGGCGACGGTGGTGTTCTGGGCTTCGTC
>SXGT01464356.1_pt1 | contig 12949 bp, 14 predicted proteins | sample 3176221 | NCBI WGS metagenome assembly SXGT01 (sample SAMN11356862, study PRJNA531348) | freshwater metagenome | isolation source: freshwater sample F1-120 | place: China: Fuxian Lake, Yuxi | collected 2017-12-25
CCATCATCGACAAGCGCCGCGAGCGCGCCAACGTGAGCGAGGTGATGAACATCATCGGCGACGTGAAGGGCAAGGACTGCATCATCGTCGACGACATGATCGACACCGCGGGCACCCTGGCGGGCGCCGCCCAGGCGCTCATGGACAACGGCGCCAAGAGCGTGGTCGCCTGCGCGACCCACGGGGTGCTCTCGGGGCCGGCCATCGAGCGGATCATCGCCTCGCCGCTCAAGGAGGTCGTCGTCACCGATACGATCCCGCTCAGCGAGGCGGCGCGCGCCTCCGGCAAGATCAAGCAGGTTACGATCTCGCGCCTCCTGGCCGAGGCGATCAAGCGCATCCACTCGGGGGAGTCGGTCTCGTCGCTCTTCGCGTGAGGGCGTCCCTCAAAATCCAAGCAGATCGCGCCGCGCCGGCGGTCCCGGCGGGATCGAATCCCGAGATCCAACAGTTTTGCGAGACCCGCTACGGGGTGACCTTCGACATGTTCGGCAAGCTGATCGTGAAGGGCGAGGGCCAGCACCCCCTGTTCGCTCACCTGGTTGCAGAGAGCGGCGGAGATATCGTGTGGAATTTCAATGAGTTTCTTGTGGGAAAGGACGGTGAGGTGCTCGCGCGCTTCGCCCCAACGTGGACCCGGCTAGCCCCGAGCTCACCTCGGCCGTCGAGCGGGCTCTTCCCTGAACGGAAGATCCTCGCCCGGCTCTCCTCGATCAAACTCACTTGCCCAGGCCGGACCGTGCTAACACCGCGGCCGTTGTCCGGCGCTTCCGCCGGGCCCTTCGACGGAAGAAAGAGGAGAGACGGATGAAACTGGGGCGCACCCTTTCCCTGCCCATCTTGGTCGGCATGCTCACGAGCCCGCTGCTCATGGACTGCGGCGCACTGCCGAAGGGCCTTCCAGGGCCCGCGGGCGATCTGGCGGCTGCTGGCAGCTGCCCGGACCTGAGCGTCGACGCGCTCGCCAATCTGGACTTCTCCAAGGAGTTCAAGATCTCGGCGGAAGCCGGCGCGAAGCTCAAGGCTGGCGTCATCGCCAGCGTCGAGATCAAGGATTTTGCCGCCAAGGTCGATGCGGATCTCAAGGCCGCCTGCGGCGGCATCGCCAAGGATCTGGGAGCCGGAGCCGAGTTCAAATCGGGCGAGGAGGCTTGCAAGGCTGCGGCCAAGGCCATGGGCGACGTCAAGGCCAAGTTCGGGGCAAATGCCAAGATCGCCGTCGCCATCAAACCGCCGGTCTGCCGGGCAGACTTGAACGTGATGGCCGACTGCGCTGCCAAGTGCGACGCCAAGGTCTCCGGTGGGAAGGCCAAGGTCGAGTGCGAGCCTGGCAAGCTCTCGGGCAGCTGCGACGCCAACTGCGAGGGCAGCTGCGAGGTCGAGGCGGGCGCGGCCTGCAACGGCGAGTGTAGCGGCTCCTGCGACGCCCAGATGAAGGGCACCTGCTCCGGCAAGTGCAACGGCAAGTGCGACGGCAAGGACTCCAAGGGCGCGGCCTGCGCGGGCTCCTGCGACGGCAAGTGCGAGGGCGGTACGGTCCAGGGCGAGTGCAAGGGCAAGTGCGGCGGTAGCTGCAAGCTCGCCGCCGGCGCCAAGTGCGGGGGCACTTGCAATGGAAAGTGCTCGACCGAGATGAAGGCGCCCAAGTGCACCGGCGAGGTCAAGCCGCCCGAGATGAGCGCCGAGTGCAAGGGCCAGTGCGATGCCAAGGTGTCCGCCAAGGCCGAGTGCTCGCCGGCCAGCGTCGGCATCAGCATCGTCGGCGCGGCCGACGCCAAGGCCGCCGAGAACTTCAAGGCCACGCTCGAGAAGAACCTTCCGATCGTGCTCAAGGTCGCCATCGGCCTCGCCGAGTCGGTGCCCAAGCTGGCGGTCAGCGGAAAGGCCGCTGTCGAGGGCGTCCAGGCGAGCGTCACCGATATCGCCAAGAGCGCAGGAGCGAGCGCGGCCATGGTGGGGACGCGCTTGACCGGCTGCTTTGCCGGAACCTTCAAGGGCGCGATCGATGGCGCGGCCAGCCTCCAGGCCAACGTCAACGTCTCGCTGGACGTCAAGGCGAGCGCGTCGGGCAGCGCGGGTGGGAGCGCCGGCACCAAGAAGACCGGACAGCAGTAAGCAGGTCGCGCAGACCACAGGCGAGAGGCGGAGCCCGGTGTCCCGGGCTCCGCCTCTCGCTTTGTCCGTCCCCGCCGCGAATCGCCTCGTCGCGGTGGGCGAGCCTTCGAGCTTTCGGGCTCAGCACTTCCACGCGACGATGCGGCACACCTTCCCACCGGTGCCGTTCGCTTCGCACACGCTGTCAAACTCGCCGTTCTTGCAAGGGCGGACCGGTGCGCTCTTGGGACGGGGTACCTCCTTGGACGAGATCGGGCGGAGGTAGGGATTCCGCGTCCAGCTGCAGTCCTTCCACGTGTCGCAGGCCAGCGGCCCCCACGTCTTTATCGCGCAGCGGCTCGCCTCGCACAGGCAATACGCGCCCCTGTCCGGCCGGCGACGGAAGGGCGGTTCGCCCCCCTTGAAGCAACGCGTCTCGCCGTTGTCGATCCCGCATTCCTCGTCCTTGGAGCACGCGGTGTCCGGCGACGTCGCGTCCGGGAGCGCCGTCGCCCCGGCCCCCGAGCCGGGCGGAGGAGCCGTCGCGACCCCCGAGCCGGGAGGAGCCGTCGCGGCCCCCGAGCCGGGCAGAGGAGCCGTCGCCGCGGCGCCGCCCGACGCGTCGGGCGGCACAAGGACCACCGGGGGAGAAGGCGGTGTCGGCTGGCAGTGCAGGATCAGGAGAAGGACGAGCGCCGCGCTTCGCATGCCCCATCGTACAACGACCGGTTGCGCAAGATCTGCTTACCGTGTGCGCAAGCCATGCCCAGCGCGCGAGACCGGTTTGGGTTCTCTGGCAAACGAGCCGTGAAAACCGCGTTTTTTCGCGCTGGCATCCAACATGCTTGGGGAGCAATCATGAACAGCAATTCTTGGTCGCCGGCCGTGCTCCTCTCGGCATCGGTCGTGGCGCTCTCCTTCGGTTTCTTCGCGGGTTGCACGGCGCTGGGGCCGAGCTCGAGCGGAGGAGATGCCGGAGGTGGCGCGAACGGTGACGCCGACGCCGGGGGCGCAGCGCTCACGTGCTCGGAAATCTTCGACTGCGCCTCCAGGTGCCCCAAGTCGAACGACACGACGTGCGAAGACGCGTGTGTAGAGAGAGGCTCGCCGCAGGCGAAGGCCGCCGCGACAGGCCTGGTGACGTGCGTCCAGCAGAACAGATGCGGCGAGGACCCGTCGTGCATCCAGTCCAAGTGCCAGAAGGAGGTGCAAGGCTGCGCCGACGCCAGGGAGACCCCGGACGGCTCCGCTCCTGCGGGACAGGTGCCTGCGGAGTTGGTCGGGAGATGGATCGGCCGCGACGCCATCGTCGATTTCAGGGCCGACGGTACTGTGAGCTACTTCATCTCGTATCCAGAGTCCCGTTGCTCGACGCTCGACAACGGCACCGTGGTCGCCACGGGAACGAACATGACACTCTATTTCACGAGCGGGCAGTACAAATGTGGCTGGGCCTTCGAGCCCAAGACCAAGACCTTCACGTATACCCTCGAGCACCCCCCGGGCCTCAATCCCGTGATCCACATGAAAGAAACCAACTGCTCGACCTCTTGCGAGTCGCTGAACCTCGACAAGGAGTGAGCCGGCTGTCCGGCCGGTATTTCCGGCGACGAGCCTGGTCCGTGCACTTTCTTGATGCAAACGAGGGGATATGTGCTACTCGTAGCACATGAAGACCATCGGCATCCGCGAGCTGCGCCAGCGAGCGAGCGTCGTGCTGCGCGAGGTCGAGAGCGGCGTCACCTTCGAGGTCACGGACCGCGGACGACCGGTCGCGGTCCTCAGCCCCATGGCGAACAAGAGCCCGCTCGATCGGCTGCGTGCTGCGGGGGATGTCTCCACGCCTATCGGCGCTCTCGACGACCTCCCTCCGCCGCTGCCGCTCGCCCCCGGGCAGACGTCACCTTCAGGCGTGCTCACGCGCTTGCGGGCCGATGAGCGTTAAGCGCGCCACGTACCTGGACTCGTCTGCGATCGTGAAGCTCGTCGTACACGAACCCGAGTCGGCGGCCCTGTCACGCTATCTTCGGGGGCGTGGTCCAATCGTCGCGAGCGCCCTCGCGCGCGTGGAGGTGCTGCGGGTCTTGGCCTTGTTCGGCGCTCCGGCGCAGGAGCGCGCGCGTGCCGTGTTGAACCGCATCGAGCTCATCCGCCTCAACGATCGCGTCCTCACGATTGCGGGTGGGCTCCTGCCGCCCGAGCTGCGCTCCCTGGATGCTATCCACCTCGCCACGGCGTCGCTGCTCGGGGACACGCTCGGCAAGGTGGTGACGTACGACGCTCGCATGGCGGAGGCGGCCCGCGGGCTCGGCTGGTCCGTGGTGGCGCCAGCCTGACGGGTGGAGCGTGACCCGGGCGGGACCTTCGCTCGAGGATATTGAAGCTCGAGCCGTCCCTCGGGCTCAGCCGACCTTCAGGTGAAGCTCGAGGCGCTCGACGCGTGCCTCGAGCGCCTCGATGCGGCTGCGCTCCTCGCGGCGGTCGAAGTCGGCTCGAAGACGGCGCACCTCGTCGCTCACTTCGGCGAGTCCGCCGAACAGCCGTCGGATGTCCTCGGAGTTCTTGCGGATCTCGGCGGAGTTGCTGCGGACGCTCTCCTCGAGGAGCTTGAGCCGGGTGTCCACGCCATCGAAGCGCTCGCCGAACTTTCGCTCGAGCTCTTCGCGCATCGAGGCGATGGCCTCCAGCATCACCTGCTGCTGCGCCCGGATATCCTCCAGGAGCGCGTTGGTACGATGGGCCTCCTGGGTCGGGGGCGGTGGATGCTTGCGTGCAGCCATGGTCGACACAAACCAGCACGGCATCGGTGCCGCGACAAGCTCAACGTGCGTCTGCATGGTCCGCCAACCAGCGCGCAAGCTTAGCGGCTACGCCCGGCGGCCACGTCTTTTTCAACGCCTCCTTAACCGCAGCGGACCATTCGCCGTCCTCGATGTGGGAGTAAATCTGCGCGAAAAGCCTCATGCTTGCACGGGTAAACGGAAGCAGTTCGCCCATCGCACGGGTTACATCGTTCGTTGAACTCGCATTCCGCAACCCAAGAAGAATAGTCTGATCATCTGTCGGCCTCGTGGGGACCAATCCGCGTGCCTCCAGCGTCGGGACTCCGACCGCGTGCCGGCGCCACGCTGCCAACGCACGAAAAGCTGCGTTGGAATAGTATGGGGCGCCTCGAACTTTCGGACGCTTACCGATCTCGAGATTGTAGAGCTCATCCACTCCAAACAATACACGCGCCAGCGCACGATTGAAGTACCAGTCACTAACATGAAGATTTGAAAGCCGCAGAAGATTAATCTCTGCCGAGCGTTGCACGGCCTCGTGGAGTTGATGCCAATCCTTGCCTGGCGCTCCGGCGCACAGGACAACGGGCGGTTCGGGGCCGTCGCGCTTGGCGAAATTGGCGTTGGAGCTGGAGCAACGTCCGTTGTCCAACTCGGGCCGTCCCCCCTTGGCGATGGGCGTGATGTGGTCGACCCAATCCCAATCCCCCCCCCGCGGCACCATGGTCGAGAATCCAGAGTGATTCAGCCGTATAGCAACAGTGTGCGCGGTCACGAACGAAGATCTCCGCTTTTTGCCTGTCAGTAAAATTGCTTGAACCGGCCATTCTCAATCCTGCCCTCCTGCCCTCCTGCCCTCCGCCCGTCGCTTCTTCAGGCGACCAGCACGGTGCCCACGGAGCCCGGGCTCTCTATCTCCCTGGCGAGATCGCCGGGGGAGAGCTTGCCCACCACGTGGACCGCCCTGACCCCCTCGGCGATGGCCGCGAACGACTCCTCGAGCTTGGGGATCATGCCCCTGGTGACCACGCCCTCGTCCACCAGCCGCTTGCCGTCGGCCCGGGTGATCCTTGGGACGCGCGAGGCGGGATCCGCCACGTCCCGGAGGACCCCGGGGACGTCGGTCACCAGGACGAGCGCCGAGGCGTCCAGGAAGATGGCGGTCTTGTTGGCGACCACGTCGGCGTTGATGTTGTAGACCGCACCTTTCTCGTCCGCCCCCAGGCAGGCGACGACCGGCACGTACCCGCCGCCCAGGAGCAGGGAGAGGAGCTCCTCGTCGAGCCCGGTGACGTCGCCCACGTGGCCGAAATCGATGGGATCCGGCCCTCCGCCCGCGACCACCCGGGGAGGCCTCTTCACCGCGCGGATCACGCAGGAGCTCGCGCCGTGCAGCCCCACCGGCCGGGCGCCCGAGGCGACGAGGGCGGAGCAGAGGTCCACGTTGACCTGCCCGGCCACGGTCATCTTCATGACCTCGAGGGTCGCCTCGTCGGTGATCCTCCGACCGGCCACGATGTTGGGGATCTGGCCAAGGCGCTTCTGGAGCAGGGTGGCCTGGGGGCCTCCTCCATGGACGACGACCACGGAGAGGCCCCGGCGCTGGAGCGTGGCGATATCCGTCGCGATGGCCCCGACGTAAGGCCCATGGACGACCTCGCCTCCCAGCTTGACGACGACCGCATCGCGCTCCGTCACGGGTACCCTCCAGGGTCTTCCAGGGTGAGGCGCTCGTCGAGGCCGAGCATCAGGTTCATCGACTGGATGGCCTGGCCTGCGCCGCCCTTGATCAGGTTGTCGGCCGCCGCGAAGCACGCGACGAGCTGCTTGCCTGGCTCGGCGTGATCTCCGCCCACCTCCACGCCCACCTCGGCGTAGTTGGTCCCGCTCACGGCCACCACCTCGGGGAGCCGCTTTTGGGGGACGCGCACGAAGGGCTCGCCCTCGAACGTCTTCCTGTACATGCCCCGGATCTCGCCGGGAGAGACCTTGGCGTCCACGTGCGCGAAGCAGGTGGCGAAGATCCCTCGCGAGAGCGGCGCGCTCACCGGCACGAACCGGAGGACGAGGTCCCTGGCGCCCGCGTCGCCCAGCGTCTGGGTGATCTCGGGGATGTGCTGGTGATCCAGGGGTTTGTAGGTGCGGAGGTTGACCGAGCGCACGGGGTGGTGCGTCCCCGCGGCGGGCGCGATGCCGCTGCCCGACGAGCCCGTGATCCCCACGACCTCGACGGCGCCCTCGAGCAACCCGGCCCTGGCGAGAGGGAGCAGCGCCAGCTCGATCGTAGTGGCGAAGCAGCCTGGCGAGGCGACGTAGCGAGCGCCTCGGAGGGCCTCTCGGTGCAGCTCCGGGAGCCCGTAGACGAAGGTGCCGGCGAGCCTGTCAGGGCAGGGGTGTTCGGCGTGGTAGTAGCGCTTGTAGACCTGGGGATCGCGGAGGCGAAAATCCCCCGAGAGGTCGATGATGCGCGCCCCCGTGGCCATGAGCTCCGGCATCTTGGTGGCCGACACCTTGTGGGGCAGACCCAGCAGCACCACGTCCATGCCCCTCGCGGCCTCGGCCGGGGAGATCCCCTCGAAGCGGAGGTCCGTGCGGCCCTCGAGGTTGGGGTGGACCGCCGAGAGCGGCTCGCCGACGTAGTCGACGGAGGCGACGCGGAGGAGCTCCACATCGGGGTGGAGGAGCAAGCGGCGAATCAGCTCTCCGCCGCCATAGCCGCTGCCGCCGATGACCGCGGCCTTGAAGCGCTTGGACATGCCGCGGAGGGTAGACCAAGGACGCTACCTCCCGCCAGGGTCCTCGATCACCGGCCGCTCAGGCCGAGGCCGTCACGAGCAGAGGCATCTCCACGTCTTCTCGCGTGGCTCCCGCTTCAACAAGTGAATCAACGGGCGGGGGCTCGAGCGTCGCTCACAGTCCCGGGGTTGGGGGACTCCGTGGCAGGCGCCATGGTGCCCATGATCCAGTCGAAGAGAGGCACCGTGACGTTGAAGTTGTAGCGCTGCATGTGCCTCGGGTCGTGGTGGCGAGCGTGGTGCCTCCTGAGCTTTCGCACCAGGGGAGAGCCGCCGATCGGGTGGTCCTCGGGCACGTGGTAGACCAGGTGAGAGAGCTCGTAGAAGACCATGTAGAGCCCCGAGGTCGCGAGCATCAGCCAGCCCGCGTTGGCGGAGGCCAGCCACCCCAGCAGCAGCGCCGCAGGGGCCGCCGAGATGACCGCCCCCAGCACCCCGATGGCCGGGATGAGCACCAGGCCGAACTCCCGGGTCGAGCGGAGCGCCATGTCGTCCTCCGTGAAGACCACGTGGTGCTGGGGCGTGTGACGATCGAACAGAAGCTGGAACGGCCAGGTTCTCTTGTGGAGCACCTTCTTGTGGACCCTCCACTCGAAGGCGTTGGCAAAGACGAAGGTGGCGGGGAGGACGAGCAGCTCGAGGGGCCTGACGCCGTGGAGCTGGGAGAGTGCCAGCGTCAGGGTGGCCACGCCGACCCCAGTCGTTGCCGCCAGGTGCGCCCAGGGCGAGTACCATCGAGGGAGCTTGTCGAGCCCGCGGGCGCGCGCGGCCTCGCGGCGGGAGAGAGAAGGTAGGGCGTCGAGATCGGCTGCCGGATCCATGATTGTACTATGTGTTCTGAAAAAACAGAATGCAACGCCGCAGGAGCATTTTTCGTTGGGTTAGGAGCTGCGGCGCGACGCCAAGAGGCTATCGTCCACGCCATGACGATGCACGGGGAGGAGGCAGCGCGGTGGCTCTCGGACAAACAGGGGGGGATGGAGGCAGGCCTGGCGGAGCTGGTCCTCCAGAACTCGTTCACCGGGAACGTGGAGGGCGGTAATGCGGTCGGTCGGGGGCTCTCGGAGTTGTTCCGCCTGCCCTCGGTGAGGGAGCGTCGCGTCGCCTCTGCGCGCTTCGCCGATCACCTGATTTTCTCCACGGTCGGGCGCGAAGGGCACGCTCCTGTCGCCCTGGTGGGCCACCTCGATACGGTGTTCCCTCCAGGCACCTTCGAGGGGTACCGGCGGGACGGTGATCTGGCCAGGGGCCCAGGGGTCCTCGACATGAAGGGGGGCCTGGTGGTGGTGGCCTGGGCGCTCCAGGCCCTGGCCGAGACGGGTGATCTCTCGGCGCTCCCTCCGCTCCGGGTCGTGATCGTGAGCGACGAGGAGGTAGGCTCTCCGGAGGGCCAGGGGGTGATCCGGCAGGCGATCGCGGGGGGGTCTTCTTGCCTGGTGTTCGAGGCCGGTCGCAAGGGCGATCTGGTCATCACCCGGCGCAAGGGCACGGGAGGCATGACCGCGATCGCCCGCGGCAAGGCGGCGCACGCAGGGGTCTCACACAGGGAGGGGGTGAACGCTCTCTGGGCGCTCTCTCGCTTCGTCGACCGGGTGCAGCAACTCACCGACTACGATCGTGGCGTCACCGTCAACGTGGGCAAGGTGGTCGGGGGGCAGGGCAAGAACACCGTGCCCGATCTGGCCGAGGCGCAGCTCGATCTTCGCTTCTGCACTCGCCAGGACGGAGAGGCGCTGGTGGCCGCCGTGCACGAGGCCGCGAGCCTCGCCGCGGAGGGTGTTCCCGGGGCGAGCATCGAGCTCCAGGGCGGCGTCGCCCGGCTCCCGCTGGAGCGCACCGAGGAGAGCGTCCGGCTCATGGAGAGCTACCTCGAGGCCGCGAGGCAGTCGGGGCTGGGCGGTGGAGAGGCGCCGCTCATCGGAGGGGGCTCGGACGCGAGCACGTCTTCCTCGATGGGGATCGCCTCGATCGACGGGCTGGGCCCTCGGGGCATCGGGTTTCACACCCAGGATGAACAGATCGAGGTGGCCACCCTGGTGGCCAAGGCGCAGGCGCTCGCTCGCTTCCTGGCGAGCCTGGCGGCGCGCTGAGCGGCGCGAGCGATCCTCCAAGCTCGCGCGCTCGGCGGGGTATAACCGCCTCGATGCGCCGCGCCCTCCTCGTCCTACCTCTGCTCGCGCTCGCTGGCTGTCCCAAGCGCGAGGACATCACCCCGCAGATCGAGGTGTCGCCCGGCGTCGACAAGCGCATGGGGCTCCTCCCTCGCCGCACCGACAAGCCGCCCAGGGCCCAGGCCAGGCCAGGGCGCGCCAGGGCCCACGTGATGAAGGCGGGCGAGGAGCTCGGAGGCACCAACGCCGTGGGCCGCGCCGGCGATCTGATCGTCGAGAACGACGAGGTCGTCTTCGTGATCGATCAGCTGGGGAGCAGCGCGGGCTTCGCCGAGTCCGGGGGCAACCTGGTCGACGCCGCGGACGCGAAGAGCCGCAAGGACGAGCTCGGCCAGGTCTTCACCTACTTCGGCACGTTCCCTCGCCAGGCCGTCTACGATCGAATGACCTTCAGGGAGGAGCCGGACGGCGCGGCGGTCGTGGAGGTGAGGGGCAAGGAGCTCCTCGAGCCAAGGCTCGAGATCGTGACCACCTACCGCTTGACCTCCAACGATCGCGCGATCGTCCTCCGCACCGACGTGAGCAACCGCGGCGGCGAGGGGATCGTCCTGCCCGGGGTGGGGGACGCGATCCAGTGGGGATTTACCGAGAAATTCGCGCCTGGAAAGGAGAAGGGCTTCAAGGGAAAATCGAGCGGGGCGTTCATTGGCGGGGTGGGGCTTTCGGCGAGCTACGCCATCACCTCCACCGAGGGGCACATCGACGCGGTGAGCGGCGAGGCCTGGACCGACACGGTCCAGGAGGCGAAGATCTCGATCCCGCCCGGGGTCACCAAGACGTACGAGCGGGTGTTCCTGGTGGGCGAACGCGCCGACACGGCGGGCGTCGTGAGCGAGCTGGTGAAGGCCTCGGGCGGAGAGGTGGGAGCGATCGAGGCGACGCTCACCGTGGGCGGCAAGGGGATCCAGGCGCCTCCAGGCGCCAGGATCGTGCTCGCGTCCCCCGAGGGGGCCGAGCTGCTCTCGGTCGTCTCCGGCCCGGGCGCGACGATCGCCGGGGAGGTCCCGCCCGGGCGCTACCTCGTCGGCTACGGGGGGGGCGCGGGTCGGCGAGGCAGCGGCGCGCGTGTCCCCGTGGAGGTGCAGAAGGGGAAGGTCGCCTCGGTGCAGGTGCCCGTCACCGAGAGCGGAGAGCTGTCCGTCAGGTGCAGCGAGCAGGAGGCCAGGAACTGGGTGCGTGTACCCTGCAAGATCACGGTCGAGGGGGTCGAGGGCACGGCCAAGCCCGAGCTCGGGCCTCGCCCGGCCTCGGGCCCGGCGGGCAACCAGATCACGACCGGGACCGGCGAGGCCCGCGTGCCCCTGGCGCCCGGGAAATACAAGCTCACCTTCTCGCGCGGGCCCGAGTACACGCTGGCCACGCGGTCGGTCACGGTGCGCCCGGGCGCGGCGGCCGAGGCGGAGGGGAGGCTCCTCCGCGAGGTGAACACCGAGGGCTACGTCGCCTGCGATTTCCACCAGCACTCGATGCTGGGCGCCGACGCGCCCGTGGGCAAGAGGGATCGCGTCATCGCCAACGCGGCCGAGGGCGTGGAGATCGCGATGACGACGGAGCACAACCTGGTCGCGGATCTCCAGCCGCTCGTCAAGGAGCTGGGCCTTGAGCGCTTCGTGGTCCACGTCCCTGGCAACGAGATCACGACCGACGCGCTCAAGGTGCCCTGGGGTCACATGAACGTGTTCCCGCTCGTGCCCGATCCCACGAAGCCCAGGGGCGGCGCGTTCCCGCTGCGGGGCAAGCTGGCCTCGGACATCGTGGCCGAGGCTCGCGCCCTGCCGGGCTCCCGCGTGATCCAGGTGAACCACCCCAGATCGGGCCTCAACGGCTACTTCGATCAGCTCAAGTTCGATCCCGAGAAGGGGCGGGGCGAGGGGGCGGGATACAGCGCCGACTTCGACGCCATCGAGGTGTGGAACGGCCGCAACGTCTCCATGCGTAGCAAGACCATCGACGATTTCATGGCCCTCTTGCGCACCGGCCACCCCGTCACCCCCACCGCCAACACAGACACCCATGGCGTGGTCGGCCAGGAGGCGGGCTACCCTCGCACCTACGTGCGCGTGGCGGACGACACCCGCATCGAGGCCTGGAGCGACGCGAGGACAAGCTCCCTCGTCGCGGCCATCCGCAGCACGCGCGACGTGGTGCTCACCAACGGTCCGTTCCTGACGGTCACGGCCGACGGCGTCCCTGTCGGCGGTGTCGTCCGAGCCCGCGGCGGGAGGGTCACCGTGAAGGTCCACGTGGGATCCTCGAGCTGGATCAAGGTGGATCGCCTGCGCGTGCGCCGGGCCAGGGGCGGCCCCGAGATCGTGGTGGATCTCGCCACGGCGAAGGCGGCAGGAAAGCCTGTCGTCTGGTGCGCGGCGCTGCCCGATCTCGTCGTCCCGGAGTCCAGAGGAAACGGCCCTCTGCCCACCTGCGGCGCCGACCTCACCCTCGCGCTCACCGCCAGGGAGGACGACGCCTTCGTCGTGATCGCCGAGGGCGACACGCCGATGAGCCCGGTGCTCGAGGGCGATCCCAAGGAGATCTCTCCCTTCGCCATGACCGGCGCGCTCTGGATCGACGGCGACGGCGACGGAAAATCCCTGGGGCGCTAGAGTGCTCGGCCCATGGAAAAGCCCATCGTCCTCTCGTACGCCTCGTGCGGCACCTGCAAGAAAGCGCTCTCGTGGCTGGCCTCTCGGGGCGTGGAGGTCGAGGTCCGTCCCATCGTCGACAAGCCGCCGCTCCCCCGCGAGCTCGACCAGTGGATCCCTGCCAGCGGCCTCCCGGTTCGCCGCTGGCTCAACACCAGCGGCCAGAGCTACCGGGCCCTGGGCAAGGCCACCTTCGACTCGGCCACCGACACCCGGATCGCGGCCCTTCTGGCCGGCGACGGCAAGCTGGTCAAGCGCCCGGTCCTGGTCCACCGAGGCGAGGGCGGCTCCCTGCGGGTCCTGGTCGGCTTTGACGAGGAGGCCTACGCCTCGCTCTTTCCGGCCTCAGGGCAGCCCAAGGCGAAGCCATGACGTTTCTCTCTTGCGGCGTGGGACCCTGACGGCTAGGTTCCGCCTCGCTTCGGGAGACCGGGGCGGACGGGGCGTAGCGCAGCCTGGTTAGC
>SXGT01924620.1_pt1 | contig 12949 bp, 8 predicted proteins | sample 3176221 | NCBI WGS metagenome assembly SXGT01 (sample SAMN11356862, study PRJNA531348) | freshwater metagenome | isolation source: freshwater sample F1-120 | place: China: Fuxian Lake, Yuxi | collected 2017-12-25
CCAAAGTCGTAATCCTCGCCGCCAATCACCGTGATGAGGGAACTGTCGGTGACGCCGTAGGCGCGAGCGAGGTTGGCCGCCGTCTCGTGGCCAATAATAGTCGCGCCGGTCTTGCGGGAGATGTAGCCCGCGTCGAGTGCGTGATCCGGGTGTCCATGCGTGATCACGATGTAGTCGGCCCGCGTCACGTGCTGGCTGATCAGCGCGGTGTCGGCCGGGTAGAGCGCGTCGGGGGCCGGCCCGTCGGCCTGCGTTGCGGAGTTCGTCCACCGCGCGAACTGAGTGAGGAATGGGTCGACCAGTATGATCTTCTTGCCATCGGTGATCTCCCAGCCGGCGTTACCCAGGTAGGTGAGGCGAACCTCGCCAGTGTTCAGCGCGGCGCCCGCGGGCGCCGATTTTGCCAGTTGGCCATCGGCCGCCGTGGAGACGATGGATATCAGCAGGCCTCCGATGGCGCTCGTCAGTCGTCGATGCATGCCGTCTCCCAAAAGGAAATTCGTCTGCCCGAATATACTGCGCGGCAGCCAGCCATGGTCGCCGGATTATCGCGTAGCCGCCGATTCATTTTGTGCGTAGCTTTGGCATATTATGAAAACGATTCTCTTCAGCTCCGCGCCCACGCGCTTCGCCCTCGCCCTCGCGGGCGGCGCCACGCTTGCCCTCCAGCAGGGCGCGCCACGCGGATTCGATCGTGTGCTGCTGCTCGAATCCACGAGTGAAACCTCGGCGAGTGCGAGCCTCGGCGACGTGGACGGCAACGGCACTCTCGACGTGGTCCTGGCCAAGGGCCGGCACTGGCCGCTCAACAACGTGATCCTGCGCAACGATGGCAAGGGGCATTTCACGGCCGTGAACCTCGCGGACGCGCCCGATCGGACGTATTCCGCCGCAATCGCCGATCTCGATGGTAACGGTGACCTCGACATCGTCGTGAGCAACGACAGCCCCGACAAGAAGCTCATCTACCTGAACGATGGCAAGGGACATTTTCACGTCAGCAGCACGTTTGGCGATCCCGACTGGAATACGCGGTATGTGACTGTGGCCGACCTGAACGGCGACAAGCGCCCCGATCTGATCGTCGCCAACCGGAGTTCGAATCCGACCGCGCCTCGACCGAGTTTTGTGTGTCTCAACGACGGCAAGGGCGTGTTTCCGTCGTGCGCGCCGCTCGCGACGCGGTCGGCCACGATCATCGTCGCGGCAGATCTGGACGGCGACGGCACGATTGACCTCTTCGTGCCGCACCGCGACGGCAGACAAAACCTGATCTTCTGGAACGACGGTAGCGGCAAGTTCACTGCGGCGCCGGCCTCTGTTGGGCCGGCGGTGTCGCAGATCCGAGCGGCCGCGGCAGGCGACATTAATGGCGATAACGTCATCGACCTCGTGGTGGGCGATGAAAAGAACGGGATGTTCATTTACCTCGGCGCCGGCAAGCGCACGTTCGAGGCGCCCGTTGCGCTCGGTACCGGATCGGGGGCGCCATTTGCGGTCGGGCTGGCCGACATGAACCGCGACGGCAAGCCCGATATCATCGTCGGACGCCAGGAAGCGGTAGGGTCAGTGTTCTTCAACCTCGGTGCCGGCCGTATGCCGAAGTTCTCGGACAGGCCGTGGGGCGATGGCAAGGGCTCGGTCTATGGGGTCGCGATCGGCGACCTGGACGGCGATGGCTGGCCCGACATTGCCGCCGCCCGCTCGGAAGCGCCGAACGGCGTCTGGTTCAACGGGCCCGTGCGATGAGTTCGCGCTTCCGGCCGCTCGCCATCGCGCTGCTGCTCTTCCTGCTCCTCGTGCCTGCGACCGCGATGCGGCAAGGCGTGCCCGTTGACCGCGCGATGGTGGCGAAGATTCGGGAAGAAGGACTTCAGCGCTCGCAGGTGATGGAGTACGAGGGCTACCTCGCCGATGTACTCGGTGCGCGACTCACGCTTTCGGTAGACATGAAGCGCGCGCAGAAGTGGGTGCAGGGCGAGATGACAAGCATGGGACTGATCAACGTCGCCGCCGAGCCGTTCATGGATTTTGGGGTGACGTGGGACAATGAGTTCGTCTCCATCCACCTGCTCGAGCCCGACTACACGCCGATGGTGGGCTATCCCATTGCGCACACCGCGGGCACGAACGGCCGGCAGGTGGCGCAGGCGGTGATCGTCGACCTGCTCGTAAAAGATGACCTCGCGAAGTATCGAGGAACGCTTCAGGGAAAGGCCGTCCTCGCGACGCCGCCGGCCGTGATCGACATCGCCGCACTAACGAGAGGCGTGCCGCGCCTGACGCAGCAGGAGCTCGACGCAATCGAGCGTACGACCATCGCGTCCGCTCGCCCCGTAGCGCCGCGCGCGGCGCGCAACCCCGACCTGCTCACGCCGGAAGAGAAGATTGCGTTCTACGCGAGTGAGGGTGTAGTCGCCGTGCTGCAGAGCGAGAGCGGCTGGCTCGGCGCGGTGCGTGGTTTTTCGCGGCCAGGCTCGCGGGCCGACCAGTGGTCGCGTGCGGGGATGCTCGCCTCGCCGGCGATTGTGGCGATCACGCCGGAGCACTACAACCGCATGTACCGGATTCTCAAGCGCAACATCCCGGTGAAGATCGAGATCGAGGTGCGCAACCGCATCGGGGACCGCATCGAGCAGGCGATGAACGTGGTGGGTGAACTCGCGGGGAGCGACCTCCGCGACGAAGTCGTGATGATCGGCGCGCACCTGGACTCATGGCATGCCAGTCCAAACGCGAGCGACAACGCCTCGGGCGTGGCAGTCGCGCTCGAGGCGATGCGCATTCTCAAGGCCGTTGGCGCGAAGCCGCGCCGCACGATTCGCGCGGCGTTCTGGGCCGGCGAGGAACAGGGACTCTTCGGCTCGCGCGCCTACGTGCGCCAGCACTTCGGCGACCCGCGTGACCCGGCCATCGGCGTGAAGCCCGCGTACGAAAAACTCTCGGCCTATTTTAACCAGGACTACGGGTCGGGCCAGTACCTCGGCATCTACCTGCAGGGAAATGAACAGGCGCGGGAGCAGTTCACCGCGTGGATGTCCCCGTTTCGCGACCTCGGCATGACAGTGGTGTCAAACCAGGGCGTGGGGAGCACCGACCATATTGCGTTCGATGATGTTGGCTTGCCCGGATTTCAGTTTCTGCAGGATCACACGCCTGGACAAGGCGGCCACACGAACCTGGATTTCTACGACACGATCCAGGCCGGCGACTTGATGAAGAACGCGGTTATCATGGCGTCCTATGCGTATCACGCGGCGAATGCCGACGCCCGTATCCCGCGCAAACCGGTGCGGTAACGACCGCGAGATTACCGCGCGACCACCTCGATCCGGTGCTCGGCTCGTAGCGTCGGCTGCCCGGCGACTTCGATCTCGAGCTGCACGATGTATGTGCCCTTGGTCAGCGTCGAGATGTCGAGCTCGATCGCACGCGACGAGGTCGTCTGGCCACGCGCCGAGATGTCATCCACACCGACGCTCACGGGCGCCCGGGCGCTCGATAGGCGAAGCGAACGGCCTAGTCGCTTGAAGAGGCCGCCCTCATCCTGAGCATCCTCGCGCGCCACGATCAGCGACACCTTGAGCTTCTCACCGCCAGGATTCGTGCCGTAGGCTTCCCAGTAGACGCCGAGTTTTTCGCTGGGATTCACGCGCTCCGTGGGTAGCGCGTGGGGCGCGACCTCCTCAACCGAACTCGGGAACGAGCCGTATGGCTTGTAGAACAGGAGATCCGAGAGCACCACACGCAATGCCGGGCCGCGCACCGGACCCACACCGTAACGCGCGCGCGCGACAGCATTGCGTTCCGGCGCCGCGGCTTCGGCACTCATCAGCAGCGGCGCCCAGGGCGCACGGACGGTCAGCACGCCCGATGCCGGCGCGCTGTCGAGCACTACCACGAACTCACGCGGCAGCTCTTCGGCGCGTGTGACGACAAGACCGACGCGGAGTTTCGCACCGTCAACGGCCTTCGTGCCTCTCGTGTCGTATGCCATCACGATGATCGCGCTGTCGCCGCGCTTGAACACGGCTTTCTGGTGCTGGAGCGGCACGAGCGCCTTCGCATATGGCGGCGCGTAGCGCCCCATCACGGGCGGCAACTGCAGGCGCCACGCGGCAGAATCAGACTGGGGCGGATCGCCGAGCACGAATCCCGCAGGGATGTAGCGGTACGCGGGGAACGCTTCGATCCCCGTAACATTGACGCCATCGCCTTCGCGTGGAATCAGCTGAATACCTCGGCCGGGACGCGCGGGCGGCCTGCTGTCGGGCGCACCGCCCAGTCCGCCGGGAAGTCCGCCGGTACCCGGCATGTCTGGTGGGCGCACGAGCGGAGGAACGTTTGCCGGAATCTTGGTTCCGGGTGGATAACTCCCGACCGGTGTGCCGCCGCGACCACGACCCTTCGCGCCGCCGACGTTCGGACCGGCCCCACCACCGCCACCACCACCACCCGGCACGCCGACGGACGGCGGCACCATCGCGATCGTGAACGGCAGCTGCATCGACCCGGACCACGCACGCGGCCAGCCAAACCGAATCAACAGCTCACGCTCATCCTGGTCGAATCCATTCTGGTACGCGCTGGGCGCATTGGTAAACATCTGCACCATGGTCATTCGCGCGAAGAACTCCGTGCGCGAATCGTTGCCCTGCATTGAATAGAGCGTGCGCGCGAGGAACCAGGTGCGCCATTCCCACGCCACGCGCGCCGAACTGCCACAGGTGAGCGAGCGGTACTGCGCGATGGCCACGTGGTCGAGCAACGGGGCAATGTTCTGCCACTCACACTTCTGCCGGGCATCCATCTTGGCGAGCGCCTTGTCGTACACCTCGCCAGCCGCGACGTAGTCGCCGACGAGATGCAGGGCAAACCCTTCAAGGATTTCGCAGTTCCAACCGCCGGTGCCTGGGTCGGTACCGATGCCGGTGCCGCACCTACGCGCAACGTCGAGGGCCTCGTGCAATCGGTCCGATTCCGCGAGATAGCGCACGCGCTGCTCAGCGAGCCAGCTGTTCGCGGGAATGATCTGAGCGAGCGAGTCGAGCACCTTGAGCATCTGCTCGCGCCGCTTGACGATCAGATCGGGTTCTTTGGGGACCTTCGCGTTTTCGTCGTACCAATAGCAGTACTTGCCGACGTGCTCGTCGCAATTAGGCGTGCGCGACAGAAGCGACATCGGTAGGTGCGTATGCCGGTACATCTCGAACTCGCGCTGCTCCTGCTGGGCGCGGTCGATCGGCGGAAGCGCTGCGCGCTCGGCGGCCGAAAGTGTCCGATTCGGCTGGCCGTCAGGCCGTGGCATCGTCGCAATCGGCAGCGGAACCGGCCGCGGCAGGGTCGAGTCCCGAATAATCTGCGCGCCGCCCGTCGCCGGCAGCGCGACGAGGCCAATCAGGAAAAGGGCCGAGAAAGCTGAGTGTGAGCGCACGGGGATACTACCCCTGAATGTTGCTAATGGCGAACCGCCACTGCCGTCATCACCTGCACGGCAACCTGACCGTCATTTCTGATCTTCCAGCCCGCGCTGGCAGGCACCCGGAACACTCCGCCCTTCCACGCGCCGGCACCCTCGACATGGAGCGCGCGCTTCGCATCCATCGTATCGAGCGGTATGAGATCGAGCGCATCCTCACTTTCGAAACGGGGTTCGACGGTATAGAATGGATTGAACGGATTGGACGCGTCGAGTCCCGCTCGAGTAAGGCACGCCACGCAGCCCCCGATCGATTCCCTGATCCGGTCCCTTCTATAATAATGAAGCGTTTCGTATTCGCGATTGCTGCAACAACCGCGCTCGGCGCCCTTACGCTGACGGCGCAGGACCGTCGCACCGCGACCCCAGCCACGCGCGCACCAACGGCCGTGCAGCGGCCGATCTTCGACGTCGTCGAAGCGACGATCCCGCAGATGCAATCGGCGCTGACCGAAGGTCGCGTCACGTCGCGCGAACTCGTGCTACTGCACTTGGCGCGCATCGCCCAATACGAAGACCAGCTCAACGCGGTGGTCACCGTCAGCAAATCGGCGCTCGCTGAGGCCGATGCGCTCGATCGTGAGCGCGCGGCGGGCCGAGTGCGTGGTCCGCTGCACGGGATTCCCGTCGCGCTCAAGGACAACATCCACACGACGAACATGCGCACGACGGGCGGCGCACTGGCGTTCAGAGACCTCGTGCCGCCATACGATGCGACGCTGACCAAGAACCTTCAGGACGCCGGCGCAATCATCATCGCGAAGACGGTGATGACGGAGCTCGCGAACTGGGTGGCTGGGAGCCCGACACCGATGCCCGGCAACTACAGCGCCGTCGGCGGCTATGGGATCAACCCGTATGACCCGCGGTCCGATCCTCGCCCGGGCTTCAACGACGGGCGGCCGGCCATGGGCACCGGCGGCTCGAGTTCCGGCATCGGCACGGCGGCGAGTTTTTGGGCCGCGAACGTGGGCACCGAGACATCGGGATCGGTGCTGAGCCCATCGAACCAGAACATGCTGGTCGGCATCAAACCGACCGTCGGGCGCATTAGCCGCTGGGGCGTCATCCCGATCACAGCCGACCAGGACACCCCTGGCCCGATGGCCCGTACGGTCGAGGACGCCGCGATCTTTTTCGGCGCGCTCGAGAGTGCGGCGCCCGACCCGAACGACGCCGCGACGAAAGTCTGCACGCCGCCGCCGAATCGGGACTATCGCCCGTTCCTGAAACGCGATGGCCTCAAGGGCGCGCGCATCGGCATCCCACGTGCCTTCTGGTACGACGCGTTCACGATTCCGGGTCAGCCGAATACGCGCGGAGGGCTCAACGCCGCGCAGAAGGCATCAATGGACGAAGCCATCGCGGCGCTCAAACGCGAAGGCGCAGTCATCGTGGACCCCGCCAACATTCCGAGCGTGGTAACCGCTGATACGCTGCGCAATTTCCTCCTCTGGAACACCTGCGGCGGCGTGGACGACCGCAAGGGCCGCAACGCTGGCTGCTCGGTGGACTTTGGCTATGGAATGAAGCGCGACTTCAACGCCTGGCTCGCATCACTTGGTAGCGCCGCGCCGTTCAAGACGCTCACCGACCTCCGTTGGTTCAACATCACCAATGCGCCGCTCGGCGCAATCAAGTACGGGCAGTCACTGCTCGACATGTCCGACGAGATGGACCTCGTGGCCGACAAAGCGAAGTACGACGTCGATCGCGCGAAGGACATCGCACTCGGTGGCCCGGAAGGGATCGATGCCGTGATGAAAGCCGAACGACTCGATGCGCTGCTCTTCCCCGGGGCCAGTGGCGCAAGCATCTCGGCGAAGCCGGGGTACCCCACGATCGTCGTGCCGTTCGGAAGAATTCCCAACGCGCCGACGCCGGCGTTCCCTGCCGGATTCAACGCGCAGCAGACACCGTACGGGGTGAGCTTCGCGGGCGGCGCGTGCAGCGAGCCGCGGTTGATTGAGCTCGCTTACTCGTTTGAGCAGGCGACGAAGAAACGCGTGGCGCCGGTACTTCAATAGTGCCTATACTTTTGACTGGAGCAGCCATGCCGCGCGGACGAATCACACAGATGGGCATTGCAATCACGTTCGCACTGACGGCCGCGGCGTGCAGCGGGACGAGCGCTGACTCGGTCGTGACGCCCGTCGTGGCACCCGTCGCGACGATCCCGGCCGCCACGCCAACAGCCGCTGACAGATTCGTAACGGTCGGCTTCTGGCAAGAGCCCACGTGCAGCGGCCCACCGGGGAATACGGCAGCCTTCCCCGTCACGTTCGGGAACGACCGGTGCTTCAGCTGGCCGGGACGCTCCGGCGAGAACTCGGCAAGCCAATTCTCCTGCGGTTCAGGGACGATGAGTTACACGCAGTGGACGACGCTCACATGCAGCGGCGGGCAGGTACCGGCCGGCACACGCAAGACCGTCACGCTCACCGGGTGCACGCAGGGCGTGCCGCCAACACAGTACATGCGCATCATCGATAACAGTGGGTGCGCTGGTTCCACCGCGAGCGCCGGTGCGCAGATAATGCGACAGGTACCGCCGGCCCTCGTCGGGCTCCCGAGTTCAGGAATGTTCTTCAACGCGTTCGGCAGACTCGCGAGTTCGTCGGCACCTCCGGCGGGCAGCTGTGATGGCGGTACAGGGGGAACGGCGCGATAGCTGGTGCGCGGATGCGCCTACACGCCGACGCGTCCGCATGCGGCTCTACGCCAAGCGGCTGCCGTTTTCGGATCGATATCAGGGCGCCGGACGCAACGTGAGCCGATGCGCTGCCGCTCGCTCGACGGCGGCTCGCGAATAAGTCATCGGGAAGTAGGCGCCGCGGCCGTAGCTCTCGACGAGGTTGGAGTAAAACGGACTTCCCGGTTGCCCCGACTGTCCGGGCGCGTTGGTCACCATGGATGCGTCGAGATTGCCGAGATCGATGATCTCACGGTACGTCGCGCCGACCGCCGCCACGAAGCCGGCACCACCATGGCGTTCGACCGACGCAATGTCGAACGCACGCACCAACGAGTGGGGTAACTGCGACGTGTTGTTGCGTCCCCATCGCCATTGGGCGGGATCGTCTCCCTGCGCCTTGCGAACGGCAGTGAGTCCGGAAGTGATCGCGGTTTCAATCAACGCGCGGCGCTGGTCGGCCGCCGTTCCTTCAGCGCGCGCTTCAGTAGGTAACGCAGCGGCCACCGCACGATAGATCACCGGAGCGGCACTTTCGCGGCGGTGCTGAGCGTCCCACGCCGCAAGCAGCGCGCGGGCCCGTTCCACCTCTGCGTTGGCCGACGCCCAACCACGAAACAACGGGAGGTCGCGGGCGGCGGCCGCCGAGTAGGCGTCGTGCTGCAGCGCCTCCATGTCGGCGATTGAAAAGCCGGTCTTGCTCGTGAGCACTTCGGCAATGCGACGGTAGCGTGCGTCCTGCGGACCATTCTTGAAAAAGAGCGGCGGGTCGTAGCCTGTGGGATGGATGTCATGATTCGCCGTCGCGATCCATCCGCGCTCGGGATTGAGTTCGCGCGGAAGATCGCTGCGCAAACCATCCCACTCGTACTCGCCGGTGCCGGGCACCGGCAGTCGTCCGTGCCAGTTGGGCCGCTTGGGCGACGCGGCGGACGCCTGCCACGCAATGTTTCCGCCACGATCTCCGCAGATCATGTTCTCGGTGGGCGCGAGGGTGTACGACTGCGCCGCGAGGAACTGCTGGCAATCATCCAGATTGTGGTAGCGGAGTGCGCTGATGTAGCCGGCGTTGCCCGGCAAGTGCATCGTCGAGCGCATCGCGTAGGCTTTGTGATGCACCGTGTCTTCATGGAAGACCGGCCCATGGCGCGAAAACTTCTGCTCGACCACCGTCGACGCTGCGCCCTTCACCTTGATCGTGTCACGCACGATGCGGAGCGGTTCCCACGCCCCGCGGAATCGCACCTGATTGCGACTCGCCGGATTGACCTCTTCGACGTACACGTCCGACTGGTCGGTGCCGACAATGGTCAGGCCCCACGCAATTCGTCCGTTGTGACCAATCGCGACACCTGGCAACGCGGCCTCGGTGGCGCCGATCACATCCCACCCCGGCGCGTTTAGATGCACGATGTAGCGAATCGACGGATTGGAGACGTTGCGGTGCGGATCGTTCGCCACGATCACCTTGCCCGATGCCGTTAGGCGGCCGCTCACCACCCAGTTGTTGCTTCCCGGCGAGTTCTCCTGCACACCGGTGTTCTCGCTTGGGCTCGAGCCGCCGAGCGCGCGGTACTGCGGTAGCAACTCAGGACGCACAACGCCGGTGCGCATGCCGGCGAGTGCCACCGCCACCTCCTCTGTGATGACGGAGAGATCGACGCCTGACGGCACAACGAGATCGCGGTAAGGCGACGGGCGTGCTGCGCGGTTTGCCGAGTCGACGCCGAGTCGCATGACGCTGCGGGCCAGCGCCAGTTCGGCGTTCGCGTCGCCGGTCGGCATCGCCGTCTGCGTGCGGAGGAGCGCGACCTCGGCGGTCCAGGGTTGCGGCCGAATTCCGGTCATCTTGAACTCGACCGGGAGGCGATCACCCGCCTGCGCGATGAAAGCATTCACCCCAGCGGAAAAGGCGTCGAAGATGCGTCGGCCTTCAGGGTGGTAGTGCTTCCACTCGCGGTCGTCCCACGGGCCGCGAAACTTGACCAGGCGCGCCAGTCGATCGTGACGGATGAAATCCGGCCCCATGATTTCCGACAACGTGCCCTCGTACGTCCGCCGATACATCTCCATCTGCCAGAGGCGGTCCTGCGCCTGCACAAAGCCCTGGGCGAAAAAGAGGTCGTCAATGTTGCGGGCGTAGATATGCGGAACGCCCCAGCGGTCGCGGATCACCTGCACGCTGTCGCGCACCCCTCGGAGCGCGACCTGCCCATCGATTTGGGCCAGTGACGCCTGCGCGAGCGAGGCGAACGACTCCTGGCGAGACGGTGCGACGCCGGCGATCGGCAGGAGCAGGACGAGCGCGACCGTTGCGCGCTTCGCCAACCGGCGGCGTGCCTTCTCCTGAAACTGGTTGCGGAGTTGCTCGGTCATGTTCGACAGGGAGTTGGGGGGACCGCATGAAATCTCAAAGAAGCTACGACACCGAATTCACCGCTGCCAGAGAGCGCAGAGCACCAGTCAGCGCACGACACACGTGCCGAGCTGCAGCCCACCCGATGATTTCGTAGGTTTAGGCGCATCGTACGCTGCTTACCCCCCTGCCAAGTCCGTCATTATGCGCACTGCCATTCCGCTGCTCGCCATCGCCGCTATCGTGCAGGCAGCCGGCGCCCAACGCACCGTCGCCCTCGCCGAGTTGCTCTCGCCGCCCGCGGGAGAGTGGCTGAACCACGGGCGCACCTATGACAACCAGCGCTACTCGCCGCTCACGCAGGTCACCCGCGCGAACGTCGCACGCCTCGTCCCGAAAACCGTCTACCAGATGAACGTGCAGCGCGCCGACGGCCTCGAAGCCACACCGATCGTCGCGGGCGGCGTGATGTACATGACCACCTCGTACAACAGCGTCCTCGCGTTCGACCTCCGCACCAATAAGCGGCTCTGGCAGTACGACCATGAGAAACCCGAGCGCGCAATCTTCTGCTGTGGCCCAGTGAATCGCGGCGTGGCGGTCGCGGGCGACAAGGTGTTCATGGCGACGCTCGACGCGCGGCTCGTGGCGCTCGACTCAAAGACCGGTGCGGTGAAGTGGAACATCATCACGCACCCGGCCGACTCTGGCTACTCCAATACATCGGCACCACTCGTGATCAGCAACAAGGTCATCATCGGCGCGGCCGGTGGTGAATACGGCATCCGCGGCTCGGTCACGGCGTATGACGCGGAAACGGGCAGGCAGATCTGGCGCTTCTACACCGTTCCGTCCCCCGCTGCGGGCGGCTGGTGGGGCAAGTGGGCCACGAAGACGCCGTGGGGCGACAACCTGCCGCGCGATCTCGCGAAGGAGCGCGCCGACTCAGCGAAGCACGTCGACACGTGGAAGATCGGCGGCGCGCCGGTCTGGGTTACGCCGGCGTACGACGCTGAACTCGGGCTGATCTACTTCGGGACCGGCAACCCGTCGCCGTCGAATGATGGCGGCGAACGCCCCGGCGACAACCTCTACAACAACAGCACCGTCGCGCTTGAGGCGGAGACCGGCACGCTGCGCTGGTACGTGCAGCATATCCCGCACGACCTCTGGGACTATGACCTCCCGAACCCGCCGATCCTCGCGCGCGTGGACGGGCGGAAGGTCGTGCTGCACGCTGGCAAAGAAGGCTGGCTCTACGTGATGGACGCCGTGACGGGCGCGACGATCAGGCGCAGCGAAGGATTCGTTCCGCAAGAAAACATGTGGGTCGCGCCGGACGCCAAGGGGATCCTGATGCGCCCCGGCATCTTTGGCGGCGCTAACTGGCCGCCGTCGTCGTTCTCACCACCGACCGGGCTCATGTATATCCCGGCGCGCGACCGACCGAACATGGCAACCGTCAACGAATCGGCGGAGCGTGAAGTGGGCAAGATGTACACAGCCGGTTCTTTCCCGGCAATCCGCGGTCGTCCGCCGACCGGTGTGCTCTCGGCCGTCGACCCCGCGACGGGCAAAGTGCGCTGGACGGTACCGACGCCGACCTGGACCTGGAGCGGAACGCTCGCGACGGCGGGTGGGCTCGTGTTCATGGGCGAGTCCGACGGCTGGTTCCGTGCGTACGACGCGGCGGACGGGCGCGTGCTCTGGTCGTACTTCTGCGGAGCAGGCGTGGACTCGTCGCCTATCACATACGAGATAGACGGCAGGCAGTACATCGCCGTGCCCGCCGGCGGGATTCGCTATGCGCCGCTCAAGGGAAATGCCGTGTTCGTTTTTGCGCTGGGGGAGGCGAAGTAGGGCGAACTCACCGGCGGCCCAGCCTCGCCATCGGCAGAACGGTTAGCGCGCGTCCGGCTGGTACCCTGGCCCGCGCACGATCTGCCCCGGCTTCGCCCCGGTGTGCGTGCCACCACGAATCACTGCTGTGCCGTTCACGAACACATCGCGCACGCCGATCGACACCTGTACCGGATCCTCGAACGTCGCCTTGTCGATGATCGTTTTCGGATCGAAGACTACGACGTCGGCGAACATCCCTGGCTTGAGCAGGCCGCGATCGTGCAGTGAAAGCCTCGTCGCAGTGGCCGATGTCATTTTGCGTACCGCGTCTTCGAGCGGCATTAGCTGTTCATCGCGGGCGTAGTGGCCGAGTATGCGCGGAAAGGTGCCAAGCGAACGGGGATGCACGAGTCCCTTGAACGTGGTCGGGTCCACCGCGCCCGCGTCAGTCCCGATCTTCATCCACGGCTGCTGGAGATTGAGGCGCACATTGGCCTCGTCCATCATGAAGTAGGTCGTCTCGACACGATTGTGTTCGGTGAGCACGAGGTCCATCATCGTCTCGATCCAGTCCTTGTTC